>Ga0196977_1000412_pt1 | contig 22686 bp, 15 predicted proteins | sample S3v_1013CmetaG_FD_148634 | JGI IMG/M metagenome (GOLD analysis project Ga0196977, IMG submission 148634) | Soil microbial communities from Anza Borrego desert, Southern California, United States - S3+v_10-13C | ecosystem: Environmental > Terrestrial > Soil > Desert | place: USA: California...
ACGCGCAGCTCATCGACGAGCTCACGGGCGTGATGCGCTCGGTGCGCAAGCTGAAGCCGACGGCGGAGGATAATTTCGCGCTGAACGAAGTCAGCCTGCTTTCCTCGCAAACGGAAAGCCTGTTCGACGCGGTGAGCGTGACCGGCCTGGTGATCGGCGTGCTTTCGCTGCTCGTCGGCGGCTTCGGCATTGCGAACATCATGTTCGTCTCGGTGCGCGAACGCACGGGGCAGATCGGCATCCAGAAATCGCTCGGCGCGAAAGGCTGGTTCATTCTTATGCAGTTCCTCAGCGAGTCGGTGATCCTTTGCATGATCGGCGGTCTCATCGGGCTGCTGTTCGTGTGGGGCGGCACTTTCCTGCTCGACTGGCTGGCGGACGTGCAGCTGGAGCTGACCAGCTCGAACATCATTTTGTCGCTCACGCTGGCCACGCTCATCGGCATCATCTCGGGCTTCGTTCCCGCTTACTCCGCTTCGCAGCTCGATCCGGTCGAAGCCATACGCACGAACATCTGATGGAAAAAATCCTGCGAAAACGGCCGCGCGTACTTTCGATCCTCGTCGGGGCGGATTTCGTGATCGTGCTTGTCTCGATGGGGTTTATCATGATGCCGTCCATCCGCCGGCTCGGCGACTGGATGCCCGCCTTCTACGGTTTTCTTATCGCGCTCGAATTTATTTCGCTCATCGGCGTGTGGCACATGAAACGCTGGGGCGTGTGGCTGTTCACCGGCGTTTTTTTCGCGCAGACGATCTTCTTCATGCTGATCGATCACCTCAACATGATGGGCACGTTCTACTCGTTCGTGCTGCTGGTGCTGTTCATCGCGTATTACAGGCGGATGAGCAGGGATTTGTGATCACTCCCCTCAACTCAACGGCGTCAGCGCCGCGATCGCTTCGTGCACGCTGCGGATATTTTCGAACGCCAGCGTCAACTTGTTGTTCTGCTCCTTCATTTTCGCCGCGCGCGGGTTCGCCTGGATGAACTTCAGCACTTTCGTGAAAGCTTCCGATTGGTAATACGGCGATTGCTGGTTCGAGACGAAGTAGCAGATCATTCTTCCGTTTTTCAAGATCAATCGCTCCATGCCGATGGCCATCGCGAGCCAGCGCAAACGCACGGCGTCGATCAGCTCCGTCACTTGCTGCGGAATAGGGCCGAAGCGGTCGCGGAGCATGGTTTCGAAGCGGGCGAGCTCTTCGTCGGTCTCGCTGTCGTCGAGCTGACGGTAGAGGGCGAGGCGCTCGGTGATCGTGCTGATGTATTCGTCGGGCAGAAGAATTTCAAGATCGGTGTCGATCTGCGTGTCTTTCACGTACACGCCTTTGTGCCGCGCGTTCGGGTCGGCGGCGCGTGCCTGCTGCGCTTTTTCTTCTTCGGCGAAAAGCTCCTTGAACTCGTTCTCCTTTAATTCCTGGATCGCCTCGTCCAGGATTTTCTGGTACATGTCGAAGCCGATGTCGCTGATGAAGCCGCTCTGCTCGCCGCCCAATAAATTTCCTGCACCGCGGATGTCGAGGTCGCGCAGCGAAATGTGGAAGCCGCTGCCGAGATCGCTGAATTCTTCGATGGCTTTCAAACGTTTCTGCGCTTCGGACGTGAGCATGTACATCGGCGGAGTGAGCAGGTAGCAGAACGCTTTTTTGTTCGAGCGGCCCACGCGCCCGCGCATTTGGTGCAGATCGCTGAGGCCGAACATCTGCGCGTCGTTGATGATGATCGTGTTCGCGTTCGGAATGTCGAGACCCGATTCCACGATCGTCGTCGACACGAGCACGTCGCATTCGCCTTCGATGAAGCAGAGCATGACCTCTTCGAGCTTATCGCCCTCCATCTGCCCGTGACCGGTGAGCACGCGCGCGTCGGGGCAGAGGCGTTGAATAGTTCCCGCAATTTCCTGGAGATTGTGCACGCGGTTGTGAACGAAGAATACTTGCCCGCCTCTCTGCAATTCCTGCATGATGGCATCGCGGATGAGGTCTTCGCTGTAGGTGTGCAGTTCCGTCTGCACCGGGTAGCGGTTCGGCGGCGGCGTGTTGATCACGCTCAGGTCGCGCGCGCTCATCAGCGAGAACTGCAGCGTGCGCGGGATCGGCGTTGCCGTCAGCGTCAGCGTATCGACTTCCGTCTTCAGCGTTTTCAATTTGTCCTTCACGGCCACGCCGAACTTCTGCTCCTCGTCGATGATGAGCAGGCCGAGATCTTTGAACTTCACGTCCTTCCCGACGATGGCGTGCGTGCCGATGAGTATGTCGATCTCGCCGGCTGCCAGCTTGCGCTGAATTTCTTTTCTCTCCTTCGCCGAGCGGAAGCGGTTGATGTAATCCACTTTCGCGGGAAAATCTTTCAGGCGTTCGCTGAATGTTTTGAAATGCTGCAGCGCGAGAATGGTCGTGGGCACGAGCACCGCCACCTGCCTGCTGTCGCACACCGCCTTGAACGCCGCGCGGATCGCCACTTCCGTTTTGCCGAACCCGACGTCACCACAGACAAGACGATCCATCGGCGACTGGTTCTCCATGTCGCGCTTCACGTCCTGCGTGGCCTTGAGCTGGTCGGGCGTGTCTTCGTAAATGAACGAGGCTTCGAGCTCGTGCTGCAGGTAATTGTCGGGCGAAAAACGGTGGCCGGTCAGGGCCTTGCGTTTCGCGTACAACTGGATGAGGTCAAAAGCGATCTCCTTGACCTTGCGTTTCGTTTTCTGCTTGAGATTTTGCCAGGAATTCGAGCCCAGCTTATCGATCTTCGGCGGCGCGCCTTCTTTGCCTGCGTACTTGGAAATGCGGTGCAGCGAGTGAATGCTCACGTAAAGCACGTCGTTGTCGCGGTACACGAGGCGCACGGCCTCCTGCAGCTTCCCGTTCACCTCCACTTTCTCCAGCCCGCCGAAACGCCCCACGCCGTGATCGATGTGCGTGACGAAATCGCCGGGGTTCAGGCCGCGCAGCTCTTTCAGCGTCATCGCTTCTTTCTTGCGCTGGTAGCCGTCGCGCAGGCGGAAACGGTGATAGCGTTCGAAGACCTGGTGATCGGTGTAGCCGGCCAGCTTCAAACGCCGATCGAGAAACCCTTCGTGGATCGACAGCACGATGGGCGTGAACGCGAACTTTCGCCCGATGTCTTCGAAAATATTGTAAAGGCGCTCCACCTGCTTCGGCGAATCGGCGAAGATGATGTTGCGGATGTGCTCCTGGTCGTGCTGCGCGAGGTGCTGCGTGAGCAGGTTGAAATTTTTCTTGAAATCCGGCTGCGGCGCAAAATCGTATTCGATCGCCTGCGCCTCGCGGATGAAGTAGCGGTTGCCGAATTCCACAATGGAGAACCCGGGCAGCTGCCGGCGGAACACGTCGCCGCTGATGCACAGCTCTTCCGGCGGCAGGCGGCGCACGAGCGCTTTCGAAGCCTCGTTTTCCCAGGTCTGCACCGCGCCTTCATATTCCTTGTCGATCAGGTCCTGCGCCTGCTCCAGGTCTTTGATCCAGATCGTATTTTTCTTTTCACCGGCGTGCGCAAAATATTCGAAGAACGATTCGCGGCTTTCCTGCAGCAATTTTCCCTGCACGTTCGGGATGATCGTCAGGCGCTCCAGCGGCTTCACCGAAAGCTGCGTGAGCGGATCGAAGGTGCGGATGGAATCCACCTCGTCGCCGAAGAATTCGACGCGGTACGGCAATTCGTTCGCGAAAGAGAACACGTCGACGATGCCGCCGCGCACGGAATACTGCCCGGCTTCGAGCACGTAGTCGACGCGTTCGAAACCGTATTCGAAGAGCAGGTCGGTGATGAAAGCGATGGATACTTTCTCCCCGCGGTGCAGGCGCAGCGTATTTTGCTCGAGCGCTTTGTGCGTAACGACTTTCTCGGTGAGCGCGGAGGGATACGTGACCACGAGACCGCGCGGCTCGCGGCGGATGCGGTCGAGCACTTCGGCGCGCAGCAGCACGTTGGCATTGTCCGTTTCTTCCACCTGGTAAGGGCGCCGGTACGAAGAAGGGAAAAAGAGCACCGGCAGATCGGCAACGGTATCGCCCTGCTCGTTCGTACGGCTTAAAATGCTTTCGAGATCGTTGAGGAAATACGCGGCCTCTTCCTTATCGGGGAGAATAAAAAGATGAAAGCCCGGCGCGGACATCACGACCGCCGAGGCAATAAAAGCCCCTGCCGATCCGCTCAGGCCCCGGAGCTGCAAACGTGCGTTGCCTTGCTGCAGGTGCTGCGTGATCAGCTGCGTATGCTCGTCCCGAAGGTAAGCCCCCCTTAATTCGTCAAGATTCATCGGGAAGATGCAAAGATAAGGTGAACAGCGCTTATCCCCGCATGTTCAACATCCCAGGCCGCAGCGCACGATCTGCGCACGTTCAAAATTCTCAACCCCGGATTTGAAACGGAAAAAACATCCCGGCGTACAACCGGGAAAGGTTTGCCCGGGATGCGGAAGGCGGCGACATTTTTTTCCCATTCTTTGGAGTCGGCGCAAAGGCCGTATTTCATTGATTAATTTCCCTGCGATATGCCTAAACACGGAAGCAACGATCTGTTCCGGCTCATCAAGTCGCTCAGCAAAACGGAGAAAGCGTATTTCAAAAAATTCGCCGAGCGCCATGTGATCGGCGAGCGGAACAATTACCTGAAGCTGTTCGACGCGATCGACCGGCAGGAAGTGTACGATGAAAAAAAGCTGCTGCGGGAAGAGAAATACGTGAAGCAGCTGCCGTACCTGAAAAATTACCTGATGAGCGCGATATTAAAATCCATGCAGGTATTTCACGCGGAGCTGACGGAGGAAGATCAGCAAAGGCGCATGATGGAAGACGCGCGCTTCTTCTATAAAAAAGGGCTGTACGATCTCAGCGCGAAGATCACCGCGAAAACGAGAGCCACCGCCTCCAGCCGGCTCATCCCGACCACCTTCATCGACGCCGTCCGCCTCGACGAGCGCATCATTACCACCACGCAGGACATGGAACTCTGGAAAGCGCATCTCGCCGGCACGCTGCCGGAAGAACGCGAGCTGCTGGAAGACCTTTTGCTGTACAACGAGCTCACAGGCTATTTCCTGGAAATATCAAGGCGCGTCAGGAGCAACGATTTCACGCAGCTCGGGAAATTGCGGAAAGCGCTCGAAGCGCCGGTGCTGGCGCTTTTGCCGAAAGCGAAAAGCTTCCGCTGCCGAACACGCGCCCTCAGCGCGCTGGTCATGTTCCATTCGCTGTCGGGCGATTACGGGCGATTTTACGAATACAACAAACAGCTGGTCGGCCTGTACCGCACGGCAGTCGATTACTGCCGCGAGAATCCCGATCAGTACCTGCGTGCGCTCAACAATTTGTGCGTGGCCTGCATGACGCTGAAAAAATTCAGGGAAGGCCTGAAGATCATCGCGGAGATCCGCTCGATCCGGCCCACGCAGCCGGATGAAGAGCGGCGCATTTTCCTTACCGCCGTGAACGCGGAGCTGATGCTGCATCTCGAGGCGGGAAATTTCGAGAAAACAGCCGAGCTCTTCGAGCAGCACCAGGAAAAGCTGCAGGAACATCTTTTCACGGCCTTCGTGCAGCGCTATTTCATTTTGTGCGGCATCGGGATCGAGGCCAATCACTACGCCGGTCGCTACAAGGCGGCGCTGCGGCTCATCGCGCATACGCTTTCCTACACGGAGCTCAACCAGTTCCCCTGGATAAAACGGGCGTACGAAATTTACCAGATCATGGTCCTGCATGACATGGGCAGCGAAACCGCCACGTTTATCCGCAACCTGCGCCGGCGCAGCCATGCGCCGATTTTCGATCCGTATGAAACGATCCTGCTGGACTACCTGGAAAAATCGGCGGAAGCGGATGAGAAAAAACGAAGGCAGCTGGCGGAAGAGGCGCACAGGCAAGTGCTGCGGCTGAAAAAAGACAGGATCTTCTACAGGCTGAGCAGCTACATCAAATTGCCCGCATGGCTGAAAAGCAAAGCCACCGGCGAGCCTTTCCGTGAAAGCCTGAAGGCGACCGGCTGGGGAATGAAAATGAAATAAATTCCTCCGCGGGCCAGCTCGTTCCTTCATCAGGCTGGAGGAATTGAGAAAATGAAAATATCTTTATCGGTGATGTGCTACAACGTCTCCGTCAACCTTTCCGCCGAACAGCTGCTGAAAACTTTCGATCTCGACGAGATCGAAGCGGACGATTGGGAAACGTACTACACCGTTTCCGCTTTTTTGCATCCGCGCCTGCCGGTGATCACGAGCGAGCAGCCGAAGCGCATCACGTGCATGAACTGGGGGCTGATCCCGCATTGGGTGAGCGATGAGAAAACGGCGGGCGATATCTGGAAAATGACACCGAATGCGAAAAGCGAAACCGTGTTTGAAAAACCGGCCTTCCGTTCCTCCATCGGCCCGCGCCGCTGCCTGGTCCCGGTGAACGGATTTTACGAATGGCAATCGGTGAGCGGGAAAAAATACCCGTATTACATTTTCGCGAAAGACAAAAGCCCGCTCGCGCTCGCCGGCATCTATGATCGATGGGTGAACACCGAAACCGGGGAAATACGCAGCACCTTTTCCATTCTCACCACCGAAGCGAACCCGCTGATGGAGCGCATCCACAACAGCAAGAAACGCATGCCGCTCATTCTCCCGCGCGAAAGGCAAAAAGCCTGGATCACCCCGCAGGCCCGGACGCTGGAGATACAAGCGCTGCTGCAAATTTTTCCCGAAGAATTTCTGGAAGCGCACACCGTTTCACCCTTGGTGACGAAACATGCGAACGTGAAGGAAGCGCAGGAGCCGTACGATTACCCGGAGCTGGGATTGATGCTGTTCTAGTAGCTGCAACAAAAAATTTTAAGCGCTGCGACCTGTGCGGCGCGCAAGACACGTACAGCGGAAACTTCTGCGTTTAAATTTTTTCGACTAGGACCTGATCGTCGCACCCAGCTTTTCCGTGTACGCTTTCACCAGCTTCTCCATCACTTTGTCGATCTGCTTGTCGGTGAGCGTGGCCTGCTCGTCCTGCAGGATGAAGCTCACGGCGTAGGATTTTTTCCCGGGCCCGATCTTCTCACCTTCGTACACGTCGAAAAGGTTCACCTCGCGCAGGATCTGGCGCTCGGTCTGGTAGGCGAGCTGCTCCACTTCCTTGTATTCGATCTTCCCGTCGATCAGCAGGGCCAGGTCGCGGCGCACGCTCGGGAATTTGGAGACTTCTTTGAACTGGATGCCCTTCGAGGAAGCGACGGCCTGCAGCACATTCTCCCAATTGAAATCCGCCCACCAAACCTCGCCGCTCACGTCCGCTTTTTTCAATTGCGCTTTCGCCGTTTTTCCGAAACGCACGAGCTCGCGCTTGCCCTGGCTGCAGACCAGGCCTTCGCTGATGAGCGCATCGCTGAGCTTTTCCGTTTTCAGATTTTCGAGACCGAGACGCGTGAGCACCTGCTGCACGACGAGCTTGAGATCGTATGCGCCGGCGGCTTCTTCTTTCGTCTTCCAGCTCTCCGGCTCGCGGCGTCCGCACAGCCAGACGGAAAGACGCAGCGATTCGGCGTACGGCCATTTTTCGTTTTTCGTGCGCTGGTAAATTTTTCCGAATTCGAAGAGGCGCAGGTCGCCCTGCTTGCGGTTCTGGTTGTACGCGATCGTTTCCAGTCCGCCGAACAGCAGCGTGCGGCGCATGATGCCGAGGTCGGAGCTGAGCGGGTTGAGAATGTTCACGTTTTCTCCCGCGGGAAAAGCCGGCACGTCTTCCGTGTACGACGCTTTCGTCAGCGAGTTGCACAGGATCTCGTTGAAGCCCAAGGCGGCGAGCTGGTCGGCGCTCACGTTGCGGATGCGCTCGGGGTCGGGTTTCGGCGCGTAGGACAAGGAAGCGCGCACCTGCTGCGGCATCTCGATATTATTGTAGCCGTAGATGCGCAAAATTTCTTCGACCACGTCCGCCTCGCGCTTCACGTCCACCCTGAACGGGGGAATCGCCAGCAGCAATGCATCGCCGCCTTCGGAGAGGATCTCAATATCGAGCGCGCGAATAATTTTTTTCACGAGGCTGCGCTCGATCGTTTTACCGATCAGCGTTTCCGCCTGGTGGAAGGAGAATGCGACTTCCGCGGGTACAACAGGCTGCGGGTAAATATCTATGAGCGCGGAAACCACTTCGCCCCCGGCCAGCTCGCGGATGAGAAAAGCGGCGCGCTGCAGCGCAGCGGTCGTCATGTTCACGTCGGTGCCGCGCTCGAAGCGGAAAGAAGAATCTGTTTTCAGGCCGTGATGCTTCGAGGTCTTGCGCACGTGCACCGGCTCGAAGCAGGCGCTCTCGAGGAAGATCGCTTCCGTTTTTTCCGTCACGCCCGATTGCAGCCCGCCGAACACGCCGGCGATGCACATCGGTTTTTCCGCGTCGCAGATCATGAGATCGTTTTCCGTAAGCGTTCGTTCGACGCCGTCGAGCGTGGTGAATTTCGTTCCCGATTCCGCTTTTCGCACGCGCACTTTTTCCCCTTTGATCTGCGCGGCGTCGAAGGCATGCAGCGGCTGGCCAAGCTCGTGCAGCACATAGTTCGTTACGTCCACGATGTTGTTGATGGGCCGCAAGCCGATGGCGTTCAGGCGGCGCTGCAGCCATTCGGGCGAGGGCTTTACTTCGATGCCTTCGATCAGCACGCCGCTGTAGTGCAGGCAGGCTTCGGGATTTTCCAGGCTCACGCTGATCCGGCCCTGCGGGAGATCTTCCCCGAAAGCCGCCATCGACGGCCATTGCGCCGGCTCGTGCTCGGCCATCGGGTCGTGCTGCAGGCGCTGCGCGTAAAGCACGGCCGCGAGATCGCGCGCCACGCCGAAATGCGAAGCGGCATCCGCGCGGTTGGGCGTGAGGCCGATCTCGAACACGTAATCGTTATCGACCTTGAAATATTTCGCCGCCGAAGAACCGATCTCCGCTTCGGGCGCGAGCACGAGGATCCCGGTATGCGAGCTGCCGAGGCTGATCTCGTCTTCCGCGCAGATCATGCCTTCGGAAAGCTCTCCGCGTATCTTCGACTTTTTTATCTCAAAAGGCTCGCCGTTCAAGGGATGCACCGTCGTTCCCACCGGCGCGACGATCACTTTTTGACCGGCCGCTACGTTCGGCGCGCCGCAGACGATGCTCAGCAATTCGCTGCCGCCCACGTCTACTTTCGTCAATGAAAGCTTGTCGGCGTTCGGATGCTTCGCGCATTCCTTTACCTCGCCGATCACCAGGCCGCGCAGGCCGCCGCGGATGTATTCGAACGGCTCGACGCTTTCCACTTCCAGGCCGCAGCCGGTGAGCAGGTGGCCGATCTCCTGCGGGGAGAGCTCGGTGCGGATGTGATCTTTGAGCCAGTGGTAGGAAATTTTCATTGGTGTCCCCGGTTAAAAGAGGGAGAACAAAGATACGTGGAACTTTGGCTGGCGGAAATGGCGCTTGCCTTCGGCGAAGACCTGGATAAACCTAAAACCGCAGCGGGTCCACACCTATGCTGCGCACCTCACTTCACCAGCACAAACCTTCCGCGCGAGTACGCATACTTGTACCCTGCGATGCTGACGATGCGGCCTTCGCTGATCTCGGGAAGCTTGTAAATATCTTCCTTCACCGTGTGCAGCGAGCCTTTGGTGGCGTAGGCCATTTTGATGTAATCGGGATGGATGGGGCCGTTCACGCCGCAGAGGATGATGCGCAGCGGGGTGGTGACCTGGTCGAGCAGCACGATGTCCTTTACCGGGGCCTTGTTGTCGGCGATCATCACCACGGGCTGCGTGGGCTTGACGCGGGCGATGCTTTTGATCAGCGCTTCTATGTTGTTCTCCGGGGCGTCGCCGCCGGTGCCGCCGGCGATGGTTTCCTGCACGGTTTTCTCCAGCTGCTTCTCGTTGCATTTTAAGCAGTAGTGAATGCCGCCCGTTTCGCCCAGCACCTTTTCACCGTCGGGCTTGCCGTCGCCGTCGTTGAAGAAGACGAGGTTGAGATCGGGATTCGTTTTCACGCGCAGCCTGAACCAGGCGCCGAGCTGCCGCGAGTACGGCGCCATGCTGCCGCTGAGATCGGTGACGAAAAGCTGCGGGTTCCAGAAAAAATTCCGCGCGAGCACGTCAGTTACCACGGGATCGACCATGCGGATGGTGATCGGTTTTTCGATGAGCGAATCGGGATGCGGGCGACCGTGCGTGCCGGTGCTGTCGTTCTTTTTTACGGCGGCGAGGCTGTCGATGCGCGCGGACCAGCGCTCGAATTCCTGCTTGTTGAACGTGATCTGCTCGAGGCGCTCTTTTTCCAGCCGCTCCTTTTCTTCCGCGATCCGTTCGCGCGCGGCGCGGGAGCCTTCATAACGGTACTGCACGTCGGCGGTGCGAAAGCCGGCCTCCATCGGGTAATCGAGGCGGTCGATATTTTTTTCATAGGCGAAATCGAGATCATACTGGTCGCCTTTCGGCAGCAGCATGAACACTTCGCCTTTTTTGCCCGTGATGCCTTTGTAAAACACGCGATTCCTCAACCCACGCAGCGTGACCACTTCCGAATCGAGCGGCTGGCCCCGGTAGTCCGTCAGCTTAAAATGCAGCAGCACGATGCTGTACGTGGCTTTCAGGTTCTGCACGCTGTCGCCGTAAAAGAAAACCGTATCGCCGCGCATGGCCATCGAGTTGTCGGGCAGCACGGGCTTGCCGTCGTAGGTGATCGTGTGGCGGGAAACGTGAAATTGCTTTTTCGGCACGATCAGCCGCGCGAAGCTTTGCGCCTGGGGAAAATGCAGCAGGTAATTGTCGCCGCAGGGAACGAGGAGCTCGGCGAGGCCGTCGAGCGAGGTGGAAGCTTTATAAGTTTTCTTCGTCCGCTCGTTTTCCAGCACCACTCTCTCCTGCCGCGCCGGTATGCCTTCGCTCGAGCGCACCTGGAGCAGGATCAGCGCCTCGGTTTTGGAAGGCTTGAGGAGCTGCGCGCGCAAAGCGGGCACGTTCAGCAGCAGCAATATCAACAGCGCTATTCGCAGCATGATGGGATAGGTCTCGGCTCGTGCATAAACCGGGAGGGTTCCTAAAGTTACGCCGAAAAGAGAAAGTTATTGCCCCGCATAAAAGCGCAGTCCGCGAACCTCTCGGAACGCGGACTGCGAGGGGATGTTGAAAAATCCGGAGACTAGAAGTCGATGTGCACGCCGGCCTGCACGGGATACATCTGCGGGCCCTGGCTTTGCTCGAAAAGCGTGGACACGTTGTAATTGGCGAAGATCGAATAGTGACCGTAGCCGATGCGGGTCGTGAAGCCGTAGCGCAGCGGGTTGATGTTGAAATCATCTTTGATCACGTTCTTGCGATCCTGCCCGTCCTCTTCGTATTTCTGCTTGAGCTTGTTGTCGAAAATATTGTACCCGAGCAGCACGCCCACGCCGACGTGGAAGGAGCGATCCGCGCTGGGATTCGTGTTGAACTCGAGCATGATCGGCGCCTGGATGTACATGGCGCGCAGGCGGTTCTTCCGGTACTCGATCGAATCATAAGTTGCGTAAGTGAAGCTCGAATCGTGGCGCAGGGTCACGTTGTTGCGCAGGCCGTACACGCTCCAGTCGAGACCGAGGCCGGTGACGATGTTCACGTAATTCTTGTACACGTGAATGTTCTTCTGGAAAATATTCCAGCTCACGCCGATCGAGCGGGGATAGTTCAGCTCCATGTAATCGTACACGTCGGCGGGCGGCTGCGGATTGTCGTTGACGTCGAGCAGCGCGTTCACGTGGATGTCGAGGCCGGACCAGAATTTGAAATCGTCGTCGTAGCGTTTGTCATCGTCATCGTCGTCACCCTCTTCATCGCCGTCGCTGATGATCGTGTATTTCTTTTTGCCCATGTTCACGCGCGTCGTGTCGGAAGCGGAAGCGCCTTTTTGCGCAATGCTGGAGGAGCCGCTGGCGCTCACCATTTTTTGAGGAGGTTCGGTGAGGTAACGCACATCGGAAGCGCCGCTGGCGGAAACGGTGAGCGATTGCACCGGGTTGACCTGCGCGTCGGAGGAGCCGCTGCTCTGCACTTCCACCCGCTGCGCTTCCAGGCCGAAAGCTTTCAGGTCGGAGGCGCCGCTGAGATTGACGAGCAGCGTTTCCGTTTTGCCGCTCAGCTTCACGTCGGAAGCGCCGGTGGAGGTCACGTCGAGCGTGCCTTTTACAGCCACGTCAAGAACGATGTCCGATGCGCCGCTGGCTTCCAGCTTGAGGTTATTGTCGGCGCTGATCATGTTCATGCCTTTCACGTTGCACGCGCCGGAGGCGTATATTTTATCGAACGAGGGCGCGCCGACGATGATCTTCACTTTGTCGCCCGCGGCTCCGCCCGCTTCCACCTGCAGCACGCCGTCTCTCACTTCCGTGCGCACCTTCTGGAAAAGATCGGCAGGCCCTTCGATGACGACGGTGGATTCCTGCTGCTGCTTGATCTCCACGTTCGCGCTGCCGGAGGCCTGGATGCCGGTGAAGGAGCCGGGCGTGCGCACTTCGGAATTTTGCGCCGCGAGGTTCAGCATACTCGTCACCAGGACAGCTGCGGCGGTAATGATTCGATTCGTTCTCATTTCGTTTGCTTGTTTGGTCGGGTTGGTATGCGCGTATTATTCGGATTTTTTAATGCTCGCCGCGCCGGAGGCCGTGCAGTGGTGCTGCGCGGGGTTGCCTTTGTACGCTACGTGCGAAGCGCCGGAAGCGTCGGCCGTCAGCTTTCTTTTACGTTGATCTGCACCTTCGATGCGCCCGAGGCATCGAGCACGCCGTTCGTTGCTTCGAAGGAAAACGCTTTGACGTGCGAAGCGCCGGAGCACTGCACGTTCATGCTGCCTGTTTTTCCTTTCAGGTTGAGGTGCGAGGCGCCGCTGGCCTGCGCGTCGAGATTATCCACGCTGAGAGCGAGATCGGCTTTGGCGGCGCCGCTGCAATTCAATTTCATCCTGCCGCTTTTCAATTCGCCTTTGCTCACGGCCTGCGCCGCGCCGCTGAGGCCGATCGATTCGTACGAAGGGGCGGTGACGGTAATTTTCATTTTGCCGCTGATCTTTTCAACGTCCTTCGTTTCCACGTGCAGCACGCCGCCCCGCACTTCCGTTCTGATCTTCGGCAGCAGCGCGGCATCGTAAACTTCGAGCGCGACCTTGCATTCGCTGCCCTGGATAATTTCCACTTCGAAAGCGCCGCCGACCTGGATGCCCTGAAATTTCCCGGGCGTGCGGTTGTCGGTATGCTGGGCGAGAACGCCCAGGCTGAAAAAGGCTCCGGCCAGCAGGCCCAGGAAGCGTTTGGTGGTCGTGTTGCTCATGGTTGTCGCGTTTTATGGACGTAGGACGAAGAGCGGCAGGCGTATGTTACAGAGCCGTTACAGGATTCATTCTAAAATAAGGTGAATGCCTCACTTTTAGGATGTTATGAAAAATCTTAGTTGCCGTTGGCGGGCCGCTAACGACAATTAAGATTCTTAGAAAAGGGCTTGGAAAAGGCGCTGTAAACGGCTACTGGTTCATGGAGACCGGGGAATGCTTCTGCATGAAGTCCATCGCCACGTCCACCATCTCCGAAGAGCCGATGAACAAAGGCGTGCGCTGGTGCAGCGCATCGACGGGCTGCTCCATGATGCGGGAGATGCCGTTGGTGGCCTTGCCGCCGGCCTGCTCCACGATGAAGGCGAGCGGGTTGCATTCGTACAGCAGGCGCAGCTTGCCTTTGGGCGAGGCGGCGGTGGCGGGATAGATGAAGATGCCGCCGGTGATCAGGTTGCGGTGGATGTCGGCGACGGCCGAGCCGATATAGCGCGAAGAGTACGGGCGTTTCGTGGCCTTGTCTTCCTCCTGGCAATACTTGATGTATTTCTTCACGCCGTCGGGGAAATGCAAATAATTTCCTTCGTTGATCGAATACGTCTTTCCCGATTTCGGCATCACCATGTTCGGGTGCGAGAGGCAGAACTCGCCGATGGACGGATCGAGCGTGAAGCCGTTGACGCCTTTGCCGGTGGTATAGACGAGCATGGTCGACGAGCCGTAGATCACGTAGCCCGCCGCGACCTGGTCGGTGCCGCGCTGCAGGAAATCTTCGGTGACGCCGGGGCCGGAGAGCGAGGTGCGGCGGTAGATGGAGAAGATCGTGCCGACGGAAACGTTCACGTCGATGTTCGAAGAGCCGTCGAGCGGATCCATCGCCACCACGTACTTCGCATTCTTCGACTGCGGGTTGTCGACGATGATGATCTCTTCGTTCTCTTCCGAAGCGATCGCGCAGCATTCCCCGCCCACGCTCAGGGCCGCGATGAACTGCTCGTTGGCGAAAATATCCAGCTTCTTCACCGATTCGCCCTGCACGTTGATCTCGCCCGCTTCACCGAGAATATCGGCCAGGCCTGCCTTGTTCACCTCGCGGTGCACGATCTTGGCGGCGATGCCGATGTCGCGCAGCAGGCGCGAAAGCTCGCCTTTGGCGAAGGGAAAATCGTTCTGCTTCTCGATGATGAATTGCCCGAGTGTTTTGACCTTGCTCATAGTTCTAAAAGAATGATGCGTTCGCGCAAATATCTGAAAATTATGCGGGAGGCTGCCAGTTACCGGCAAAACACGACCGCTTGTTAAACGCTCGTTACACGGCGCGCAGGAAATCAAACGTGTTTTTTAATTTTATGCATCAACGTTCCCCCAACAGCTTCCAATACGGCTGCGCATTTTCATAACATCCCTTCATTAATAAATTTTATTATGAAGAAGACGATTTCGCTTTGTCTTTTGATGGGGACAATTCATGCTTTCGCGCAGAACGGCATCACCTACTACCCCGCCCCGGCCGGCTATACGAACTCGGAGCTCACGCAGAAAAATTGCATCGCAGCAGATAACGCAGGTAACGCATGGGTCGGCTTCCGGCACATCGGCGCCGGGCGTTTCGACGGCTTTGGCTGGACGATGTTCGACACGATCAATTCTCCCTTGCCCAATAAATACGTGCAGTGCATCACGCCCGAAAATTCCGGGGCTGTTTGGTTCGGCACGGCGCTGGGCGGTGCGGCCAGGATGGCGGGCATCAACTGGACCATTTACAATACGTTGAATTCCGGCTTGCCGTCGAACACGGTGAAGGCGATCGTCGTCGCGGGCAGCGAGACCTGGTTCGGAACGACTGCGGGCCTCGCCATGTTCGACGGCACGAACTGGACAGTTTATAATACTTCAAATTCAGGGCTGGTCAGTGATACGGTCAACTGCATCGCCGTTGATGCGGGCGGCGTGGTGTGGGCGGGCACCAGGCGCGGCCTCTCGAAAAAATCCGGAAGCAGCTGGACGAACTACACGCTGCAGAATACGCCGGCCTTCACGGGTTACTCCCACGACGTGGACGCAATCTACATTGACGCGGCGAACGAGCTCTGGCTGTCGACGGGTTCAGGCGTCAATGGAAATGTCTTTCGCGAAGCAGGCGGCGCGATCTTTCCCGTCGAAGCATTTTATTCTACGCCGGCGATCGACTACACTGCTGCATCGTCTTTTTTTCGCGGCCCGAACGGCGGAACGGCATTCGTGCTCATCGGCCGCATCGTCGAAATACATAACGGCGTACCGCGCGCGTATTACCCGGAGACCTGGGCGAGCACTTCGAGCACCCCGGTCAAGGCCGCGCATGATCCTTCCGGCAATACGATCTGGCTTATCCGCACCATAGGGCTGCAGACCTTCAACAACGGTATTGCCGCATTCGATGCTTCGCAACACAACGGTCTCGGCCTGGGCCACACCTTCTACAACCTGCGCGAGCTCGACGCGAACAACGTGCGCGCCGCCGTGATGAACCGCGGCGACATGCACTGGGACCTGAACGATGCAAAGTATGAAGTGCCCAAAGGCAGCGGCGTGAAGGCCATTTTCAATTCCGCTCTCTGGATAGGCGGTCTCGACCAGGGGGGCAATCTGCACCAGGCAGCGATGACGTACCGGCAAACAGGAACCGATTACTGGCCCGGCCCGCTGGACACGATCAACGGAGCGACGGACAGCGTAACGGCGCTGCAATACGATCGCATCTGGAAAGTGGATAAGAATCAAATTGCCGAGTTCAATTATTATTTCGGAACCGGCGCCGTGCAGAGCGGTGCGTACATACCAGCCGACGACATCATCACCTGGCCTGCGCACGGCAGCGGAAATTATTCGCGCAAGCTCGCGCCCTTCGTCGACGTGAACGGCGACGGATTTTACGATCCGCTGGGCGACGGCGATTACCCCAAGATCAAAGGCGACCAGATGCTGTTCTGGATCTTCAACGACAATCTTGCGCCGCACACGGAGTCGGGCGGGTTCCCGCTCATGGCGGAATTTCACGCGTCTGCGTACGTGTATGCCTGTCCTTCCGTCAATCCATCAGATTCAGTGATCAATTATACGACGCTGTACAATTACAAAATTTTCAACCGCAGCACGGAAGATTACGACAGCGTGTACGTCGGCGTTTTCGAGGACTTCGACCTGGGTTATTTCGGCGATGATTACGTGGGCTGTTATCCGCCGGGGAATTTCGGTTTCGGTTACAACGGCGATGCGTATGACGGTCTTTGGTCGCCGACCCCAGGCATATACGGTACGCATCCGCCCATCATCAGCACTGTTATCCTGAACGGCCCGCCGGCTGATCCGAACGACGGTATCGACAACGACAACGACGGCGTGACCGATGAAACAGGCGAGATCAACCTGATGACAAACTTCCTGTATTACTATAGCGATCTTTCCGGCATCGGCAACCCGGAATACGCGGAAGATTTCTACGGTTTTCTTCACAGCATCTGGAAGGACAGCACACACGTCACTTATGGCGGCAGCGGATACTTCGGCACCACACCGACGAATTTCATGTTCCCCGGCATGCCGTTCGACACGGCTTCCTGGAACGAGTATAGCGTAGGCAACACGCCTTACGACCGCCGCTTCGTAATGTCGGCAGGGCCCTTCAGCTTCAATTCCGGCACCAGCACTGAATTTGATTACGCCATGGTCTGGGTGCGCGACACCAACTTCGCGTACAACGATTCGAACCTCTTTTTAAAAAATATCGCCGAAGTGAACAAGGTGCGCAGCTGGTTCAACAACAACAATGCGCCGTCCTGCATGCAATGGGCACTCGATGCGCAGGAGCTGGAAATTCAAAAGCAGCTCAGCCTTTCTCCGAATCCCGCTTCGCAATTGCTGAGCATTTCGTTCGAAGCGGAGAGCGACAACGCGGTCTTCGACGTGATCGATCTCGCGGGGCGCAGCGTGCGCGGCGGCAACGTGCAGCGCGGCGGGCTGACGGCGATCTCCGTGGAGGAATTGCCCGCCGGCTTGTATTTCGTGCGCATCACGGATGGAAATAAAGTGTACGCTGAAAAATTTATTCGTCGCTGAAAAAAAGCAAGCGGCTTCCTACAGGAAAAGCTCTTCCGTGAAAATGGAGGAGCTTTTTCATTTGCGTAGAGGCTGTTTAAAAATGAGATTTCGGAATTCTTATAAGCGGATTTTTGCGACAGACGAGGCGCTTTTTGCAGGCCATAGCAGCGCGCCTACGGTCAAAAAAAGCAACGAAGTATGGCGTAAAAAGACGCATAAGAATTTCGGAAGATTATTTTTAAACAGCCTCTTAACTTTGCGCGCATGATCTCCATCCGAAAAGCCGAAGCCGCCGACATGCCCGCCGTGCTCGCACTCGTCAAAGAATTAGCCGATTACGAAAAAGCGCCGCAGGAAGTCGTCGTCACCGCCGAAGATTACGTGCGCGACGGTTTCGGAGCACATCCGCTCTTCGGCTGCTTCGTGGCGGAAGAGAATGGGGCGATCGTCGCCATTTCGCTGTACTACTGGCGCTACTCGACCTGGAAAGGAAAACGCCTGTACCTCGAAGACATCGTCGTCACCGAACGCCTGCGCGGGAAGGGCATCGGGCAGCTGCTGTTCAGGCGCACGATGCAGGAAGCGCTCGATGCGAATTGCTCGGGCATGATGTGGCAGGTGCTCGACTGGAACAAGCCCGCGATCAACTTCTACAAGAAATACGACGCACGACTGGATGGGGAGTGGATGAACGGATCGCTGGATATCGGGCAGATAAAGATCCTGCTGGAAAAATAGATTTTCGTTTTCTTGTTTCTCGTTTTCATTGGCGTTCATCATTGCTCCTTATTACCCGGGCTGGTGCTACGGACAACCAATAACGAATAATAATTAACCAATAACTTTACCCCATGAAAGTTTTCAAGTTCGGCGGCGCGTCGGTGAAGGATGCGGCGGCTGTGAAGAACGTGGCAAGCATTCTGCAGCGGTTTCCCGATGAAGAGCTGATCGTGGTGATCTCCGCGATGGGAAAAATCACCAATGCGCTCGAGCGGCTGGTCGATGCGTTCTTCTATAAGAAAGAATCCGCGGCGGCGGTGCTCGAGGAGATCAAGCAATATCACTTCGATATTCTCGCGCAGCTGTTCGAGGACAAAGGTCACCCGGTTTACGATGAGCTGCACAACACCTTCGTGGAGCTGGAATGGGCGATCGAGGACGAGCCGACGCATCCGTACGATTGCGAGTACGACCAGATCGTTTGCCTCGGCGAGATCATTTCCACCAAGATCGTCAGCGCGTATATCGATCACGCCGGCATCAGGAACAAGTGGCAGGATGTGCGCGATCTCGTGAAGACCGACAACACCTACCGCGAAGCGAAAGTGGATTGGGAATTGACCGAGCGCATGGTGCAGGAACAATTGCTGCCGCAATTCAAAAAAGAGAAGATCATCATCACGCAGGGTTTTCTCGGCGTGACTTCCGAAAACTTCAACACGACCCTGGGCCGCGAAGGCTCGGACTATACCGCCGCCATTCTCGCCTGGTGCTGCAACGCCGAAAGCGTGACGATCTGGAAGGACGTGCCCGGCGTGCTGAACGCCGACCCGAAATGGTTCGACGATACGCGGTTGATCGGGCAGCTTTCCTACCAGGATGCGATCGAGCTCGCGTATTACGGCGCGACGGTCATTCACCCGAAAACGATCAAGCCGCTGCAGAACAAAAAAATTCCGCTGTACGTCCGATCATTCGTCCAGCCCGAAGCGCCCGGCACCGTCATCCGCGACGAGCAGGCCCCGCTCCCCATTCCCTGCTTCATTTTCAAGGTGGATCAAACGCTGCTCTCCATCTCGCCGAAAGATTTTTCCTTCATCGTGGAAGAAAATCTCCGCGACATTTTCGACACGCTTTACAGGCACGGCGTAAAGATCAACACCATGCAGAATTCCGCGATCAGCTTCTCCGTGTGCGTGGACAGCAGCGATCGCAAATTGCCGGGGCTGGTCGAAGCGCTGCAGAGCAACTACCGCGTGCTGTACAACGAAGGCCTGGAGCTGGTGACGATCCGCTACTACGATCAGCCCACGCTGGATCGCGTCACCACCGGGAAAAAACCCTTGCTCGAAGTGAAGAGCAGGTACACGGTGCAGATCGTGATGAAGGATGGGGAGTGAAGCTCCGTACTTCGCGTTTAAAAGCAGCTACTTACCGAAGGTGAAAAAAGCTCCGCGGTGGATGAACATCGCGCGTGGAACCTCTGCGCCCGGGCAGGTTTTCGCGGCTGCAGGCTGCGCTCTCCTTCGCTTCGGGCAGGCACGGTGCAGGTAAACCCCTGGCAATAGTTGCTAAACCGCCGGCGGCGTGAACACCTCGATCTGGAAGGGATGATTCAGCACGCGGCTGAGCTCCACGCCGCTCTCCATCATGTCCTGGTCGTCTTTCTCATAATGCCAGAAGATCTTCACCTGCTCTTTGCTTTTCGAAAGGCGTAAAAAACGCTGGCAGGTTTCCACGATGCAGCGGGCGGAGACCGTGTTGAAATAATCGAGGCGGAAATGCATGTCGAGGCTTTCGATGCCCGTGCCGAAATTCTGATCGATCCAGTCGAAAACGGGACGGTAGAACTCCCAGGCGTTCTCGGGAATGGAAACGCCTTTCATGTGGAATTCCCGCTTGCCCGCATCGAAAACGACCTCGGGCGTGGTGCGCGTGCTTTTGATATGGAGCGTATCGTTCTTCTTCATAAATCCTTCTTCATCGTAAACTTCAGCAGGCAGAACATATTTTTCTCGTCGTGCTCGTGAAAGGAGCTTTCGATCGGGCTGCGCGTGGTGCGCACCAGCTCGATGAGGCCCAGGCCTGCATTGCTTTTTTCGTTGTACAGCACGTCGCGCTCGTGCATGCGCTCCACGTAGAGCTGCATCAGCCCCTGCTCGTCCAGCGCGTTCACCTGCTCGATGCGGGTCTTCAGCGCGCCGGCCGTTTCGCGGGCGATATAATTGCCGGTAAAAATGTGGAGGTGCTCGCCCTGGTCGCTGATCGCGAAGACGGCTTCGGCCAGGTCGCTGTTGATGCGCGTGGCGTGCTTGGCGATGTTCTGCAGGCTTTCGATGAGCACTACGGCCAGGCGCTTTTTCGCAGCGGGCGGCAATTTGGAAGCTACCGAATCATGGTCGATCTGCTCGACGATGTTCTGGATCAGCGGCGTAGTGATATCGCCGCAGTAGATATTCTGTGCGCTGTGCTTCCGGATATCCTCGACAAGAGCATGCATAAGCGAATCGGTCAAAGTTAAGAAATTCCCGCCCCGCGTTCCCGCAGCGCTGCGATCACTTTCCCGGCGAGGATGCGCGCGATCTTCTCGTGGCTCTCGAACGTCCAGCCGGCGACATGCGGCGAAAGGATGACCTTATCGGAACGGACCAGGTAGTGAAAAGCTTCCGGCAGCTGAGCGGCATTCAATCCTTCGAAAGAAATATCCTCATATTCCAGTACGTCCAGGCAGGCGCCGCGCACCTTCCCGCTTTCCAATTGCTTCACCAGATCCGCCGTGCAAAGGCAAGCGCCCCGCGCCGTATTAATGATCCAGATACTTTTACGGAATTTCTTAATGAACGTTTCGTTCAGCAGGTAACGCGTCTCTTCCGTCAGCGGCACGTGCAGGCTGAGCACATCCGCCTCCTCAAACAGCTCTTCCAACGTCGATTCGATGACGCTCACCGATCCGAAGCCGCTTTTGTATTTATCGTAAGCGAGCACCCGCACGCCGAATCCTGTCAATCGCTGCGCGAAAGCGCTGCCCATGTTGCCGTACCCGAGGATGCCCACGGTCTTCCCGTTGAGCTCGTAGCCGCGGTTGCCTTCGCGGATCCATTTTCCCTCGCGCACCTGGCGGTCGGCCGTGCAGATGTTGTTCATCAGCGCCAGCAGCATGCCCACGGCCTGCTCGCCCACCGCGTCGCGATTGCCTTCGGGCGCATGCACGCAGCGGATGCCTTTGCTTTCGGCGTAAGCGACGTCGATATTTTCCATGCCCGCGCCCGCACGCGCGATGCATTTCAGGTTCGTCGCCTTATCGATAAAAGCGCGATCGATCTTAAACCGGCTGCGGATGACGAGCGCATCGTAGCGCGCGATCATCTCTTCCACCTGCGCGCGCGTTTCGGCGTAGGCTTCGTCGCAATGCAGCCCGGCTTCGCGCAGCACGGCGATCAAGGCAGGATGGTTCGTGTCGAGGCAGAGAATTTTCATGCGCTGTACATGAGGCGGCCGACGAGGAAATAAATGGTCATGCCGATGATGTCGTTGACGGTGGTGACGAACGGGCCGGTGGCTAAAGCGGGATCGAGCTTCATGCGGCTCAGCGTGAGCGGCACGAAGGTGCCGAGGAACGATGCGAAGAGAATAACGCTGAACAGCGCCACGCTCACGGTGACGCAAAGGTTCATCGAATCGCTGACGAGCAAATTGTAACCGAGGATGAGCAGCGAGCAGATCAGCCCGTTCACCAAACCCACGGCCAGCTCGCGCAATAATTTCGGAACCATGTCGCCGGGCTGGATGGAATTGTTGGCGAGGCCCTGCACGACGATCGCGGACGATTGCACGCCTACGTTCCCGCCCATCGCGCCGATAAGCGGGATGAAGAAAGCCATCTCCGGGTGAATCTGGATTTGCGATTCGTAGGTGCCGATGATGCGCGAGCCCAGCACGCCGCCCGCCAGGCCCACCAGCAGCCAGGGGATGCGCGCGCGCGACAGCGACCATACGCGGTTCTTTTGCTGCTCGCTGTACACGCTGATACCCGAGAGCATCTGCATGTCCTTCTCCGCTTCTTCCTGCATCACGTCCACCACGTCGTCGATCGTAATGCGTCCCGCCAAACGCCCCAGCGCATCCACTACAGGCACGACCACGAGATCGTATTTGCGCATGATCATCGCCACTTCCTCTTTCGGCGTATTCACTTTTACGCTGATCACGTTCGGGTTGTACACGTCGCGCACGGGTGTGCGCAGCGATTTGGTGAGCACGCTTTTCAGCGAGAGCAGGCCGAGCAGTTTTCCCTCTTCGTCGATCACGTAGATCGAGTAAACGGATTCCACTTCTTCCGCCTGCTTGCGGATCTCGCGGATGCATTCCCACACATTCTGGTTGACGTGCACGGCGATGAACTCTTTGTCCATCAAGCCGCCCGCCGTGTCGGGATCGTAGTTGAGCAGGTCGGCGATCTCACCGGCCTGCTCGCTGTCCTCCACGTGCGAAAGCACTTTATCCTGCTGCTCGTCCGGCAGCTCGGCGATCACGTCGGCCGCGTCGTCCGAGTCAAGGTTTTCAATGACCTGCTCGGCGATCT
>Ga0196977_1000413_pt1 | contig 22661 bp, 14 predicted proteins | sample S3v_1013CmetaG_FD_148634 | JGI IMG/M metagenome (GOLD analysis project Ga0196977, IMG submission 148634) | Soil microbial communities from Anza Borrego desert, Southern California, United States - S3+v_10-13C | ecosystem: Environmental > Terrestrial > Soil > Desert | place: USA: California...
CACACGCGGCGCCGGCCGGCGCCCGCGTGTGGACGGACTCATGCGCCGCGGTCCGATATTGAACCGCCCTCCCGGGGGGAACGTTTGACCCTGGGGTACGTATACAGTCGGTGGGGGTGTGATCTTCGGGCCAGTCTCGTGCCGAAGACAACCGCAGCCGATACCCCCAGGTGGGTCCGCGCTCTGGCGGATCACCGCAAGGACGCGACGGCCCCCGCCTTTGCGGGCGACGGCCGGGCATGACTCCAAGGCAGGCCGGCCCGTGCGTCTCGGGGCGGCAGGAGGCTGTCATGCTCGACGAGAACGCACAGCACGGGGGCAGCTCGGGAGCCGCGGCGGGCAACCGTCTGGCCTCGATCATCGACCAGCACCTCGACCGCCAGCACTACCTCGACCAGCACTGGTCGGGCACGTTCTGGGAGTACCTCGACATCTGCGAGGAGAACCCCGCCGTCGCCCGGCACGCCTACCAGCGCCTCTACGACGCGGTGATGGCCCAGGGCTACGAGAAGTACCGCCTGTTCAAGAAGGACGTCGTCCGCTACCACTTCTTCAGCGATCCCTTCGGCCAGGGGGCCGACGCCATCTTCGGGCTGGACTTCGCCCTCATGCAGCTCGTGGACGTGCTGCGCTCGGCCGCCGAGGGCTACGGCACCGACAAGCGCATCCTGCTGCTGCACGGGCCGGTGGGCTCGAGCAAGAGCACGATCGCCCGCCTGCTCAAGAAGGGCGTGGAGCACTACTCGGCCACCCCGGAGGGCGCGCTCTACTCCTTCAGTTGGCTGCTCGACGAAGACTGCGCCGTGGCGGGCGTGGAGGGCAACCCGGGCGAGGCCCGCAAGACGCACGAGTACCCCTCGCCGATGCACGAGGACCCGCTCGTGCTCGTGCCGCGGAGGGCCCGCGACGCCCTGCTCGCCACCATGAACGAGAAGTACCGGCCCGCGCACCACAACGGCCGCCTGCGCGTGGTGGGCGAGCCAGACCCCTTCAGCCGGCACATCGTCGAGCAGCTCATGGAGTTCTACGAGGGCGACTGGCGGAAGTGCATGAACCACGTCCGCGTGCGGCGGATCGTGCTCAGCGAGAAGGACCGCGTCGGCATCGGCACCTTCCAGCCCAAGGACGAGAAGAACCAGGACTCGACCGAGCTCACCGGCGACATCAACTACCGCAAGATCGCTCTCTACGGGTCCGACTCCGACCCGCGGGCGTTCAACTTCGACGGCGAGCTGAACATCGCCAACCGGGGCATCTGCGAGTTCATCGAGGTGCTCAAGCTCGACGTGGCCTTCCTCTACGACCTGCTCGGGGCGAGCCAGGAGCACACGATCAAGCCCAAGAAGTTCGCCCAGACGCACATCGACGAGGTGATCCTCGGCCACACCAACGAGCCCGAGTACAAGCGGCTCCAGTCCAACGAGATGATGGAGGCCTTCCGCGACCGCACCATCAAGATCGACGTGCCCTACAACATCCGCCTCGACGACGAGATCAAGATCTACCAGAAGGACTTCGGGCCCTCGCGCATCAAGAGCATGCACATCGCCCCGCACACGCTGGAGGTCGCGGCGATGTGGGCGGTGCTCACCCGCCTCGACGAGCCGAAGAAGGCCGGCCTCACCCTGATGCAGAAGATGAAGCTCTACAACGGCAAGAGCATCCCCGGCTTCACCGAGGATTCGGTCAAGGAGCTGAAGGAAGAGGCGCCGCGCGAGGGCATGAACGGCATCAGCCCCCGCTACATCCAGGACAAGCTCTCCAACGCCCTCGTCAGCCGCCAGGCGATCGAGGAGAAGTCGATCAACCCCTTCATGGTGCTCAACGAGCTCGAGAGCGGGCTGCACCACCACTCGCTCATCACCGACGAGGAGACCAAGAAGCGTTTCCGCGAGATCCTCTCGATGGTGAAGGAGGAGTACGAGGACATCATCAAGGCCGAGGTGCAGCGGGCGATCAGCGCCGACGAGGACGCGATCAAGCGGCTCTGCGCCAACTACATCGAGAACGTCCGCGCCTACACGCAGAAGGAGAAGGTGCTCAACAAGTACACGGGCAAGTACGAGGAGCCCGACGAGCGGCTGATGCGCTCGATCGAGGAGAAGATCGACATCCCCGACAGCCGCAAGGACGACTTCCGCCAGGAGATCATGAACTACATCGGGGCTTTGGCGCTCGACGGCAAGCGGTTCGAGTACAACACCAACGCCCGCCTGTACAAGGCCCTCGAGCTCAAGCTCTTCGAGGACAGCCGCGACACGATCAAGCTCAAGAACCTCGTCAGCTCCGTGGTGGACGACGAGACCCAGCAGAAGATCGACGTGGTCAAGCAGCGGCTGATCAAGCAGTTCGGGTACAACGAGGTGTCGGCGGCGGATGTGCTCAACTACGTGGCGAGCATCTTCGCGCGGGGGGATACGAAGCACAAGTGACCGAACGGCCGTGAACACGGAGGGTACGGAGGATCACGGGGGAAGAGGACCTCAGGAAAGGCAGGAACGCGAAGGGGCGAAGGACTCGAAGGACGCGAAGAGAATCAAAACGAAGCGCGCCCTCGCCCCGATAGGGGTGATCTTCAGTAGCCGGGCGGTGGAGGTCGCCAGAGGCGACCGACACCCCCGGAAGCCACCTCACAACACGGTGCACCCCGGATGGGGTGCTCTTGATGCTCACGTGCGTGGAAGAGGGCTCCATCCGGGGTCCAGGTAATGGGTGCGCCGACCTCCGGTGGCGTCGCCCGCTGCGCGGCCTCCACCACGCGGCTACTGAACTGCAGCCCTTTGGGCTGTGTGCGTCGCCGCGGGGCCCGATCGCGCGATCGGGTTCCGGGTACCCCGCCCCTCCGGGGCGGCTCTTTCTTCTACCGCTCCTTCATGCCTCGGACGACTTGGCGCCGTCGGTTCGAGGAGGCGTAAAGAATGAAGGAGGAACGGAGCCGCTCCGGAGGAGCGGGGTACCCGGCCCGAGCTTGCGCTCGGGGCTCGTACAGGCCGGGGCCGTCACAGGCGCTTCAGCGCATCCACCAGCTTGTCGATGTGCGCCGCCTCGTGCGCCGCCGAGATCTGCACGCGCAGCCTTGCCGTCCCCTCGGGCACCACCGGGTACCCGAACCCGATCACGAACACGCCCATCTCGAGCAGCCGCTTGCTCATCGCGATCGCCTTGGCCGTGTCGCCCACGATGATCGGGCAGATCGCCGTCGGGCTCTCGAGCACCTCGAAGCCCGCCTCGCCGATCTTCTTCCGCGCGTACGCCACGTTGTCCCGCAGCTTCCGCACCCGCTGCGGCTCGCGCATGAGGATCTCGATCGCCTTGTTCGCGCTGCACGCCACCGTCACCGGCAGCGCATTGCTGAACAGCGTCGGCCGCCCGCGCTGGATGATCAGCTCGGTCCCGCGCTTCGGCCCGGCGATAAACCCGCCCGCCCCGCCGCCGAGCGCCTTGCCCAGCGTGCCGGTGAAGTAGTCCACCGTCCCGATCTCGCCCCCACCCACCATCCCGTAGTGCTCGTGCGTCCCCCGCCCCGTCTCCCCCATCACGCCATGGCCGTGCGAGTCGTCAACGACCAGCTTCGCGTCGTACTTGTCGCAGAGCGCCCGCAGCTCCGGCAGGTTGGCGATGTCGCCCTCCATGCTGAAGACGCCGTCGGTCACGACCCACGCCTGGCCGGTGATCTCGTCGTTGTCCTGCGCCTCGACCAGCCGCTTCTCCAGCTCATCGAGGTTGCCGTGCTCGTACACCGCCTTGAGCACGCCCTTCTTGATCACCGGCGTCAGCCGGATCGAGTCGATGATGCACGCGTGGTTGAGCGCGTCCGAGATGATCACGTCCCCCGCCTCGCAGAAGGTCGGAAAGAGCGCCTCGGTCGCGTTCCAGCAGCTGACGAACGTGTAGCTGCTCTCGGTCCCCATGTACCGCGCGATCGTCGCCTCCAGCCGCTCGTGCGGCTCGAACGTGCCGCAGATGAACCGCACGCTCGCCGTCCCCGCGCCGTACTTCCGCAGCCCCTCGATCCCGGCCTCGATCACCTCCGGGTGGTTCGCCAGCCCCAGGTAGTTGTTCGAGCAGAAGCACAGCGCCTCGATCTCCTTGCCCGCCGGCGTCCGCATCCGCACCGCCGCGTCCATCGGCGACTCGATCGTCTGCAGGTGCTTGTACTGCCCGCCCTTCTCGAGCGTGCGCAGGATCTCGTCGGTCCGGGCGTCGAACGGCTGGGCGATCGTGGCGGCCATGGCAGGAGTCTCCGCTGGTCTGCCCACCAGCGTAGTCCGCCCTCCCGCCGCCGTCGTGCCCGGCCCGGTCAGCCCGCGACGCCGTCCATCGGCCGCCGGATCAGCGCTGTCTGGGCCTTGTGCACGTCGAACTCGTCCGGCGTCTGCGGGAAGAAGAGGTCCGTCGAGACGTCCTGCCCCTCCGCCTCGGCGATGTGCAGGTGCTCCGTCTCCCGCAGGTCGATCCGCTCGCGCGGGTGCTCGAACTTGCCCGGCTCGAGCGCGAAGCGGTCCAGCACCGCCACCTCGGGCCTGCACGGGTCGCGCGGGTCGCACGCCGTCACCGCGCACCGCAGCCCGTTGCTCAGCGTCACCAGGCTGCCCTGCGGGAAGGGCGGCGCCGCCTGCACGAGCGCCTTCATCACCATCGGGTCCAGCCACGCCGACTCCGGCCCCCGCAGCAGCCGGTTCAGCACCCGCACCACCGGCACCGGCGCCGGCTCGGGCTGCCCGGCCGCGGGCGCCGGGGGGAAGCGCATCCGCTCGAACACGTCCGCCGCGGCGATGATCCGCGCGAAGATGTGGATGTCCGTGCCCCGGAGCGGCTCCTCCTTGCCGGAGACCATCGTCCGGTGGGGGAAGCCCGACCCGTCGAAGTGCTGGTGATGGTGCAGAACCGCCGCCGCGGCCGAGGGCTCGATCTCGCCCCGTACCATCTCGTACCCGGCCGTCACGTGGTCGCGCCACGTCGGGTCGACCTCGTCGCAGCACAGCCGCCACTGCCAGCGGTCCGGCGCCGGCCTGGCGAGCATGCCGATGTCCCGGAGGAGCGCCCCCATCCCGAGATTCGAGACGTCACGCGCGACCAACCCCAGGCGAGCGCGCGAGAGCATCAGGTACGTCTCGAGCTTCAGCCCCAGCAGCAGGGCGATGAAGCACCCCTGCCCCGCCGAGCGCGAGAGCGGCGTCTCCGACGAGGCCAGGTCCATCACGAACACCCCCGCGCGGGGGCATTCGACCAGACGCTCCATCAGCTCCTGGATCGCACGCCGGTAGGAGGTGTACTCGAGGTCCGCTGCCCCGTCGCGCAGCACCTCCTCGAACGCGCTGCCGATCGCCCCGCTCAGCCGCTGCCCGGCGCGCACGATCGCCGGGCTGATGTGCTCGGCGACGAACTCCATCCCCGGGTACTTGATCCATATCTCCCGGGCGCGCAGCTCCGACAGCCGATCGATCGTCTTGCCGTCGAGCGTGAACCCCGCGCGCAGCAGGACCGTCTCCGGGCTTCGTGGGTGCGTGACCGGCATGGCGAGCTCCATGCCCGGCCGCGCCTGGCTGAGGTCTACGCGCAGCATGACTCGTGGCCTCCGTCAGGCGAGCATCGGTAAAGTCGGCACAATCTCACAGCGAAGGCCGCGAACCAGCGCCCGAGCCGGGCCGGGCGCCACGCAGCGCCCGCGCGACCCCTCCAGGTTCACAGACCCGCCGCTTACCGGACCCCCTAGGATGCGGGCCATGCCGACGTCGGTGATCCCCGATGCCAGCCGTGCCCTGCACCTGGACTGGCTCCTCACACTCACGCAGATCCCCACCGCCGCCGGACGCGAGCGGCGGGTGATCCGCTGGATCGAGCGCTGGGTCGCCGACCGCCCGGAACTCACCCTGCACGCCGACGGCGCGGGCAACCTCATCGTCCGCTTCGCCGGCGAGCCCGCGACCAGCTCGCCCCTCTATTTCACGGCGCACCTCGACCACCCCGCGTTCGTCGTCGAACGCGCCGTCTCGCCCAGCGTCGTCGAGGTCTCGTTCCGGGGCGGGGTCATGGACGACTACTTCGAGCGCGCCCGTGTCGTGCTCTACGACCGCGACGACCACCCCTACCGCGCGGCGATCGCCGAACGCGTCGAGGGGCCCACCCCCAAGTTCAAGCACTACCTGTGCGAGCTCGACCGCGACTGCGACAGCCTCCGCCCCGGCGACGTCGGCACATGGGAGTTTCCCCAGGCCGACGTGGCGGACGTGGACGGCGTCGAGTGCGTCCGCACGCTCGCGTGCGACGATCTGGCGGGCGCCGCCGCGGCTCTGTCCGCCTTCGACGAGCTCAGGCGCGCCCGCTCGGACGGCGGCGCCCCGGGCGACGTCCGTCTCCTCTTCACACGGGCCGAGGAGGTCGGCTTCATCGGGGCGATCGCCGCCTGCCGCGACGGCTCGATCGAGCCCGGCGCCCGCCTGATCGCCCTCGAGAACTCCCGGAGCTTCCCCGAATCGCCGATCGGCGGCGGCCCGATCGTCCGGGTCGGTGACCGTGTCTCGGTCTTCACGCCGGAGCTGACCGCCGCCGTGGCCAGCGTCGCCGAGCGCTTCGCCGGAGGACCCGCCCAGCCGATCGCAAGCCAGAAAGCGGCCGACATGCCCAAGTGGCGCTGGCAGCGCAAGCTCATGGCCGGCGGGGCATGCGAGGCCAGCGTGTTCTGCGCCTTCGGCCACGCGGCCACGTGCGTTTGCCTGCCCCTCGGCAACTACCACAACATGGCCGATCTCGCGGCCGTGCAGGCCGGCAAGAACACCGACAAGCCCGCGGTCGGGCGCGAATACGTCGCGCTCGCCGACTACCACGGCCTCGTGGACCTGCTCCTGGCCTGCGCGACCGACCTCGCCGACCCCGTGGCCGCGCAGGCCTCCAGCTTCCGCACGCGCCTGGATTCCCTTTGGAGCGACCTGCGCTTCGTGCTCGACTGACGGGCAGGGCGCCGAGGCGCGAAGTCCCGCGCCGGCCGCGGAGTCGATGCGGTCTCCGCACGCACGGCATCATCCGTCCTTGCCGGAGCCGGCGGCCCGCGTGCGCCGGCCCCCTCGCCTGTGCGGCTCCGCGCCCCCGCTCCCCTTTGGCTTCCCGGCGTACCGCTCCGCTGGGGAGCCGGGCCTCGGTACCATCCGCCGGTGGCAACCGGGGAGAAGGACATCCAGAGCCGGCCCATGTCCCCCGACGACGAGGCCGACCGGCGGCTGGTGCTCGCGATCCGGGCGGGCGACCCGGACGCCTGGACCAGGCTCATCGAGCGCTATCAGGTGAGGGTGTTTTCGGTGTGCGTCCGCATGGTGCGCGACCGGGAGCTGGCCAACGACCTCACCCAGGACGCCTTTATCAAGATCATCAAGGGGCTGGATACGTTCGACGAACGCGCCAAGCTCTCCACCTGGGTGTACCGGGTCACGATGAACGTCTGCTTAAGCAAGCTCCGCTCCGAGAAGCTCCGCCGCCACGCCAGCCTCGAAACCCTGGCCGCCGGCCCCGGCAAGGACCAAGAACGGCGGAGCGAGCTCGGATTCGCCCAAGTTCGGGAACCCGGCGCCGAGCGCGGGGTCGAAGACGATGAAGAGCGGGAGCGCATGCTTGCCGCTCTCGAGGTGTTATCGGAAGAGCACCGGGCGATCCTGGTGCTGCGGGATGGGAGAGGTTTGGAGTACGAACAGATCGCCGACGCGCTCGACATACCCATCGGCACGGTGCGGAGCCGGCTCTTCCGCGCTCGTGCGGCCCTCCGCCAGGCCATGGAGCGGACGGGCGGGTAGCGAAGACACTGGAGCACTGGGTCCGGAGCAGCCCGGCCCAGCACCCTATGGAAAAGGATCCCTTCCACTCTCTCCCCATGGACGAAACCATCCTGGCTGCCCTGGTCGAGGGGGACCTGGGCAGTCGGGAGGCCGATGTGGTTCGCGAGCGTCTGCTCGCGGCCGACCCGGACCTGGCGGCCCGCGTCGAGCTCATGGAGCGCGACCGCGTCATGCTCCGGGCGCTGGGCGACGAAACCCCTCCGACCGGCCTGGCCGAGTCGGTCGTCGCCCGGCTGGAGCGCGACGCGCTCCTCGGGCTCAGCGGCGGGGCGGATCACGTCTCGATGCCGGTCTCCGTCGTCCGCCCTGGGCGCACGCGCGGCACCGGCATCGCCGGCTGGATGACCAGCCCCGCCGGTGCGGGGTTGGCCATGGCCGCGGTGCTCGCGCTGGCCGTTGGCGTCACGCTCCAGCTCACCGGTGGCCCGCGCGGGGCTCCGCTCGGGGGGTCGGGCCGGCCTGTTGAAGGGAACCCGCTCATGGGCGAGCCGTCCCTTGCGCAGCACGAGCCGGCGCCCGAGCCGCGCGTGCTCGGCGAGGCCCCCGCCGCGCCCGAGCAGCAGCCCATCGCGCTGGCAGCGGAGGACGCCCCGGAGCCCGTGCTGGAGCGCGTCTTCACCGACGATCCCGACCGCGCCCTGGCGCTGCTCGCCGAGGGGCGTCTGCTGGTCCGGGTCCGCGCTGCGGCACCCGATGCCGCGGCCGCGGAGCTCGCCCGGCTCGCCGAGCGGCCCGCGCGCCCCAACGAGGCGTTCCGCATCGCCGCCGACGTGCCGGACCCGATCGTGCTCGCGATGGAGAGCCGCTATGCCCCGGCGGCCGGCGAGCCCGGCCCGGTGGAGTTCGCATCGAGCGAGCCCTCCCACCGCGCCGCTCCGGACCGCCCCGACGTGCGCGAACCGACCTCCATGCTCGAGGCCGTGTATCTCGCCGACGCCCGACTGGACGCCTCCGCCCTCGCCTCGCTGCGCCACGCGCTCGCGCTGGGCGACGGGAAGACCGCCGAGTTCGAGGAGCTCCCCGAGCCGCTCGACCTGCCGGGCGTGCTCACGCCGGACGCCGTGCTCTGGTGGGCCCGCGACCCGAGCGAATGGTCACGCCGGGGGTATGTGCCGGTCGTGATCGAGCGCGTGGAGCGATAGCGGCGCCGGCGCTCTAGGTCTCAGGTGACCCATAGGACCCACGGCCGCGCTCAGCTGGCCACGATATTCACCAGCCGGCCCGGCACCGCGATCACCTTCCGCACCGTCTTCCCCTCGACGAGCTGCCTGACCTTCTCGTCGGCCAGCGCGATCCGCTCGAGCGCCGCCGCGTCGGCGTCGGCGGGCACCGTAATCTTCGCACGCACCCTGCCGGCGATCTGCACGACGATCTCGACCTCGTTGTCGCGCAGCATGGCCTCATCGAACGCCGGCCAGTCGGCCTGCGCGACCGACGCCTCGTGCCCCAGCCTGTGCCACAGCTCCTCGCCCATGTGGGGGGCAAAGGGCGCGAGCGCCCGCGCAAAGCGGTCGAGCTGATCGCGCGTGAGCCCGCCCGAGCTCGTGGCCGCGTTGACGAACTCGATCATCGCCGCGATGGCGGTGTTGAACGCCAGGCGCTCGATGTCGTGCCCCACCTTGGCGATCGTGCGGTGGAGCTGCTTCTCGACCGCCTCGTCGGCCTCGTCGCGGAGCTTCAGAACGCCCGAGTCCTCGTCCACCGCCAACCGCCACGCCCGCTGCAGAAAGCGGAACAGGCCGATCGTGTCGTTGGTGTTCCAGGGCTTGCTCGCCTCGAGCGGGCCCATGTACATCTCGTAGAGACGGAACGTGTCGGCCCCGAACTCGTGGATCACGTCGTCGGGGTTGACGACGTTCTTCAGGCTCTTGGACATTTTGGCGGTGATCTGCGAGACCGGCTGGCCGGTCGCGCGCTCGACGAACGTGCCGTCGGCGGCCCCGTCCACCTCGTCGACCGCCACCAGCGTCTTGTCGGCGCGCTGGAAGGCGTGGCTCGTGATCAGCCCCTGGTGGAACAGCTTTTTGAACGGCTCCTCGGTCGAGACGTGGCCTAGGTCAAAGAGCACCTTGTGCCAGAAGCGCGCATAGAGCAGGTGCAGCACCGCGTGCTCGGAGCCGCCGATGTAGAGATCGACGCCGCCTGAGGAATCGGCCGAATCAGGAGAAGTCGAGGAGGGAGAGACGGAGCCGCCCCGGAGGGGCGGGGTACCCTGCATCCAGTACCGCTCCGCGGCCTCGCCCACGAACCGCTCGGCGTTGCGCGAGTCGCAGTAGCGCAGGTGATACCAGCAGGAGCCGGCCCAGCCCGGCATCGTGTTGGTCTCCCGCCGCACTCGGGCATCCGGCGACAGCCCTGGCACGCCCGCCTCGCCGGCCGTCGTCTCGACCCAATCGGTCGCCTTCGCGAGGAGCGGCTGCGGGTCCTCGCTCTCGACGGGCGCGTAGTCGGCCATTTCAGGCAGGCGCACTGGCAGCGCGCTCTCGGTCACCGCCAAGTGATTGCCCTGCTCGTCCCACACGATGGGGAACGGCTCGCCCCAGTAGCGCTGGCGGCTGAAGAGCCAATCGCGCAGGCGGTAGTGCACGCGGCGCGTGCCCGCCCGGCGCTCCTCGAGCCAATCGACGATCCTCGCCTTCGCCTCGGCGATCTGCAGCCCGTCCAGGAAGTCGGAGTTCATCGCCGGCCCCTCGCCGACGTACGCCTCGCCGCCGAACTCCGGGGGCGGCTGCACCGTCCGGACGATCGGCAGCCCGAAGGCCTTGGCGAAGTCCCAGTCGCGCTGGTCCTGGCCCGGCACGGCCATGATCGCCCCCGTGCCGTAGCCCATCAGCACGTAGTCGCTCGTCCAGACCGGGATCGCCTCGCCGCTGGCCGGGTTGCGCGCGAAGTAGCCGGTGAAGACGCCCGTCTTCACCTTGCCCTCCATGCGCTCGACGTCGGAGCGGTTCCTCGCCGCCTCGACGTACGCCCGCATCGCGGGCGCGTCCGTCCCCGGCGCAGGCTCCTCCAGCGCCTCATCGACCAGCGGGTGCTCCGGCGCCACGACCATGTACGTCGCGCCGAAGATCGTGTCCGGACGCGTGGTGAAGACGCGCAGCGACTGGCCGGTGGGCGACTTGGAGCCGTCCACAATGGCAAAGTCGATCTCCGCCCCTTCGCTCCGCCCGATCCATTCGGCCTGCTGCGTCTTGGTCGATTCCGGCCACTCCACCAGCTCCAAGCCTTCGAGCAGCCGGTCGGCGTAGGCCGTGATGCGGAACATCCACTGGCGCATCGGCTTGCGAAAGACGGGGTACCCGCCGCGCTCGCTCTTGCCGTCGATCACCTCCTCGTTGGCCAGCGCCGTGCCCAGCTTGGGGCACCAGTTCACCGTCTGGCGCGCGACGTACGCCAGCCGGTAGGAGTCGATGATCATCCGGCGCGTGCCCTCGTCGGTCTCGCTCCACGGCCCGACTCGTGTGCCGCCGGGCAGGTCGCCGGCGCCGGTGTACTCCGCGGCGTCGGGATTCAGCCTCACACCCCGCGCGCCCGACTCGAACTCCGCCACCAGTTCCGCGATCGGCCTCGCCCGCCGCCGCTCGTGGTCGTACCAGGCGTTGTACAGCCGGAGGAAGATCCACTGCGTCCAGCGGTAGTAGTCCTCGTCGATCGTGCCGAACTCGCGCGACCAGTCGTAGCTGAAGCCGAACCGCTTGAGCTGCCTCCGGAAGTTGTCGATCGCGCTGCGGGTCGTCACCGCGGGGTGCACCCCGGTCTGGATCGCGTACTGCTCCGCCGGCAGGCCGAAGGCGTCCCACCCCATCGGGTGCAGCACGTTGAAGCCCTTCATGCGCTTGTACCGGCTGATGATGTCGGTCGCCGTGTACCCCTCCGGGTGTCCGACATGCAGCCCCGCGCCCGAGGGGTAGGGGAACATGTCGAGGCAATAGAACTTCGGGCGCGCAGCGTCGAAGCCGGGCTCCCCGGGGTTGGGCGCGCGGTAGGTCCCCCGCTCCTCCCACCATCCCTGCCAGCGCGCCTCGATCTCGCCCGCGAGCGACGCCGTGTAGCGGAAGGGGGCGCTGTCGCGGTTGGCCTTGGGTTGTTCGGTCGCCATGGGCGGGCTCGCTGGGTTGGGTGTCACGGTCGAAGTCCTGGGTGGACAGCAGCTTATGCGGATGGACCAGGATCCAAAACGAACAAGGCCCCGCGATCCGCGGGGCCCGGAGAGTCTACGGGGATGCCGCGGCGCGTCAGGGGGCGTCGAGAAGGGGAAGTCGAACTTGAACGAATCCGGGCATGATGAACAGTATATCGGTCGCAATGCCATCGGGGCCAGATGAACCCCCATCGGTTAGAAGAAATCGGCCGCTCTATGCCGGAGTGGCAGGGAGATCTCTTGGTCGGAGCGCTCGATATTGACGCCCCACCTCGCGGCGATCTCCGCAGCCAATGCCTCCAGTTTCACGCGGTCGAAACTCCCGTGGATGTAGGCCCACCCTGACCTCGACATCCTGAGGACCACGCCAAGCTGGGGGTACAAAGAATCCCGCACCGGGCCGATCCAAATTGTAACATCGTCCAAGCGGTACTCACGTCGGAGTGTGCGCCGCGTCGATCGACGAACGACCACCAGCGTCCGCTGCACCAGATCGATTCGGAGTGTCGCGCTGCCCCTGATCTGGATTACACCCGCGCGAACGCCCCAAGCCGCAGCGAGCAGGGTCGGAATCAAGACCCACGCGCTCACGGTTTCAGTGAGCATCTGGACGTACACACCGCTGACGAGGAAGAATGCAGCGGTCCCGAGCATAACCACACCCGCTACGACCATCCGGGCGGCCCAAAGCTCCCCCGTCGGCGTCACGTGGATCGGTCGAATCAGCAACGCTCTCGCACTCCCGCACGCGAGCCGTCAGCTCTTCGGCTCCACCTGGCTCTGCGCCTTCTTCTTCGCGGCGGCCTCCTGCAGCAGCCGCTTGGCCTCGCCGGCGAGGTAGAACGACCCCGTCACCAGGATCAAGTCCCCCCGGCCGACCGCCCGCGCCGCCGTGTTGATCGCCTCCTTCAGGCTCGGCTCCACCTGCGCCATCTTCCCGTGCCGCTCCACGTACAGCCGCTGGAGCTCCAGCGGGTCCACCGCCCGGGCGTTCCCCGTCGCCCGCGTGAAGATGATCTTGTCGGCGCCGAGGCCGATCTTGTCGATCATCCCGGTCACGTCCTTGTCCGACGCGCACCCGAAGATCACCACCATCGAGTCGTAGCGGATGTGCGCCCCGATCGCCTTCACGAGCGCGTGGACGCTCTCGGTCGTGTGCGCCCCGTCGATCAGGATCCGCGGCGACGTCCACACCTGCTCCAGACGGCCGAGGCGCGGCGTCCGGGCCAGCCCGACCGCCACCGGCCGCTCCCGGGTGTCGAACCCCTTCTCCCGCAGCTTGTCCAGCACCGCCAGGGCCAGGCCGCAGTTGTACGCCTGGTGCTGCCCCGGCAGCGGCACAGGCAAATGCTCGTGGTTTGAGCGGGCGGTCGCCAGGCACACCCGCGCGTGCGGCCCCAGCTCGGGGCTCGACTCGAACCGCCACGAGAAGTCCACGTCCTCGCCGATCACCTTCAGGTCCGCGCCCGCCTTCTGCGCCACGTCGCGGAACGCGCTCATGACGCTCTCCTCCTGCGGAAAGGTGAACGTCGTCACGCCCGGCTTCATGATGCCCGCCTTCTCGCGGGCGATCTGCTCCAGCGTCGAGCCCAGGAGCTGCGTGTGCTCCAGCTGGATCGCCGTGATCGCGCTGCACTCCGGCGTGATGACGTTGGTCGAGTCCAGCCGGCCCCCGAGCCCGACCTCCACCACCGCGATATCCACGGCCCGGTCCGCGAAAAACCGGAACGCCATCGCCGTGATCAGCTCGAAATAGGTCGGCCGGCCGTGCTCCGGCTCCACGCCCTGCGCCGCCGCGGCGACGTGGCCGAGCACCCGGGTGAACTCCTCCGCGCCGATCGCCTGCCCGCCGACCCGGATGCGCTCGCGCACGTCCACCAGGTGCGGACTGGTGTAGACCCCCGCCGTATACCCGCAGGACGTGAGGGCGCTGGCGATCATCTCCACGGTGGAGCCCTTGCCCTTGCTCCCGGCGACGTGCACGAACCTGACGTCGTGGTGCGGGTTCTTGAGCTGCCCGAGGATCGCCCGCATCCGATCGAGCTTGAAGATGTCCTTGTCGACGTGGCTGGGGCGCGACCGCTCCACGTTCGTGTGCCCGTCCAGGAACTTCAGCGCGCTGTCATAGCTGGCGAATCGCCTCGGACGCGCCATCCTGGGCTTGGGTCCCACCTTGTCGTTCGCGGCCTCGGTTTGGACTTCGGCCGGGGTGCTTCGTGGCATGGTCGGCCCGATTCTAAGCGCGACCTTCACGGTTCCAAAGTGAAGTCTGCGCAGGATCGGCGGAAACTCTCCCCATGCTCCCGATTCCGCTCTGATCAGGCCCCCGCGCGCTGCGACGGCTCCGGGGCGCGGAGCAGAGCCTTCATCTCCCGGACCGCCTCGCGCAGCCCGACAAACACCGCCCGGCTCACGATCGCGTGGCCGATGTGCAGCTCCTCGACGCCCGCGAGCGAGGCGATCGGCTCAACGTTGTGGTAATTGAGCGCGTGTCCGGCGTTGAACCGCATCCCCGCGCCCCGGATCGCCCCCCCCGCCACCGCCACCTGCTCGAGCGCCACCGTCAGGCCCTCCCGCCGGAAGTCGCCCCCCGCCTCGGCGAACGCTCGCGCGTACGGGCCGGTGTGCACCTCGCAGACGTCGAACCCCACATCCGCCGCGGCCTGCACCTGCGCCAGGTCCGCGTCGATGAACCCGCTCACGATCAATCCCGCCCCCTTCAGCCGCTCGACCACCCCGCGCAGCCGCGCATGGCGGCCGGCGACGTCGAGCCCCCCCTCGGTCGTCACCTCCTCGCGCCCCTCGGGCACCAGCATCGCCGTGTCGGTGCCGATGCGGCAGGCGATCTCCACCATCTCGTCCGTCGCCGCCATCTCCAGGTTCAGCTTGATCGCGACCAACTGGCGGAGCAGCTCCACGTCGCGGTCGATGATGTGCCGCCGATCCTCGCGCAGGTGCACCGTGATCCCGTCGGCCCCGCCCAGCTCAGCCTCGTGCGCGGCCCGCACCGGGTCCGGCTCCGGCCGGTCGGCCCGGGAGTGCGCCACTCCGCGGTACCGAGCCTGCCGGATGGTCGCGACATGGTCGATATTCACCCCGAGCTGGATCATGGCTCAAGTGTAAGCCACGCGCCGGTGATCCTTGCTCACCCCGCCGCCGGCAGCGCCGGGTGCTCCGGCGCCTCGCCGCTGAGCACCCGCCACACGTCGCGCACCACCCAGCTCATCTCGCGCTTGGCGGCCCTCGTCGCCCCCGCGATGTGCGGGGAGAGGTGCACGTTGGGGATCTCCAGCAGCGGGCTCGTCTCCGCGACCGGCTCCGGGTCGTGCACGTCGAGCACCGCCGTCGCGCCCGGGTGATCCACGCAGAACTCGGCGCACGCCACCGGGTCGACAACGAACCCGCGGCTGGTGTTGAGGAGCAAGACGTCCCCCTTCATCCGCGCGAACGCGCCCGAATCCATGATGTGGTAGTTGGCCTTCCGCCCGTCCACGTGCACGCTCAGCACGTCGGCCCGCGCGAGCAGCTCGTCCCGCCCCACCGGCTGGGCCCCATGCCGCAAGCCCTCCGGAATGTCGAGCAGGTCGTGATAGATCACGCGCATGTCGAAGCCCGCCGCCGCCCGCGCCACCTGCGAGCCCACGCGCCCGAAGCCCCACACGCCCAGCGTGCAGTCGGCGAGCTGGCGCGGCGCCTCGCACCCCTTGCGCATCGCGTTCCACGTGTCCATGTCGAGCGCTTCGTGCACGAACACGCGCGGACGCAGCACGTCGAAGATGCTCGCGAACACGAACTCCACCACCGCCCGCGTGTTCGCCCCCGGTGTGCTCACCACCACCACGCCGCGCCCCCAGCACGCCTCCAGATCGATGTTGTCGATCCCCACCCCCGCCCGCGCCACCACCCGCAGGCGCGGCGCCGCCGCGAGCATCTCCGCGCTCACCACCGTGTACGTCCGCACGATCAGCCCGTCGGCCCGCGCCAGCAGCGGCCCGAACCGGGGATCGTCATACCGGCACGCGACCAGCTCGCACCGCTCGGCCAGCCACGAGGCGGCGCCGGCGTCCAGCTCCTCCGATTGAATCACCAGCGGCGTCGACATCGCGGGATCATTGGCCGCCCCGCCGACCCGCTTCTACGGCCCCGTGGCGCACGCGCCGCCGCACCCGAGCGCCGCACCCGCCGTATCCTGCCGATCCCGGGCGGCCGCCGCAGGAGGGAAGCGACATGGCCATCAGCGACCTCACCATTATCCGGCGCAGCCTGACCTCGCGCCTCTTCTCGACGGTGACGACCGCCCTCACCGTCGCCGTGGCCGTCGGCCTGCTGCTGGTGCTCCTGAGCACCAGGGACGCGGGCGAGAAGGCCTTCCAGCGCGGCTCGGGCAACATGCACCTGCTCGTCAGCAGAGAGTCGAGCCCCATGGTCAGCGTGCTCAACGGCATTTTCTACGCCAACATGCCGGGGGCATACCTCCTGGCCGACGACCCCCGCGGCGAGAACGACCTCCAGCGCGTCGCCGCCGACCCGCGCGTCGCCTTCGCCATCCCGGTCCAGCAGGGCGACAGCTACGAGGGGCTGCCCGTGCTCGCCACGACGCCCGAATTCTTCACCCGCTTCGAGCCCGCCGAGGGCGAGCCGTGGGCCTTCGCCGCGGGCGAGAGCTTCGACGCGCCGTTCGAGGTCGTCCTCGGGGCCCGGGCCGCGCGCGAGTCGGGCCTGCGCGTCGGCGACACCGTCCACCTCGCGCACGGGCGGTCCGACGCCGAGCACGAGGGCGAGGGCCACGTGCACGACGAGTTCGCCTTCGCCGTCGTGGGCGTGCTCGGGCCCACGGGCTCCGCCCACGATCGGGCACTCTTCACCGACCTCGTCAGCGCATGGACGGTCCACGCCCATGACCGCCGCCTGCGGGAGGACGACCACGCGCACACCACCCCCGACGACCTCACCGAAGAGGATCGCAAGATCACCGGCATCTACGTCCGCGCCGCGACGCGCCCCGGCGCCAGCGCCTCGGGCGCCGTCAACAGCCTCGCCTACGCCCTGCGCAGCGAGGGCTTCATGGTCGCCGAGCCCGGGAGCGAGATCCCGAAGCTCTTCGAGATCGTCGGCGGCGTCAACGCGATCCTCGTCGCCATGTCCGGCGTCGTGCTCGTCTCGGGCGCGATCTCCATCATGATCGCTCTCTACAGCTCCATGGAGCAGCGCCGCCGGCAGATCGCCGTGCTCCGGGTCCTCGGCGCCAGCCGCGCACGCATCTTCGGCCTGGTCCTCACCGAGTCCGCCGCGCTCGGCCTGCTCGGAGCCCTCGCCGGCGTCGCGCTGGGCGTCGCGGGCGGCGGCCTCGCCGCGGCCGCGCTCAAGGCCGAGCTCGGCGTCGCGGTCACCCCCGTCTACCCGCCCGAGTGGGTGCTGCTGGTCATCGTCGCGGCGGTCGCCCTCGCCTCGGTCGCCGGAGTCGTCCCCGCCGTGGCCGCGTACCGCACGAGCGTCGCCCGCAACCTGCGACCGGCGGCGTGAGAGGCTCCTCGGCATGGATGAACTCCGAGGAGCGCGGGGAGCCCGAGAGCGCGGGCCGAGCGGCATGCCCTCCCCTCGCATCCGCCGCTCACCGCAGGTCGATCTCGCCCTCGTCGCTGAACGACACCCCCGGACGGGAGATCTTCGCGTCGAAGAGCACGTCCGCGAGCTGGCTCGGCAGGCTGTAGCGCATGCGCCCCCGCAGCGTGTACCGGTGCACGCCCGGCTCGGTCCCCGCCCCGCCCATCGGGATCACCGCGGGCAGGTACACCCGCTGCGCCCCGCCGCGCGGGATCGTCGCCATCGCCTCCCGTCGGCCGCTGAAGACCTGTCGGCCGTCGATCGACACCGAGTAGGTGATGTCGCGCAGCGGCAGCTCGATGTCGTTCGGATTCGTCGCCTCCACCGCGAACTCGACGACGGCCGCCTCCGGGCTCCGGTCGCGGATCCGCGCGTCCGAGACTGTCGCCCGCGGCGGGGCCGCGCCCGAGCAGCCCGAGAGCACCCCGGCGACGATCGCGGCGGCGATCAGTGCGAGCGAACGGCAACCGGCGAGAGAGTTCGGCAGGCTGGACACGCGCGGAGCGTAGCAGGCCGGCCGATGCCCGTCAGGACCCCGCGTCCGCCTCGCTGAGCGTGACCCAGTGCCCCTGACCGTGGATCTCCATCTCCGCCAGCGCCGGCGTCAGCAGCGCCGAGGTCTCGATGTAGCCGACCCACCGGGCCGTCAGCCACACCATCACCCCGGCCGAGAACACCGCCGCCAGCTCGGCCACGCCCCGCGACCGGTAGCGCAGCAGCACCCACCCCGCGAAGCCGACGCTGAGGAGCTTCCAGGCGATCAGGAGGCCGGGGCCACCCGCCTGCATCACTCTGCGGGCGAGCGGGTTATCCTCGATCAGCCCGATCTCCATGACGTATGTCAGGGTGAGCATCAGGTCCATGAGGCTCAGGGCGAGGATAATCCCGACGAGACCCACCACCCGCACCGATCGGCGCGGGAGCCGGCCGGCGAGCGGATTGGGAACGCGGAGGGCCGCGAAGCCCATGGCGGGGGAGATCCCGGGCCGAAGCATCCGGGTCTCGATCGGCGCGTCCGGACCCGCCGATGAGGAAAGGGCCGGGCACGGCCCGCCACCCGCGCCCGGCTGACGCGTGTCGGCCGGTCATACCGGGGTTCAGGAGGGCGTGGCATGCCGGCAGTGCCGAGAACACGAGCGCGACTCGCGGGCCCTGCCGCCCTCCTCGCCGTCCTCCTGACCGCCCCCGCCCGCGCGCAGGAGAACCCCGTCTTTCTCAACGATTCGACCCTCGCCGCGGACGTCCTCGCGGGCCTGCCGGGGCTCTGCGCCGCCGGGAACGAGGGAGAGGCGGTGCGGCTGCTCCAGCGCCTGCTCGACGAGGAGGCCGACCGGCTCGTGGTGACCGGGGACGACCCGGCCCTGTTCGAGAGCGTGCGCGCCCGCGTGCATCGCGAGCTGCTGGCGAGCGAGGACCTGCTCGATCGCTACCGAGATTCCGGGTCTGCCCGCGCCGCCGCGATGCTCGCCGACGGAGACGCCGCCGGCGCGGAGCGCACGCGCCTGCTCACCCGCCCGGGCTTCGAGGCGGCCCTCCACGTCGCGGCCGAGCACCTGGGCGCCGGGCGGTTCGAGTCCGCGCGCCTCGTGCTCGAATCCCTCGCCGAACACCCGGACCGCGATGAGCCCGCGCTCGCGCAGGGCGCTGCCCGGCTCTGGAGCGCCGTCGGCGCATACCTGGACCGGCCCGCCGTGCGCGAGGCCGCCGCGCGCTGGGCACGGGGCGCGGGGCCCGAGCCGGCGCCGGAAGCCATCGCGTGGCCCCAAGCGATCGTGGAACCGGCCCACTCGCCGGAGACGGGCGGCGCCGTCGAGACCGGGGCGCTCGTGGGCACGCCGCTGCGTTCCGTGGACCTGCAGCCCGCGCCCGCCGTGAGCGAGCCCGAGGAGAGCCCGCAGGTCCAGACCCGGCGGATGCCGGCGCTGATCGAGTACCCCTACATCTTCCCGCTCGTCGCGGGCGACACGGTCTACACGACCGACGGCCTCTGGATCAGCGCGTGGGACCGCTTCACGCTGACGCCCCGCTGGCAGGTCAAGCCGCGCGGCGCCGACAACGAGCGCGAGGCGCTCGAGGAGCAATACGCCGCGAGGGCCTACCGAAAGCGCCAGAGCCGCGACGTCGAGGAAGCCGCCTCCCTCGCCGTGCACGGCCGCCTGCTGCTGGGGGCCACCGGCCTGGTCTCCGACGGCGGGCGCATCGGCGACCCGCGCCTGCACGCCCTCGATCGCACGACCGGGCGCGTCCTCTGGTCGAGCTACATCGACGAGCTCGACCCGCAGCTGCGCGACGCCTCCACCCGCGGCCCGGCGCTCTTCGAGGGCGACGTCGCGGTGCTCGCCGTGCGCAAGAACTCGACCTCCCGCCGCTTCGCCAGCGCCTATCTCATCGGCATCGATCTCGCCGACGGCTCGGCGCGGTGGCTCTCGCTCGCGGGGAGCGCCGGCTGGCTCGCCTATGGCGGGCGCGGCCAGTGGACCGACTGGCCCACGCTGCACGAGGGCGTGGTCTATCGCGTGGACGAGATCGGCGTGATCTGCGCGGTCGAGGCCGGCACCGGCCGCTACCGCTGGGTCCGGCGCATGCCCGGGGTCGAGAGCACCGTCCCCGGGCAGCACGTGCCCTGGGGCGCGTCGCGTCCGGTGATCGACGGCGACACCATGATCGCCCTCTCGCCCGACCGCACCGCGCTGCTCCGCATCCGCCTCGAGACCGGCGAGATCCTCAGCCGGCGGAGCACGGCGCCCTTCGGCCCCGCCCGCTCCGAGATGCCCGCCTACATCTTCCGGCACGGCGACACCCTCGTGGCGGTCTCGCTCGACCGCGTCGCGACCGTCCCGCTCGCCGGTGCCGCGGAGAGCGCGCCGGTCGACGTGTCGCCCGAGATCACCGAGCCCGGGATCATCGGACGTGTCGTGGGCTCGGGCGACTCGCTGCTCCTGCCCCTGACCGACGGGCTCGCGGTCATGCCGCTGGACGGACTCCGCGCCGCCCGCGCCGTGGAGCTCGACGCCTCCGGCAACATCGTGCCCCTGGACAACCAGCTCCTCGCCGCCGACAACGAGCGCCTGCACAGCTACCTCGTGTGGGATCGCGCCGCCGCGATCCTCCAGGAGCGTCTCGACGCCGACCCGCTCGATATCTCTACCGCCGTCACCTTCGCGGAGCTCGCCTACCGCGCCGGGCGCCCGGAGTCCGTGCTCGGGCCGGTGGACCGCGCTCTCGCCGCCATGGGCGCGGACCCGCTCGGGTCCGGCGTCCGCGCCGGGCAGCGCCGGCTCTTCGGGCTGATGCTCGAGATGCTCCGGGAGCAGCCCGCGCCCGGCGCGCCCCGAAATGGGCTGTCGCCCGACATGATGTCCGGCATCGCCGAGCGGCTCGGCGCCGTCGCGGTCGCTCCGGAGGAGCGCGCCACCCACCTGCTCGTCCTCGCCCGCGTGCACCTCGCGCAGGGTGAGCCCGGTCAGGCGGTCGCCGACTGCCAGCGGGTGATCGCCGATCCGACGATGGCGTCCGCCCCGTGGGGGCGGGAGGCGTCCACCGTGCGCGCCGAGCTCGAAGCGCTCGCCCGGCTCGACGACGCCCTCCGCCTGCACGGCCCCGAGCTCTACGAGCCCTTCGCCGCCGAGGCCCGCTCCCGCCTCGATGCGCTCCGCGCCCGCGCGGCCCCCGCGCCGGAGGTCGAAGCCCTCGCCCGCGCCTACCCCCGCGCCGCCGCGGGCGCCGAGGCATGGCTGGACGCCGCGACGCTCCACGAGGCCTCCGGAGCGGCCCTCGCGGCGGACCATGCTCTCGCCCGAGCGCAGGCGGTCCTCGCCGCCATGCGCCCCCTCGGCCTCCGCCCGCCCCTCGACCTTGCCGGGGAGGTGCTCGGCCGGCGCATCTCATCGCTGCTCGCCCACGGGCGGCTCGACGCCGCCGCGAGAGAGCTGCGCGCGGTGCGCCTGGATTGGACCGATCTCGCGCTCACCTCCGGCGGGGAGCCGCTGGACCTCGCGCAGCTCGCCGCGCGGCTGGAGCAGCGGCTCGGCGCGCGCGACGCCCGGCCGCTGGTGCGCCCCCCCGCGGGCGCCGAGGCCATCCTGCTGGAGGGGTGGACCCTGATGCGCCCCCTCGATCGGCGCGATGCGTTCGCGCGGCGCCCGGGCGCGATGATGCTCGGCCCCGCCGCCGTCGCGCTCTGGGAGTACGACCCCGAGTCCCGCGCCCTCGAACCCCGTTGGACCTTCGGGTACCTCGAGAAGCCCGCCCTCGTGCGCTTCGATCCCGACCGCGTGCTCCTCTATGAGCCCAGCGATCGCGGCGGCGCGCTCATCGCTCTCGACCCCCGCACCGGCGACGAGCTCTGGCGCACCGCGGCGCTCGGCGAGGCCCTCGCCGCCGCCGAAGGAGCCGGGCCCGCCGCGGGCCCCGAGCGATTCAACGCGCCGCTGGACGGCCCCGTCAGCGCCCGCGACCTCCTGCTCGCCCTCGACGAGACGGTGATCGCCGCCGTCTCCCGCTCCGGACGCGCCGTCGGGTTCGACGCGGCCACGGGGGAGGCGCTCTGGAGCGCCCGCACCGCCTGCCACGCCGTGCACGACGCCGCGGCCGGCGAGGGCGTGCTCCTGCTCGGTGGGGCTTCCACGCCCCCCGGGGGCGATCAGGCCGGCGAGCCGATCGCCCTGATGCTCGACCTTGCCCGAGGCGAGGAGATCAGCCGCTTCACCGGGGCCGCCGGACAGGTGCGCTGGGTCAAGCTCGCTCCCGAGGCCGCGCACGCCGTCGTCGGCCTCTCGCAGGGGCTCGTCGGCCTCTCGATCCCGCACGGGGAGGCCGATTGGGTGCTCACCGACCCGGCCCTGGAGGATTCGATCGCGTCCTGGAGCTCGGGAGACCGGCTCTTCGTGCAGACCGCGATGCTCGAACTGGCCACGGTGAACGCGAGGACCGGCGAGCTCGGGGTGTCGCGCGCAGACGTGCGGGGCCGGCTCGGCCTCGGCGGGCCGATCGACCTGGTCGCTCTCGGCGAGCAGGTGGTCGTGCTCTCCCCCGGCGGCTGCGCGTTCCTGGATCCGCACACCGGCGAGCTCCTGGGCGCCGACGCCGTG
>Ga0196977_1000414_pt1 | contig 22634 bp, 19 predicted proteins | sample S3v_1013CmetaG_FD_148634 | JGI IMG/M metagenome (GOLD analysis project Ga0196977, IMG submission 148634) | Soil microbial communities from Anza Borrego desert, Southern California, United States - S3+v_10-13C | ecosystem: Environmental > Terrestrial > Soil > Desert | place: USA: California...
TGGAGCGACTCGACACCCCCGGGAGGCGCCACCAAAGCATGCCAAGGCGCCCCGAAGGGGTGCTCGCGAAGCGCGCACTCGACGCGGACCCCTCTGGGGTCCCTTGTGTATACCAGGCGTTCCTGGGGTGATCCCGCTGCGCGGCCCCCACACCCGGCTCATCGCGATCAGCCCTCCGGGCTGCGAACGCGCGACGGTCATAGCGCATCTCCTCGCGCGTGATCGGGCACGCCCGTCCCGTACTCCGCGAAGAGGTGACGGAGCGCTTCGGGGTAGGCGACGCGCTCCTGCTCGAACACGCGTGCGGCGAGCGTCTGGGGGGTATCGGCGGGGAGGACGGGGCAGCGGCGCTGAAGGATGATCCGGCCTTGGTCGTAGTGCTCGTCGACCAGGTGCACCGTGCAGCCGGATTCGGCGTCGCCGGCGGCGAGGACGGCCTCGTGCACGCGATCGCCGTACATGCGGTGGCCGCCGTGGTGGGGGAGCAGGGCGGGGTGGATGTTCACCACCCGGCCGGTGTAGGCCGGGGGCACGTTCACGTATTTGAGGTACCCGGCGAGCACGACCCAGGCGATTCGTGCGCCGGCGAGCCGGTGTTGCAGGTCCGGGCCGGGGATGACGCCGGGAACCACCTCCACGGCCAGGCCGCGGTCCCTGGCCTTCTGGGCGCCGGGGCACTCGCGCGAGGCGATCACGAGGGCGACCTCGGCGTGGAGGCGTCCGGCGTCGATCTCATCGAGCAGGTTCGTGAGCGTGCGTCCGCCGCCGGAGAGGAGCACCGCGAGACGCGCCCTGTCCGAGCCCGGGCGGCCAGCGCCTGCGCTCGTCACTTGAACACCCCGAGGGCGGCCGCGCGGTCGGGCCGGATATCGAGCACGCGGTCGAGCTTGGTCACCTTCATCATGCCCTCGACCTCCTCGTCGAGGCCGAAGAGGGTGAGCCGGCCGCCGGCCTCGCGGCAGGACTTGCTCAGCGTGAGGAGCGTGCCGATGCCCGCGGAGGCGAGGAGCGCGACCTCGGACAGGTCGAGCGCCACGCGCCAGCCCGCTTCGGGCGCGGCGGCGGCGACCTCGTCGCGGATGACGCCGGCCTCGCGCTCGGTCACCTTGCTAGGGATGACGCGTCCGACGATCGCGACGCCGGTCCGCTCGAATTTCACGTATTGCGCGCCCATGGGCTTCAGTGTAGCGGGCGCGGGGAGCGCTCCGGTCAGACCGACGGAGGGGTGCGGAAAGGAATCGGCTTGCCGGCGGCGTCGACGGCGACAAGGGTGATCGTGGCGGTGGTCACGCGGGCGTGCGTGCCGCTCTCGTAGCGCTCCGCCTCGACCTCGACCTCGACGGTGACGCTCTTGGTGCCCTCGCGCACGGTGCGGGTGTAGAAGCTGACGATGTCGCCGAGCTGGACGGGGGCCCTGAAATCGACGCGGTCGAGCGAGGCGGTGACCCAGCGGTGGGCGCCGTGGGTGCGGGCCTGCACGAAGCCGGCCTGGTCGATATAGCTCAGGATCACGCCGCCGAAGATGGTGCCGTACTGGTTGGTCTCGCGCGGCATGGTGACGACGCGGAGGGCGAGACGGCGATCGGGGCGTGGGGCGGGGGAGGCCTGCGGGTCGGGCATGTTCGGCGTCCAAAGGGCCTCCTGCCCGGAGGAGATGCGTGGGCAGGAGGCCGGAAGGGTCGGGATGCACCGCGCCCCGCGTCGGCCGCCGGTGCGCGGGCGCAGGGCGGTCTCTCCCCCGGCGGGGACGCCGTCTTATACCCCGGGGGGGCGGCGCTGTCGACCGGGGGGCGCGGGGAGTGAAGGATCCGTCTCGCGGGCGGGGATCGTCCGCGCCAGGCAAAGGAGCGGACCGATGGCGCATGAATGCTGTGGCGGGACAGGGGCTTGCAACACTTCGACCGCTCGCGAGCCTCGCCCCAACGAGGGGCTGATCGTGCGGTACCTGCGGGGCGTGGAGAACTTCGATCCGCGGATCTTCGACCTGACGGACGAGCAGACCGACCGGGCGTTCCTGCCCGAGGCGGGCGTGGGCCGCTGGCCGGTGCGCGTGCTGATGGGGCACCTCGCTGATGCGGAGCTGGTGTACACGTACCGCATGCGCCGGACGGTGGCGGAGGAGTCGCCGGTGCTGGCCCTCTGGGACGAGAACGCGTTCGTGGACGGGGGGATCTACGGGCCCGAGCTCAGCTCGCCGGTGGCGGGGTTCGTCGCGGCGATCCACACGATGAGGCGATGGACGGCGGAGCTGCTCATGTCGCTGACGCCGGAGCAGTGGGAGCGGAAGGCGATGCACCCGGAGCGCGGCGAGATGACGGTGCGGGACATGGTGGAGGTGGCGACCGGCCACCTCGAGCACCACAACGCCTTCCTGCAGAAGAAGCTGGACCTGATGCTCGGGCAGCGCGCGGCGAAGGAGCCGTGCGGGCCGGCGTGCGGATGTCACGGAAGGTAGAGAAGAGCGACGGAGCGACGAAGGGCCGATCGCCTTTGATACGAGGAGGGGCATCGAGGCACGAGGCATCAAGGCAAAGAGGCGTGATCGCGGGGTATACGCAAGATTCACGGCTCAAGACTCAAGACTCAAGACTCCTCATGGAACACGTCTTCAACGATCGCCGGTACCTGATCCCGTTCAGGTCGAGCCTCCTGCCGCAGATCTTCACGGATGTGCTGGTGGTGGGCGGCGGCGTGGCGGGGCTGCGCGCGGCGATCGCGGCGGCGTCGGCGGACGCGGACGTGATCGCGCTCTCGAAGACGGACCTGACGCTGACGAACACGGCGTGGGCGCAGGGCGGGATCGCCTCGGTCATGGAGGCCGAGGACACCGTCGATGCGCACGTGGGCGACACCCTCGCGGCGGGCGCGGGGCTGTGCGACGAGCCGGCGGTGCGCCGGGTCGTCGAGCAGGGGCCGGACCGCGTGCGCGAGTGCCTGGAGTGGGGCATGCAGCTCGACCGCGCGGCGGACGGGACGCTCGCGGTGGGGCGCGAGGGCGGCCACTCGGCGCGCCGGATCTACCACGCCGGCGGCGACGCGACGGGCGCCGAGCTGCAGCGATGCCTGATCGCCAAGGCCAAGGCGCTCGCGAACGTGCGGCTGTTCGAGCGGTGCTTCCTCCTGGATTTCATCACCCCGAGCGAGGAGCCCGGGTCGCCGGTGCGCGGGGCGATCACGCACCACCCCAAGCACGGGCTGCAGATGATCTGGGCGCGATCCACGATCCTCGCCAGCGGCGGGGCGGGGGTGGTCTACCGCGAGACGACGAACCCGCACGCGGCGACGGGCGACGGCCTCGCGGCGGCTTACCGGGCGGGGGCGCTGGTCGCGGATATGGCGTTCATGCAGTTCCATCCGACGGTGCTCTACCTTCCGGGGGCGGCGCGGGCGCTGATCTCGGAGGCGGTGCGGGGCGAGGGGGCGCTCCTGCTCGACGCCTCGGGGCGGCGGTTCATGCCGGAGATGCACGCGATGGCGGAGCTGGCCCCGCGCGACATCGTCAGCCGCGCGATCGTGCGCCAGATCGCGCTGCAGGGCGGGCAGCACGTGTGGCTCGACTGCCGGCACATCAGGGGCTTCGGCGCGAGGTTCCCCGGGATCACGGGGGCGCTGCGGAAGTTCGACGTGGACCCGGCGAAGGACCTGATCCCGGTGCACCCGGCGGCGCACTACACGGTGGGGGGCGCGCGCACGGACCTCGCGGGCCGGACCAACGTGCCGGGGCTCTTCGCCGTCGGCGAGGCGGCGTGCTCCGGGCTGCACGGGGCGAACCGGCTGGCGAGCAACTCGCTGCTCGAGGGGCTGGTGTTCGGCGAGATCGCCGGGCGGGAGGCGGCGCGGAGCGGCGAGGCGGCGTCGCAGCCGGCGAAGATCGTGAGCGACATCCGCCACAGCTCGCACGGAGAGCTCGACCTTTCCGACGTGCGCTCGAGCCTGCGCTCGGCCATGTGGCGGAACGTGGGCATCGAGCGCACCGGGGCGAAGCTCCGCGACGCGGTGGAGATGTTCGACTTCTGGGGCCGCTACACGCTCGACAAGATCTTCGACGATCCGGCGGGTTGGGAGACGCAGAACATGCTGCTGGTCGGGGCCCTGATGGCGAGGTCGGCGCTGTGGCGGGAGGAATCGCGCGGGTGCCACGCGCGGGACGACTTCCCCGCCCCCTCGGAGGCGTTCCTGGTGCACGACGCCTGGAGGCGGGGCGCGGCCGAGCCGGTGGCGCAGCCGGTCGTCGGCGCGGCGCAGGGGGCGGGCGCGTGAGGCGGGGCGCGATCATCCTGTGCGCGGGGGCCCTGGCGGCGGCGGCCCTGGGCGCGGGGTGCACGTACCGGAAGGTGGTGTACCGGCGGCCGATGCTCGCGGGCCTCCCGGGCGTCGAGAGCGGCGGCGAGCTGATCAGCGACAAACCCCGGGGCTACCGGGATCCGACCCAGATCGATCAGGGCGAGATCGCGATCGAGCGGGAGGACGGGTCGAAGATCCTGCTGGCGCGCTCGGCGCGGCACCTGATGGCGCACATCCACACGACGCTCAAGGAGAACCGCAAGGACCTGTTCACGGAGCAGGTGCTCTGCGAGGCGACGCGCGCGGAGTTTCGCGCGAACGGGCGTGACGCCGGGGAGGCGTTCGACTACCTCAACGAGCACGAGGCGGAGGTCGGGGCGCTCTTCGATCGGATGCCCATGGGGGAGTACACGCCGGGGGCGTTGATGCGGAAGATCGGCGACGACGTGTACCGGGTGTCGCTCTCGCCGAAGGCGGCGCAGGGGCTGCCGTGGTGCGGGTTCGACATGGTCTGGGAGGGGGGGCGGATCGAGGACGAGGCCGGGGGCGAGGCCCAGCGGGCCTACGTGCCGACGCTGGAGGAGGCGATCGAGGAGACCGGCAGCGTCGCCGCGGCCACGGCGAAGATCGCCAGGGCACGCTCGGACCGGCCGAAGCAGGTGTTCATCCAGAGCGGGTGGAAGCTGCGCTGGTTCGTGCCGACGCCGCCTCAGGAGTAGACCGGACGCGCGCGACGCGCCGGCCCGTCTCGGGCCGGAGAGTTCGCGGCGTGCTGACGCCCGCGCAAGGGCGATCGAAACCGGGCCGACACGGCCCGGCTCGCCGGCGGGGAAGGAGACCATCCCGTCACTTCAGCGGCTATCCTCATCGGCCATGATTCACCCCGCACCGACGACGAAGATCGATCCGAGGCTCGCGCGCGGCACATTCCTGGGCGCCGTGGCGGCGACGGCGACCAAGCCGGCCAGCGTGAAGCTCGCGTTCCCGAACACCCGTTACGAGATGCACCTGCTGCCGGAGTCGGGTGTGGCGACGGAGCCGGGCAAGCGCATCATCGGGACGATCCACGCGCAGGCGAGGCGCATCGACCGCGTGGAGACCGGCGGGCGATACGTCGAGCCGGTCTTCGGACGACCCCGCCGGGTGCAGGGGCGGGTGGTCGCGGTCGAGACCGAGAGCAACGAGGTGGTGGTGCACGCGGGCGTGCCGATCCACTGCCGGCCGACGGACCCGCGTCAGAAGGCGACGGACTTCGCCGAGGGCGACTTCGTGAGCTTCGATGTGCTGGAGGGGGCGACGTTCAGAGTTGAGTCCTGAGTCTTGAGTCCTGAGTCCTGAGTCCTGAGTCTTGAGTCTTGAGTCTTGAGTCTTGCGCTTGAGTCTTGGGGCTTGAGGCTCGGGCGGTTAGTCGGGGGTGGGGCGGAGCGCGTCGAGCATGAGCGTCAGGCCTGTCTGCTCGGCGCTCCAGGCGGGGTCGGCGCCGGGCCTGAAGGATTGGAGCACGCTGATCGCCTGGCCGCGGTTGGTGCAGGACGCGAGGACGCGGTCCCAGCGGTCGCCCTCTTCGGGGCCGAGGCGTGCGCGCCATGCGCAGTACTTGGCGAGGGGCTCGTCGACGAGCACGAGGTAGCCGAAGTGCTCGACTTGGAAGCGCTTGTCGGGCTCCGCCCACGCGGCGTAGGCCACGGCCGGGACGAGGTAGGCGTCGCCGGGCGTCGGCTCTATGGTGAGCGTCCAAGTGATCTCGCGGTGGTCGCTCGACCACTCGCCGTTGGTCTGGATCGGGCGCACCGGACAGGCGAGGGTGAGCGTGACCTCGTCCTCTGATTCAGCGCCGGCAGGATCGGCGCCGGTCGCGACGACGAGCAGGTACCCGAACACCTCGTCCGTCGCGGTCTCGCCCGACCGGACGTCACCCGTGCCGGCGGGAAGCCCGGCCCCATCGGCCCAGAGGGCGAGGCGCTCGCGTGCCGCCTCGGACTGAAGGAGATAGCCGCCCCATGATGCGCCGGCCGATGCAGCGCTCTCGATCGGCGCGAACGACGGCGGCGGGGCTTGAACGTCGAGACCCATGGAGCGGGCCAGCCAGGCGCGGAGCAGGGCCGCCGCGGCGTCGTCGTCGGTGGCGATCGACATCACGCGGGCGAGGTCATCGGTGGTCACATACCCGTGCTCGTGCAGGTAGGCGGTGAGCCGGACAAACAGATTGTTCTCCAGGCGTTCGGCCGGTCCCGGGGCGGCCATGCGTCCGCCGTTGCGCTCGAACCAGACCGTGAGCGCGATGTTGCGGAGGTCTCTCTCCAGCACTCCTCCGGCGAGGGTCTCGCGGAAGGCGGGATACGCGGGCTCGGTCTCGAACACGGTATCGAGCCAACCAAGAAACAGGTCGGCGATCGCGGCGGCGGCCTCCTGCACGCGGGCGATCCGTGAGGAGAGGTCGTCCTGGCCGCGGAAACGCTCGATATAGACCAAGGACGTGCCCATGGATGTTTCGGCGCGGGCGAGCGCGCCCCGGCCGCCGATGTCGGCGGGCGTGGCGTCGGCGAAGCTCGCGGCGAAGGCGTCGCGGGAAGGCCGCTCGCCGTGCCCGTAGAGCGCGGCGATCGGGCCGAGGAGCTCGTCCGGTGGCGGCGCCTGCGCGCCGTTCGACCTCTCGCGCACGACGGCCACGCGCCGGTCGAAGCCGGTGTCGGTCGCCTCCATGGTGACGGTATAGATGTCGCGCTCGCAGGCGGTGAGGGCGATGGCGGCCAGGAGGAGGAGGCGCTTCATGGTGGGATGATACAGAAGCGGTCTTCGCGTTCCATTCCGCTTCTTCTCTGCGCCCTGTGCGCCTCCTCCGCGGCTTGGGCGTTCTGCTTCAGCAAACGCGGGCTCAACCTCCGCCAGGAACCGTCGTCTCGTACTTGACGCCCTCGGGCACGTTCACCGGGACGGCGACCGTGGTGCCGATCGAGCCTTCGGTGACGCGGGAGGAGTCCACCGCGATGAAGGCCGTGAACGCGGACATCAGGCTGTGCTCGAGGGCGATGGTCCTGACGTCGCTGGCGAGGGTGGCGTTGGGCTCGTAGGTGGCCTCGTCCATGAGGGCGGCGATCTTGTTGCGCGCCCAGACGGCGCGCAGGCCGCGGGCGAGAGAATCGTCGGTGAGGGTCGTCGTGGCGACGTCGAGCTCGAAGTCGAGCTCGCCGGCGGCGCCGCTCAGACGGACAGGGCCTTCGGCCTTCGCCGGGTCGAAGCGGCCGGTGATGACGACCGGGCGGCCGACGTAGACGTCGGGCAGGCTCGCGGGGTAGATCTCCGCGGCCTCGATCGCCGGCCAGTCGATGGCGAGGTCGGTCAGCGCCGGGTGGGCGGCGCGCTCGAAGAACCGCTCCATCACCTCGGCCCCGTCGTCTTCCAGGGAAAGGTACGCGACGGCCCCCTCGCCGAGCTTCGCCATCCGCTCGATCAGGTACCGGTTGGGCGCGGAGCCGACTCCGAAGCTGAAGACGTGGGCGCCGTTCAATCGCTTGCGCATCTCGCCGAGGATCTCGGCCTCGTTGCCGATGAAGCCGTCGGTGAGGAAGCACACGAAGCGGGTGCGCTCGCCGTCGTGCGGGAAGTCGAGGGAGGCCTTGATGCCGTTGATCATCATCGTGCCGCCGGCCCCGACGAGCCTGCCCAGGTGCCGCTCGGCCTTGCGCGTGCTCTCCGGGCTCGCGGCGAGGGGTCGCGGTCCGAGCTGCGACGAGCTCTCGGAGAAGTTGATGAGCTGGAACGTGTCGCCGGGCTCGAGCATGCGCAGCCCCTGGCGCACCGCCGCCTTGGCCTGCTCGATCGGCTCGCCGTTCATGCTGCCGGAGGCGTCCACCACGAACACCATCTCCATCGGCCGGCGCGGCAGGCTGGCGAGCTCCGCCGGCGGCACCACGAGCATGGCGAAGTAGCCGACACCGCTCTCGGGATCGACCCACGTGATCATGCCGGACTCAACCCGCTGGCTCGCGACGGCGAAGCGCAGGACGAAGTCCTTGTTCGGGATCGTGGACTCGGCCTGGAGGCGCACGGTCGCGCTCGTCGGCGAGTCGTTGCGGACAGCGACGGTGTGGCTCTTGCACGCGATCTCGCCGAGCGGCACGCCCGCGTCGATCTCGATCTCCAGCGAAACGTCGTGCCCGCTGCGCTCGCTCGGCGCGAGGTACTGCACCTCGACGGCCTGACCGCTGGCGCCCTGCGCCCCGCGCGGGGCGGCCCCGATGCCCGAGCCCGCCGCGAAGGCGTCCGACGCAGGCGGGTTGAAGCGGGGCCCGACGACCATCGGGAATTCGTACTCGAAGGAGCCGTCGCGGTACGGGAGCGTGTGGAAGTAGGTGATGGAGACGTCGATCGCCCTGCCGGGCTCGATGTTCGCGACCTTTTGCGTGAAGACGTTCGGCCGCTCCTGGGTGAGCAGGCTGGCCACGTGCCCCGCGGCCCTTGCCTCTTGGTAGAGCTGCTCAGCCTCGGCCCGGTCGCGGATGATGCCGCGGATCCGCCGCTCGCCGATCGTCATCACGAACTCGTTCACCGCCGCGTTCTGCGGCAGGGGGAAGACGTAGACCGCCTCGATCTTCGCGTCGTAGGGGTTCTGAAACTGCTGCGTGACGACGGTGGAGGCGATGAGGCCGCCGATGTGGGCGCGGACGTCGGTGTGCTTGAGCGGGACGGGGATGAGTTGATCCGCCGGCGTGTCGGGCTCGAAACCACAGAGGAGGCTGCCGCTGCCGGGCACGTCCTCGGGCTTCGCGGCATCCCAGTTGGCGGGCTTCTGGATGATCCAGATCTCTTCATCGAGCGAAGGGAGGGCCCCAGGGATGGAGGCCATTTGCCGAGCCAGTTCGAACTGCCGGCGAAGGCTCTCCATCGTTGCCGCATACTCCTCGTGCTGACGCGCAAGACCGTCGATTCGATCCTCGAGCTCAAGGGAACTCATGCGCTGCCGGAGCGATCCAGCCTCGGCCAGAAGCGAGTCGAACTGCGGCTGGCCCCCACCTCCACCGCGCGATCTATCGAGCACGGATTGCAGATCAGTTTCGGGAGCTTCGTCGTAAGCATCGCCCGCGCGACGCGGAACGGCGGCGAACAGAGGCGGCGTTGATGGCGAATCAGCGCCAGAAGTCTCCCAGCGCCCCACTCCGCTCGGCATGCTCCGAGCTGATTGGTTCGACGAGCAGGCGGCGATCGATGCAAGCACCAGAACCGCGCCGGCGACAAGAATGAGTGAGAGAAGAAGGTACCACCGCTTCATGGATTGCTCCCGTTCTGGGTCTGGAACGACGCCTCGTAGGAGGTCTGGGCGTTGATGGCGTTCGCGTCGGCGTCGCCGGCGATGTCCAGCGTGAGGGCGAGTGTCGGGGCGGGACCGTCGATACGGAGGTGCACGCGGGCGATGCGCGTGTGCCCGGCGGGCAGGTCCGCGTCCGTGCTGAAGTCGCCGAGCACGATGCGCTCGCCGTCGAGCAGGGCTTTGGGGTCGTAGTGGGGGGGCTCCACAAATGGGCCGGCATCGCCGCCCTCGACGCCGACGATGCGGATGTCGCCCTCGGTCGCGCGGAGCTCGACCTGGTAGACAGCGAGCGGCGTGGCGCCGGAGTCGATGAAGACATCCACGTAGCCGAAGCGGGGGCCGGCGGGGGTTGTCTGTTGCGTGCCCGGTTCGGCCGCGGGCTGCGCCACCGCGAGCGAGAGCGCCGCGCCGCCGAGCAGCGCGCCGAGCAGGCGCCCTATCTGGTGCAGGGTGGCGGTCATGACGCGGTCTCCCCCAGGCTGACCGCACGCACGGCGAGGGTGTCCACGTCGCGCCGGTCGATCGCACCGTCGGCGTTAGCGTCCCACGCGCCGGCAGCGGGCTCGTCGTGGTCCAGGAGAAGGGCGAGCCGGTACGCGTCGAGCATGGTGACGGGCGACGCCGGGCCGGACGCGACGGCGGGGGCATCCCGCTCGACCAGCCCACGCGCCGACACGTGCCGGGCCGGCGGGTTGAGCCAGACCATGGCGGAGATGGCTAGACCCGCCGCGGCCGCGAGCCCCGCGGACCAGGCCGCGAGCCGGAGCGGCCGCCGGGCGGATCGCCCTCTGAGTTGTCTCCGGGCCGCGCCGAGCACCGGATCGTCAGCCGGCCAGCGGGCGTCGCCGGGCGAATCGAGCCGATGCAGGTCGCGGGCAAGCCGGTCGGGGATGTTGGGGTCTTCGTGCATGGAACAGTCTCCATGGGTGAAGGGGGCCAGAGCGCCGATTGGTTCGCGCGAAATCAGAAGAGGTTGAACGCAGAGTTCGCGGAGGGGGCGCAGAGGACGCAGAGTGGGGTTGGTTCCATCCAAAGGCCGCTCTCTGCGCTCTCTGCGTCTCCTCTGCGCCCTCAGCGTTCAATCGAAGTACCCCGCCAGCCTCGGATCCGCCCGCAGCGTGGTCACCGCCGCGTGGATGCGGCTTTTGACGGTGCCGAGGGGGACGTCGAGAGCAATGGCGATCTCGCCGTGGGTCATGCCGTCAGACGCGTGCATGAGGAGGGCCTCGCGCTGGGCGTCGGTCAGGCGGGCGAGCGCGGCCCCGAGCAGGGCGAGCCGCTCGCTGTCATGGCCCTCGGGATCGGGCGCGGGCGCGTCCGGGTCGGCGGCGAGATCCGCGTCGGCGGAGTCGAAGCGCCGGGCCCGCCCGAGAGCGTCCAACGCGTTGTGCTTGACCACGGGGTAGAGAAACGTGGTGAGTCGTGCAGTGAGGCGCAGCGTCGGGGCACGCCGGAGCAGATAGAGGAACGTCTCCTGGGCCGCGTCCATCGCGAGGGAATCGTCTCGTGTGAATCGCCGGGCGACGCGGAATGCCCAGTCACGGTGGCGGAGATAGAGCGCCTCGAACGCGCGGGCATCGCCCCGCCGCACGCCGTCGAGCAACCCCTGGTCGTCGCGAGGATCATCGGCCACGCCGGCAGCTTACCTGCGTGCACCGCGCCCGCTCTCAGGCGGCGCTGATCGCCCCGACAAGCTCGCCGAGAGCGGCTGCGCCCTGCGCCCGCACCCACTTCTCCAGGCCGCGGCCGACCCGGAGCGGGATCCGCGGGTCGGCGAAGAGCCCGGTGCCGATCTCGAACGCGGTGGCGCCGGCGAGGACGAACTCCGCGGCGTCCTCCCACGTGAGCACGCCGCCGATGCCGACGATGGGCACGCCCGCGTCGCGGCAGACGAGGCGGTACGCGTCGTAGACGAGCTTGAGGGCGATGGGATGGATCGCCGGCCCGGAGAGGCCGCCGGTGATGTTGGCCAGTCGCGGGCGGCGCGTGCGCACATCGATCGCCATCGCGGGCATGGTGTTCGCGATGCACAGGGCGTCGGCGCCCGGGCGCTGGTTGGGGCCCGCGGGCTGGGCGCCGGCATCGATCGCGGCGCGGGCAAAGTCGGCGATGCCGTGAGGCGAGGCGACGGCGACCGGGCTGAGTTTCACGAACAGGCGCGTGTGCGGCAGGGCCGGGCGCACGGCGGCGACGAGCTGACGCAGGAGCGCCGGGTCGGAGCCGAACTCCAGGCCGCCGTGGACGTTGGGGCAGCTGACGTTCAGCTCGACGGCGGGCATGGCCTCGACGTTGTCCATGGCCGCGGCGACCTGGACGTAGTCGTCGATTGAGAAGCCGGCGATGGAGCCGATGACGGTGGTGGGAACGCCCGCCACGCGCGGGGCGATGTGGGCCTCAAACTCGTCGAGGCCGACGTTTGCCAGGCCGATCGCATTGAGCATGCCGACCTTGCACTCGAGGATGCGCCACGTCGGGTTGCCCTCGCGGGCGAGGCGGGTGATCGACTTGGTGACCACCGCGCCGACGCGCGAGAGATCGAGCACGTCGGCCATCTCGTCGAGCGTGCCGGCTGTGCCCGCGGCGAGGATGACGGGGGAGCGGAGAGAGATGCCGGCGAGGCTGGTGGCGAGGAGGGAGGCTGGCATGGGCAGACAAGCCTACTCCGGCGTGTCCGGGGGAGGTTTGTCGCGCCGGGCCTGCTCCTCGCGAAGCTGGACGAGCCGCTCCGCGAGTTCCGGCGGGAGCTCCAGAGCATCCCCGTCGCTGCGGAGTTTCCGTGACGGCAGTGCAAGGAGAACCTCGATTGCCAGAATGGCTACGCAGCCCGCAGGGGCCAGTCCGCCGATCGAAGTCTTTGCTCTGAGACTGGTGCGAGGCCAGGCGTCGCTCCACACGGTGAAAGCGCCGAGAAGAAGGATGGGGAACACGATCGCGAACACGATCGCCATGAGGATTAGCGGGAGGTACCGGTCGAGGAACGGGTTATAGGGACGCGACACTCGACGGGGCGGGTCGACGACCAGCATGACCAGGCGCGAGAGCGCCCAGGGCGCAAACGCCAGGAGCACGAAGGAGACCCCGACGAGCTCGCATTCCCAGTAGCCGAGGCCCGCGAGCCATTCTTCAAACGCTTGCGATCTCACCGGAGTGCCTCCCGGCAAGTGTACCGATTGCGCCGTGCGATGCGCCAGGGCGCCCGGATACAACGGCCGCGGTGAGATACTGACAATTGCGGAGGACGCGAAGAAAGAACCCCGAGCTTGCGCTCGGGGCTCGTAAAGGCGACAGGCTTACCCCGCCAGCGGCTCCGGCTTCTTCGGCTCCAGGCTCATCAGGTACGCATGGATCGCGCGGATGTCCTCGTCGGTGAGCTGGCCGTAGCTCGACCAGGGCATCGGCGGCTTGATCGGCTCGCCTGTCTGCCAGCGCGTGCCCTCGCGCCAGCTCTTGATCAGCGCGGCGGCGGTCAGGTTGCCGGTGCCGGTCTCCGGGTCGGGCGTCAGGTTCGCTGCGACGCTCACGCCGAACGGCCCGGCGTACGCCGTCAGCGTCGGGTTCATCGTGGCGAGGATGCCCTTCTCCAGCATCGAGGCGTCCCACTGCGGCAGGATCGCCCCCGCGGGGTGGCCCGTCAGTTCGCGCCCGGCGATCGGCCGGCCCGTCTGGTCGTGCGGCGTGTGGCAGGCGTTGCAATCCAGCGCGGCGACGAGGTAGCGGCCGCGCTCGACGTCGGCTGCGCCGGGGTGCTGCTCGGTCGGCGCGCCGCCGATCTGGCCGCACCCGCCCACGAGCATGGCCCCCAGCCCGAGCGCAGCGATGCCCGGCGCAAGCCCCCACGAAGCGACGTTTCGCATGGAAGTCCTCTCCGTCGCGGGACCCCTGCCTTTGCCCGCGGAATGGCCGTGACAATACGCACCCGGGAAGGCCCCGGCAAGCCGCCGGAGCGTTGCGTCCGGGCGTCCGGCGATTGGCTTCGGCAGTGGATCTTCCTAGAATCCACGATGCTCGCAGCGGTCAGCCCCTACCACATGACGACCCGCGAACCGCCGGCGATGGCGGCGCTGCTGCTCGCCGAGCGCGCGCTCACATTCATGCCCGCGCCGCGCGGCACCCGTGAGGCCATCGAGCAGGCCGCGGCGGAGTCGCCGGAGTACCTCCGCTTCATGGAGACGTGGGCCTGGTCGATGCCGCTGTGGGAGCGGGGCGCGATCGGCTCGGCGCTCAACGGGGACAACGCGTTCAACGACATGCACACGGCGTGGCGGCAGCTGATGGACGACGAGCGGTACGCGCCGCTCCGGCCGCTGGCGCGCACGGGCCTCTTCGAAACGCAGCGCGAGTACCTCGATGCGGTCAGCCGCGACCTGCTCAAGGGGGGGCCGGACCCCGGCATCAGCCTGCCGCTGGCCGCGGGGATCGACCGCTTCGCCGCCCGGCGCGGGCTGGTGGTGATGCGCTCGGCGCCGGCGAGCGTCTCGCAGAAGGCCGAGAGCCTGCTGGGACGGCGGGTATTCGCGGTGGCGTTGCCGATCCTCGTGCAGGCCTCCGCCGAGAAGCTGATCGAGGTGCGGGAGCTGCTCGCCGACGAGCTTGAGGAGCTGGCGGCGGCGATCGGCGAGGTCGCGCGGGTCGTCGGGGCGGGCGACGAGGTGCGCGACGATCCGGAGCTGGTCGCGCGGGTCGAGCAGGCGTCGCGGGCGTACGCCCACGCCTTTGAGTGCGAGCGCGACACGATCCTCTCGCCGGCGACCCGGGACGACCTGCACGTGATCGAGCGGATGACCTCGCTCACGGCGGTGACGCTGCCGGTGGACGCGGTGCTGCGGAGCGGGGTTTCGGCGATGCGATCGCTGGCCAGCGGCGGACGGACCACGCGGAGCGTCCAGCCCGCCGTCGAGACGTTGCCGGTGCTGGCCGACACGCTCGGTGGCCGGCGCGTGCTGAGCCTGGTGGTGAAGCCGCTCGGCGTGCGCCGGTCCTGATCCAAGCAGCGAAGCCGGGCCATGTCGGGCCAGTGTCGGCGGACGCCTGACCTGAGGCTCGGCGAAGGCCACGATGCTCCCCGGATGCCCAAGGGCGCTCCGTCAGGCCGGCTGCGCATGGAGCCGAGCGAGCACTCCCGCAGGAACGCAATCACCTCCGGGGACGGGTGATCCGATCATCGTGGAGATGCGCACCGTCTGCCCAGGCGGAGCACCGGGCGCGAGGCGCCTCCGGTGTCCGTACCATCCGGTGGAAGGACTCCGCGCATGACCACTCGCCACACACAGCCCGACTCGCCCGCCCGGCGCGCTGAGCAGACCGCCAGCCCCGACCACCGCCACACCAACCACCTCGCCGGCCAGACCAGCCCCTACCTGCTCCAGCACGCCCACAACCCCGTGGACTGGCGGCCGTGGGGGCGCGAGGCTTTCGAGGAGGCCCGGCGGCGCGACGTGCCGATCTTCCTGAGCATCGGCTACTCCACCTGCTACTGGTGTCACGTGATGGAGCGGGAGAGCTTCGAGAGCGAGGAGATCGCGGCGATCATGAACGAGCGGTTCGTCTGCATCAAGGTCGACCGTGAGGAGCGGCCTGATGTCGACAACCTCTACATGACGGCGACGCAGGTCTTCACCGGGCACGGCGGGTGGCCGATGAGCGTGTTCCTCGAGCCGGAGAAGCTGCGCCCGTTCTGGTGCGGGACGTACTTCCCCGCCGAGCCGCGCCCCGGCATCAACATGCCCGCGTTCCCGCAGGTGCTCGGGGGGCTGAGCGGAGCGTGGCAGAACCAGCGGGCCGGTGTGCTGGAGCAGGCCGAGAACCTCGCGGGCGCGGTGCGCGAGCACCTCGCGGGGGCCGAGTCGCCCGTGCCCGTCGGCCATCGCGACGTGGAGCGAGCGGCCGACCGGCTGCTCCGAGCCTTCGACCAGGTGAACGGTGGGTTCGGCGGCGCGCCCAAGTTCCCGCAGACGTCGTACGCGGATTTCCTGCTCGAAACGCGCCAGCACGCGGCGGAGAAGGCCACGCGGGAGGCGATCGACCGGGCCCTCAAGGGCACGCTCGACGCCATGGCGATCGGCGGGCTCCGGGATCACGTGGGCGGCGGCTTCCACCGCTACGCCGTGGACGCGACCTGGACCGTGCCGCATTTCGAGAAAATGCTCTACGACCAGGCGCTGCTGGCGCTCCTGTACACCCGCGCGGCGGTCGCGTACGACGACGCGGAGTACAAGCGCGTCGTCCGTGAGACGCTCGAGTACGTGCTGCGGGAGATGACCGACGCGGCCGGCGGCTTCCACTCCGCGCAGGACGCCGAGGTGAACCGGCGTGAGGGACAGAACTATCTCTGGACGCCCACGCAGCTCGCCGAGGTGCTCGACCCTGGGGACGCGGAGTTCGCGGCGGGCGTCTACGGGCTGGAGAAGGGCCCCAACTTCCAGGATCCGCACCACCCGCACGAGCCGCCTTCGAATGTTCTTCGTCTTGCCGCGAGGCCGGAGACCGTAGCCGCGCGCATGAAGCTGTCGCGCGACGAGTTCCTCATGCGCCTCGCGGGGATCAACCGCAAGCTCTACGCGGCCCGCGCCAAGCGCGACCAGCCCGACAAGGACGACAAGATCATCGCCGAGTGGAACGGGCTGATGGTCGCGGCCTTTGCGGAGGCGGCGCTGCTCCTCCACGATCAGCGGTACTTCGCCGCCGCGGAGCGTGCGGCGGCGTTCGTGCTGGAACGGATGACCGGGGCCGACGGTCGGCTGCTCCGCTCCTGGCGAGGTGGTGAAGCGTCGAGCCCGGCCGTCCTGGAAGACTACGCGGCGATGATCGCCGGGCTGCTCGCCCTGCATCGGGCCGCGACAGTGCGGGCGGCGGTGCGCGGACCCACCCCCTACCTGGAGTCCGCCGTCCGCCTCTACGAGCGCGCCGTGCGCGACTTCCGCGCCGAGGACATGGGCTACCACGACACCCGAGCGGACCAGGAGGATCTCTTCGTCCGCTCACGGACGACCTATGACGGGGCGCTGCCCAGCGGGTCGAGCGTGATGCTGCACGACCTGCTCGACCTGGCGCAGGCCACCGGCGAGCCCAGCTATCTCGAGCGCGCCGTAGCCCTGCTGCGGTCGCTCAGCGGCGCGATCTCGCAGGACGCGGTCGCCAGCGTCAACTCGACGCGCGGGCTGCTCCGCCTGCTCCGCACCGACCGCTCGAAGCGCGACCCCGGGACGTTCGCGCCGCCCGACGCGGACGCGGGCGACCGGCCTACGCCGGGGGAGCAGCCGAGCCCGGTCGAGATCTACGCGGAGACCGACCGCGTGAGAGTCTCGCGCGACGAGCCGGCGGAGCTCACGCTGCTCGTGCGGATCGCCGAGGCGTACCACGTAACAGCGTCCGACCCTCGCCCCGAAGCCGGCGTGCCGGGCCTCGCGCCGTTCCGCGTGCACGTGGTCGGCGGCGAGGGAATCGCGGCCTACGCCGACTACCCCGCGGGCGAGGAGCACGGCCTCGCCGGCGCGACCTTCCGCGCGTACGTCGGGCGATTCGAGCTGCGCATCGCCATCGAGCAGACCGGCGAGCTGCTCGGCCGTCCGCGCCTGGCGATCACCTACCAGGCGTGCACGGCGACCGAGTGCCTCCTGCCGCGGACGGTGGAGCTGGACGTGGCGATCGAGACGCCGGGCTGAGCACGCCGCCAACGCGGAGACGCGAGCGCGGAGACTCGGAGTCCGGCGCGCTTTGGCGGCGCTGACCCGCTCCGCGCCTCGGCGCATGCTCCGTCATCCCCGCGCCCGCGTTCGCCGGACCTCGTTCAGGCTCGCCGCCGGCGCACCGTCGCGAGCGTGCCGAGCCCCAGGAGCGCGAGCGAGCCGGGCGCCGGGACGCCCCGGACGCGGAAGATCAGGAACTCGTCGTGGTTGTACCCCGGGTTGAACGGGTTTCCGCCGGTGACGTTGTTCCAGATCCACTCGGCCTTGGGATCGATGCCGGGGTTGTGCCCCCAGGTCGTGATGTTCCCGGTCGCGCGGTTGTCCCAGTTGGCGAATTCGGCGGGCGTGATCCAGACCGAGGAGTTGCTCGCCGCCCAGAGCAGCGCCTGATCCACCTCTGTCTGCGTAGGCATGGTGAGGTACGGCCAGGCGCCGGGCCAGTTGGGATCGATCTGCTGGAGGTACGCGCCCACCGGGAAGACCTCCCACGCGCTCGTGCCGGTGTTGAACGAGAAGTTCTGGGTGGTGTTGGTGAAGTCGCCGAGGAAGCCCTGCGCGCCGCCGAAGTCCGAGGCGGTCGCGACGTAGAAGTAGTCCGTCGGCTGCATGCCGCTCACCGTGAAGTTGTACGCGGTAAACCAGCTGTTGCCGCTGCCGACCGCCGAGCCGGTCGTCTGCGAGGCGGTGCCGACGTACGCGTCGAACTGGTTGTCCACGGTCATATTCACCACCCAGGTGTCCGCGCCGAAAGCGGCCGGGGCGCACATGCAGGCGACGGACAGAAGACGGGCTGCGGCGTTCACGGGACCTCTCCGATCTGTGCGGACTGGCCGCACGTGTCCGACCCGCACGCTCCGACTCCGCCCCGGCGACGCGCCGGGACGGCTGGAGAGGGCGCGGTCCGGAGCGGCCGCGAGACCTCGCGGCCGGCACGTGCGGAAGCGACGGGGCCGGCCCGCGCTCACGCGGCGGAGCGAGATTGTGCGATTTCAGGCCCGAGACCGGACGCGCCTCAGTTCGCCTCGACCGGGTGGCCGTCGCGCAGGGCGGCGAGCGCGCTGCGGAGCGAGCGGGCGCTCTTGCCGGGCGTCTCTGGGCCGTGCTCGCCGCCGGGCTGCTCCGGCGCATCCGCGCCGGTGGGGGTGGTTGCCCGGATCCCGAGCTCCTCCGCGCCGGCGCCCGTGCGGGCCGTCTCGCTCTTCTCGAGCTTCACGGCCACGCGGGTCGAGACGCCCCGCTCCTGCATCGTGATGCCGTAGAGCCGGTCCATCGCCTGCATGGTGCGCTTGTTGTGCGTGATGACGATGAAGTGCGAGCGGTCGGTGTACTGGCGGACGACGTCCACGTAGCGCCCGACGTTCGCCTCGTCGAGCGCGGCGTCCACCTCGTCCAAGATGCAGAAGCAGCTCGGCTTGCTCCGGAAAATCGAGAGCAGGAGCGCGACCGCCGTCAGCGTCTTCTCGCCGCCGGAGAGCTGGCTGATCGAGCGCGGCTCCTTGCCCGGGGGTTTCGCGATGATCTCGATGCCGGATTCGAGCAGGTCCGTCTCGCCGGTCTCGATCTTCTGGGGGCCGTCCGGACCTTCCACGGTCCTGACCAGCGGCATGAGCCGCACCTCTGCCCGGCCGCCCCCGAAGAGCTTGCGGAACATGCCCTCCGAGCCGCCGAACTCGGCCTGGATTCTCACGAACGCCTCGCCGAAGCGTTCGCGGCAGACGTGGTTGAGCTTCTCGATGAGCTGCGTGAGCTGCTCGCGGGCCTGGTCGATGTCGGCGACCTGGCGGATCAGCTCCTCGTTGCGCCCGGCGAGCGTCTGCTCCTCCTCGATGGAGTCGAGGTTCACGTTGCCGAGCTTCTTGATCTCGGAGCGCAGCAGATCGACCTCCGCCGCGCCCTGGTCCACGTCGATGCGGACGACCCGGGCGGGCTCCTCGTCGGCCATCATCGCCCGGTATTCGTCGTAGAGCGAGCCCAGCTCGATCGCGAGCTCCTCCCCGGTGCGTTCCTCGAGGTTCTCGCGCTTGACCTCGTTCTCGCGCCGGGCGACTTCGAGGCTGTGCCAGTCGCGCTCGACGTGCTGCGCGTGGGCGCGGGCGTCAAGCACGCGCTGCCCGAGCGCCTGCACCTGCCGCTCGCACCCGTCGAGGGCGGCGTTGATGCTCCCGAGCTCGGGTTCGAGCCGGGCGGCCTCGGCGCGGCCGCTCTCGGCCTGGGCCGCCGCGTCCGCGATCTCGCGCTCGTACTCGGCCCCGCGCTCGCTGGACCGCTCGATCTGGTGCGACAGGTCGCGCCGCTGACGCTCCACCTCGTCGCGGTCGATGTTCGCCCGGCTCAGCTCGCGCCTGGCGGCGCTCGCCTGCTCGTTGAGCCGCGAGACGTCGACCCTCGCGGCGCTCAGGCGCTCGGCCATGGCGTCGCGCTGGGCGAGCACCGCCTCGAGAGCGCGCTGCGCCTCCGCCGCGCGGGTCTCCTCCTCGGCGTGCAGCCGCTCGAGCCGGTCGGCCCGCTCGCGCAGCTGGGCGCGGTCGGCCTCGATCTTGGCGATGCGCTGGCCGGTCTGCTCGATCTCCGCCCCCAGCCCGCGGCGCTCGCGCCCCAGTCGCTCGGCCTCGGCCGCGAGCCGGTCGAATTTGGCCGACTCGGCCGCGAGCTGGCGCTGCGCCGCGGCGAGGGCGTGGCGGGCGCCGGACATGGTCTCGTTGAGGGCGGCCGCCTGGGCGTCGACGCGCGCGAGCTCCTCGCGAGCGAGGGCCAGGCGCGAGCGGATATGGACGAGCTCGACGTCGAGCCGCGCCATCTCGCCGCGCTGCTGGAGCACGCCGCCGGAATCGGCGGTGCCCGTTGGCCCGGCGATGATCCGGCCGTCGGCCTCCAGCACGCATCCATCGCGCGTGACGAAGCGGCGGCCGGCCAGCGGCCCACCCGCCAGGAGCAGCGCCGCGTCGAGGTCCGGCACGAGGTACGTCTCGCCGAGCAGGCGATCAAGGAGAGCCTCGACGCGCTCGGGATTGGGCCCGTGCACGAGCCCCGGGCCCGAGCTCGGGGTTTGATTCGCGTCGGCGCCGCCCAAGCCCGAGCTTGCGCCCGGGGCTCGGAGAGGCAGCGCCGACTTCACCAGCCCGCGCACCGGCACCACGCGCTGGCCGAACATCGACATCGTGTCGAGCGCCTGGCGCGAGGGCGACCCGCTCACGCGCGAGATCGGCACGAAGGTGACCCGTCCTGGCAGCGAGGCGATCTCCTCGGCGCTCGGCAGGCGCGAGACGTTCTCGACGACAAGAGCTTGGAGCGTCGGCCCCAGCGCCGCCTCCACCGCCGCGGCGTGCTCCTCGCGCGTCTCGACGAGGTCGGCGAGGGGGGCGATCACGCCCTCGAACCCCTGGCCCCGCTCCCTGCGCCCGAGCACCGCGCGCACCGCGTCGCCGAGCCCCGCGCGGGCCTCGATCATCTCCGCGAGGGTCTGTCTGCGGCTCTCGAGGCGGACCGCCTGCTGCTCCAGCTCGGCGAGCGAGCCGGCGCGCTCGCGCCGGTCCGCCGACATCTCGCCCGCGGAGGCCTCGAATCCGCGCAGCTCCGCCTCGAGCCGCGCGGCCTCGGCGCGCCGGGCCTGGATCTGTGCCGCGAGCTCCGCCCGCTCGCGATCGTGGGCCGCCGACTCGGTATCCAGCCCGTCGCGCCGCATGACGAGCCGGTCGAGCTGCTCGCGGACCGCCTCGAGCCGGCGCTCGTCGCCCTGGATCGAGCCGACGAGCGCGGCGCGCTCGCGGTCGATGTTCGTCACCGCCGCGCGGCGCTCCGCCACCCCCGACTGCTGGGCCGCGAGCTGTTCGAGAATCTGCCCACGCTGCTCGCCGGCGGCGTCGAGCCGGCGCTGCGCATCGGCCACCTGCTCGGCCAGGTCGGCGACCTGCTCGGAGAGATCCTCGGCGGCGACCTCCAGGGCGGCGGCGCGCTGGGCGAGCGACTCGAGGCGTGCGGCGTCGGCGTCGCGCTGCCTGCGCAGGTCGGCGACGGAGCGCTCCGCCATCTGCCGGCGCTGCTCGGCGCGCTCGGCGCCGTGCGCCGCCTGGGCCAGCCCCTGCTCGGTGCGGCGGCGGGCCTCCAGCGCATCGGCGCGGGCCAGCTCGGCCTCCTGCTTCTCGTGCTCGGCCCCGGCGAGGACGCGCGCGGCCTCGGCCCGGGTCGCCTCGAGGTCGCGCATACGGGAGGTGAGCCCGTCCAGCCGCTGGCGGAGGTCGTCGTACTGCTCGAAGGCCAGCGCGGTGCGCCACGCCGCGAGCTCCGCGTCGAGCTCCTTGTAGCGGCGGGCCTTGACCGCCTGTCCCTTCACGATGCGCAGGCGGCGCTCGGTGTTCTCGAGCTGCTCGCGCGTGACGGCGAGATTCGCGTCGGCCCGCTCGAGCTTGCGCTCGCTCTCGATGCGGCGCTGCTTGTAGCGGGCGATGCCCGCGGCCTCCTCGAAGATCGTCCGCCGCTCCTGCGGCGAGGCGAGCAGCATCGCGTCCACCTTGCCCTGCTCGATGATGGAGTACGCGTCGGCCCCGACGCCGGTATCCATGAACAGCTCGCGGATGTCCTTCAGGCGCGCCCGGCGCGAGTTGATCAGGTATTGGCTCGTCCCGTCGCGGTAGAGCCGCCGCTCGACCTCGACGACGTCCGCATCGATCGGCAGCGCCCGCCGCCCCCGCACGTGGGCCTGGATCACCGAGGGACCCGACTCCTCGTCCAGGTCCTCGTCGAGCTCGGCTTCGGCGGCGGAGGGGTCGGTGCTCAGTGCTGAGTGAGTGCTGAGTGCCGCGTGCTCGGAGGGCGCAGCATCCGCGTCCTCGGCCCCATTCGATGCCTCGATGCCTTGATGCCTCGACGCCTCCTCCCCCGCCTCGCTCTCTCGCTGCCTCGCTGTTTCGCCCAGCACGGGATTGTCGAACGTGAGCGCCACGCTCGCCATGCCCGCGGGCTTGCGCCCCGCCGAGCCGGCGAAGATCACGTCGATCATCTCCTTGCCGCGGAGGCTCTTGCTCGAGCGTTCGCCGAGCACCCACTTGATCGCGTCCACGACGTTGCTCTTGCCGCACCCGTTGGGCCCGACAATGCCGGTCATGGAGTCGTCGAAGGTGAACTCCGTGCGGTCGGCGAACGACTTGAACCCGTTGAGCGTCAGCTTCGCAAGCCGCATCCACAACCTCCGTGTCGTCCCGTCACACGACCGGGGCGGGGCCTTGCAGGCCCCGGCTGGAGCCCCCGCCGAGCGACGCCGGTCTTCCTGACCGTGGCCAGGCCGCGGCGTGGCCCTCCGCGGCGGCAGGAGAGTACCCGCATTCCCGCGTCCGTGCGGGGCCCCCGAGCTGGAAAGTCCC
>Ga0196977_1000415_pt1 | contig 22557 bp, 14 predicted proteins | sample S3v_1013CmetaG_FD_148634 | JGI IMG/M metagenome (GOLD analysis project Ga0196977, IMG submission 148634) | Soil microbial communities from Anza Borrego desert, Southern California, United States - S3+v_10-13C | ecosystem: Environmental > Terrestrial > Soil > Desert | place: USA: California...
CCTCCCGCCGTCGAAGGCGCGTCCCGCGTCGAGCGCGATCATCGCCTCCTCGGAAAACATTCCGTTGAAGGCAGGGTCATAAATTTTTCCAACCCCCTCAGCGTCAGTTGGGTCGTCGCCGCAGAAGCTGTGCTGGTCGGTAATGAGAAGGTCGAGGTGCTTGCCGTAGCGGAGCGCCCGATAAGCGATCAGGCTGCGGATCGCAGTCAGGTTGTTCGGCTCGATGCCGAGCCCGTTCCCGTCCCACTGGTCGATCTTGACGTTCTTGACCGCAACCGTCCCGAATTCGGCAAGCGAGCCGCTCGGCGGCGACACGCGAGCCGGGACATATTCGAACCAAGCCTGGTTGGCGGCGACCTTGACGGTCTGGCCGGGCTGCGGCTCGCCGCCCGCCTGGACGATGCTTTGTCGGCCCTGCCACGAGAATTCGTGATTGTCCCAGATGGCGACGAACGGCCAGCGCGCGCGGGCATCCTGGAGGTCGGGATCAGCGAGATAGCCCTTGTACACGGCGCGATAGCCGTCTACGGTCAGCGGGTAGTGGAACTTGCCGCTCGTTCCCCCATCGGGAATGCGCGCGACCTCATAGATCGTGCGGTCGTAGCGTGACTTCACCTCGTCGGGATACTCGACCACCTCGTAGATGAAATCGCCGAGGTGCAAAACGAAATCGAGCTGCTCGGCGGCGGGAGCGCGTTCATCTTCGTAGATCATCCGGCGATAGCCGTTAAGCTTTCCCTCATTGACATCCTGACAGCTCACAAATGCGAAGTTCACCGGGCGCGGATCGTTTGGCAACGGCGTTGTGATCGTGCGGCCAACCCGGCTGCCGTTTCCGTCGGTGTCGGTAAACCGATACCAGTAAGTGCGCGCCGGCTTTAGTCCGCCAATCAGAACGCGCGCGGTCCAGTCCGCGGCGCTTGAGACCGGTGCCTGCGCGTGCGCAATGACTCGGCGGAATGCCTCATCCTCGGCTACCTCGAGGGTCAGGAGCTGGCGTGTGCCTTGGGCAAACGGATGCCTCGTCCACAGGATGATGCTGTGCGGATCGGGATCGCCCGAGGCGACCCCTTGGGGATAGAGATCACGCCGCTCATGCCAGTGGACACGCGAACCTCGAGCCGGGCCGACCCATGCGAGCGAAGCACCGATTGCTGCTGCAGCTTTGAGAAAGGATCGGCGGCTAATCTTCATCGTCTCACTCCGTCCGGTCTGCAGTTGGCGTCACCTCAGGATTCGGAGCGAACGCCCGCTAAGATAAGTACTCACGCGCGTAAGTTGCGTTGGCGTGGAACGCTTCGATCAAATGCGACGCATTCCGCCGGACGTCGTCGCCGGCCTTCCACTTCGTTGGTCCATGGGCGGGTGGAACTAGCTGAGGTGGCTGATACTTCCAGGGCCGCCTGTTTCGGACTGGAGAGCATTGCTGTCCGAATCCTGAGATGACGCCTGGCTAACCTTCCGCCTGTCGCCTAACTATATATTATCCGGCTCATGCTTGATAACAACGCTCTGGTGGGATTATCGGGTCCCTTGGTCGAGTCTAGCTCCCCGTTAACCAGAGAATCTATCGATACAATTTCCCTCGCCTGAGACGACTTGAGTTTTTGACTGTGCCCTGTGCAGCTTGAGGGCACATGGCGGGAAGGCTTTTCCGTTGGCCGGAGATTATGAATTGGGAAATAAGGATGAGCGGCTTTCAAAGCAAGAGGCCCAGGAACAGAAACCTGGATAATGACTGAATGGCCGTCGCATGCAAGGAGCTGCTTGCCCTCTGGTCCAAGTAGTGTATGAGCCACGTGCTGATCAAACTGAGCGCCGTGTGCGCCGGGCGTGCTTGGACTAAATCAACTGAGCGATAACCTGCTACTCGTACCGCAGCGCCTCGATAGGATCGACCTTCATTGCCCGACGCGCCGGGATGTAGCACGCGATAAGCGCTACGACAATCAATATCAGCGCCACTCCCGCTAACGTTAATTGATCAGTCGAACTCACGCCGAATAGCAAGCTCGACATCAATCGCCCCGTGGCAAAGGAGATCAATATGCCCAGGCCGATACCGATGATTACCAGTACCAGCGCCTGCCTCAGTATGAGTTTCAGTACATCCCAAACGCTCGCGCCCAACGCCATACGCACTCCGATCTCATGCGTCCGGTGTAAAACGATATGCGACATCAGGCTGTAAAGACCGAGCATTGAAAGCAATAAAGCTGCCGTGCCCAGAATGCTCGTAAGCAGCAGACCAAACCGCCGCCGCGATACTGACTCAGTCACTTGCTTTTCCATTAGCCGCAGATCGCTCACTGGGAGATCTTTATCGATTTCTGAAATCGCATTGCGCACCAGGCCGGCGATGCTCGATGGATCGGACGTTGTACGGACAACCAGATTAGAGACAGACGGCGGACGTTGCAGCGCATGCAAGTAGAATCCGGGATACGTTGCGATGTCTAAACCCTGTTGTCGAATATCGCCGGCGATTCCAATAATCTCGAAAGATGTAGGTTTATCGAAGTTAAGCACTATGTGCTTACCGAGAACAGTCTCGTTGGGGAAAAAGTTCTTACTCAAATATGCCGCGGCTGACTGGTCCAGGACCACGACCCGCGGCGCATCCACACCATCCTGTTCGGCAAATGTGCGACCCTCGATGATCGCGATCTTCATCGTGTTGAGATAGTCGGAGCTGGCCACTCGATAAGTCCAGGAAAATCCCTGTTCAGGAGGAACAAGGCGTTCCTGAAGACTGACAGGAAGTATCAGGCTTCCGGAAAAGATGGGTAGATAGTTGACTGTGCCGGCGTGTGCAACTCCAGGCAGGCTCCTGACTCGCGCGATGATTTGCTGATAGAGCGCGCTGCGCTTCTGCGCGTCCGGATACCTGGTCGTGAGTGGTGCAACTTCCAAAGTCAAAACATTGTGAGTCTCGAATCCGATTTTCTCCTGCAACAACTCGCGGAAACTTCGGAACAGCAAGCCGGCGTTGATTAGAACCAGCACTGTTAGCGAAACTTCCGATACTATGAGTAGCTTTCTCAGGCGGGGTGATAAAAGGGAACCGCTTCTGATTGAACCTTCATTCACGATGGACCTGATCGAAGTTTTTGATACGCGCCAGGCAGCAATCAAACCCGGAATAACTGCCGCAGGGATCGCAAGAGCAAACGCGAAAGCAATGATCCTGAGGTTTATACCTACTTCTTCCGGATGAGGAATGGGCGTCGGACTCAGTGCGAGCATCGCTTTCGTGGCCCAATAGGCAATAAGTAATCCCAGCACAGTTCCCGCAACGCCAAGCAACAAACTTTCGATCAAGTACTGTCGCATCATCTGCATCCAGCCGGCACCCAGGGCCATCCTGATCGCCATGTCTTTCTCGCGCTCCACCGAGCGGGCGATCATCAAGCTCATCGTGTTGGCGCCGGCTATTAACAAAAGGCAAATGCCGCTTCCAAGCAACAGCAGCAATGGTGAGCGCAGATTGCCAAACCACTGATCACGCAACTGGGTTAGCAGTATCCGATCTTTTGGTTTCAGTTTAAGTTGAGGCTGAGATTGCGTGATTCGCTCGAAGAGAACGTCCGTTCTCGCTTGCGCCTGCTCGAGCGTGAGACCAGGTTTCAAACGCGCGATAGTACCGCGTCCTTCCTCCTGTGCAGTCTTAACCAGTGAGTCGTCCTGAGCCAGGGGGATCCACGCATCAGCTTCTCTTCCTCGCACCAGGAAGAGAAACTCTGAAGGCATCACGCCTAAGACTGTGAATGAACGACCGTTTAAAGTGATCTGTCTACCTACAATCGTGGTGTCGTGATTGAAAAGCCTGCGCCACACACCGTGACTGAGTACTGCTACATCGTTTCCCTGTGCATAGCGCCCCGGTGCGGAAAAGAAATATCCGACCTGTGGCCCGACCCCGAGAATTGAAAAAAAGCTTCTCGACGTTCTCGTCACGCGGATAACCTCGGGAGTTGTTGCCCCCCCGAGGGTGACTCGGCCCATCTCATACTGAGCCACAGCTTCAAATGGATCGTCTGCCTGCGCTACGAACTCACCATCACTCGATGGATTCTGGAACAGGGGCCAGGCTTCTTCTAATGAGACTATTTGGTCCTGGTCCTTGAACGGTAGTGGACGAATAAACAGTCGATCGAGTACACCAAAGATTGCTGCGCTGGCGCCGATGCCAATGGCGAGCATCACGACTACTGCCGCAGTAAAAACAGGATTTCTAACCAGTGTTCTAAGAGTGTAGGTAAACTCCATTCGAGAAGTCCTGGGTCGGCTTGATTCACGAACTTAAGAACTACTGCCGGGTTGCGACTAGTTGAAATGTCTTAAGACTACTCGGTTTATAGTACGCAAGCTCCAAAGGAGACAAGTAATCAAAATGGAACTCCTTGCCAAATCCGTAATCCGGAACAATTACTCTATCTCCGATGAAATGATATTTCGCGAAGAAAGGCTCCGTAGGCCGGAAGTCTCGGCCTACAGGCCGAAGATCGCTGTCGAAGACATCTATCATCTGCTCGTGAGATGAATTGCGGACGCTGGTCCATACCAGCAATAGATTCTTCGAGCTTATATAGTCGAGGCCAAAGATTGCAGGATACCGATCAAGCGTACCACCCTGTGTTAGATCCTCGGCCGTCAGTTTCAGGCTCTCCAGCTTGCCGTCAGCCTTACCGATCAGTGGGCGTTCGAATGGTTGAGTAAAGGTAGTCAACAGAGAGTTGTTCTCGAGTGAGTAGACGTAGATTTTGTACTCGATAGGATCGGAGACAAACAGTTTATCGCGTCCGATCGCATAGCTAATCCGGCCCAGTCCGATGGCGTAGTTGTAAACGATTGGAAGCTGTGCCCGGTGGATCTCCGAAAGCTCGCCATTACCGAGATTGAATTTGTACAGAATCAGTTCGGAGTGCTTTGGCGGACCGTCTTTCGTTGAATCGCTAAGAATGAAAATGCTTCTCCAAGCTGCATCGTAGCGCGCGGTCACTGGAGAAATCTCATAAGGCAAACGATTCTCGCTGAACACTCGTGAGCCGCCATTGCGGCGTGAGGTGATTATTTTTTGCTCCGTGACGAAATGAACGTCACCATCACTTCCGGCGCAAGTCTTTCCACTCTTGCTTTCGGCTGGAACGGGAATTGTTTCGACGACTGCACCGTCGATAGTTCTCTTGTCTATCTGGTCGCCGTTTTGAACGTAGATGTAGCCCTCGGCGTCAACGTCCTTGATGTTTTGCACCGAAACAGAATCGAGGTGAGTTGTTTGTGTGGGTTTGCTCTCATCAAAAAGATTGAATGTTGGATTCACGTTGCGGCGGCTGGCGGGCTGTGAGCGGTTGCTGATAGCCTCCACTACCTGTCCCTGTCTTTCGTCATCAAGTTCTCCCGACCATGATTCCAGAACTCTTCCGAGACGATCTACCAGTATTAAGGTTGGTAGCACGGTGATTTTCATTTGGCGCAACGGGATGTTTGCCAGGTGCGGTAAGCGTTCGAGTCCTTCCTTTCTGAGATACTGCTCCGTGTCCCAGGCATCGTTTGAGAGCACGGCCACGAACTGTGTATTTCCGGCTTCAGTGACCGGAAGATCGAGCAGACGTTTGTAGAATCCGACACTGCGTTCGCAGTAGACGCAATCTTTATCGAGGGCAAAAATCAGCGTTCTCGAGTGTGTCTTGTATTCAATCGGGAGCGTATCCGCAATTCTCGACTCTTTCGCTATAGTGCTGCCGAGCGGATCGACCTGTTTCTTAAAGAATCTATTGCGGAGATAAATGCCGGCGACCGTGAGGAAGACAGCTACAACCAGAACTGTGGTAATGGAATCGACGTATTTTCTGAGTGTATTTGAGTTCATGACTTTGCTCGAATATAAGGGACGTTGACGAGAATCTCATCAACGTCCGGCAATGTAATGGGAATTCGCGGAAACGGTTATTGGAGTTCTTCCGAGCTGCCGCCTGAACAAACGCCACAGCCCTTTTCTCCCGTTTGGATGAAGCAACCACACGCGCTAGCGGTTTGACAAACACAGCGTTCGCCGTCTTTGTCGCAACCACCAGAGCATCCGTCCGCCGCAAATACTCGACTACTCCCCATATTGCTGTACATCATGACAGCAGAGAGCAAGAGAACAGCCAGTTTCAGATAGAGCCAAGTCCTTTTCATTTGATTTACCTCCGCCTTGTGAGTTGTTGAGTGCAGCAGTTCTGAGAGAGGCCGAGCCGGGTACAGAGGACTGTACGAGGCCCATCTCAACAGATTTCGACCCCTAGCAGATCTACTGTTGATTCTTGGTCACTAGTTAGAGTTTTGGGGGTTTGTGATGCTCATGAGGACGGCCGGAATAGGCGATGCTCGACGAGGAATGCCCGTGAGTACTCAGGCTGTTCATGGGAATCGGGCGCAGTATATATGCTTTCGTACAAAAATCAACGATTATTTTGGATCATGTTTCAAAACTTCGTAGCTAATATGTGGCTAATCGAGGCTTAGATCTAGGAAACTGATATGCGCTTACTCAGCCTGTCGAAGAACGCGCATGCCCACAAAACCTAGGCACGTCCAATCACTTCGTAAATAATCCACAGTTCGGTACTATCACCAAAGCGGTTACCCCAGGCCGCGAGATATAGCTTGGTGTTCGGGTCTCATTCTGAGCCGAGCGTCCTCAGCTCAGGTTGCGACCTCGCGGTAAGAACGTAACCATGAGCAAGATCTTCACCGTGATCCTTCTTCTTTCGCTCTTCACTGTCGCGGGTGCGCAAACTGCCGCATCGTCCGATGTGCAAGCCAAACTCTCTCTCGCAGAGACCAAAACCGTTTACCGAATTGGTGAACCCATCAAGTTGGTGATGGAGTTCACTGCCGACCGCGAAGGTTACATCGTTGAGTACTCGCCGGACGGTAAGGAAGGCGGATCAGATGTCCTCGTCATTTCTCCTGATGCGGGTTTCGTTAATTGGCTCGACGAACTCAACGACGGCGGCGGGTTTGCCCGTTGTGTTCTCATGACCGACAAGGTGAGCCGCTCACCGAAGCGCGTCGAGATCATTCTGAATGATAAAGTTCGGTTCGATAGTCCCGGCCGCTACTCAGTCAGCGTAACCACGCGCCGAGTTGCACAGTCTTCCGCGTCGAACCCCGCGGGAGAGACTATTGCTCTTTCCACTAATGCCGTCACGTTCGAGATTCAGCCGATGAGCGAAGAGGACGAGGCCAAAGAGGTCAAACGACTTTCAGAACTGCTCGACGGCAAACCCGATCCTCGAAGAGACGACGAAACAGCGCGGCAGCTGTCGTACCTCACGGGTGATTCGTCGACGCGTGAAAAAGTTCGCCGTTTCTTCTCTACCGACAAGCGAGTCCTCAACTACCACGGGCATCTTTGGTACGGATTGTTTGTTGCTCGGAATCGTCCTCTGGTATTCAAGTTGATCGACAATAAACTCCGCGATCCGAACGTACCGGTGACACCCCATGTCTTCAATGCGGCAACCAGGCTTAAACTGCTGTTGACTCATGGTGCGCGCGAGAAGCGATTTGCGCCGGCAAGTATGCTCGTGGAACAGCCAGATCCGCGCGCGATCGAGATCCGTGATGCTTATGTGATGGAACTGGCCGCAAGCCTTGGCAAGCGAACCGGTGAGAGCCAAACACGGACGGCCATTACACTACTCGTAAATCTCGACAAAGACTCACCGTCGACCACTGCGCAACTCCGCGAAGTGCGTCGCGTTCTGGTCCAACAGTTTGACGCGCTGCATCTTTACGATCGGGCGTGGCTCCTGCAGCAGTTTTGGGAACTACTGCGCGATCCGGTTCTGGTTCCGTCATTGAGGAAGATGCTCAAGACCACGGATATGGCCGCGAAGGATGTTCGTGAAGCGGCCCTGATGCGATTAACGGAGCTGGCGCCCGATGAAGTGCGGCCGTACGTCGTCGCCGAGATTCTTGATGTTGACTCGTTCGTGGATGCGAAGATCCTTGGTAACTTGAAGGACGAATCGCTTCCGGAAGTTGATGCGCCTTTGTTGGACCAGGTTCGCACACTCGCTTCGTCGTCTCAGCCTCGCGATCAAATCTTATTGACTCGCAAAACACCTCTGCTGGTCCGTTTTGCGACGGACAAGATTTATCAGCCGCTGATAGAGTTGTATCGAGAGCGAAGAGAGACGTTGCAGGCTGGAGCCCGTGCGGGGCTCCTGGCCTATTTTGCAAAGCACCATGAACGAGAAGCATTGCCACTGATCGAGCAAGCGGTGTCGGAGTTGAAGCCGGGGCAATACCCTGAAATCCTCAGTGACTTGACTGCGCTTTACTACTCGGAGTCGATCGGCGCCCTATTGAAAAAGATGATGGCGACGGACGATCCCTCGCTTGCGAGTCATGCCGCATACCTGATTGGTCGCCACGGCTCGTCTGGTGACGAGAAAGTGCTCACAGCGCGCTTGCAGCAATGGCACGAGCAGTGGCGAAATCGTATCGCGGAGGCAGACGCCGAACGCCAGGGCCAGATCGAACGCGAGTTGATTTACGCGTTGGTCAATGGAAAAGCCTGGAAGCTCTCGGACGCACGGGTAAGGGAATTGAAAGCGAGTTGCGTGACCGAGATGTGCAAGCAGAGCAACCCGTATCACTGAGAATAGATGATGTCAGTAAATTTACATGTGGCTCGTTTGCTCGTTGTGCTCCTTCTACTGAGTCTTGATCTTTACGCTCAGACGCCACCTCAGACTTCGTTATCAGACCTTGACGACTTCGCTCTTACCCTCGTCACGCTCAAGTCTCAGCAGGAACGTGAGCAGTTGCTCGCTAAGAACCGCGCGTTGATGACGCCTGATTTGCGTCGAGTACTGATAAGGCAAGGCAACTCGCAATTGCTGGCCGGACGCTATTCGCAAGCCTTTGAAATTTATGGAGTCGCTCAGAACGTCGCGGAGCAAATCGGTGATAAGGAGGGCATCGCTACCGCGTGGCTGGACATTGGCACGGTCTATTATTTTCAAGCCAATTACCCGGCAGCGTTGGAACACTACAAAAAAGCGCGCGACCTGTTCACGGAGGTCACCAATCCTTACGAGTCGGCTAAAGCCCTCTCCGGTGTCGCGCTGATTTACAAAGAACAGCGTCGCGAAACAGAAGCACTCGCGGCTCTCGAACAGGTTTTGCGGGAATTCACGTTGCTTGGCGACAAGGAAGAAGTTGCCAACACGCTGAACATGATCGGCACGATTTACTACGGCCAGGGAAACTATTCAGCGGCCGCCGACGCTTACCGGAAAAGTGGTGAAGCGAACAATAACGTCGATTCCGTAGTGCGCCTGGCTGACGTTTTATACATGCAGGGCGACTACACGCAAGCACTTAGTTTCTACAAAAAGTCTCTCAATCGTGCACGAGAAATCGGCGCGATCATTGCCGCACTGAATGGCGCAGCGAATTCGGCTTACTATTCCGGCAACTACGAAGAAGCTCTTGAAAATTATCAGCGAAGCGTCGAGATTCAAAAGACACAGGCTGACAAACTCGGACTTGCCACTGCCCTCAAGGGAATCGGAAACGTGCACCGGACACGCGGTGATTATGGTGCGGCGCTCGAGAGTTATTTCAGCAGCCTACGTATCTCCGAAGAGATCAAAGCTCCGCTCGGTACGACGCTCGGAAGCATCGGCTTAGTAAGAGCTTTGCAAGGAGACTACCCTCGCGCGCTCGAGTATTACGGCAAGGCACTGAAAGAGTTTCGAACCGACTCCAACAAGATCGAGATGGCTCGGGTTCTGACTCTTACGGGGAATGTTCATTATGTGCAGGGCTTGTACGACGCCGCGCTTCTTTCCTATCGCCAAGCCCTCACGTTGCGGGAAGAAATGGATGACAAGTCGGGGCAGGGCGACATCGTCGCAGGCATCGGCTCAACACTCCTTCGCCAGAAGAATTACTCCGACGCACTCGATAGTTTTGAAAAGGCGCTTGGGTTATTCAAATCGGTTTCTAATCACGCAAAAATGGCGGACGTTTTGACGCGTGTCTCCGAAGCCCTTCTGCTTCAGAATGATTACACCAGAGCATTGAGCGCGGCTGAGAGTGCGGTAACGATCGCAACACAGCTCGGAGACAGTGAACTGCTATGGTATGCACGGATGTTGACGGGCAAAGCCCAGGCAAAGTTGGAACATGGACCACAGGCTTACAACGCGTTCACCGGCGCTATCTCGATTGTTGAATCATCGAGGGCTGAAGCTTCCGGCGTCGTGATTGGCGATCACAGCCGATCACTGCCGTATCTGTCCGCGATCGATCTCTTGATCAGTCAGCATCGGCCGAGTGAGGCTTTCCACTATGCAGAACGGGCCAAGATCCAGTTCTTGATAGATTTACTGAAGAACAACAACGCCATGCCTCAGAAAGGACTCTCGCTCGATCAACGTCGCGAAGAACAACGTCTGGCTGGTGAAGTTGCTTCGCTCGAAATCCAACTGGAACGCGATCGAGATCAGCGTTTTCAGAGTGAAGCGCGGCGAGTAGAGCTGCAAAACAGATTACAAAGCGCTCGCGCAGCGTATGCTAATTTCCGTCAAAGGGTATTTAGCGCAAATCCCGGTTTGAAGGTCAGCAGAGGCGAACTCGCCCCGTTCAAACTCGATGACGTCCGTTCGTTGATACCTGATACGTCTACCGCGCTCCTCGAGTATACGATTACTGAAAACAATACCTACCTCTTCGTCTTGACGCTCGATCGAGCCGCGACAAGAACCTCGCAGGGAAAACGGCAGACAGAGATCAATCTGAAAGTTTACCCGCTGGAAATCAAACGAGGAGAACTCGCAACAAGAGTTCGCCAGTTTCAGCAGCTACTCACTTCACGCGACGAAAACTTTTATGATCTCGCGCGAGAACTTTACGAATTACTGCTGAAGCCGGCGGAGGATCAGATCGGACTCAAGACGAAATTCGTCGTCGTGCCTGATGGCTTACTTTGGCATTTGCCGTTCGAGGCGTTACAACCGGCGCAAGATCTGTACGTTATAGACCACGTGCAGGTGGCGTACGCACCCTCGTTATCCGCACTGCGCGAGATGATGACGCAGCGTGTGCCGGCTGGCCGTCTCAACTCGCCGTGGGTCGCCTACGGTAATCCTGAGCTGTCTCCAGCCTTCAAAACTCGGGTTGAACTTGCCTATGCAGGCATGAAGTTGGAATCGTCTGCTGAACAGGAAGAAGATCTGAAGCGCATCGCGGCGAGCTACGGCACAGGTCGCGTCTACGTTGGCCCACAAGCAAGTGAAGAGCGAGTCAAATCGGATCTCTCGCGGGCCAGGATCGTGCATTTCGCTGGTCCAATGGTGTTGGATGACACGAGCCCGATGTCATCGTTTATGGGGCTTTCGTCTACGACAGGCCAACAGGACGGATTTTTTCAGCTTCGTGAAGTCATGAATCTGCAAAGCACGAGCGAGCTGGTTGTTGCGCCAACCGCGCAGCAGGGCACCGGTTTTAGTGGAGATGCGGCGGTTGGATTTTCGTGGGCGTGGTTCGTAGCAGGCACTCCCGCAACATTGGTCAGTCGTTGGAAGGTCGACTCCCCAACGTTAACGACCTTCCTCAATGAATTCTATTCCTCCATGAAACCAGCGCGTACTCCTGTCTCAAAGGCTCGAGCGCTGCGTCAAAGCTTATTAACGATTCGTCGATCGCCCGAACATCAGCATCCATATTATTGGGCAGGCTTTGCAATGATCGGTGACGCCCGCTAACCATTCCATAAAACCCTACTCAAAACGGGAAATCCGATCTATTATTTGGACCAATCCTAAACTCTCTCCCTGATTAGTCCGAGTACTCTCCCGTACAGCCGCGCCTGTCCGCGGTCGTTGAACCCACAACTTGAGGAGGTGCTATGAAACTCATCCCGACGCGCTCAAAGCTATCTCTCCTTTTCCTAACCATCTCCCTGGTTATCGCGGCGTTCTTGATCTCGCCTGCATTGCCGCAGACCCGCGAACGCACCGTAAAGCCCAGCCGTGCTGAAGCCGATGTAAAAGTAGCTGAAGTGATAAAGACGGATGTCGACCTCATCACTGTCGATGCCCTCGTCCTTCAGAAAAACACGGCGCGTGTCATTGGCGGCCTGACGCAGGCAGACTTTCTTATCTCAGAGGATGGCAACAGTCAGACGATCACACACTTCAGTCAGGACAGTCTGCCGCTTTCTGTTTTGCTGCTCATCGATCGCGGTGGTTGTTTAGATCCGTTTGGTGACGTAGTCCGCGCCGCGGCCAGAGATGCAGTGTTACGTCTGAAGCCGAGCGATGAAGTCGCGATGATGACTTACCACGATCGCGTGGAACTGCGACAGGAGTTCACGCGCGACCGGCGTGCACTCGACACGGCGCTCCAATACGTGCCGCCGCATGATGAACACGCCAATCATTGTTTGAACATTGCGTTCGACGAAGCCGCGAACTACATGATGAACGCGTCCAATCCAAACGGTCGTCGCGTGATCATTCTGATCACCGGAGTAACGCGAAACTGGGACTGCAGAAACGGCCCGTCCAATAAAGCGGCGATACATTCGGTTTTTGAATCAGGCAGCGTGGTCTGCGGCATAATCCCGAAAACACCGGAGCAGGCAGCGGAGAACGGCGCTATGCGTTGGGCCACTCGCTTCGGACGGCTCGGTGGCGTGAGTTATCTCGACATTCAAAAACTCGCCGACGACACGGGTGGCGAGATCATGCACGACCGTCCCGAAGAACTCGACCGCTCCTTCGTCACCCTGATCACCCACCTTCGCACGCGCTACAGTCTCTCTTTCGTTTCCACAAACAAGGCGCGCGACGGAAAGGTGCGAAAGTTGAAGATCGAAGTGGCGGACGGCGTCGAGAAATCGCGCGGCAAGCTGGTGGTCAAAGCGCGGAAGAGTTATGTAGCGCCGAAGAGCTGAAACCTCGATATTTACGCGACTGCCAGTTACAGCGAAACGAAAACTCGATTCTGACCATACATGGTGTAGGTACCTTGCTACCGACGACTTCGCGTCGTCCACGACTCTTACTCTCAAGGAGCTACCGACATGTTTGGTTCGTCAGTAATCGAAATCGCAATCGGCCTAACCTTCGTATTCCTTCTGCTGAGTTTGATCTGCTCGGCTATAGTCGAAATCATTGAATCATTCCTGAAGAATCGCGCAACGGATCTCGAGCGCGGCATACGCGAGCTCTTCAATCAGGAGGGCGGCGGAAGACTGGCGGTCCAGTTCTACAATCACCCGATGATCAACAGCCTCTATACGGGCGTTTACAAACGGAAAGACAGTAAGAGAATTCGCTTTTGGCACTATCTGTGGCCCACTAACCTGCCGTCGTACATTCCCGCACGCAACTTCGCGAACGCCGTTCTGGACATCGTGCTGCATCCTCCGGCCGAAGCGGATGTTGTTCGCGATGATGAAGATACCGCCCCGGATAAAAACGCGGCGGCTCCGCTCGACGCGCCAGCACTCCCGGCTTCGATGCAGGCAATACGCGCTGCGGTTAGACGTAACTTTGGTTCCACGCAAGTCGGAAGAGCTTTGCGCACGTTAACGGAGCAGTGCGGCGATGATGTCGATCTCCTTAGGGCAAACATCGAGACCTGGTTCAATGGAACGATGGACCGCGTTTCCGGGCACTATAAACGACGCACTCAATGGGTGCTTTTTGTACTGGGTTTTTTCCTGGCAGTCGTCTTGAACGCGAGCACCATCGAGATCGCCCAGAAACTCTCCACCGATGCGACGGCACGGAGCGTCATTGTGGCGCAAGCCGGCGTGGTCGCAAGTAATCCGGACGCTCTGAAAGCGAATCTGGAGAGCAATTGGAAAACGCTGGCGTCACTCGGCTTACCTATCGGCCGATCCGGTGGAATTCCATTGATCAACCCGTTCGCTCAGGACTCTAACTGGTGGTCACATTTTCTTTTCGTGTCCTTGCTCGGCTGGTTATTCACCGCTGGAGCTATCTCACTGGGCGCTCCGTTCTGGTTCGATCTACTGAACAAGTTCATGGTAATTCGCTCCACCGTCAAGCCTCACGAGAAGAGTCTGGAAGAGGGCTCCGAAGATCGCCAGGCAACTCCGACGCAACCACTAGCAGGTGGTACGAGACTCGCACACGCCGGAAGCGCATCCGCCGGCGGTTCACCTGCCGGTGGCAACGGTTTGGTTTTTCCAGGGTTTACACCGGAACCCCAGTTCAATGCAGGACCAGACGCGCCGGATAACGAGAGCGATCTGGATGAGGGTGATCTACCTATCGAAACTGAGACACGCGACGATAACTTACCCGCGGCGGAAGGAGGAATTGGCTAATGGCATTCTCACTGACATGGCTACCAATCGTGCTGAAACAAGCCGGTTTGAAAGTATCTGAAGTTCCAGGTTGGCAGAATCGCGGAAGCACCGATGTCGGTCGTATTTTCGGAGTTGTCTGCCATCACACGGTCGGAAGGCGAACCGGCAACATGCCGAGTTTGGATAATCTTCGCGATGGTGACGCCAACCTCCGCGGGCCGAAAGCGCAGTTGGGTCTCGGCCGCGACGGCACGTTCTACGTGATAGCTGCGGGAAGGGCCAACCACGCGGGCAGAGGCGGGTTCGTTTTTAGCGAGAACGGCACGAAAATCCCGATCGTGAATGGCAATTCGAACCTCATCGGCATCGAAGGCGAAAACACCGGCGCCGCGGATGATCCATGGCCGAACGTACAAATCGAGGCCTTTCAGCGTGGCGTGGCGGCAATTCTCAATCACATTCGCCGTGGTCCGCAGTTCTGTATCGGCCATAAAGAGTGGACCACTCGCAAGATCGATCCGCTCTTCAATATGGATAAGTTCCGCCAGTCAATCGGCGCAATCCTGGGCGGCACCGCTCCGATTCCGCTGTTGATTCCCACACACGACAGTCAAGGAAGACCTACTCTCCGCAGAGGAATGACCGGAGAACTTACCAGGCAGATTCAGGCTAAAGTAAAAGTGGAGGTCGACGGGAATTTCGGGCCGGGCACAGAAGCTGCTGTCAGGACGTTTCAGCGCGAACACGGCTTGGTGCCGGATGGCATCGTCGGACCCAAGACTTGGGTTGAACTAGACAAGGTTGCGTGACGAAAGAACTCGCGGGTTGAAATTGCAGCGCTGGAACCAGTCCTGCGTGAACATTCCTGCCGTTGGGATCGTTTAGAGCACTGTCCAATCGGCACAAGGAACATGCATCCCGTAAAGCTGGAAACGTCTTCGGCCCAGAAGCCTGCCCGTCAGGAGATCAACAGGATCAAACTGTCTGGCCTAACGCTGATCGAAACGCTGCACAGTCCCAATTACAAAACGCCGCCTCACATCCACGAAGCTGCCAGTATTTGTTTGACGCTGGCCGGCAAGGGGCTGGAGGTGAGTGCGGCGACGCGCATCGTCGAGCAGCCGGGTTGCGTGATCGTTCGCGCTCCACAACTCGTGCATTCGAATCAAATCGGCGCCGTTGGGCACCGTGGCTTCATGATCGAGCTGGAGAACAAGTGGCTCCAGTCGTGCCGCCACATCGCAACCCTCTTTGAGGGCCACACGTACTTTGCCGGTGGTCCTGTTGGGGCGCTCGCCTTACGCGTCTATCACGAATCGAGAATCAAAGACAGTATCGCGCCGGTTATTGTCGAAGGGCTGATGCTGGAACTACTCGGCCACGCATCACGATCGTCGATTAAAACGCCCGTTCGGCCGCCCGCCTGGCTGGCTCAAGCACGCGACCTGCTCCACGCGCAGTTCAACGATGCGCTCAATCTCGTCAATGTCGCGAGCACTGTCGGAGTACATCCAACGCACCTCGCGCGAACGTTTAAAAAGCATTATCAAACAACGATTGGTGAGTATCTTCGCCGCCTCCGTCTCGACTGGGCCACGCGCCAACTCTCTGAAACTGAAACTCCGATCGCCGAGATTGCGTTGGCCGCTGGCTTCTACGATCAGAGTCATTTCAGTCATTTGTTCAAACAACACACCGGGTTCACTCCCACCGAATTCAGAGCGTCTCAAACACCTAAACGCTAGTTACGTACAAACGCGCTAGATTCTTCCAATACGTCTGCGCCTCCGTTCAGTTATCAATTCGTCTAACGAATTGGTTTGAGGGGGTAAAGACATGTTTCTTTGGACCAGCAGCTTAATCAGTCTCGTGTTGCTGCAAGCTGCTTACGTGCATGCTCAACAAGTGTACGAAGACGACAAACCGGTTCTCGAGAAAGAGGCCGCCGCAACTTCCGAGGAGCTACCGCACCGGTTGGTTATCAATCGAACAAACTGGGAGCTTAGCCAGGCCTATTCTGACGTATTCAGGATTCTTAGTCGCCCAAACACTTGTAGTGATTTTTACGGTGGTCCACACGCCGCGACCACGGTACTGAACGACTTCGTGCCGCTCGTGAAGCCGCGACGGCTCGTTCGTGAAGTGTCATTTCAAATGTCGGGAAGGCCCCGGGTGATCTACAACCCTGACGTAAAAGCCACTTATCGGCTGTTCGACGATGCGATGGTGAACAGTAACGGTTCGTTTTATCAACGCCGGTTTGAGTTTATGCGCAAATTTCCGGCGGACGTTGGCGATTTTATGCCGGGCACGCGACCCGCACGGGCGTTGATTCTGTTACACGAACTCGGGCACCTGATTCAGGGTGAAAACGGCGCCTGGCTCATTCCGGACGACGGCCGCGACGGCGCGCAGAGCAACCGAAACACTCTGCGTATTCAACAAGCGTGTCGAGCGGAGTTGGACGCGTTGAATTGACTACGCTCAGCTCGCGGTGACCCAACCGCTCGCCGACACAAACTCCTTCTTTTCCGAGTCGATCGTGATCACGTACGCGCCGGCCGCGCCGACACGACGGTTTGGACCAAAGATGAGCTTCGGCGTGAGCCCAGTGTCGTAGTCGTAGAGACTTTCCAAGGCCGTGATGAGTTGTTCGCGACTCAGGTCCGCACCGGTGCGTTTGAGAGCCTCGACAAAAACCTTTGCCGCGGCGAGTGCAGCGAGTTGTGCGGCTGTGTGTTTCGTTTGAAGCTTGTGTTTCTCCGCGAGCGCGCGAAACTCCGCGAGGCCGTCTGCCTTAACATCTCCCGGCACCGTTGGGAACGAGAGAAAAACTTTCTTCGTGAAAGACGGCGGAACACTTGTGGCTAAATCTCTCGACGCAAAGACGCCAAGCGAGAAGACATACGGCGTCCACTGTAGCGCGTTTGCCGCCTGGATAAAGGTTTCGACTTCATTACCGGTTCCGAAGATGAACACTGCCGTCGTGCCGTCGGTCTTTAACTGCTGCGCGAGCTTGGTCGCGTCGAAGCTTCCGTTCGCGTAAGGCAGCTTCACAACCTCATTGGCGGCTGCTTGTTTCGCGCGTTCAAACGCGGCGTCGCCCGCCGCTGAAGACAGTTCGGTACTCGGAAAAAGAATCGCGGAATGTTGTTTCTTCAGCCCAAACTGCTGGTCGGCAAAGTTCACCAGCGCAATCGCTTGTTCGCTCACTCCGGGCAGCAAATAAAAGACGTAACGATTTGGTGGATGTTCGACTTGCGGCAGCAGTGTCGCGGGTCCGATGAACGGAATCTCTTCTTCACGCGCGAGTGACGCAATCTGTTTGTCGGCGCCGGCGCTCAAACCACCGACGAACGCGAAGATTTGGTTCTGCGTGATCATGGCGCGCAGGCCCGCTGTCGCATCCGTTGCGGCCGGTTCAGTGAAATGGAGTTTTATTTTGCGATTGTAAATTCCACCCTGGGCGTTTAGTTCGTCGAAGTAAGCGGTGATCACTTGACGTATCGCCTGACCCGTTTCGGCGAGAGCCGTGCTCGTGGGCAGTGGCACACCGACTTCAATGCTTTCAGCCGTCAGGCCTGGATCGCGATCGAACTCGAGCCGCTTGATGTAAGCGATGAGGTCGTTCATGTCCTCGATCGACAAGCGGTAACGCGGCATCGCAACGACTAGGTTATTGCCAGCCGGATCGACTCCCCGCACGACGGCCATCGCGAAAGATGATTCGGTGAACGGGCCGTGTTTGCGCCCGTTCGGATGCGTGTGGCCGTACGGTTTGATGAGATTGGTCCACGTGAGATTCCCCGCCGTGACGCCGCCTTCCGTTTTGCCTTCGCCTCTGCGTCCGTGACAACCAGCGCAGTTCACGGTGCTGGCCGGGACGTCCACGTCACCGATCATCGCGGTGACCTCGCGTTTGCTCGAAGTCTCGCCGCGAAAAAAGATCGCGCGCCCGCGCCGCTCGGCCGGCGTCAAAGGGCGTTCCTGTTGAGATGAATCAGAGTTGGGTTTTTGCTGAGTAGTTTGAGCTGAGGTGATTTCTGAAACGCATAGCGCCGCCAACAGCGACACCGCACAAATAATAGCGACTAGTTTTATTGTCCGAAACTGCATGTTCCCAAGATACCGTTCCACGTGAGGCAACTCAAACCCGGGCACAAAGAAGCACAAAGGGTTTGCGAACACCTTTGTGCTTCTTTGGGTCTTTTGTGGCTCTACTTAGTGCGGCGGATCGAGTAGAGCTTGTGTTCGGTTCTCAGCAACAAGCGGTCGCCGACGAGCGCGGGCGATGCCTGGGTGAAATCGTCGAGCCTGTTGATATGTGATAACTGAAACTGCTCGCCTGTGGAGACCACGAACGTTTGTCCCTCTTCGCTCAGGCAGAACAGTTTGCCGTTGTAGGCCCAGGGCGACGTGGTGAAGTTGGTCGCAGCGGGATCGATACGTGTCTTGTACGTTTGCTTTCCGGTCTTGGCGTCAAAGCGGTTCAAAATTCCGGTTTCGGTTAACGTGAAGATCGCGCCTTGATAGGCGACTGAAGAAGGCAAGTATGTTCCGCCTCGCGGTTGGGACCACACGATGTACTTGTTTGAAGTTTCGCCTTCCTTCAGAGAGATGTCGCCCGTAGCTCCGGGAGCAATCGCAAACAAGGGACGGCCGCGGCCGCCGTTAATGTAAAGCAAACCATCGTAAGCAAACGGCGTCGGGATCGGCGTACCCGACGTACCCTTTAGACGCCACAACTCTTTTCCGGCGAGGTCGTAACTGATCGCCTCGCCTGGTCCGAGCGTAACGATCTCCGTGCGCAGTCCGTGGCGCCAGATATATGGCGTCGACCAGCCGGAACGTTGAACGGGTGGCGTTCTACCGCCGAGATCGCGTTCGGTACGCCACACCTGTTTGCCCGTTTTCTTGTCAAAGGCGGCGATGTATTGCTGTTTTTGATTGTCGCTGAGAACGATCAACAGATCGCCGGCAAGCGCAGGCGAGCTGCCCGTTCCGAGATCGAGATAAATCGGATGCGCTTCGAGTGGAGTATGCCAGACCTGGTTGCCTTTCAAGTCGAAGGCCCACAGCCCGAGGTTCGTGGCGTACAAGTAAATGAATTTGCCGTCTGTAACAGGCGTCTCGGACACGAAGCTGTTTTTGCGATGGCGGCCGCCGGGCGGACGTCCGGCGAAGAACTCTTTCTGCCATTCGACCTTGCCTGATTTGAGGTCGAGGCGATAGAGCATGTAGTGCAGCATTACCTCGCTGGGCAGTTCGATGTCGCGCTCGTTCAGGCGCTTTATGATCTCCTGCATCGAGAGTCCCTGGTTTTGTAGTTCCGCGACGTACTCGTTGCTGTACTCGGTGCCGACCTGCGGCTCCTTCGACTTGCCCTCGGTCGTGACGGTGGTGACGTAAACCTTCCCGCCGGTGACAATTGGTGACGACCAACCGCGTCCGGGGACATCGAACGACCACTCGACGTTCTCAGTCTTGGACCAACGATCGGCGAGACGCGTGTGGGTCCCGACCGGGTTCGATTCCGGCCCGCGGAATTGCGGCCATGCGAGATCCTGCGCGTGAATCGTGAGAGGTGCTAACAACAGCGCGCCGGCAAGGGCGACGCGACGCGAAAAAATGTAGACTCTTCGATTATTTTGGAGTGCCGGGGAAAGTCGTTTCATTGTCTTCTCTTTTTTGGGGACTAGATTGCGTGCCGAGCTCGATGTCAGCATAGTACGGCGCAGATCGCGGATTTGTTTCCACTCTTAAAGACCGTCTCCGAGCGCTTCATTACCAGAACAGTTGGAGGCGTTCGAAGATATTGAAGAACCAACCGTAGACTGCGCTGCCGGCGGCTGGCCATACGCTGAACACGGCGAAGCTGAGAAATGCGAGAGCGGAGTTGACGAGCCGGTAGAGCCCGCCCATGTAAAACGCACCCACGATGACAGCCGCGACGTAAGCCGAAATGCCGCCGATGATGTAGAGGACTATCATCACCCAAATTGATGCGCCGGTTATTGAGCTGTGTACGACTGGCGCTGCATACGCGGACCAACCGATTTGTAGAAACGCACTCACCGCGAGACCGGTGATGATGTACGCGTCCGAGCGCGAGTAGAGATCCATTTTGAAGATGCGTTGGGCCAGTGCGAGAAGGCACGACACTGCGATAACTGCACTCCAAAAAACCCAGTAAGCCTTCGTTAATCTCCACGCCATCGTCGCCCTGCCGAGCGGCCAGAGCAACAGCGCTATGAGAGCGAGGAAAACCGCATTGAGCACGAGGGCGAAAAGATAATCAAAGAATTCCTTCTGGTCCTCATGTAACAACCATTTGGAAAACTGGCCCATAGCAGCGCTGCCGATTACAGCGCGTCCACTCGACTCTTCAAAGCCCGTACGTGAGTAAAGAGCAAGCTCTGAAGGTCCGATCTTCCTTGTGAGTTGCTGACGCGATCTGCATTCGATATTGGTTCTTCGATACTTGCAAATTGATTCAACCAAAAACGCAGAGTGATCCGGTTGGCGTTGTCTATTTCATAGGTCCAATCGCCTGAGCTGTGGCCCACTAAACGATTATCTGGGAGATGCTTAGTGAAAATCAGACCCTCGTCTTCGCCGATACAAACTGATAACAGTTGAACTATCTCCGCGAACTGCAGTGTGGGCGTAGCGTATTTCCCCTGAACCAGCTCACCGAAGTCAGATCGCTTATATTCAGGGCGCAATGAATCACCGGGATCTTGCCTAATGTTCTTCATAAATTTCTTGCTCACGCCTCGTTACCAATCGAGCACTGATCAAGCGAACTACCTCGCCGGTTTCAGTATACGACACAACCAGCAGTCGTTGTCGTGCCGACATGCCGAAGAGGATAAAACGATGTTCCTCGACAGAGTGGTCAGGATCATATGCCGTTTTGAAAGAGCGTCCAAAACAGCCGTGTGCGGAGTTGTGAACCCTTTCAGGTTGATGGAACTGTCGGTGGTTCGACCCAAGGTTGTCGCAAGGCTCCAACCATTGGGCTGGAATTAGCGAACGCCTGCGGCGTATTCAAACTGAACCAGTACCAGAAATGGCGCCACCTACAGACTACGCCATAACTTCTCTAAACGCCGTCAGGAAGAGTTTCATTTCTGGCGCGGTGCCGATGGTGACGCGCATGAACTTTGGCAGGGCGGGGAAGAGACGGCCGACTTCAACTCCGCGAGTGCGCAACGCTCCGAGGACGGGTCTGACTTCGCGACGAAGATCGATCATCATGAAGTTCGCGTGTGAGGGGATGTAGCGGTAACCGAGTGTATCGAGTTCGGCGCAGACACTCTTTTTCACTTCAGCGTTGAGTTTGCGACCGCGAGTGACCTGTTCGGTGTCTTTCACACTGGCAAGCGCAGCGACGAGCGCCATGATGTTGACGCTATCGAATGTCTGATGCGTTCGCAGACGAGAGATGTTCGCGCGTTGCGTGACGCAGTAACCGCAGCGTAGTCCCGCCATACCGTAGATCTTTGAAAACGTGCGGGCCACAATCAGATTCGGATACTGCTTTACGAGCGGCACCACACTTTCATAGTCGTTGCTCTCCACGTAATGGTGGTACGCCTCATCAACCAGCACCATCGTCGCGGGCGAAAGCTTCGCGAGAAATTCCGAGATCTCGTTCTTTTGAGTGAGACTGGCGGTTGGGTTATTCGGATTGCAAATGTAAACGAGTCCGGCGCTACTCGCCGCCGCCAACATCTTCTTCAGGTCGTGGCTGTAGTCGGGCGTAAGATCGACCTTCAGAACCTCAGCACCCGCCACACCCGCATGACGCGCGATCGCTTCAAATGTGGGGTTCGCAACGACAATCTTCTTGTCCCGCCCCGTAAACGCAGCCGCGCAAAGCTTCAGAATCTCTCCCGATCCATCTCCTAAAAGCACCTGCTCCACCGGCACACCATGCATCCTCGCCAACTCCTCTACTAACAAGTCCGCATGCTCGTCCGGATACCTCCACGCGAGACTAAAACCGTCTGTCATCGCGTTCAGCGCCGCCGGCGATGGACCATACGGATTCTCGTTGGAACTAAGACGCACAATATTCGGTGTTGGCATCGAAGACCGCGACGAGGCATTGGCGTGTCTCACCGGCTGCAGTGCAGCATAAGCGGCACTTGCGCCGAGTAATTTGGAAAAGCTGCGACGAGAAAGCGCTGGGTTTGTCATTG
>Ga0196977_1000416_pt1 | contig 22540 bp, 19 predicted proteins | sample S3v_1013CmetaG_FD_148634 | JGI IMG/M metagenome (GOLD analysis project Ga0196977, IMG submission 148634) | Soil microbial communities from Anza Borrego desert, Southern California, United States - S3+v_10-13C | ecosystem: Environmental > Terrestrial > Soil > Desert | place: USA: California...
TCGTCGGCGACACCGTCATCAACACCTCGTTCGGCTGGATGGGCACCTCGACGGTGACGACCGGCAACAACGTCGAAGCCTACCTCGACACCGACGCCAACAACGCGCCGGACGCCAACAACACCACCGGCCTCTCGAACGGCCACGCCTTCGCCTCGAACCAGAACTTCACCTTCCCCTTCTCGACCACCGTCGACCCGCGCACGCAGCGCGCGGCGGTCGTGACGAACCTCTTCTACTACAACAACGTCATGCACGACTACTCCTACACCCTCGGGTTCACGGAGTCGGCGCGCAACTTCCAGACGAACAACTACGGGCGCGGCGGCACGGGCAACGACTCGGTGCGCGCCGAGGCGCAGGACGGCTCGGGCACCAACAACGCCAACTTCGCCACCCCGCCCGACGGCCAGCGCCCGCGCATGCAGCAGTACCTCTTCACCGCGCCCAACCCCGACCGCGACAGCTCGATGGACGGCGACGTGGTCTTCCACGAGTACGGCCACGGCATCTCGAACCGCCTCATCGGCAACGGCTCGACGGCCCTGCAGGGCACGCAGTCGGGCGCGATGGGCGAGGGCTGGTCTGACTACTGGGCCATCACGCTGAACGGCGACGGCGCGGTCGGCGAGTACTCGACCGGCAACGCCAACGGCATCCGCCGCGCCGCCTACACCGTCCCGGCCAACGCCGTCCACGACTCCTACGCGGACGTGTGCGCGGGCGGCTGTCAGGTTCACCGCGACGGCGAGGTCTGGGCCGCGACCCTCTGGGACTTGCGGACGCAGCTCGGCGCGGCCACCACCGACCTGCTCGTGCTCAACGGCATGAAGTTCACGCCGACGCGCCCCTCGTTCCTGAACGCGCGCGACGGCATCCTGCAGGCCGACCAGAACCTGAACGGCGGGGCCAACCGCTGCGCCATCTGGACGGTCTTCGCGCGCCACGGCATGGGCGTCTCGGCGGTCGGCAACGACGGCACGACGCACACCGCGGCCAGCAACATCCCGGCCGACTGCGGCGGCACCTGCACCTACTCGATCAGCCCGACGAGCGCCAGCATCGCGGCCGGCGGCGGCTCGGGCAGCGTCACCGTGACGACCGGGGCCGGCTGCGGCTGGACGGCGGCGAGCAACTCGTCGTTCATCACCGTCACGGGCGGCGCGAGCGGCTCGGGCAGCGGGACGGTCACCTACTCCGTCGCCGCCAACCCGAACACCACCTCGCGCACGGGCACGATGACCATCGCCGGCTCGACCTTCACCGTCTCGCAGGCGGGCACGGGCGGCGGCGGCGCGCAGCTCATCGTCAACCCCGGCTTCGAGTCGGGGACGACGCCGTGGGTCGTCAGCGGGCAGGTCACGCGCAGCACCGGCACCTTCCCGCACAGCGGCGTCGCCTACATGATCATCAACGGCGTCAACAGCTCCAGCGGCACGCTCTACCAGACGGTGACGATCCCGAGCGGCGGCGCGAACCTCTCCTTCTGGCTCAACATCACGACGAGCGAGGCGGCGGGCGCGTCCGTCTTCGACCGGCTCTTCATCGAGGTGCGGAGCACGACGGGGACGCTGCTGGGGACGCTGGCGACCTTCAGCAACCAGAACAGCGGAACCTCCGGCGTCTACGTCCTGAGGGGGCCGTACAACCTCGGCAGCTGGGCCGGGCAGACCGTGCGGATTCAGTTCCGCGGCACCAACGACATCACGCTGCCCACGTCCTTCCGCATCGACGACGTGTCGGCGCAGTAACGGGCCGACACCTCCCGTAAACCGCGAGGGGCGGCGATGATTCGTTCATCGCCGCCCCTCTTTTCTTTGCCTGTTAACCGCGCGCGCTTACTTGCCGTACCAGCCGATGGGCCGGCCCGAGAGGTCTACCCAGACGCTCTTGATCTGCGTGTAGAGTTCGAGCGCGTGGCGGCCCATCTCGCGGCCGTAGCCCGACTGCTTGTAGCCGCCGAAGGGCGACGCGGCGTTGAACATATTGAAGGTGTTGATCCAGACGACGCCCGCCTTGATGGCCTTGGCGAAGCGGTGGGCGCGCGTGATGTCCTTCGTCCAGATGCCGGCCGACAGCCCGTAGATGGTGTCGTTGGCCTGACGGATCAAGTCCTCCTCGTCATCGAAGGTGATGACGGAGGTGACGGGGCCGAAGATTTCCTCCTGCGCGACCCGCATCGTGTTCTTGACCTCGCCGAAGATGGTGGGCTGGAAGAAGAAGCCCTTCTGGAAGTCGCCTTCGAGCTGCGGCGGGCAGCCGCCCGCGAGCACCGACGCGCCCTCCCCGCGGGCCACGTCCACGTAGCCCTTGATGCGGTTCAACTGCTCCTCGGAGACCTGCGGCCCCATCTGCGTCGCGGTGTCCATCGGGTCGCCGACCTTGATCTTCGACGCCTTCTCGCTGAAGCGGCCGAGGAACTCCTCCTTCACGCCCTCGTGGAGGAAGAGGCGCGAGCCGGCGCAGCAGACCTGACCCTGATTGAAGAAGATGCCCATCATCGCGCCGTTGACGGCCTGCTCGATGTCGGCGTCGGCGAAGACGATGTTGGGGGCCTTGCCGCCCAGCTCGAGCGAGACTTTGGTCAGGTTGTCGGCCGCGGCCTTGGCGACGAGCTTGCCGACCTCGGTCGAGCCGGTGAAGGCCAGCTTGTCGATGTCGGGGTGCGAGGCGAGGGCCGCGCCGGCCGTCTCGCCGAAGCCGGGCACGACGTTGACGACGCCCTCGGGGAAGCCGGCCTCCTGAAAGAGCCGGGCGAGTTCGAGCGCCGTGACGGGCGTCTGCTCGGCGGGCTTGAGCACGATGGTGTTGCCGGCGGCGAGCGCGGGCGCGAGCTTCCACGCGGCCATCAGCAGCGGGAAGTTCCACGGGATGATCTGGCCGCAGACGCCGATGGGCTCGCGCAGCGTGTAGTTGAACATCTGGCCGGGGACGGGGATGGTCTCGCCCTCGATCTTCGTCGCCCACCCGGCGAAGTACTCGAAGTTCTCGACCACCTGCGGCAGGTCGATGTAGAGCGACTCCTTGATGGGCTTGCCGTTGTCGGCCGTTTCGAGCTCGGCCAGCTCCTTCGTGCGCGCCTCGATGAGCTGGGCGAGCTTGTAGAGGAGGCGGCCGCGGTCGCGGGCCGAGACCTTCGCCCACTTGCCGTCGAAGGCTTTGCGGGCGGCGGCGACGGCGCGGTCGATGTCCTCCTTGTCGGCCGCGGCGACCTCGGCGAGCGTCGCGCCGGTGGCCGGGTTCGGCGTCTCGAAGGTCTCGCCCGAGGCGGCGTCGACCCACTGGCCGTCGATGAAGAGTTGGTACTTGCGGGGAGTTTCCGATGCGGGCTGGGTTGATGACATAAGCGTTCTCCGATCTCTTCAGGAAGTTTGAGTGCGCCTCCGGTATACGCGCCGCGACCCTGTGTTGGATGCGGATACTTTACCACAAAGCGGCGGGCGGTAGTCAGCGGCCGGCGGCGAAGGCCGGAGGCCCGCCGCCCTTCACGGCCGGGCCTCCGACCGTTTCCCCGCCGTCTTAACGTCGCCGGCCTTCGCGGCCGGCTCCTCTTTCTGCTCGTCGGCGGCGTAGTCGAGGTCGAGGTCGCCGGTGACCTCCTCCCAGTCGTAGCCGAGGTGGAGGGAGAGGCGGCGCAGCTTCGACTCCCAGTCGCGGCGGCGCGCGCGGTACTCGCGGTAGCCGGCCTCGCGGTCGCGGCGCGTCTCGACGCCGTCGGCCGCGAGGCGGTCTAAGGTCTGCGCGAAGCGGCCCCGCCAGCGCCGCTCGTCCTCCTCGGCCTCTTCGGGCAGGTCGGTGCGGCGCCGGCGCCGGCGTTCGAGGTCGAGCGAGTCCACCAGCTCGCCCAGCACGTACCGGGCGCTGGCTTCGAGCGTGCGCACCTCGGGGTGGTTGCGCACGTCCGAGTGGCGCTCGTCGTCGAGCGCGGTGCGGATGACGGCGCAGGCTTCGAGCAGCAGGAAGAGCATGCGCGGCAGGCTCTTGTAGACCTCGGGGGGGTGGAAGTAGTGGATGACCGGGTGCTCGACGTGCGATTCGAGCACGCCCTGAAGGTCGCGCGTGGCGGTGCGCAGCGCCTCGCGCAGCCCGTAGAAGCGCCCCTCGACGAAGTGGTGCGCGATGAAGCCGGCGGCGTCCGCGCCCTCGCCCGCCTGATGGTAGAGCGTCAGCGCGGCGGTGCGCTTGTTGGCGAGCGCGCCGTAGACGGCGAGCAGGTAGGCGATGGCGAGCGAGATGAGCGCGATGCCGGAGGCCGACTCGACGAGCGCCGCGAGCCGCATCATGGTCGAGGCCGGGACGATCTCGCCGTAGCCGAGCGTCGTCAGCGTGATGCCGCTGAAGTAGAGCGCGTCGAGGAAGTCGAGCCTGCCCTTGAGGTCGCCGATGTGGAACTGCGCGGGCATGCGCGGGGCGTAGACGAGCGCGAAGCCGAGGACGATCAGCGTGATGTAGGTGACGAGCAGCAGCGGCAGGAGCAGCGGGCCGACGGCGTTGAGGAGGCGGTGGCGGCGCGGGCGCGGCAGGCGGAAGGCGGCCCAGCGCGTCGCCCGCCAGACGTGGCGGTTCAGCCGCTCGCCGACCGGCCCGTAACGCGCGCGCGTGTTGAGCACCGTCGCGTACACGTCGTAGGCGGTCAGCATCAGCAGCCCGACGCCGGCGGCCGTGAGAAGGATTGATTTCATCAAGCAGTAGCCAGTAGCCAGTAGACGGTAGTCAGTAGCGCCCCGCGTGATTGACGCTGACGCTGAAATCTTAAAGATTCATTAACGAAGCTCTTTGCTACTGGCTACTGACTACCGGCTACCGGCTACTCGCCTTTACGCCGCCTCCGCGAGCAGTTGCCGGAGGACGAAGGGGAGGATGCCCCCGTGGCGGTAATACTCGATCTCGATGGGCGTGTCGATGCGCAGCGTCACCGGCACGTCCTCGGTCTCGCCGTCCTGCCGGTGGAGGCGCAGCGTCAGGTCTTGCCGCGGCCGAATCTCCCCGCCTTCGAGGCCGACGAGGTCGAAGACCTCCGTGCCGTCGAGCCTGAGCGTCTGCGCGTTCGTGCCCTCCTTGAACTGGCACGGCAGCACGCCCATGCCGACGAGGTTCGAGCGGTGGATGCGCTCGAAGCTCTCGGCGACGACGGCGCGCACGCCCAGAAGCTTCGTCCCCTTCGCCGCCCAGTCGCGCGAGGAGCCCGTGCCGTACTCCTGCCCGGCGATGACGACGAGCGGGAGGCCCGCCGCCTGATAGTTCATCGCCGCGTCGTAGATGCTCATCTGCTCGCCGACGGGCTGGAGGGTGGTGACGCCGCCCTCGGTGCCCGGCACCATCAGGTTCTTGATGCGGACGTTGGCGAACGTGCCGCGCACCATCACCTGATGGTTGCCGCGCCGCGACCCGTAGGAGTTGAAGTCCTGCACCTCGACGCCGCGCAGCAGCAGGTAGCGGCCCGCGGGCGACTGCTTCTTGATCGCGCCGGCCGGCGAGATGTGGTCGGTCGTCACCGAGTCGCCGAAGACGGCGAGCGGGCGCGCGCCGCGGATGTCGCAGAAGACGCCCGGCTCCATCGAGAAGCGCTCGAAGTAGGGCGGCTCCTGAATGTAGGTGGACTGCTCCTCCCACGCGTAGACCTCGCCGGCGACGCTCGGGATTTCGTTCCAGAGCGGGTTGGCCTCGGCGAAGTCGCTGTAGAGGCGGCGGTAGGTCTCGGGGTCGGTGGCCGCGCCCAAGACCTCGCCCACCTCTTCGAGCGTCGGCCAGATGTCGCGCAGGTAGACCTCCTCGCCGCCCGCGCCCCTCCCCAGAGGCTCCTTCGTCACGTCGATGTTGACGGTGCCGGCGAGCGCGAAGGCGACGACGAGCGGCGGCGACATCAGGAAGTTGGCGCGCACGCTCTGGTGGACGCGCGCCTCGAAGTTGCGGTTGCCCGAGAGCACCGAGGCGGTGATGAGGTCGTGCTCGTTGATGACCGACTCGATGCGCGGGTCGAGCGGCCCGGAGTTGCCGATGCAGGTCGTGCAGCCGTAGCCGACGATGTTGAAGCCGAGCTGGTCGAGGTACCTTTGCAGCCCCGTCTTCTGGTAATACTCCGTGACGACGCGCGAGCCGGGCGCGAGCGAAGGCTTCACGGTCGGCCGCACCTTCAACCCCTTCTCGACCGCCTTCTTCGCCAGAAGGCCGGCGGCCAGCATGACGCCGGGGTTCGAGGTGTTGGTGCAGGAGGTGATGGCGGCGATGACCACGTCGCCGTGGCCGAGCTCGACGTGGCCGTTCGGCTCGGGCGCGTTCGGCGCGACGGAGATTTCGATGTCGTCGCCGCACTCGACGCGGTCGGGCGTCGGGCGGTTGTTCATCATCTCCAGTTCGGTGAGCGCGCTCGTGTCCTTCTCGCTCTGCGAGCCGAGGCCGCCGACGGTTTCGGTGGCGACGATGTGCGGGGCCGTCTCCGGCTCCTGCGCGCCGCCGCCCGCGATGACCGCGCCGGAGATGACGGGCAGCGAGCGCGCGGCCGCGCTCACCTCGGCGTCGAGGTCGACGGGGTGGCGCTCGCCGAGTTCGGCGGCCGGGCGGTTGTAGCCGCTCTCGTTGACCGGCTTCTCGAACAGCTCGGCGAACTTCTCCTTGAGCTCGGGCAGCTCGATGCGATCCTGCGGGCGCTTCGGCCCGGCGACGCTCGGCTCGATGGTCGAGAGGTCGAGTTCGAGCAGCGTCGAGTAGTCGACCTCGCCGGCGCGCGGGATGCCGAACAGCCCCTGCGCCTTGTAGTAGGCGCGGATGGTCTCGACCTGCCCCTCGGCGCGGCCCGTCGTGAGCAGGTAGTCGCAGGTCTTCTCGTCCACGGGGAAGAAGCCCATCGTCGCGCCGTACTCGGGGGCCATGTTGCCGATGGTGGCGCGGTCGGCCACGGGTATCGAGGCGGCGCCCTCGCCGTGGAACTCGACGAACTTGCCGACGACCTTCGCCTTCCGCAGCAGCTCGGTGACGCGGAGCACGAGGTCGGTGGCCGTCACGCCCTCGCGCAGGCTGCCGCTCATGTTCACCCCGACCACGTCGGGCGTGAGGATGTAGACGGGCTGGCCGAGCATCGCCGCCTCGGCCTCGATGCCGCCGACGCCCCAGCCGACGACGCCGACGCCGTTGATCATCGTCGTGTGCGAGTCCGTCCCGACCAGCGTGTCCGGGTAGTAGACGCCCTCCTTCTCCATCACGCCGCGCGCGAGGTATTCGAGGTTGACCTGATGGACGATGCCGATGCCGGGCGGCACGACGTTGAAGCTCTGGAACGCCTGCATCCCCCACTTGAGGAACTGGTAGCGCGAGCGGTTGCGGCGGAACTCCGTCTCCATGTTGAGGCGGACGGCGTCGGGCGTGCTCCAGAAATCGACCTGCACCGAGTGGTCTATGACCAGATCGACGGGGACGAGCGGCTCGATGATCCGCGGGTCGCGCCCCATCCTCTGCACGGCCGAGCGCATCGCCGCGAGGTCGACGAGGAGCGGCACGCCGGTGAAGTCCTGCAACAGCACGCGCGCCACGTTGAACGGAATCTCCTCGGTGCGCTCGGCCTCGGCCCGCCAGTTGGCGAGCGCCCGCACGTCCTCCTCCTCGACCACCCGGCCGTCGCAGTTGCGCAGGACCGATTCGAGCACGATGCGGATCGAGACGGGCAGGCGCGAGACGGGGCCGACGCCGTCGCGTTCGAGCTGCGGCAGCGAGTAGAACTTGCCGGTCGTGCCGTCGCCGGCGGTGAACTCCTGAAGCGCGTTGAAGGGGTTATTCGACATTAGGATTCCTTCGGGGTCTGCTTGGCGGTTTAAGGGCGTGGGCGTCACGGGGGGCGAACCCTCTCCGGCTCTCGCCCGACGCCTGAAACCGACTCGTTTTTAGCCGCATTGAAGTACCTTTCAGTTTAGGTCTCGCCACCACAATCGTCAAGCAAGAGGCGCGCGCCCGCGAGCTGTTTGCCCCGCCTCAGAATCATTTGCTATATTGGGCGCACTTTAGACAAGCAGCCGAACAGCAGTGCGCCGGGCCTGAGTCTTTAAGCCCGAGATTCGTGTCGAGACGCGGAGGTTAACGGATGCCGAAGAAGAGGCCCGAGGAGTTCAACTACCTGAGCAACGACCCCGATTTCGTGCCCGACCCAGACATCGAGGAGTTCATGGAGGAGGAGATCGCGCGCGCGCCGAAAGACCCGGATCAGCTCGCGCAGCGGCTCCGCAACACGGCCGCCTCGCCGGCCGACTCGGGCGGCGACCTCGACGCCTCGTGGGAGAACGCCGAGGGCAGCGGCGAGGAGTCGGTCTCCGGCGACCACGCGCTCCCCGACCAGTCGGACGTGGAGGAGAACGCCCACGCCGTCGGCGTCAACTTCGAGGACAACGAGGAACTCGACGTGCTCGACAAGATCGAGCGCCGCGACCGCCAGCGCTTCGAGCTCGACCCGCGCTCGAAGACCGAAGACGACACGATCTGAAGCGGGCGCCGGGGAAAAACTTGAGGGCTGGCGAAGGCGGAAGCTTTCGCCAGCCCCGATTCTTTTCCCGGCGCCCGGCGCCTATTTAAAGTTCGCGCGGGGCTGGAGCGTGACGCTCTTCATGACGATCCGGGGGTCGGGGTTGGTGGTGCCGGGGCGGGTCGGCGCGCCGCTGATGATGCGCGCCTGCGTGAGACCTTCGACGACGCGGCCGAAGACCGTGTAGTTGTTGTCCCACTGCGGGGTGCGCGCGAGGGTGACGAAGAACTGGCTGTTGGCCGAGTTCGGGTCGCTCGAACGCGCCGCCCCGACGACGCCCGCCTCGTAAGGGATGTCGCTGAACTCGGCCGGCAGGTCTGGGTCGTCGGCGCCGCCCGTGCCGTCGTTGGCCGGGTCGTCGTCCTTCGAGAGCGGGTCGCCGCCCTGAATCACGTTCGGCTCGACGCGGTGGAACGCGACGCCGTTGTAGAAGCCGGCGCGCGCCAGCGTCTTGAAGCGCTCGACGTGCTTGGGCGCGACGTTCGGGTACAGCTCGACGACGAGGCGCCCGTAGGGGACGCCGCCCGACTCGACCTCGATGACGGCCGCCTCGGCGTCCGGCTCGGGCTTGACGCCGCGCCTGACGTTGGCGTTGGCGTTGCCGGCGTCGAAGTTCCCCGTCTGCGTCTGGCCCCCGCACGAGGCGAAGGCGAGCGCCGCCGACAGACCCAGCGCCGCCGCCAACGCGCGCGCGCCCGCAATGTTCAGCATGCCGTTTCTCGTTCTCCTTCCGAAATATTTAACGCGCCGCTCAGAACGTCTTCCTGCTGTCGAGCAGGATCGTCACCGGCCCGTCGTTGACCAGCTCGACCTCCATCGCCTGCCGGAAGCCGCCGGTCTCGACCCGCGCGACGCGGCGCCGGGCCTCGGCGACGAACAACTCGTACAGAGGCTCGGCCGCCTCGGGCTGCGCCGCCTCGAACCAAGAGGGCCGGCGGCCGCGCCGCGCGTCGCCGTGGAGCGTGAACTGCGAGACGACGAGCAGCGCGCCGCCGGCCTCCACGACCGAACGGTTCATGCGCCCCCCCTCGTCGTCGAAGACGCGCAGGTTGACGGTCTTCTCGACCGCGTAGCGCGCGTCGTCGGGCGTGTCGTCGCGGGCGACGCCGACGAGGACGACGAGGCCGCGGCCGATCTCGCCGACCGTCTCGCCCCCGACCCTCACGCTGGCGCGCGTCACGCGCTGCAACACGGCCCTCATCGCCCGCGCCCCGCGGCCGCCTAGAAAGGCAGCTCGAAGAAGAGGAAGTAGCCGTTGAGCATCAGCACGGCCGCCAGCGCGCCGACGCCGACCGAGCCCCAGAGGATGCGGCGCGAGGAGGCGAGGATGGCGACCGAGGCGAGGACGATGGCGATCTGGAAGAGCGCCTCGGCGAAGTCGAAGTTGGGGTCTTGCGCCTGCGCCCGGTCGCGCTGCGTCTCGAAGTCGCGGGCGCGCGCCGTCAACTGCTTCTTGCCCTCACCGCGGAGCGGGTCGGCGGGCGCGGCCGGGTCGGGCTCGTCCTCGTAGCGCGCGGCCGTCTCGCGGTACTGCTGGATGCGGCGCTCGATGGCCTGCCGTGCCTCGGGCGACGCCGCCGCCTGCATCTGCAACTCGGATTCGAGATCGTCGGCGGCGAGGCGGTAGGCGGTCTGGCGGATGTTCTTGGCCTGATAGAACGCCCACGTGTCGCTGGCGTGGATGTTGTGGTTCATGATGTCCTCGGCGGCGTTGCCGCCCCCGAGGCTCGTGAGCGCCAGCAGCATCGCCATCAAGGCGATGACGATGGCCGCCGTCGAGTTGAGGTTGTCGCCCTCCTCCGCGCTCTCCCCGCGCGCGCGCGCCTCCGCTATCTGCTCGGCCGGCTCCATAAGCTCCTTCGAAGAATTTTAGATTGTCGGGTTGGCGTTTTTTGATTTACTCGTCGGCCGTCAGTGTTTGTCTTTACTGACGGCCGACGGCTGACGACTCTCAAGCGCAAATCAAACATCTGAAATCAAAAATTATTTCTTCGGCGGCCGGCTCGGGCGCATCTCGACGCGGCTCGGCAGGCTGCGCTCGTCGTGGCCGAGGAGGTTGACGACGACGCGGGCCACGTCCTCCGGCTGAAGCTGCCAGCTCTTCTCCGCGGACGGCGTGTCGCCGCCGAACTCGGTGTTGACCGAGCCGGGCATGATGTAGCTGACTTTGACACGGTCGTGGCGCACCTCCTGCATGAGCGCCTCGCTGAAGCCGTTGAGGCCGAACTTCGAGGCGTTGTAGGCGGCCATGCGCGGGTGCGGGTTCGCGCCCGCCAGCGACGAGATGTTGATGATGTAGCCGCCGCCGCGCCGCTTCATCTCCGGGATGGCGGCGCGGCAGCCGTAGAAGACGCCGAACAGGTTCGTCTCCAGCACGGCGCGGAACTCGTCGGGTGAGGTCTCCTCGACCGTCTTCGAGAGGCCGATGCCGGCGTTGTTGACGAGCACGTCCACGCCGCCGAACTCCTCGACGGCGTGCGCCACGAGCGCCTCGACCTCCTCGTAACTCCGCACGTCGCACGCCGCGCCCGTCACGCGCCCCTCGAATCCGGCGCCGAGTTCCCGAACCACGCTCTCGATCTCGTCCACGTTGCGCGCGCCGATGCAGACGCTCATCCCCTCGGCCAGCAAAGCCTCGGCGATGGCGCGCCCGATGCCCTTCGTGCCGCCCGTGACGACGGCCGTCTTCCCTTGATGATTCACCTTGATTATTCCCGTCGGGCGGGGGTAAGCCCCGCCCCTACAATCTTATTCACCCTTCAACTTTTCTTTCAGCAGCTCGTTGACGACCTTCGGGTTGGCCTTGCCCTTCGAGGCTTTCATCACTTGGCCGACGAAGTAGCCGAAGATGGTCTCTTTGCCGGCGCGGTACTGCGCGAGCTGCTGCGGGCTGGCGGCGAGCACGTCCGTGATGATCTTTTCGAGCTCGGCCGCGTCGCTCACCTGCGCGAGCCCCTGCTCGTTGATGACGGCGTCGGCCCCCTTGCCGGTGCGGAACATCTCGGCGAGCACGTCCTTGCCCTGCTTGCCGCTGATGCGCCCCGACGAGACGGCGCGGACGAGCGCGGCCAGCTCCTCGGGCGAGACGGGCGAGGCGTCGGCCGCGAGGCCCGCCGCGTCAAGCTCGCGCAGCAGCTCGCCCTTGAGCCAGTTGGCCGCGCCGCGCGCGTCACCGGCGGCGGCCGCCGCCCGCTCGTAGAAGTCGGCCAGAGCCTTGTCGCGCGTCAGCAGCGAGGCGTCGCTGTAGGAGAGTTCGTACTGCTCGGAGAAGCGCCGGCGGCGCGCGTCGGGCAGTTCCGGCATCGCGGCGCGCACGCCCTCGACGAAGTCGGCCGCGACGACGAGCGGCTGCAAGTCCGGCTCGGGGAAGTAGCGGTAGTCGTGCGCCTCCTCCTTCGAGCGCATGACGCGCGTCGCGCCCGCGCGCTCGTCCCACAGGCGCGTCTCCTGCGTCACGCTCCCGCCCGACTCGATGAGCTCGATCTGCCGCTCGATCTCGAACTCGATGGCGCGCTGCATGAAGCGCACCGAGTTGAGATTCTTCAGCTCGACCTTCGTGCCGAACCTGTCGGAGCCGGCGCGGCGCACCGAGACGTTGGCCTCGCAGCGCAGGTTGCCCTTCTCCATGTCGGCGTCCGACGCGCCGACCCACTGAAGGGCGCGGCGCACGTGGTTGACGTAGTCGTAAGCCTCCCACGAGCTGCGGAAGTCCGGCTCGGTGACGATCTCGGCGAGCGGCGTGCCGGCGCGGTTGAGGTCGATGTAGGAGAAGCGCTCCGTCTCGGGCAATCCCTCGTGGACGTTCTTGCCGGCGTCCTCTTCGAGGTGCAGGCGCGTGATGCGCACCGGCATCGGCCGCCACTCGCGCGCGTGGCCGCCCTCGTCGCGCTCGGCCGTCATAATTTCGAGACGGCCGTCGGACGAGAAGGGCCGGTCGTACTGCGAGATTTGATAACCCTTCGGCAGGTCGGGGTAGAAGTAGTTCTTGCGCGCGAAGATCGAGACCTCGTTGACGCGCAGGCCCAGCGCGAGCGCGGCGCGCGCGCCCAGCTCGACCGCGCGCCGGTTGAGCACGGGCAGAGAGCCGGGCAGGCCCAGACAGACCGGGCACGTGTTCGCGTTCGGCTCGTCGCCGAACCTCGTCGAGCACCCGCAGAAAATCTTCGACTCGGTGCTCAACTGCGCGTGAATCTCAAGGCCGATGACGGCCTCCCAACCTTCTTTCATAGGTTTCGAGTTTCGAGTTTAAGGTTTCGAGTTCGTCCGCCCGGGGCCGGGCGGCGAAGTTCACGAGCGGGCCGCCGGCTTGAAACCCGAAACTACTTCTTCTCCGAAGGCAGCCCCGCCGCCCGCCACGCCCTGATGCCGCCGACGAGGATGTGGGTGTCGGTGAAGTCGTGCTCTTCGGCTCTGAAGGCGTCGGCGCGCCCCGGCCCTCCTGCGGCGCAAGCCCCCGCGCCCGCGGCCCTTGCCGCCGGTTGCCCGCCGCGGGTCGCGCGGCGGCGCGAGGTGTGTCTTGCGCGGAATTGAGGTCGGAGTATAGCACCGCCGGGCGCGGCCTCAAAAAGGGCTCGGCCGGGGGCGCGGGCCGGCGAAAATTCCTTAGAACCGCGCGCCCCTTTCTGTTATACAATGCGCCCGTCCACACGCGTCACGCTTTGGTTCATGGAGCGGCCCGCACACGGCGGAACCGCCCCGGTGCTTAATCCACCTTTTCTTCCCGAGGAGGAAAACCGAAAGTATGGCGAAAACAATCTGCAAGATTCTGGGCGTCGTGTTCATTCTGGTCGGGATTCTGGGCTTCCTCGCCCCCGGCCTGATGGGCATGCACCTGAGCCTCGCCCACAACCTCGTCCACATCATCTCGGGCGCGCTGGCCCTCTACTTCGGCTTCGCGGGAACGCTCTCGGGGGCGCGCCTCTTCTGCATCGTCTTCGGCGTCGTCTACCTGCTGCTCGGCGTGGCCGGCTTCCTCGCCGGCGGCGGCACTTCGCACAGCGCCGGCCTCGGCGTCCCGGCGCACAGCAGCGATTCGAGCCTGCTGGCGGTGCTCCCCGGCTCGCTCGAACTCGCCTCGATGGACCACCTCGTCCACGTCCTCCTCGGGATCGTGTTTCTCATCGGCGGCTTCCTGACGAGGGCCGACCTCCACCACGACAACCACTGACGGGGTCGCGGGTCGGGGGGGCGGGGGTTTGCGGCATGGGAAAGGCGGCGCGCTTTCTCATCCCGCCCCCCCCGCCCCCCGGCCGCCCCGCCCGTTTGCCTGCCGCTCCGACAGTCCCGTAAGATGCCTCCGTCTTCAACCAATTTTCTCGCCGCACAAGGGGAGTTGTTCCGACATGATTAAGACCGTCGAGTGGACGGACGCGGGCGTGCGCATGATCGACCAGCGCCTCCTGCCCACGGAGGAGAAGTACCTGATGCTGCGCTCCTGCGAGGAGGTGGCCGAGGCCATCAGGCAGATGGTCGTGCGCGGCGCGCCGGCCATCGGCGTCTCGGCCGCGATGGGCATCGCCCTCTCTTCGAAGCAGTCGGCCGTCTCGTCGGTCGCCGACCTCGAAGGCGACTTCGACTACTTCTGCGAGATGATGAGCGGCACGCGGCCGACGGCCGTCAACCTCTTCTGGGCCATCGAGCGGATGCGCGACCGCTTCCGCCGCGAGAAGGCCGCGGGGGGCGACGTGGACGCGGTCAAGGCCGCGCTCGTCGGGGAGGCGCAGGCCATCTGCCGCGAGGACATCGAGTCGAACCGCCGGCTCGGCCGCTTCGGCGGCGAGCTGCTGCCGGACGGGGCGACGGTGCTGACGCACTGCAACGCCGGCGCGCTCGCCACCGCCGGCGACTACGGCACGGCGCTCGGCGTGGTGCGCGGCGCGCGCGACGCCGGCAAGCGCGTCGCCGTCATCGCCGACGAGACGCGCCCCTTCCTGCAAGGCGCGCGGCTGACGGCGTGGGAGTTGCAGAAGGACGAAATCCCGGTCACCGTCATCACCGACAACATGGCCGGCCACGTGATGAAGGGCGGGCGGGTGGACGCCGTCGTCGTCGGGGCCGACCGCATCGCGGCCAACGGCGACGCGGCCAATAAGATCGGGACTTACATGGTGGCCGTACTGGCCGGCCGGCACTCGATCCCCTTCTACGTGGCCGCGCCCGTCTCGACCATCGACCTCAACGTCCCCACGGGCGAGCAGATTCCCATCGAGGAGCGCGACGCCCGCGAGGTCACTCACGTCCGCGACCAGCGCCTCGCCCCCGAAGGCGTCGCCGTCCACAACCCGGCCTTCGACGTGACGCCGCACGACCTCATCGCCGCCATCATCACCGACCGCGGCGTCGCCCGCCCTCCCTACGAGCGGAGCCTGCGGGCGCTGGCCGGGAGTTGAACCTCGCCGCCCTGAGACGCTCGAACCTCAAAGGAGCCGGCACGTGGTTGACCAAGCAACGAACCGCGAGAGCCTCCTCAAGCGGGTGCGGGAACTCCGCCACCTGCTCAACGCCTACCTGAAGAAGGCCAGACGCCAAAGCGCTTTACTGTCGGAAGGGAGTATCGTCTGCGGCGGGCTGTCCACCCTGCTGACGGCGGCCCCGGCCATCGGCGGCCCGGCCTTCAACACCGAGATGATGCAGGCGCTCGGCACGCGCTCCGGCTGGCGCTGGGCCTGCGGTCTGGCCGCCGTCCTCTCGTTCGCCGCCACGACCGCGATGACGATTTACAAGTCGCGCGATCTGGCGAACCGCACGACTCAGGCCCAGTCCTGCGAGGCGAAGCTGGAGGAGTTGGAAACGTCTCTGGAATTCGGGAGGGTGGAGTTGGACGAGGCGCTCGCCTTATACAGGCGGCACAGGTCGGAAGTCCCTTTCCTCGGGGGCGGTTGAAGGGATAAGTCGGGCCTCTTGACCCGCCGGCGCCGGCCCGCGTGGCGCGCGCCGGATGAAGGCCGAAGTCCGCTCACCTCGCGAAGCGGCTCTGCTTCCACCACTCCAGCGTCAACCTCAGCCCCTCTTCCAACTGGACTTGAGGCTCGTAGCCCAGAAGCTCGCGGGCGCGCGTGATGTCGGCGAGGCTGTGGAGCACGTCGCCGACGCGCGGCGCGTGGCGCTCGGCCTCCAATTCGGTCCGGCCCGTGATTTTTTTCAGCACGCCGAGCAACCGGTTGAGCGAGGTCTGCTCGCCGTTGGCGACGTTGATGACTTGGCCGACGGCCCCGGCCGCGTCGGCGGCGCGCAGGTTCGCGTCCACCGCGTTGGCGACGTAGGTGAAGTCGCGCGTCTGCTCGCCGTCGCCGTAGATTTGCGGGCGCTCGCCTTTCATCAGCGCCGAGATGAAGCGCGAGATGACGCCGGAGTAGGTCGAGCTCGGGTCTTGGCGCGGGCCGAAGATGTTGAAGTAGCGGAGGCAGACCGTCTCGAACCGGTAGGTGCGCGTCCAGACCTGACAGTAATACTCGCCGACGAGTTTGGCCGCGGCGTAGGGGCTCAGGGGCTGCGGCGGCATCTCCTCGGTCTTCGGCAGCGTCGGCTGGTCGCCGTAGGCCGAGCTGGAGGCGGCGTAGACGAGGCGGCGCACGCCCGCCTCGCGCGCGGCCGCGAGCAGCGCGAAGGTCGCCTCGACGCACGCGCGATGCGTCTCGGCCGGGTTCTCGACCGAGCGCGGCACGGAGGGGATGGCCGCCTCGTGGAAGACGAGTTCCACGCCCGCGAGCGCACGGCGCAGGGCCTCGGGGTCGTTCAGACTCCCGCGCACGAACTCGACGCGGCCGCCGATCTCCTCAAGGTTCTCGGCGTGGCCCGTCGAGAGGTCGTCGATGACGCGCACGCGCGCGCCGCTGCGCGCCACGGTCTCGGCGATGTGCGACCCGATGAAGCCCGCGCCGCCCGTGACCAGTACGATTCCGGAAAGAGGCATAAGAGGAGTGATGAATTAAAAGCCGCGGGTCGCGAATCGTCGAAGGGAGTTACCAGCCGCCGGCCGTCAGTCGTCAGTAAAGGTAGAAAAACTGATGACCGACGGCTGACGACTGACGGCTTCGATTACGATCCACGGCTCACGGCTTTTTCCGTTACCTTCCGACGCCGACGTAGTCGAAGCCGAGGGCGCGCATGGCGTCCGGCTCGTAGATGTTGCGGAGGTCGGCGATTCTGGGGGCGCGCATCAGGCTCTTGACGCGCTCCATGTTGAGCGCGCGGAACTGGTTCCACTCGGTGACGAAGACGAGCGCGTCGGCCCCCTGCACGGCCGCGTACTCGTCCTCGGCGTACTCGACGCCGCCGGGCAGCACGGCGCGCGCCTGCGGGACGGCCACGGGGTCGTAGGCCCGGACGCGCGCCCCGCGCTCGACCAGCGCCCTGACGATGTCGGCGGCCGGGGCCTCGCGCATGTCGTCGGTCTCCGGCTTGAAGGAGAGGCCGAGCACGGCGACGGTCTTGCCCTTGAGGTCGCCGACCAGCTTCTCGATCTTCGGGATCATCCGGTCGCGCTGGCGGCGGTTGACCTCGATCACCGACTCGACGATGAGGGCGTCGGCCCCGTACTCGCGCGCCACCGAGAGGAGCGCCGAGGTGTCCTTCGGGAAGCACGAGCCGCCGAAGCCGGGGCCCGGGTGGAGGAACTTCCTGCCGATGCGGTTGTCCATCCCGATGGCGCGCGCCACGTCGTGCACGTCGCAGCCGATGCGGTCGCAGAGGTTGGCGATCTCGTTGATGAAGGAAATCTTGGTGGCGAGGAAGGCGTTGGCCGCGTACTTCGTCAGCTCGGCCGCTTCGAGCGAGGTGAAGACGATGGGCGTCTCGATGAGGTAGAGCGGGCGGTAGAGGTCGCGCATGATGGCGGCGGCCGCCTCGTCGCGCGTGCCGATGACGACGCGGTCGGGCCGCATGAAGTCGTCGAGCGCCGCGCCCTCGCGCAGGAACTCCGGGTTCGAGACGACGCCGAAGTTGTGCCCCGCCGTCTGGTGCTCTTTGACGAGCCGCCGCAGGTGCTCGCCCGTGCCCACGGGGACGGTGGACTTGGTGACGATCACCTTGTAGCCGTTCATGTGGCGGGCGACCGAGCGGGCCGCCTCCTCGATGAAGCGGAGGTCGGCCGAGCCGTCCTCCTTCGGCGGCGTGCCGACGGCGAGGAAGATGACGAGCGCCTGCTCGACGGCCGTGCGGATGTCGGTGGTGAAGTGCAGGCGGCCGGCCTGCGTGTTCTTGGCGACGAGTTGGTCGAGGCCCGGCTCGTAGATGGGGATGCGACCCTCGGAGAGCTGGCGGATCTTTTCGGCGTCCACGTCCACGCAGGTGACGTTGACGCCGAACTCGGCAAAACAGGCCCCGGTGACTAACCCGACGTAGCCCGTTCCGATGACTGCGATGTGCATCTTTGCTTAGAGTGACCTTTCCGGCGGTGGGATCAGACGGCCGCGGCCGCGAAGCCAGATTATGGCAGACAAAAGCTTGCGGGTCACGCGGAGCAGGGCGCGCGTGACCCGCAAAGGGGTTCGATCTGGCTGTCCGGAACGCCGCGGCCGAAAGCCGGCGCGGGAAGTTTTAGCGGCTCGGGCTGATCACGATGGGGCCGTCACCGAACTCGAAGTCGTCGTCGCCGGAGGCGATGATGGCCGCCGCGACCGCGCCGCCCACGGCGAGGAGGAGGGCCGCCAGCGCGCCGCCGCCGATGCCTTCCATGTCAGGCGCCGCGAAGCGGGTGCAGCGCGTGCCCGGCGTGGCCTGACCGGCCGTGTCCTGATTGCCGGCGGCGATCTGCTTGACGCTCTCGCCGGCGCGCAGCTCAACGCGGCCCGACTGGGTCTGGACGAGCGTGTCGCCGCAGTCAACGTCAACGAGGAAGACGTTGGCCTGATTGACGTCGGCCACGGCCGCGCCGTCCTTGGTCGAGATGGTGGCGTTGACGCCCGTCGAAGACGAGACGCGGACGCGGCCCGCGCTGAGCATGCCGCTCACGCCCGAGTCCGTGAAGCTGAGCTTCAGGCTGGAGTTCGGCAGCAGCTCGACGCGGCCGAGTTTCCCGAGGCTGACGACGGCGCTGGAGTTCTGGCCCGTCGTGACGGTGCTGTCCGAGAAAACGGTCGCGCCGGAGATCGCGCTGGTGCCGTTCACCGAGACCTCACCGACCACCGACAGATCGCCGGTCGGCCCGGCCTGCCCCTGCTGCGCGGCCAGAGCGACCATCGACTGAACGCACAGGACGGCAATCGCCAGGGCCAGCGTGATGGGCTTGCGGCCCCGAATTCTGCTGATCATTACTTCTCCTCCCGTAGGTGAAACTGTCAAGATTTGAGAGAGCGCGCTGCAAGCCTCTGTGAAAAACTTGGGCTCACATGAGACGATTTGTGTTTGCTTATCTCGCCAATCCCGTCTCAGTCAGAAAGCCACGCGCGGCTGCGATCTCACAAAAGCAGGCATGAGAGCCACTCGGGCTTCAAAAGACCTCGCTTTATTTACACGAAACGGCCGCCAGTGTCAATAAACATTTCTGCGAATTCAATCATTTTTCGACACTTTAGGGCTCGGCGAGGGGGTCTCCGGGAGGGCCGTCCGCGACCGTACCGGAGCGCCTCGGGCCGCCCCCGGAAGCCCGCCGCTAGTCCCTGTAAATCTCCACCCGCGGCTCCCCTTCCGGGCCGACGTGGCCGCGGTACATGCCGGAGGTGTTGAAAGGCATCGCGAAGTTGCCGCGGCGGTCGATGGCGATGAGGCCGCCCGTCCCGCCGAGCCGCCCGACCTTCTCGACCGCCAGACGGGCCGCCTCGGCCAGCGGCAGGCGGCCGAACTCCACCGCGGCCGAGACGCTGTGGGCCACGGCCGTGCGGATGAAATACTCGCCGTCGCCCGTGCAGGAAACGGCGCAAGTCTCGTTGCTGGCGTAAGTTCCGGCCGCGATGATGGGCGAGTCGCCGACCCGCCCGAACCTCTTGTTGGTCATCCCGCCGGTCGAAGTCCCGGCCGAAAGGTTCCCCGCGCGGTCGAGGCAGACGGCCCCGACCGTCCCGAATTTCCACTCGTCGGGCGGGAGCGCGTCGCCCCGGCGGCGCGAGGCGCGCGGCGGCCCGCCCCGGCGCTCCTCTTCCTTCCGGCGCTGGAGCTGCTCCCACCGCTCCTCGGTGAAAAAGTATTTAGGGTCAACGAGTTCCACGCCTTTCTGGCGGGCGAAAGCTTCGGCCCCGTCGCCGACCATCATGACGTGCGGCGACTGTTCCATCACGAGGCGGGCGAGCGAAATCGGGTTTTTGACGTGCCTGAGGCCGGCGACCGCCCCGGCCTTGAGCGTCCGGCCGTCCATGATCGAGGCGTCGAGTTCGTTCGTCCCCTCGCTCGTGAAGACGGCCCCCTTCCCGGCGTTGAAAAGCGGAGAATCTTCGAGCAGGCGGATCGCGGCGACCACGGCGTCGAGGCCGGGGCCGCCGCGGCTGAGCACCTCGAAGCCGGCCCGCAAGGCGCCTTCGAGCGCCGCGCGGTAGGCGGCCTCGCGCTCGGGCGTCATGCGGGCGCGCTCGATGGTGCCGGCCCCGCCGTGGATGACGAAGCCGAAGGGGCGCAGGGCCCGCGCCGCGCGCGCGCCGCGACGCCTCTGCGCGGGCGCGGGCGCGGCCGAGCCGCGGGCCGCGGGCAGCCCCGCCGCGAGCACCGCCGCGCCGGCGCGCCCCAAAAATTTTCGACGGCTGTCGTCAGTCATGCTTTCTCCGCTTGGTCTTCGGCGGCTTTCTGCCGGCGGTAGAAATCCCGCGCGCGGCCGGCGAGGGCCGCGGGGACGGTGACGCGGTAAGGGTGTTTGGCGAAGAAGGAGGGCACGCGGCGCACCTGCGCGCCGAGGGCCGACATGGCGGCGACCGCCTGCTCGTCGCCGAGTTCTTCCACGCCGAAGGAGTCGGCGGCGCGCCTGAGCGCCCCGCGCAGGCGGTCGAGCGGCAGCTCGCGCTCGGCGAGGACGAGGCCGCGCGACTGGAACTCGCCGAAGGCGTAGAGCACGAGCCGTTCGGCCGCGGCCCCGTCAGTTTTCTCCCGGTCGAAAAAGGTCGGTTGGCGCATGGGCGGCGCGGGCCGAAAGCTTCAGGGCGCGTTGACGCGGCGCGGCCGGCCCGTCTGGTCGGAGGCCGCGGGCGTCGCGGTCGTCGCGTGCGCGCCGGACGCCTCTTTCCCGGCCTGCTTACGCAGTTCGGCCTGCTCGTAGGGGTCGAGGCGCGCGAAGACGTAGAACTTGTGGCGGCCCGATGCGACCGGGCCGAGGTAGCGGAATTTAAATTCGAGCGTCTCGCCCTCGCTCAGCTCGGCGGGCGCGGGCAGAGGCGGCTCGAAGAGCTGGTCGAACTCGTCGGCCGCGACGGCGACGAGTTCCGGCAGGTAGTCGTTCTCGCTCGCGCGGGCCATGCGGAGGGCCACCTGCCGCAGGGCGCGGATGCGGTTCGAGTTGAGTTCGTAGTAACCGCGGTCGATCTCGCGGCGGCTGACGCGGTCGTCCACGACCTCCTGCTCGGCGCGCAGGTATTCGAGGTAGACGCGGACGTTGGGGCCGAACTCCGACTCCGCGGCCGGGGCGCGGCGTGACCTCTGCGCGCCCGCGGCCGAAGCGGCGGCCAACATCAACAGGACTGTGATGAAGTGTCTGCCCAAGCCGTGTGTCGCCTTCAACGGGTGTCGGGGGTGATGCGCGGCAGTTTAGCACAACTGCGCCGGGGCGCGCTCGGCCGGGAGCCGATTGCGCGCCCGTCGCGCGCGGTGCTACATTCACGGCGCGTGGTGAAAGCCTTCTATGTCGTCCGACTCTGAGAAAGGTTCGCGGCGCGGGTTCGACGGGCGGCGCGTGGCGCTCGGCGTCGCGGGCGGCATCGCCGCTTACAAGGCCGTCGAGGTCTTGCGCGGGCTGCAACGCGCCGGCTGCGAGGTGCGCGTCGGGATGACGAAGCGCGCCTGCGAGTTCGTCACGCCGCTCACCTTCCGCGCGCTCTCGGGCGCGCACGTCGTCGTGGACGACTACGCCGCCGACAACCCAGACCCCATCGCCCACATCACCTTCTCGCAGTCGGTCGAGCTCTTCGTCGTCGCCCCGGCCACCGCCAACATCATCGCCAAGTTCGCCGCCGGCGTGGCCGACGACTTCCTGACTTCGACTTACCTCGCCTCGCACGCGCCCGTCCTCGTCGCCCCGGCGATGAACACGACGATGCTCATGCACCCGGCGACGCAGCGCAACCTCGCGCGGCTGCGCGCCGACGGCGTCCGCTTCGTCGAGCCGGACGCGGGCGAGATGGCCTGCGGCACGGTCGGCCCCGGCCGCCTGAGCGAGCCTGAGCTGATCGTCGCCGCCGCGCTCGACATCCTCCGGGGGGGGGGTGCGCGCGCGCGCGACCTCGCGGGCGAGCGCGTGCTCGTCACGACGGGCGCGACGCGGGAGGAGTTAGACCCGGTGCGCTTCATCTCGAACCGCTCGTCGGGGCGGATGGGTTTCGCCGTGGCCGAGGCGGCCCGCGCGCGCGGCGCGGAGGTGACGGTCGTGGCCGGCGCGACGACCTCTGCGCCGCCGTCGGGCGTGCGCGTCGTGCGCGCGCTCTCGGCCGAGGAGATGCGCGCGGCCGTGATGCGGGAAGTCGGCGGGGCGACGGTCTTCGTCGCCGCCGCCGCGGTGGCCGACTACCGGCCGGCGGCGCGCGCCGGGCGCAAGCTGAAGAAGTCGAAGGACGCGCTGACGATTGAGCTTGAGCCGACGCCGGACATCCTCGCCGAGGTGGCGGCCGCGAGGGGCGACGGCCTGCTCGTCGTCGGCTTCGCGGCCGAGACCGACCGCGTCGTCGAGCACGCGCGCGACAAGCTGCGCCGCAAGGGCCTCGACGCTATCGTCGCCAACGACCTCACGCGGGAGGGCGCGGGCTTCGACACCGAGACCAACGCCGTCACCCTCCTCGCGCGCGACCGCGAAGACGCGCGCGCGCTCCCGCTCATGTCGAAGCTCGAAGCCGCCCACCACATCCTCGACGAAGTCGTCCGCCTGCGCCGCGCCTGAGAGAGCGTGTGTCAGGTGACGAGTGACGG
>Ga0196977_1000417_pt1 | contig 22422 bp, 13 predicted proteins | sample S3v_1013CmetaG_FD_148634 | JGI IMG/M metagenome (GOLD analysis project Ga0196977, IMG submission 148634) | Soil microbial communities from Anza Borrego desert, Southern California, United States - S3+v_10-13C | ecosystem: Environmental > Terrestrial > Soil > Desert | place: USA: California...
CGTCGACCGTCTCGGTGCTGCGGACTCGGTGACACGCGGTGCGGTGCGATCGGTCAGGAGCGGTAACGGGTTGATGGCGCCCGACGTCGTGTAGATGCCGAAGTGAAGGTGTGGCGGCGTGCCGGCGGCATTGCCGGTTGTGCCGACGTAGCCGAGCACGGTGCGAGTCGTTACACGATCGCCGACTTCGATACCCGGCGCGTACTTGTCGAGGTGCGCGTAGTAATAAACCCGACCGCCTGCGCTGATGACTGAAACTGTCTGTCCGCCGAGATTGTTCTCGCCGATGTTGTAAATGTAACCGTTGGTTGCGGAGAGTACCGGCGTGCCTTTTGGAGCGAAGATGTCCTGGCCTTCGTGCCGCCGTCCTGTACCGCGTGGCGCGTGCCAGGTGTCAGCAATCTGTCGTTTAGAAACGTCTTCTAACGGCATTTCTATCTTGCGATCGGGCTCTTGCGTGTAGAGGTGCGCAACGCGCCAGTAAAAAGCAAGGTGGTCGACCAACAGGCCGCCGACGCCAGTGACGGCCAGCAGCAACAGAACAATGACAAACCCAGTAATAAACTTGAGCAATCGCAGCATTCGAGTTTTGGGATGCCCGCCGTTGGGTTTCCGGTTCGCCAGAATCGCCTCGCGATTTATAACGAACTTTCCTCATTACGAGTTCAAAAGATCGGGCCTCCTGGGCTATTATCAACCAATCACCCATGGCTTATCAGGACTTTCTTCGCGACTTCGAGGAGACGATTCGCAGTGCGACCGCTCGCTTGCAGGAGATTTCCGCGGCTGAAAGTAGTAAGAGTTCTGACGGCGAGTGGAGTACGAAACAGGTTCTCGGCCACCTGATCGACTCCGCTGCCAACAATCACCAGCGCTTTGTGCGCGGACAGTTCACCGATCACCTGGAGTTTCCCGGTTACGAACAGGAAGAGTGGGTGAGCGCGCAGAAATACAACGACGAGTCGTGGCCCGCCGTGATCGAATTATGGCGCGCGTACAACATGCATCTGCTGCACGTTGTCTCCGTGATACCGCACGAGGTTCTGACACAGGAAAGAGACAAGCACAGCCTCGACCAGATCGCTTTCAACACGGTCGAGCGCAACACGTCAACAACTTTGGAATACTTAATTCGTGATTATCTCGATCATCTAAAACATCATCTGGACCAGATTTGGAGGCGTTCATGGCATACACCTACGAACAACTAAACACATGACCCGTGAACATTGACTTTCAACTTAAACTGGCTTAGAAGTTCCCGGCGAACACAACTCTTTCCGTACTAAGTTTCAAAAAGTGAGGTAGGTCATGAAGAAGGCCATCAACCTGAGCGTGAATGGTGTCTACCGCGACGACGAAGTCGAACCACGCATGCTCCTCGTTCATTACCTGCGCGACGTTCTGGGTTTGACAGGCACACACGTCGGTTGCGAAACGTCACTCTGCGGCGCGTGCACAGTTTCAGTCGATGGTCAGGCAGTAAAATCGTGCACGATGTTTGCCGTGCAGGCCGACGGAGCGTCGATCACGACTGTCGAAGGTCTCGCGAGCAACGGCGAACTGCATCCGGTCCAGGAAGGTTTCTGGGAACGTCACGGGCTGCAATGCGGTTACTGCACGCCGGGCATGATCATGACGGCGGCACAGTTGCTCGACCGCAACGCAAATCCGTCGCGCGAGGAGATCTGTCACGGTCTCGAAGGCAATCTGTGCCGCTGCACCGGTTACCAGCACATCATCGAAGCCGTTGAATACGCCGCCAAGAAAGCTTCCGGAGCCACAGATTTACACTGAAACCACGGAGTACGAAAGAACTTTGTCAGTGTAAGTCCGTGTAATCCGTGGCTAGAGTTCAGTTGGAGAAGGAAACATGCCTGAAAATTATGTTGGCCAACGAGTCAGACGCACGGAAGATCCCCGCCTGATCAAAGGCCTGGCGCATTACGTCGACGACATCGTCCTGCCGGGCACGCTTTATGTCTCGTTCGTGCGCTCGGTTTACGCACACGCACGGATCAACAGTATCGACACCTCGGCAGCACTTGCTACTCCGGGCGTCGTTGCCGTTTACACCGGACAGGACGTCGCGCAGAAGATTGGACCAGTTCCCTGCGCCGGCGCGTTGCCGGGCTTGAAAGTCCCGGATCATCGCGTGCTCGCCGGCGAAAAGGTTTACTTCGTGGGCCATCCGATCGCGGCGGTCGTCGCTACCGATCGTTACGCCGCGCGCGACGCAGTGGATCTCATCGCAGTCGATTATGAAGACTTGCCGGTTGTGACTGACGTCGAAGCAGCAGCAGCGGGTGGCACTGTCATTCACGAGTCGTTCGGCGACAATATCGCCTACAAAATGACCGCGGGCGAAGGCGACATCGACGCCGCTTTCGCGTCCGCCGATCGTACGGTCAAACAACGTATCCTTCACCGCCGGCTCGCACCCATCGCGATGGAACCCCGTGGCGTACTCGCGCGCTACTTTCCCGGCGAAGAAGAACTGACGCTCTGGTCCTCAACGCAGATCCCGCACCTGATGCGCACGCAAGTCGCGATAATGATCGGTCTGCCCGAAAACAAGTTGCGCGTGATTACGCCGGAAGTCGGCGGCGGTTTCGGTTCGAAGCTCAACGTCTATGCGGAAGAAGCGTTGCTCGGCTGGATCTCGATGCAGCTCCACAAGCCTGTGAAATGGATCGAGACGCGCCGCGAGAACATTCAGTCGACGATTCACGGACGCGGACAGGTCGGCGACATCGAAGTTGCTTTCAAGAACGACGGCACGATCACAGGTCTGCGTTACAACGTCTTCGCGGATCTCGGCGCGTATCATCAACTGTTGACCCCCGCGATTCCGACGCTGACGGGCCTGATGCTTTCGGGCGCGTACAAAATCCCGGCGATTCAGATCAACATCACCGGTGTTTTCACGAACAAGATGGCCACCGACGCATATCGCGGCGCCGGCCGTCCGGAAGCGACATACGTCGTCGAACGCGCACTGGACCTTGTGGCTGCCGATTTGGGCACGGATCCTGCTGAAGTGAGAAGAAAGAACTTCCCGGGGAAAGACGAGTTTCCATTCCATACTGCGACCGGTCTCGATTACGACAGCGGTGATTACGAAGCAGCACTCGACAAGGCGCAGCAGATTGCCGGTTACACGCAACTGCGCGAAGAACAAAAGCAAGCCCGCGCGGAAGGCCGTTTGATCGGCATCGGGATCTCTACTTACGTCGAGATTTGCGCACTTGGACCATCCCAGGCGATGCCTGCCGGTGGTTGGGAAAGCGCAACGGTGCGCATTGAGCCGACGGGCAAAGTTACAGTGCTGACTGGTACGTCACCACACGGCCAGGGTCAGGAAACTTCATTTGCACAGATCGTTGCTGACGAACTGGGCGTGAGCATCAATGATGTGACCGTGATTCACGGCGACACGGGCATCGTCCAATACGGCATCGGCACGTTTGGCAGTCGCGCCACGGCCGTGGGTGGAACCGCGGTTTACGTCGCGGTCCAAAAACTGAAAGAGAAAGCCGAGAAGATCGCGGCGCACATACTGCAAGCCGGCGCTTCGAAAGTCTCGTTTGAAGGCGGCAAGTATTCAGTCAAGAAAGCGGCGGCGGCTGGTGCAACCGGAACGTCAGATCCAGTTTACCCGGTCGGCGAAGGGCCTGCAGGCGCTTTGCCCGAGCCACAGACTGAAGGTCGCACGAGTCTGACGATCGCGGAGATCGCGCTCGCCGCGCACCTGGCGAAAGAATTGCCGCCCGACACCGAACCCGGTCTGTCAGCGACCTACTTCTTCGAACCAAAAAACTTCACCTTCCCGTTCGGCACGCACATCGCCGTGGTGGAGATCGATCGCGAAACGGGCGACATCAAGTTTTTGCGGTATGTCGCCGTTGACGACTGCGGCAAAGTGATCAATCCGATGCTCGTCGACGGGCAGGTTCATGGTGGCATCGTCCAATCGATCGGTCAGGCGATGTATGAAGAGGTGGTCTACGACGAGCAGGGACAGTTGATCACCGGCACATTGATGGACTATGCGGTACCGCGCGCTTCGCACGTTCCCCACTTCGAATTGGATCGTACGGAAACGCCTTCGCCGGTAAACCCGCTCGGTGTCAAAGGCGTCGGCGAGGCCGGAACAATCGGCGCGACGCCCGCGATTGTCGGAGCGATCGTCGATGCGCTGGCGCCGTTCGGAGTAAAGCACCTCGACATGCCCATCAAGCCGGAAAATGTCTGGCAGATTCTCAACGAGAAAGGCGGTAACGCATGATTCCCGTGCCATTTGATTATCAGGCGCCGGCGACTTTGGATGAGGCAGTGTCGTTGCTCGCCGCTGACCCGGACGGAGCCAAGGTTCTTGCCGGTGGCCACAGTTTGATTCCGGCGATGAAGCTGCGTCTCGCGCAACCACAAATGCTCGTGGACATCGCGCGTATAAAATCGTTGTCTTACATCCGCGAAGAAGGCAATCAGATCCTCATCGGCGCGACGACGACGCACTACCAGCTCGAATCGTCAGATCTGTTGAAACAGATTTGCCCGCTGTTACCCGCGTGCGCAAAAAGCATTGGCGACGTTCAGGTGCGCAACAAAGGGACCATCGGCGGCAGCATCGCGCATTCCGATCCGGCTGGTGATTGGCCCGCGGCAGTGCTCGCGCTGAATGCGGATTTGGTACTGGTTGGACCAGGCGGCGAGCGGGTCGTAAAAGCTGCGGACTTCTTCGTCGATCTTTTGACGACGGATTTGCAGCCCGGCGAGATACTGCGCGAGATCCGGATCGAGAAACCGTCCGGCCGTTTTGGTCAGGCTTATCAGAAGGTCCCACATCCCGCGTCCGGATTCGCCGTCGTCGGCATTGCCGTGCAGATCGCGTTGAACGACGACGGTTCGTGCAAGGCGGCGCAGATAGGCGTGACGGGTGTTGGGCCAAAAGCTTATCGCGCGCAAGCGACAGAAGCCGCGCTTGCGGGTTCGAGTCTCGACGAACAGATTGTTTCTTCCGCGGCGACGCACGTGTGCGACGGTGTCGATCCGAATGCAGACCTTTATGCGTCTGCTGAATATCGTTGTCATCTCGCACAGGTGCACGCGCGGCGTGGGATTCAAGCGGCGAAAGCATCAGTCAAGTGAAGCTCGAAGGCACTCACGAACTCGAAGCTACGCGCGAACGCGTCTATCAGTCGCTCGTTAATCCGGAAGTGTTGCAACGCTGCATTCCGGGTTGTGAGCGTCTCGAACGAACCGGTGACAACACGTTTGCTGCGACAATCCGCGCGGGTGTTGGGTCGATCAAGGGTGTGTTTGAAGGCAACGTGCAACTCGAGGATCTGCGCGAGCCGGAACACTTCCGCATGGTTGTTAACGGCAAGGGCGCGCCCGGTTTTTTGAAAGGCTCCGGCGATCTGGAACTCCTTCAGGAAGGCGCGATCACGAAGGTGAAGTATGCAGGCGATGTTCAGGTTGGCGGGACGATCGCCAGCGTGGGCCAGCGTATGATTCAAGGCACAGCGAAGATGATGGCGGCGCAGTTCTTCACGTGCCTGGGTGCAGAAGCGAAGGCGGCTCCAGGTGAGCCGCCTCCCAAGCAAGGATTTTTTCGAAACGCCCTGAGGTGGTTCTCAGGGTGGATTAAAAGCATCTTCAGAAAATAAAACTCACTCCGACTGCCGGCGGGCCTTCGCGATGAAGTCTTCGATCTCGCTAAGCTTGCGCGGCAACGCTTCGGTCATCCACTTCACACCGTCAGCCGTAATCAGCAGGTCATCCTCGATCCGGACGCCATTCCCCTTGTATTTTTCAAACGCCGGCCGAACAGCGGCTTTGAATTTGTCCCAATCTTCCTGTTTCCAACCGCCGGGCATCTGGTCCAATGCATCCGGCCGGATGTAAATCCCCGGCTCGTTCGTGAAAACCACGCCGGGCACGATCTTCGCCGGCCCGCCAACGTCGTGTACGTTCATTCCGAGCCAGTGAGACGTACCGTGCATGAACCACAAACGATGCTGCATCGAATTGCGATCCGTTATTAGGCCGAGTTTCAACAGTCCGTCCTTGATCACTTCGGTACCGGCGCGACTCACGTCTGACAGCGTCGCGCCCGGTTTCGACGCTTTTGCCACAGCCTCTTGCGCGTCGTAAACGATCTGGTAGAGCTCGGCTTGAGCCGAACTGAACTTGCCGTTTACCGGAAACGTGCGCGTGACGTCCGCGGTGTAGTGATCGTATTCGGCGCCAACGTCCATCAGCAGTAGTTCGCCGGGCTTCACCGGGCTTTGCGATTCGATGTAGTGCAACGTCGTCGCGTTTGGACCACAACCGACAATGTCCGGATACCCCCAGTTGTCAGCGTTCCGCAGCTTGAACGTGTACGCCATGATCGCGTCGACTTCATATTCCCACTTCGCTTCGCCGGCGATGGCCCAGGCGCGCTGGTGCGCCTCGATGCTGATGTCGATCGCGTGCTGCAAAATGCGCAGTTCCATCGGCGACTTCACTAAACGCATCTGGGCGAAGATGGGCCACGCGTTCTTCACGCTGAAACCGGACGCGGTCTGCGCCCAGTCGGCGGCAAAACGTTGCTCCTGTTTGTACTCGCGGCTCTCTCCCGAACCCGGCACGAGCAGATACATTCCCGCTTCGCCCTTTGCGGCCGCGTCGAATAACGCCGTGTAGCCGTTGTCGTTTGTGAGCGGCATGTCCTTCGGCAGATCCGACATCAAGATGTTTTCGGGCTTCGGGCGATAGGGTTGCCGGTTCCGCAGCGCTTTGATGAACGATTCAAACTCGCTCGACTGCCAGATCTCGCGAATGCCAGAGACTTGGTTGGCCTCTTCCGGGCTGTACATGTGTCCGGTCCACGTTTCGGCGAGCGCGTTACGACGCGGCAGGAAAAGGATCTCGCGGATTTTCGTGTTGCCCGGTAGCAGAACGAGTGTCGCGCCTTTTTGCTTCAGGTTCGTGAGGTAGTAAAGATTGTTTTCCTGACGATAGGGATAATCGACGTCGTTGGCATAAACGCGCGGTTCGGTGCTAAACAGAACCAAAAATGATTGCGGACCAATACTCTGGGCCACGCGCTCGCGCCGCTGCATCAACTCCGCGACGCGTTCCTTGTCGCTGAAGACGGGTGCGGGAGGAGTTAATCTGATATTCGAAGGAACCGGTGGCTCATTCTTAGCTCGCACCCTCACGCTCGCGGGGCTCAGCAACACGAGCAACGCACAGACCGACAGCAAAGCAAAAGCGACACGAGTAGTTTTTATATTTCGCATTAGTTTGTCCTAAGTACTGCGGCTTCCGGGGGCCGAGCCCTTTAACGTTTCAACACCCGCCGGCAAGGCAAAGCCTTGCCTCACATCCGGCGGCGTAGCCGCAGTCCCCGAGATCAGATCCGGGGTAGCCGCAGCGCCACATTATAGTTCCGGCGATGGAGCGGGCACGGGCGTGCGACGGTTCTGACGCTGGCGTGGAGGGACTACCGTCCGCCGCCCGTCCGGCGTTACGTAAACACGCGTGCCGTCGCGCATCGTGATCATCGATGAACCGTCCGGAAACGTCCGCATCACTACACCACCGGGCAGCACCTTCGTCTGCGGTCGCCGCGGCCGGTTTGCGCCACCCGCCGCAGCATTCGGCGGCGTTGGCACATCGGGCGGCTCATCGTTGTCTTCATCCGCCGGTACTTCAACGCGCACGCGCGGTTCGTCCGTGCGCGGATTCCGTCTCGGCTCTTCGTCGCGTGAAGCACGCTCCTGTTTCCTGGGCGTTGGTTTTGGAGCTGTGGCAGTCTCCTCCTCATCGGGTTCCGAATCCTCATCCGTCTCCGCCGGCGTCGCTGTTGCATCCGCGACCGCCGGACTCGCGACCGGTGTAGGCGTCGGAGCAGTCACGTGCATAGCGTCGTTACTGTCCTTGTTTTGCCACCAGTAAACGCCCAACACTCCGCACCCCAACACCAACAGCGCCACCGCCGATAACGCAACCGGCAACATTCGACTTCCCGGTCCTCGGTTAACAGGTCTGACAACAGTCGTCTCGCCACTCTTAACCGTGTTCTGCCCCACGACCGTTTGCGTCGGAACAGAAAGTGTCTTCGCAGACGGCGGAAACAGCACCGTTTGCGCTTCACCGCGATTTAGAACCGTCGTTGCCTGATCGGTCTCGTGCAATGCGTTGCGCATGTCCGCCGCAGTCGCGTAACGCTGTTCACGATTCTGCGCCATCGCTTTACTCAACACCGCATCAACGTCCGGCGCGACCGCCCCATTCGCCTGGCTTGCCGGAACCAACGGATCCGCCTGGCCGTTGACCAAAGCAGCCGCGCGGGTTAAGGCGTCAGGCGGTTTGACGCCCGTCATCAAGTGGTAAAGCGTCGCGCCGAGCGAGTAGAGATCGCTACGTGAGTCAGTGCCGAGACCTTGAATTTGTTCGAGCGGCGCGTAGTTTGGCGTGTAACCAAAGATGCTCGCGGAAGTTGTGACGCGCGAGATGTCGCCGGCCTGTCCCTTTGCGAGACCGAAGTCCAGCAGGATGATCTGTCCGCGCGACGTGAGTTTCAAATTCTGCGGTTTGATGTCGCGATGAACGATCTGCGGGTCCTGTGTGTGCAGGTAGTCGAGCGCGTCGAGAAGTTGATCCGCCCACGTCAGCACCTGGCCGGCTGGAAATGGCCCGCGTTTGCGGTTCATCATCTCCGACAGGTCATCGCCGGGGATGAACTGCATCACGAGAAACTGGCCGTCGCTTTCCGAAAAGTGGTCGCTGACGCGCGGCAACGCCGGATGATGCAAACGGGCCAGCAAACGCGCTTCACGCTCGAATTGTTTTCGCAGACGTTCGTCCGTAAACAGCGTTTCTTTTAGCGCGACGGTCGTGTCGAGACGTTGATCGATCGCCTCGTAGACGGCGCCCATGCCGCCCTGACCGAGCTGGCGAACGATGCGATAACGTCCCTGGAGAATCGTTTCCGGCGAAAGCATCAGTGGATAAACACCGCGACCGCAACAAACCGGGCGATTATACACGCCCCTGATTCGATTCCTAAGAAGACGATCTTTGAAGCCGAGCGCGCGCTACGCCGCAACCGGCGGTCCAAACCAACTGGTCAGCGCGTCAACGAGCCCCGCTTGGGTTTGGTCTCCCACCCACGCCACGTATCCGTCGGGCCGAATCAAAACGGCGCCGGGAGCTGTGACCGCACCGATCGCCGGAAGCTCCCACGTACCCATATACGTGGCGTCGATCGACTGAAGGCGATCTGCCCACGAAGTGATAGCAAAGCGACCGGGCTCGTCGAAGTTGAGAAGCACCGGACGGGCGTCGTGCAGCAGCGTGAAGATGCGAAGCGGGCCTTTGGCGGTGACTACGTCGAGATCGGGCATGCGCCGTCCGAGCAGTGGATGCCCTTCGCCAAGGTCGTAGTGAACGCCCAAACCGGACATCTCCGCGACCATTCGTTTGCGAGGCTCGTCCATCCTGACGAACTCAGACACGTACTCGCCCAGGGCTTTCGTGCGGTCGTCCGTACGGCGAAGCGCCGACTGCGCCATAGTGTTGCGCAACACGCGTGCGGCGACCGGGTGACGCTCGGTGTGGTACGTCTCGAGCAGGCTCTCTGGCGATATTCCCTTGATCACCTGCCCCAACTTCCACCCCAAATTCAACGCATCCTGCACACCGATGTTAAGGCCTTGCCCACCCATAGGTGGATGCACGTGCGCGGCGTCGCCGGCCAGCAGAACCCGCCTCTCACGGTACGCAGCGGCCTGTCGACTCATGTCCGTGAATCGTGAGAGCCAGATAGGACTATGTACGCCGAAATCAGTCCCGTAAACGTTGATGAGGGCCTCGCTGAGATCGGGCATCGTGGGTTCGCCGCCGGATTTCACCTCCCGCTCGGTCAGCACTATCCGAGTCTGCCCGCTATCGCCCTTGGCGATGGCATGGGTACCCAAGCCATCCTGACGGAGGCCCCATTGCGGATCTTCAGCCGTCTCGACTTCGGCAATCAGCCAGCTCGTCGTTGGGTCCCATCCGGCGAAATCGATGCCTGCTGTCTTGCGGACAAGACTGCGCCCGCCATCGCAGCCGACGAGATACTTCGCGCGTAGCGAGTTGCCGTCGGAGATCTCGACGTCAACACCGGCATCGTCCTGAGTAAAACCAATCACCTCGCGCTCGCGGTAGATCGGCACGCCGAGTTCCTTGACCCAGCCGGCGAGAATACGCTCGATGTGGTTCTGCCACAGCGCGAGCCAGTACGGGTGCCGAGTGGGAAAGTCGCTCATGTTAAGAGGGACCATGTTGAAGCTGATCTTCTGCATGACCTGACCCTCGGCGAGGAACCGGTCGACGATCCCACGCATATCAAAGACCTCGATCGTACGTGAGTGCAGACCGCCCGCGCGCGAGCCGGCGAGGTCAGGGCTGGTGCGACGCTCAACGATAGCAACGTCAACGCCCGCCAACGCCAATTCCGCCGCCAACATCATCCCTGTCGGACCTCCTCCAGCGATCACCACCTCGTGCTCGATCGTTGCCTGCATCTTGCTCCTTCGCCAGTCATGAACGTTTTCGGCTGGCGACTCTACCGCACGACCCACGTCTTGCCGCAAGCCCATCGGTGCGTTATATGATGAAAGTGGCAACGGTTGATTTTGAGGCAGTTGACTATCGCCGGATGGTCTTTGCGGGTATGCTAGCGGCGTGAGTGCCAAAGCGCGTGACGCAAAGGTGATCGACGTGACCCCACGCCGGCGGCGGCGATGGGTCTGGATTCTGATCGCCGCGGTGCTGCTGCTCGTCTCGGTCTCACGGGTACTCTCGATTTACGTCTCAGCGCTCTGGTTTGGCTCGCTGGGTTACTCGTCGGTCTACTGGTACATCTTCAAAGCCAAAGCCCTGCTGTTCCTCGGCTCCGCAGTGCTGACGGCGCTGTTGCTGAGCGCTACCTTCTGGTTGTTTCAGCGCCTCTTCGGTGCGTACGCCTTCGAAAACCGCACGATCGTTCTCAACAACCAGCCGTTTCAGTTCTCTCCGGCGAGATTCATCCGGCCGCTTGGCTGGACTGTCGCTGCTATTTTCGGACTGATCTACGGCTTCAATTTGAAAGAACACTGGCGGCAGTTCGCGCTCTATTTCAATCAGCCGCCAACCGCGACGCACGATCCGATCTTCGGCAAGTCGCTAGGGTTCTACCTGTTTTCGCTACCGTTCTATGACTTGTTGAGTTCGTGGTTATTTGGCATCGCCGTCGTCATTCTCATTGCGGCTGTTGCGTATTCGCTTCTGGGCCTGCCGCAAACGGTGCTCAAGCCGAGCGTGCGCTGGTCGTCAGGCGCGGCGTTTCGCGCGGTGTGTTGCGCGCTCGCGCTGGTCTTGTTGGTGCTGAGCTGGCGCACTTATCTCTCGCGCTTCCCGTATCTCTGGCAGGATCATCAGATATTTTCTGGCGTCACTTACACGGAAGCGCACTACACGCTGCCGGCGCTGCTCTTCGTAGCGGTTGCCCTAATCATCGGCGCGATCATTTCGCTCGTGAATGCGTTCAGCGTTCGGCGATTTAGTTTGCTGGTTATCGCACTAGGGCTTCCGGTCGCGGTCTACATTGTCGGCGTCGTGCTCGTGCCGGCGTACATCCAGAATTTCATCGTCAAACCCAACGAACTCGATCGCGAAACGCCGTACATCAGTCATAACCTCGCATGGACGCGACATGGTTTCGGCCTCGAACAGGTCGAGTTGCGCGACTACGACGCGGAAACAACCGTTGCTGGACTCGATCTCCAGAATAATCGCGCCAGTGTAGACAACATTCGCCTGTGGGACTGGCAGGCGCTACAGGACACGCTACGCCAGATTCAGGCCATTCGCACTTACTACGACTTTCCCGACGTCGACGTCGATCGCTACGTCGTCTCCGGTCAAATGCGCCAAATGATGATCGCGCCGCGCGAGATCAACGACACGAAACTCGAAGCCTCGCTGAACTGGATCAATCAACGGCTCATTTATACGCACGGCTATGGCGTGACGATGAACGGCGCGACCGGTTTTACCTCCGAGGGTCTGCCGCAGTTCGTCCTCTCAAACATGCCAGTCCAGTCGACCGCGCCCGATATCAAAGTCACGCGGCCAGAGATCTATTACGGCGAACTAACGGACCGCTTCGTTTACGTCAACACCAACCAGCAGGAGTTTGACTACCCGCAGGGTGACACGAACACCTACACGACTTACCAGGGCACCGGCGGGATCAGAATCGGCAACCGTTTGCGACGCATGTTGCTGGCGTGGAGTCTCGGCGATGTTTCGAAGCTCCCGTTTTCAAATGACGTCGGAAGCAACAGCCGCGTGCTGATCAATCGCAACATCCGCGACATCGTCAATGGTGTCGCGCCGTTCTTAACCTACGACAAGGATTCTTACATCGTCGTCAGTAACGAAGGCCGGCTGTTTTGGATGATCGACGCGTTTACCGAATCGTCTTACTTTCCTTATTCGACTCATCACGACGCTGCGGGCAATTCCGTCAACTACATCCGCAACAGCGTGAAGGTCGTCATCGATGCTTACAACGGCTCGGTGAACTTTTACGTTTTCGATAAGCAGGATCCGCTGATCGCCGCTTACCAGCGCGTGTTTCCAGGGCTGTTTCGCGATGCGAGTGAGATGCCCGCCGACTTGCGGGCGCACGTGCGTTATCCGGAAACATTGCTGCGCGCGCAGGGCGAGGTTTACAACCTCTATCACACGCAAAACGCGAAGACCTTTTTCCAGCGCGAAGACGTCTGGAACATCGCGAACCGGATCACGCTCGACAAAGAGGGCAAAAAGCAGACTACGCCGATCGATCCTTACTACGTGCTGATGCAGTTGCCGGGCGAGCCGCAGTCGATGGAGTTTGTGCTGATCCTGCCGTTCACGCCGGTCAACCGGAATAATTTGATTGGCTGGATTGCGGGACGGAGTGACGGCGATAACTACGGCAAGTTAATCGCGTACAACTTCCCGAAGTCGCGCTTGATTGATGGTCCACTTCAGATCGACGCGCGCATCGATCAGAATGCGCAGCTTTCCGGGCAGTTTACTTTGTGGAACCAGCAAGGGTCTCGCGTTATTCGTGGGCATTTGTTGGTGATACCGCTCGGGCGTTCGCTGTTGTTTGTCGAGCCGATCTATTTGCAGGCGGAGCACAGTCCGATGCCGGAGTTGAGGATCGTGGTGCTGGCGACGCACGAGAAGCTCGCGTACGGGCAAACGTTCGGCGAAGCGATGACGAATCTTTTTGGTGAAGCCGCGCAACAGACGCAGCAGCCGGGCCAGACCAGTTCTACGCAACCTGGTTCTCAACCTGGCGCAGCGCAACCCGGTTCTCAGTCTGGCGCACCACAACCGGGCTCATCGCTGCCTGCCGGTGAAAGCGGGCGTGCAGCACCGACGCCTCCGCAAAACCTGGAACAGTTAGTAAACCGCGCGATTCAGGAATTCGAGGACTACCAACGCCTCACGGCGGAAGGAAAACTCGGCGAAGCCGGCCAAAAACTCGAGCAACACCGTCGCACCCTCGAGGAAATCCGCCGCCTCACCCGCCAGTAACAACGCCACAGGGCTTCGCACCCTGACGTCAACAACGCCATCGGCCCTCGCACCCCGACTACAACAACGCCACAGGCCCTCGCACCCCGACTACAACAACGCCACAGGCCCTCGCACCCCGACTACAACAACGCCACAGGCCTTCGCACCCCGACTACAACAACGCCACAGGCCCTCGCACCCCGACTACAACAACGCCACAGGCCTTCGCACCCCGACCCCAACAACGCCGAAGGCGTTCGCAAATTCTAGCCCAGGGTTGCTTCAACCCTGGGAACAACAAAAACAAAGGGTTCGCAACTCTGAAAGAGTTGGCGAAGTGTCCCGGCGCATTAGCCAACGCTTTCAGCGTTTCTCCCTGTTGTTTTGGGGTGATCCCAGGGTTGAAGCAACCCTGGGCTAGAATTTGCGAACGCCTTCGGCGTTGTCAGAACCACAACTTGCCAACGCCTCAGCAATCAAGCGAACGCCTTCGGCGTCGTCAGAACCACAACTTGCCAACGCCTCAGCAATCAAGCGAACGCCTTCGGCGTCGTCAGAACCACAACTCGCCTACGCCTCAGCAATCAAGCGAACGCCTTCGGCGTTGTCAGAACCACAACTTGCCTACGCCTCAGCAATCAAGCGAACGCCTTCGGCGTTGTCAGAACCACAACTTGCCAACGCCTGAGCAATCAAGCGAACGCCTTCGGCGTGTCACAACCACAACTTGCCAATGCCTGAGCAATCAAGCGAACGCCTTCGGCGTTGTCAGAACCACAACTCGCCTACGCCTCAGAAATCAAGCGAACGCCTCGGCGTTGTCAGAACCACAACTCGCCTACGCCTGGGCGCGTCTAGCGACGCCTTCGGCGTTGTCAGAACCATAACTCGCCAACAGCCACAACTCGCCAACTGCCGCAACTCGCCAACAGCCGCAACTCGCCAACGACGGAGGCGTTCAACGGATCTTTTGCGACAACTTCTGCGCCTTCGCAACGGCGTCTTTGTGTTCGGCTGTGTATTTTGGATCGGGGGTTGCGGCCAGGATGGTTTCGATCTGTTTCTTTGCTTCCGCGCCGCGATTGTTTGCTGCAAACGCTTCGGCGAGATGCAGGCGCATCACAGTGTTATTCGGATTCAACTTCAACCCTTTTTCCAAATACTCGATCGCTTTCGCCGAATCGCCGCCAAGGACGCGCGGCGCTTGTAGATAGAGCCGGCCGAGGCCGAGATACGCGCTGTACCCCTGATAACTCTCGTCGATCTTCAACACCGCTTCCATCTCGCCCTTAATGTCCTGAAAACTCGAAAGGTTCGCGAGCGTGCTGTGCGCCGCTGTGCCGCCGTGGTTTGCGCCTAACCAGAAATGGCCCTCAGCTTTGTTCGGCTGAAGCGCAACCGCCACCTTCCCAGCCTCAACGCCTTCGCGAAACATGTCATCTCGTTCGGAGTCGTTTTCCGTATGGTCGCCAACGTAAAAAGCAGCGCGCGACAGTTTCCAGGCCGCGTCGTAATTGCTGTATTCGGCAGTCCTGGCTTGCCTCAACGCCGCAACGGCCACTCGCGCCTTATTGATGTCCTCACGTCCTTCGTAAAGCGCGTCAGCTTCAGCGATGCGGTCTGCAGCGACCTTGGCATCCCCGGCGTCAATCGCCATCCGGTCGCCGGCCCCCGAGTTCTGCATGAAAACGCCCAGAAAACAGAGCGAAACAGCAGCCGAAGCAATCATCAGTGAACGCACTTTTCCGCCACTTTTCCTAAGGTTTCCCATCAATGACCTCCGATTGTCTAGCGCTGCTATACAGTTTGTAATACTTTTGCTTTCGCGTTAACGAAACGGCCAATAATACGGTATAGTGACTTTCATTTCGGCGCCACAAGCAATACATCACGCCGGGTTTATCTGGAGGAGAGCTTGGCAGGGGCAGCATTCTACGATCTTGAAGGAACTCTGGTGAGCACCAACCTGGTGCATACGCTCGCTTTTTACGCCAGCCGCCAGCCGGGGCTGTTGGCCAGTTTCAAAAAGAGCGCCGCGACCTATCTCAGCCTGCCTTTGTTCGCAGTGACGGACCAGTATAGCCGAAAAGTCTTCAACGACCTGTATTTCAAGCGCTACAAGGGCCAATCAGAGGACCGTCTGCGTTACTTCGCGCAGGAACTGTTTGAGGACGTGATCAAGCCGGCGGTCTTCCCCGGCACTTATGAACTGATCGAAAAATCAAGAAAACTCGGCCTGCGGCAGGTGGTAATCACGGGCGCGCTGGACATCTCGGTTAAACCATTGATGGAACACCTGGGAATCACGGAGTTCGTCACTAACCGGCTTGAGTTTGTCAACGGTATCGCGACGGGCCGGCTGCTGCCGCCGGTGATGGCAGCGGCAACCAAAGCTTCGTGGATCAGGACTTACACCGAACGCGAGGGCATCAGCTTGAGCGACTCTTATGCCTACACTGACAGCATGAGCGATCTACCGATGCTGTCGATCGTGGGCCACCCGGCCGTCATCAACCCGGACATGCGGCTCCGGCAAACGGCCCTGCACCACGACTGGCCGATACTGAACTTGAAATGATTGCCGATTGCCAATTTCCGATTGCCGGATTTAGGGCATCAGAAAATCGGCAATTGGCAATCGACAATCGACAATCGACAATATGGCACTTCAACTCAGACGAAAAACACACGAATCCGTCGTCTACATCGACCGCGACAGCGCGCCGCGCATCATTCCGTCGGGCGAAGACTTCATCCTCGAAGATCTCCCGATCGGCACGCGCGTGCTCTATCCCAATCCGTCGATCAAGGGCCTGCCGAATCGTGAAGCCGCGATCCGTTATGCGCTGAATCATCCACACGGCTGCGATCCGCTGTTTGCGCAACTCGAGCCGGGAATGAGGGTCACGATCGCTGTCGACGACATCAGTCTGCCGTTGCCGCCGATGGCCACGCCCGACATTCGTCAAACGATCCTGGAGATCGTCTGCGACATGCTCGCCGGACACGGCGTCGACGACGTGCACATCATCATCGCCAATTCCCTGCACCGAAAGATGACTGAGTGGGAAATGAAGCGCATGGTTGGGCCACGTATCTTCTCCGACTACTACCCCGACCGTTACTACAACCACGACGCCGAGTGGTCTGACGGCCTCATCAAGGTCGGCGAAACCAAACACAAAGAACCGCTGGTCCTGAATCGCCGTGCCGCCGAAAGCGATCTGATCATTTACGTCAACATCAATCTCGTGCCGATGGACGGCGGTCACAAATCAGTCGCCGTCGGACTCTGCGACTACGAGTCACTCCGGATGCATCACGATCCACAGACGATCCGCGATTCAGACAGCTACATGGATCCGGCTCGTTCGGCGCTGAACCACAAAGTCGTGCAGCTCGGAAAGATTGTCGATCGTGAACTGAACGTCTTTCACATCGAGACAGCCATCAACAATCGCATGTACGGCGCGGACATGGATTTTCTGCTCCGCAATGAAGACGACTTCAGCGCTCTCGATCGCATGAAGTTCGAAGCCATGCGTTACGCGATGAACAAGCTGCCGCGCGCCGCGCGCCGCAAACTATTGCACTCGCGGCCGTCGCAATACGAGATGATTGCGTGTCACGCCGGCAAAACCGAGCCGGTGCACGAGAAGATCGTCGCGAAAGGTTTCGAACAGTACGCGATTCCGATCCGCGGCCAGGCTGACATTCTGATCACCGGCATTCCCGACATTTCGCCGTACAACGTTTATTCCATTCTCAATCCGCTGCTGGTCCAGGTGATGGCGCTTGGTTATCACTTCAACTTCTATCGCAACAAGCCGCTGCTGAAAAAAGGCGGCGTGTTGATCTTGCACCATCCGTGTTACGACGAGTTCGATCCCCAGTTTCACCCGAGCTACGTCGAATTTTTCCATCGCCTGTTGCCGGAGACGCGCGATGCGTTCACGTTGCGTGAGAAATACGAGCGTGAATTCGCAAACAATCCGAGTTACATCGAGATGTACCGGCGCGGTAACGCCTATCACGGTGCACATCCGTTTTTCATGTGGTACTGGGGCGAGAACGGCCGGCAACACGTCGGACGCGTGATCGCGGCGGGCGCAGAAAACGCTCATGTACCGGGTATTCTGGGTTGGGAACGCGCTGACAATTTGACTGAAGCAATTGCGATGGCTCGCAGTTACATGGGCAGCTCCGCCGAAATCACGATGCTGCACCAGCCAATTATTGGCATTGCCGATATGGAATAGGGATTTGAAATGAAACTCTCGCCTACTGAGATCTACAAAGATAGACGGATATTTTTGATCGGAAGTACGGGTTTCCTCGGAAAGGTGACGCTGAGCATGTTGCTCCATCGCTTTCCGAATGTAGGCAAAATTTACCTGACGGTCCGGGCGCGTTCGCAGGAGGAGTCGGAGACACGCTTCTGGAACAACATCATTACCGCGCCGCCGTTCGATCCGCTGCGCGAACGTTACGGTTCCGCTCTCGAGGGGTTCATCAGAGACAAGATTGTAGTCAAAGGCGGCGACATCGCGGACACGAACTTCGGTTACAGCGAAGAAGAAGCGCAGGCGATCGCCGGCGACGTGGACATCATCATCAACTCCGCCGGTAACGTAACGTTCAATCCCACACTCGAAAGCGGGCTGCGCACCAACGTTGTCGGCACGCAAAACGTGATCGCTTTTGCAAAGCGAATGAAACGTCCGGCGCTGGTCCACGTTTCGACCTGCTTTGTGGCAGGCAACCGTGCCGGCGCGGTGTGGGAAAGCGATGACGTGCTCGGCTATTTTCCACGCCGCCACGACATGCCGGGCGTTGAGTTTTCCGTCGATCAGGAGATCGAAGACTGCGCGAAACTTGCAGACCGCGTTCGTGACGAAGCTCGTGACGCGATGATGGCGGCAAAGTTTCGCGAACTCGCACGCAAGCGGCTGAATGAAGAGGGCCGCGACATTGACGATCCTGACGCGCTTGGTCTTGCTGTTGCGCGCGAACGAAAAGTCTGGACGCGAACACGGCTAACGGATCTGGGTGTTGAGCGGGCGGCTTATTGGGGTTGGCCCAATATCTACACCTACACGAAGTCGCTCGGCGAACAGCTCGTCGCTGCGGAACCCGGGATTGTCCGCAGTATTGTCCGCCCGAGCATCGTCGAATCTGCCTTGTCTTATCCCTTCCCGGGCTGGAACGAGGGGTTTACGACCACGGCTCCGATCATCTTTTTGATCCGTAAGGGTCAAACGCAAATTCCGGCAGATCCCAAGTTGATTCTCGACATCACGCCGGTGGACCAGGTTGCGTCAGTGATGCTTGCTGTTGCCGCGCAAGCGTGCGTCGAGGAACCGCGGCTGGTCTATCAAGCTGCCACGGGTGATGCAAACGCCAACAACATGGAACGGATCGTCGGCCTGTGCGGTCTCGACAAACGCAAGTATTTCGAAGAGAAAGGCACCGGCGTCAAGATCCTGAACCAGATCGCCGCACGCATGGAGCCGCGAGTGGTCACCACGTCGAAGTTCGATAACACGTCGGTGCCGATGTTCAATGCGACGGCGAAGAAGGCGTCGTCACTGTTAGATCGTGTGCGACCGCGTTGGGGTGGCGGACGCGTCGGCGAGATGATCGACATGGTGAAGGACAAGGTCGAACGCGTTGAAGAAATGACGCGCGAGACGACCGAGGCCTTTGACATGTTTCGCCCGTTCACCGTGGAAAACGGTTATGTGTTTCGCTCGGAGAACGTCCGTACGCTGTTCGATCGGATCAGTGAAGACGAGCGCGGGCTGCTCACGTGGAATCCCGAGCAGTTCGATTGGTACGACTACTGGCTCAACATTCACCTGCCGGGACTGACGAAATGGGTGTTCCCGACACTTGAAGACGAGATGCGCGCGAAACCGAAGCGTGTCTACACCTATCGCGATCTTCTTGAGCTCTTCGAGACTTCGACAAAACGCCACGCTACGCGCGTCGCGATGCGCATCGAACGCGATGGACGAAAAGAGCAGTACACCTACGCCGATCTCCGCGAGCTCGCAACGCGTGTCGCCGGCTTCCTCGCGGCCCACGGAATCAAGCAAGGCGATCGCGTCATGCTGGTTAGCGGTAACGCGCCCGAGTGGGGCATGACTTACTTCGGCGTGTTGAAGACCGGCGCGACGTGCATCCCGTGCGATCCGGAGAGTTCGACGAATGAGATTCTCAACTTCGCGCGCGCCGGAAACGCCGCCGGAATCATCATCAGTGAGGCCGTACTCGATGAACGTCCAGACTTGCGTGAACGGCTGCAACAGGAAAGCACGGCACGCCTCTGGACCTACACCGAAGTCTTCGAGATGCCTGACGAGCAAACTGAAGACGAGCGCATCGCCTTGTTGCCGCAACGTGTGACTGCGCAGAGTGTCGCTTCACTAATTTTTACTTCCGGCACGACAGGACAACCAAAGGGCGTGATGCTGTCGCATAGAAACCTGACGAGCATGGTTTCGATGTTGTCGTCAGTCTTCGATATGTCGACGAGCGACGGCGTGTTGTCTGTCTTACCACTGCATCACACGTTTGAGTTCTCGACAGGTTTTCTGACGCCGCTGAGCCGCGGTGCGCAGATCACTTATCTGCCGGAATTGACCAGTGACGCACTTGCGCGCGGGATAAAGAACGGTCACGTCACGGGAATGGTGGGCGTGCCGGCGTTGTGGGAACTGCTGCACCGCCGGATCAAGAACCGGCTCTACGAACGTAGCGATTGGATCGGGAAGACAGCCGACAATGTGATATGGGCCAACGCATGGCTGCGCGACAAGACGTCGGTCAATCTGGGCCAGGTGCTCTTTTATCCGATTCATGAAGGACTCGGCGGCCGTATTCGCTACTTCATCAGCGGCGGCTCGGCGTTAAGTGAAAAGATTCAACGCGATTTTCATGGCCTCGGATTCACGATTCTCGAGGGCTACGGACTCACCGAAGCATCTCCGGTGTTGACCGTGACGCGTCCTGAGAATCGTTTGTTGACTGGAACAGTCGGCAAGCCGCTGCCCGGCGTCGAAGTACGCATTGCCGATCCCGATGCGAGTGGCGTTGGTGAGGTGATCGCTCGTGGTCCAAACGTGATGCTCGGTTACTACGAGAACGAAGCTGCCACGCGCGCGACGCTCGTCGATCGCTGGCTGCACACGGGTGACCTCGGCCGCGTCGATGAGGACGGCAATCTGTATCTCGTCGGCCGCTCGAAAGAGATCATCGTCGATACGAACGGAAAGAACGTCTATCCCGACGAACTCGAAGAACTCTACGCAAACTCGCCGTATGTGAAGGAGTTGAGCATTGTCGGTTTGCCTGACGGAATCGGCGAAAAGGTCGCGTGTCTCGTCGTGCCTGACGACGAGTACGACATTTCACTTTCGCGCGCCGAGTTGCATCGTCTCGTCGAGGAGCACTTCCGCGAAGTGTCTGCTTCACTGCCCTACTTCAAGCGGGTGAAGGTCCTGCATTTCACGGACATCGAACTGCCGCGCACGGCGACTCGCAAAGTGAAACGCCGCGAGGTGGTCGAGATCATGGAGGCGCTCGAAGAAAAACAAAGGTCCGGCCGGCAGTCGTTGGCCCAGGACAGCGCCGATGCGGATTCGTTGTGGCTGATGGGAATCGTCGCGACAGTCGCGAATCGTCCGCGTTCGGAAGTTTCTATCAACACGCGTTTGAGCGATCTTGGTTTTGACAGTTTGATGTTTGTCGAACTCGCGACCGCAATCGAGAATGCCGGCGGATCCATCTCGGCGCCGGAACGGTTCAACGAAATTCAGGACCTGCGCGAATTGCTGAGCGTGGTGAACCGTCGTGGCGGCGCTTCGGCCAAGCGGGAGATTCGGCCCGAAGAACGCAAGAAAGACGAGGAAATTCACATTCCGTCGTTCGTCAGAACAGCAGGGACGAAGGCGGGCGATCTCTTGCAACGATTCCTGTACGAACAGTTTCTACGCGCGCATTACGAAGGACGTTCGAACATTCCGCCGCACACCAACTTCATCGTGGCCGCGAATCACTGTTCGCACCTCGACATGGGCTTGACGAAGATGGCGCTCGGCGAATACGGCACCGATATGGTGGCGCTCGCGGCCGCCGATTACTTCTTCGACACGAAATACAAGCGCGCCGTGATGGAAAACTTCACGAACCTCGTGCCGATGGAACGCACCGGTTCGTTGCGGCAGTCGCTGCGGCACGCCAAATCATTTCTCGATCGGGGTTACAACGCACTGATCTTTCCGGAAGGCACGCGCTCGATGACGGGCGTGATGGCCGATTTCAAACCGGTCGTCGGTTATCTCGCACTGCACGCGCGCGTCGGGATTCTGCCGATGTATCTCGACGGCACGTATGAAGCGATGCCGAAAGGAACGACGATCATCAAGAATCGCGACGTCGGCGCGCGCATCGGCCATTTCCTCTCGTATGAAGAGCTGGAGGAGATGACTCGAGGTTTGGCGCGCGCGGAAGCGTACCGCCTAATCGCCGCGCGTGTCAGACACGAAGTGGTGAACCTGCGCGACCGCACGCGTGCGCCGTTCGATTGGAAAGCCTTGCGCAAACAGTGGCGCAGCGAGCGCAAGGTGCAGTTGATCGAAGACGCAGAGGAGACCGTCGCGGTATAGAACCTATACTGCTCCCCAGAAGCTCATGCCTAGCAAGAGTCCAACTAAGCGAACAGCTCGCATGACGCCCGTCGCGTCGGGCACGAAGCGCCGTGCGGCGATCGAAAAGCGTCAACGCGCGACGACGCTCGTTACCGGCGGCACGGGTTTTCTC
>Ga0196977_1000418_pt1 | contig 22418 bp, 21 predicted proteins | sample S3v_1013CmetaG_FD_148634 | JGI IMG/M metagenome (GOLD analysis project Ga0196977, IMG submission 148634) | Soil microbial communities from Anza Borrego desert, Southern California, United States - S3+v_10-13C | ecosystem: Environmental > Terrestrial > Soil > Desert | place: USA: California...
CACGGGGCGCGAGCTGACGCGCGTGCTGCGCCAGCCCTCCCGCATCGTGGCCACGATCGCGACGCCCGTGCTCCTGTGGGTGCTCCTGGCGAGCGGCTTCTCGCGCTCCTTCCAATCGCCGAGCGAGGGCGCCGCGGGCACGGCGGCCGGGTACGGGGGCTATCTGCTCCCGGGCATGCTCACGATGACGGTGCTCTTCACGTCGATCTTCGGGGCGATCTCGATGATCGAGGACCGGCGCGAAGGGTTCCTGCAGTCGGTGCTGGTGAGCCCAGCCCCCCGCTGGGCGATCGCCGCGTCGAAGCTCCTGGGCTCGTCGATCGTCGCGACGCTCCAGGCGTCGGTGCTCCTGCCTGCGGCGTTCGCCGTGGGGCAGGGCTTCGGGCCGATGGGGCTGCTCCTGTGCGCGGCGGCTCTGATGTGCACCGCCCTGGGCATCACCGGGATCGGCCTGGCGGCGGCGTGGTGGATCGACTCCGTCCAGGGCTTTCACGGCGTGATGAACCTCGTGCTGATGCCCATGTGGCTTCTCAGCGGGTCGCTCTTCCCGCTGGAGGGCGCTTCGGGCTGGCTGCGAGCGCTCATGATGGCCAACCCGGTGACATGGTGCACCCGCGCCATGCACGCGGCGCTGGGGGCGGGCGACCACCAGGCCGGGGCGTGGCTCGCGACCGGCGCGTTCGGCGCCCTGGGCGTGGCGCTGGGCTGGGCGACGCTCGGCCGGGGCGTGCGGCGGCTCTAAGATCAGGCGAAGGGAGCCGGGCATGCCGAAGTGGCTCATCGCGGTGGTCGTCATCGTCTCGACGGTGCTGGTGCTCTTCACGCTGGCGGTGCTCACGCGTCCGGAGCCGCGCGTGATCACGCCGGTGGGCACCGAGCGCGAGTCGGCCGGCGTCGAGACCGACGGGGCGACCGGCGGCCGCAGGCTCACCCCACGTCCCGGCCTGGAGGGGCTCAAGATCCCGGATTTCTCGCTGGTAAACCAGGCGGGCGAGCCGGTCGATCAGTCCGTGCTCGACGGGCGCGTGAGCGTCGTGGCGTTCATCTTCACCAACTGCCAGCTCGCCTGCCCGCCCATGACCGGGGCCATGCTCCGGATGTACCACGCGCTCGGGGGGGCCCCCGTGCGCTTCGTCAGCATCAGCGTGGACCCCGTGCACGACACGCCGGAGCGGCTGACCGAGTACGCCGCCCGCCTCTCGGTCGACACGGGCCGCTGGATGTTCCTCACGGGAGGCGAGGGCGAGACCGCGCGGATCGTGGCCGAGAGCCTGAAGTTCGCCATCGCGCCCGATCCCGACGACGCCAACCTCATCCCCCTGCCCGACGGCTCGACGATGCGGAACATCAGCCACCCGATCAAGCTCTTCCTCGTGGGGCCGGAGCGCCAGATCCTCGACTTCTGCACGCCGACGATCGCCGAGGACCTGGACCGCTTCGTCGAGGTTGCGCGCGAGACCGCCGGTTGAGCCGCTGGGCGCGGACCGCCGCTACCGCTTCATCTGCCGCTCGATCTCGCGCGGGTCCTTGGCGATCGCCTCGGTGAGGTTGCGCCGCCCCCGGTCGGTGACGAGGACGTCATCCTCGATGCGCACGCCGATCCGCTCTCCCGGCAGATACACGCCCGGCTCGATCGTGACGATCATGCCCGGCTCGAGCGGGCCGTCCGGCTCGGCGTCGTGGACCTCCATGCCGAGCTGGTGCCCGATCCCGTGCATGAACGCATCGGCGTAGCCCGCCCTTTCGATGACGCGCCGAGCCGCGCGGTCCACCTCCCACATCCCTGCGCCCGGCTTCACGGCCGCGATCGCCGCCTCCTGCGCCTCGAGCACGACGCTGTAGATCTCGCGCTGCCGGTCGGTGAAGCGGCCCGAGGCGGGGTACGTGCGGGTGATGTCCGCGCAGTAGCCGCGGTACGCGGCGCCGGCGTCGATCAGGACCAGGTCTTCCGGCCCCACCGGCCCCCGGTTGGCCATGTAGTGCAGCACGGTGGAGTTGAGACCGGCGCCCACGATCGGGTTGTACCCCACGCCGTCCGCGCCCGCGTCCTCGAACCCGCGCACGAGCGCGGTCGTGATCGCGCTCTCGTCGGCGCCCGGCGCGATCGCGCGCAACGCGGCCTCGTACCCCGCCGCGGAGGCGGCGACGGCCCGCTCCATGAGCGCGATCTCCGCCGCCGACTTGACGCTCCGGAGCGCCGGCAGCAGCTCCGCCCGGTCGGAGATCGAGACGCCCGCGATCCGCTCGGCGACTTTCCGGAAGAGCGCCAGGTCCGGCGACACCGGCGACTCCGGCATCGCGGGCGCGTGCAGGCATGCGAGCTTCTTCCGCCGTCTCGCCGCCGTCATCAGGATCCGGGGGAGCATGCGCAGGCGCATGATCGTGTCGATGCCGTAGCGGGCCCGCAGCGCCGTCCCGATCTGCTCGCGATACCCGTCCCACGCCTCGAGCTCGGGGTCCGCGGCGCGCAGGAAGAGGATCACGCGCCGGCGCGGGTCCTCCGCCTTCGGGTCCAGGAGCAGCACCGCCCCGGGCTCGTCGGTGATGCCCGTCAGGTACGCGAAGGGAGCGCTGGGCATCCAGCGCCCGAGCAGCGGCCCCGCGCCCTCGCCCGCGAACACGGCTCCCACCGCGCCGTCCAGCTCGCGCAGCACGCGCTCGCGCCTCGAGGCGTACTCCGCACCCGTGATCGCGTCGCCCGCCGCTCCCCTCTCGCCGCTGCGGGGTGCGCTGCGGCTGCTCGAACGACGCGGGGCGGACTTCTTCTTGGCCATGGAACGCGGCTCCCGGGGACTCCTCACACCTCGGCGTCGCGTCCGAGGAGGGTGAGGATACACGCCCGGGCGCGGTCGGAGTAGAGCTCCCGCTTGCCGAACCCGCGCACCGCCCCCGCCGCCTCCGCCTCGGCCTGCGCGTCCTCGAAGTTGCTGATCATCGCCGCTCTCGGACGGACCTCCGCGGGCAGACGGCGGATCAGCTCCACCCCCGAACCGGCGCGGAACGCGCCGTCGAGCACGCGGTTCACCAGGAGCGCCGCGGCGTCGGGATGGGCCGCGAGCGCCGCCTCGTCGTTGACGAACAGGAACTCGGCCTCCGGCGCGAGCCGCTGCATGGCGCTCCGGAGCGCGTAGGCGTCAGGGCCGCAATGCCCGACCAGCAGCACCTTGGGTTTCTCATGCATCCGCAGTCCTTTGCAATGTGACGGTGGCCGCCTCGATCAGCAGCTCCGTCTCTCGCCACACGAACCGGCGCGCCTCGCCGCTCCGGCTCAGCACCGCCGCAACGGCCGCTCGCAGCGACCGCGCGGGCAGCCGATCGGCATGCCTCTCCCCGTGCAGCCGCGCGTGCGCGAGCCGGATCGCCTCCGCGATCACGGCCGGGTGCACATCCCGGAGCTCCGCCCGTGTCCACGCGACGGCGCGGCCGCCCGCGCGCCCCCGCTCAACCACCTGCCCCGCCAGCGAGGCGAGCAGGCCGGCGATCTCGCGCTGGTTCGAGGCCGCTTGGGCCACGGCCCGCAGCGCCCCCGGACGCAGCCGGCGCAGCTCCGCCGCGGGCCCGGCGCGGAGCGCCGCGCGAAGTCGGGAGAGGTCGGCATTCGTCGGGTCGGCCGCCCACTCCGCCCCGGCGATGGCGCAGATCCGCTCCGCGTCGTCGCGCCCTATGTCCAGCATTGGTCGGATCAGGCGAACCCCCCGCGTCCCCAGCCGCCGGCTTGCCGGAATGCCCGCCAGGCCGCGCGGGCCGGCCCCGCGCAGCAGGGCCATGAGCACGGTTTCCAGCTGGTCTCCCGCGTGGTGCGCCGTCGCGACGAACGGGCACCCCGATTCGAGCGCCAGCCGCTCGAGCTCGCGATAGCGCGCCCGCCTCGCCTCGGCCTCGATGTTGCCCGGCAGGTGGCGCGCGCCGGCACGCCCCTCGAAGAACGCAAGACCCAGTGCGGAGGCGAGCCGGCGCACCTGGTCGCGCTCGGCGAGCGTCTGCGCTTCGGGGCGCATGTTGTGGACGACGTGCGCGACGGCCAGCTCCTCCGCGGCCCCCCGCAGCGCGAGCAGCAGGGCCGTGGAATCCGCCCCGCCCGAGCATGCCAGGAGCGTCCGGCGGTCGGTGTCCCGGACGGCCGCGCCCCCCGTCAGCGCCCGCCAGCGCCGGACGACGCCCCGGGCCGCCCGGTCGTGCTGTACTCCGCGCAGGTCGAGCGTCGGCGGCCTCATGGCAAAGATGGTAGGGTATTGAGGGCCGACGCCCCAGACGCCCGGGACCCGCCGCAAGGATGCAGGACGCCCTCACGAACAACGAGCAGCCCGCCGCGCTCTCCGGCACGCCCAGAAGCGCCGAGCACGCGCCGCCGCTCGGCGTGCGCGACAAGGTCTCGCTCGGCCTGATCGCGATAGGCGGCGTGATGCTCATGGTGTTCATTTTCCGCATGCTGAGGCGCCGGCCCGCGACGCAGCCTCAGCCGGAGCGGCGCCGTCCGGGAACCCCCGTGAAACCGTCCGCCGAAGCGCACGACCGTCTCGAGCACCTGATGGGGGACGCGGAGGAGCTCACCCGGCGCCTGGCGGCGATCCTCGACAACAAGGCCGCGAGGCTCGAAGCCCTCATCGAGCAGGCCGACGAGCGCGCCCGCCGTCTCGAGGCGCTGACCTCGCGCCCGGCGCCCGCTCCCCCGCCCCCCCTCCGCTCCGAGCCGCGGCTGGACGAGCCTGACCCGGCCGACGCGGTGGACCCCTTCCACCGGCGCGTGTACGAGCTCGCCGACCAGGGCCTCTCGCCCGTGGACATCGCCCGGCGCATCGATCGGCCGACCGGCCAGGTCGAGCTCATCCTCGCCCTGCGACGAGCATGAAGAATCGAACGCAGAGTTCGCAGAGAGGAGACGCGGAGGACGCGGAGAGGAAAGACAGGAACGCGAAGGCCGCGAGGGTCCCGAAGCAGGCGAAGAGAAGACTCAGGTCGACTGATCACATGATGTTCTGCGCGTCCTTCGCGCTCTCCGCGTTCAACTCTCTTCTGCCCCCTCTGCGTGCTCTGCGTGTCCGCTCTGCGTCCTCTGCGTTCACCGCCCCTTCCGCCGCACCGCGTCCAGGCAGAGCACCTCGAAGATGATGTGGGCCGCGAGGAACGCCGTGATTCCGGCCGGGTCGCGGTCCGGCAGCACCTCGACGACGTCGGCGCCGACGAGATTCACGCCGGCGAGCGAGCGGAGGATGGCGAGCACCTCGGCCGAGGTGAACCCGCCCGGGGAGAGCGTGCCGGTGCCCGGGGCGTAGGCCGGGTCGACGCAATCGACGTCGAAGGTGAGGTACGCCTCCGCGTCCCCGATCTCGCGCAGGAACGCCGCGAGCCGCGCCGGTCCCTCGCCGGCCCACTGGCCGTGCGTCACGATGCGCACGCCATGATCGCGCGCGTACTCCAGGTCGGCCTTGGTGTTCAGCGGCCCCTTGACACCGATCGAGATCATGCGTTCGGGATCGATCAGCCCCTCCTCGATGGCGCGGATGAAGGGAGAGGCGTGTCCCCACCGCTCGCCCCAGACGCTGTCGACGGTGTCGAGGTGGCTGTCGAAGTGCACGAGCGCAAGGCCGCCGGCCGGCTGGCCCCGGCGAAGCCACGTCGCCTTGATGTTCGCGTAGGCGATCGAGTGGTCGCCGCCGACCGCGAGGAGCCTGGTGTCCTCGTCGGCGAGGTCCGCCGCGAAGTCCGCCACGCTCTCGGCGTTCTCCTTGCACGAGTACGGCTTCACCGGCGCATCGCCCGCGTCGGCGAGGCTCAGCAGCTCGCACACGTCCACATCGTGCTCGATCGAGTACCGCTTCACGTACTGCGACGCCTCGCGCACCGCCCGCGGCCCGAACCTCGCGCCCGGCCGGTACGTCACGCCCCCGTCAAACGGCGCCCCATAGATCGCCCAATCCACCGGCTGCGACTGCTCCGGCACCAGCTCCAGCAGCGGATACCGGCAGAACGTCGCCACGCCGGCGAATCGCGGGAACTGACGCGGGTCCGGCAGAATCGTTCGCGGCTCACTCACGCCCTGGTCTCCTCTTCATCCCCGCAGGGGGGACGGTGTGCAGCCACCGGTGAAGCGCAGTCCGCCACCGGCGGGCGGAGCGGAACCCGTGATTCGTGAACTCTTGCGCGCAGAGCCCCGGAAGGGCGAAGGAAGCGTGTTCGCTCCCGGCTGAGTGGCCGCCGCTCACGGCAACCCCTCCTCGGGTGGAGCCTTCGCCGCCTTCACCTCCGGCGCGATCGTCCGCCGCACGACCATCGCGCCGAACCCACACTCCGGACACCTCGCCGCGCCCGCATCCGGCCACGGATGCCCGCACGCGGGGCAGCCCCCGTCCAAGCCTCGGAGCATTCTTCGAAGGATTCCCCTTCCCCCGAGAACGAGATACGCGCCGAGCAGCAGCATCAGCGGTCCGTGGACTCTCTCTAATCCTGCATACGCGACGCTCCGCCACGTCGATCCCTGCACATACAGCACGCCGGTCAGGATGTCGCGGATCCACAGCGTCGTGACCTCGATAGCCGCAATGAGCAGGCCCAAGCCCACCAGCCGCGTCACCAGGATCAATGTCCCCGCACGCCAGTCCATCCCCGCTCCTAGTCTCGCACCGATCCGCACTCCGGACACTTCTCGCCTCGCGCGGCCCCCCGCATGTCGTAGCCGCACTCCATGCACCGGCTCCTGTCGATCCTCGTCAGCAGCCGCACGAGCCAGCGTCCCCGCAGAAGCAGGTACACGCTCACCGCCGTCTGCCCCAGCGCGACAATCAAGCCAGCGATGGAGAAGCCGAAGTTGTCGCGGGCGCCCTGCAGGTTGTCCCCGATGATCCACGGCTTCCAGTCGAGCCAGTGCATCGTCGCGAGAAACGCCTCCGCCTGACGGATCAGCTCCGGGACCGCCAGCAGCAGGAGCACCAAGCCCAGAAGCCGCAGGCTCACAGTCGCAAACTCGACCCGGCTCATGCGGGCAGTCTACCAAGGCCCTCCCGGCCCGTTCTTCACTCGCGGACGGCCCCGCACTCGGGGCACTTCGCTCCGCTCGCCACGCCGGCGAGGTCGTACCTGCACTTCGGGCAGCGCCCGACGACCTCCGCGCAGAACCCGTTGATCAGCAGCTTGCCGCCGAAGAGCAGGTACGCGCCCGCGACAAGCCACACCAGCTCATCGGCCATCGACCGGATGTCACTCGTCGTCATCAGCGGCGGCCCTCCGGCGCCCATGAAGGCCAGCCCCTGCCGCGATGGACGACCGAAGTATGCCTCGACCAGCCCCGCCGCGCCGAACACGACGGCCCACAACCCAATCCCCTTCACCACCAGCGTGAACCACCCGCGGGCATTCATACCCCCAGCCTACCAGATCACAGCCACTCCTCCTGCACCCGCATCCCCCGCGGCACGGCCGCCTCCTCCCCCGCCTCGATCATCCCCGCCACCGGGTACGCGCAGTAGTCCAGGCTGAACGACCCGGCCGGGCGGTGGTTGCCCGACCGGCCCAGCCCCCCGAAGGGCAGCTTGCTGCTCGCCCCCGCCGTTCCCGCGTTCACGTTCACGCACCCGGCCCGGGCCTCGTCGCAGAACCGCTCCGCGGCCGACCGATCCCGCGTGAAGATCGACGCGGCGAGGCCGAAGCACGAGGCGTTCGCCTGCGCGATCGCGTCGTCGAGCGAGTCGGTCACGCTGACCCGCACCAGCGGGCCGAAGACCTCACGGTCGCACCCGGCCCCCTCCTCGGCGGCGGCCGTGAAGCGCTCCACCCGCATCACGCCCGGCGAGATGTAGAAGCCGCCGCCGGTCATGTCCACCGCGGTGCTCTCCACCAGCGCCTCGCCGCCCGCCCGCGCGAATGCCCCCTGAGCATCGAGCACGCCCTGGCGCGCCGCATCCGAGATAATCGGCCCCATGAAGACCGGGTGCTCGGCCTTCGGGTCCCCGATGATCAGGTTGCTCGCGACCTTGCACAGCGCGGCGATGAACCGGTCCGCGATCGCCCGATGCACGATGATGCGGCGCGTACACGTGCAGCGCTGCCCGGTCGTGACGAACGCCGAGCGTGCGCACTCGATGACCGCCTGGCGAAGGTCGCAGTCGGGCATCACCACCGCCGCGTTGTTCCCGCCCATCTCCAGCGCGATGATCCGTCCCGGATAGTCGAGGTTCGCCTCGAGGATCTTCCTCCCCACCGGCCACGAGCCCGTGAAGAGGATCCCGTCGATGTCCGTGTGCGTGGTCAGACGTGTGGCGACGTCCGCCCCGCCCTGCACGAGGTTCACCGTGCCCGTCGGCGCCCCCGCGTGGCCCAGCGCCTCCTCGAGCAGCTCGGCGAGCAACTGGCCCACCGCCGGCGTTTTGTCGCTCGGCTTGAGCACCACCGTGTTGCCCATCGCCAGCGCGGGCACGATATGCCCGTTGGCCAGGTGCGCCGGGAAGTTGTACGGCGCGATGACCGCCATCACGCCGTGCGGCCGGAACCACGTCCGGCCAATGCGCGTCGCCGCGAGCGGGATGTCGAACCCGGTCACGCGGCGCACGGCACCGTGCTCCGACTCGTCGAGCGTGATGTCCACCTTGGCCGGGAGCGCCGCCGCCTCGCCCGCGGCGTCCCAGAGCACCTTCCCCGTCTCGTCCGCGATGAGCGACGCGATCTCCGCCTGGCGCGCCCGGCAGAGCTCGGCGTAGTGGCGCAGGGCCGCGAAGCGCTTCTCCCGGGCCCACCGGGCCCACTCGACGTGCGCCTCCCGGGCCGCCGCGACGGCCTGGTCCACATGCTCGGGCCTCGGCGTCCCCCTCCAGAGCACCTCGCGCGGGCGCGCGGGATTGATCGAGGTGATCGCGTCGCCGGGCAGCGCCGTCCACCGCCCGCCGATCAGGTCCGCCGGCTCACGGCCAAGCACGCCAGCCATCGCTCACACCCTTTCCCGCTTGACGCCCGCCTTCTCCGGCGCGGGCTTCCGGCGCGGCTTCGGCTTGGCGGTCTCGGCGTCGCCCGGGCTCCGCGGGAGGCCGTCGGTCAGGTCGGTCACCCCCACCTCGTCGCCCGGGGTGACGCGCAGCGCCTCCATCGCGTCGGCGGGGAGCGAGACGCGCCCCTTGCTGTCCGGCGCGAACGCCCCGTACACGGCGAAGAACTCGCCGTCGCTGTGCAGCATGCTCACGATGCCCTCGCGCTTGCAGCGCGACGCCGGCACGGACTCGCCGAGCTCTCGCGGCCCGGTGGCGGAGATCAGCGGCACGTCGTCGGTCCTCGCCTCGAGCTGTGGCCCCGCGTCGAACGGGTCCACGAAGTCCTTGAAGGCGAAGCCGAGCTTCTCCAGCAGCCGCCGGGCCGGCACCGTCTCCCGGTGCACGATGCCGACGACGTCCCGCGCTTCGGGGGGGAGGAGCGAGAGATAGATGTCCTCGTGCGGCAGCAGCGAAGCGATGAAGAGGCGTGAGCGGGCGCACTGCGTGTCCGCCTCGGCGTAGCTCAGGGGGATGAACCGCCTTCCCAGGTATTCCCAGAAGAGGCTCCGCCCGTCCTCGGTGAGCGGCGCCATCATCTCCGCCAGCATCCGGTCGGCGAAGAGCTCCCGGCGCATGCCGATGAAGTGGAACCGGACGAAGCTCAGGAACCGGCCGAGCCGCGCGCCGCGCGAGGCCGGCTGCAGGATCAGGCCGCCGATCTCGGTGGGGCCGCTCTCGTCCTTGTGCAGGCGCGCGACCATGTGCGAGGTGCCCGTCTTGATGTCGTCGGCGAAGAAGTTCCGGCGCTCGAGCTTGAAGCTGTAGTTCGGGTTGCCCGGCGCCCCCATGTGCGCGATGAGCTGCGAGGTGCCGAGGACCGAGCCGGTGTCCGTGCTCTCCAGCACGAACATGAACTGGTCGGTCTGGGACAGCCCCGCCGTCAGCCCCTGGACGGCCGGGCCGTCGGACTGCGCGTGCAGGTCGCGGCGGCGCTCGCTCCCCGAGGACGCCCGCTGGAACGAGTCGCGGCTGACCGCAACCTTGGTCGAGATCGCGTCCTTGTCCGGCGGCAGGTTGATGAAGTGCACCATCTTGGCCAGCTTGAGCAGCGTGCCGACGTCCTCGATCCTCGCCCTGCGGATGACAAACACCAACGCCTCCTTGCACCGCCCGCGCCGGCGGTACGCCCCGCCTCAGACCGCGGCCTTGGCCAGCCCGCGCTCCATGCACGCGAAGACCCGCGCCCAATCCTCCAGCTTCATGACGCCCAGCGGCGGCAGCAGCCGCACGTGGTACGGTCCGTGCCCGCACGAGAAGAGGATCACCCCCTCCTCGAAGCACGTCTTGAGCGCCCGGTTGATCTTGTCCTTGCGCCCGCCGAACGGCGTGAAGCGCATCATGCCGCCGGCCCCGCCGACCAGCTCCGCCGGCGCAGGGCTCAGCACGCCGGGCTCCACCTTCGGGAACCACTCGGGGTGCCTGGCGATCATCGCCCGCGCCTGCTCGCGGAAGGCCCGGTGGTGCCGGGCGATCCGCCCGTCCTCGCCGTAGAAATCGCCCTGCCGGAGCTGGTTGATCACGTACGTGCCCACGCGGCACGCCGCGCCTGAGCTCGTGAACGTCGCCGAGAGCAGCCCCGGGCCGGGGTTGTACGCCTCGGTGAAGAGCGTCGCGCAGGCCTGGGTCATCTTTCCCACGGTCGCCAGGTCCACGTACTCCCCGAGCTGCATCGCGTCGTACAGGAACATCGACGTCGTCCGCCCGAAGGTCTGGATCTCGTCGTCCCACACCGCGATCCCGTGCTGCCTGCAGATCTTCATCAGCTCCACGAAGAACTCGCGCGGCGCCGTGTTGAACCCGCCCTCGCCCTGCACAAGCTCGAAGATGAAGCACGCGTGCTGCTTGGGGTAGCGCTCGATGAAGCTCAGCAGCTGCTGGCACGCCGCGTCGATCTGCCGAGCCATGCCCCCCTGCGCCGCCGCGCCCTCGTCGTAGAAGGGCATGTAGTCGACGAGCGTCGAGAGCGGGATGCCGATCCGGTTGGCGGCGGAGTCGCCCAGCTGCGACATCGTCACCGTGCGGCCCATGAAGCAGTCCTTGAACGCGATCACCCGCGGAGCGCCCCCCGACTTCTGGTACGCGAGCTTGAGCGCGTTCTCGTTCACCAGCGCCCCGGAGGGCGCCACGAAGCAGTGCTTCAGGTTGGAGCCCTTCGCCGCCTCCTCTAGCAGCGCCTCGGAGAACTCGTACGGCTCGAAGCCGGTCTGGAGGTTGCCGTGCATCACCGTGTCGGTGATCGAGCCCAGGACGGCGTGCTGGATCAATTCGGGGTCCGAGTGCCCGAAGAAGTGGACGCCGATGCCGCAGATCATGTCCCACTTCACCGACCCGTCCGCCAGCTCGACGAGCGCCCCGTTGCCCAGGCCCGAGCCGATGTAGGGGTAGAGCAGCGCCCGCCCGCGCGCTTCGCCGGCCCGGGTCATGAGGCTGTCGTAGCTCTCCTTGAGCTCGGAGCGGGGCGGCCGGACGTCGGTGATCTCCGCGCCGTGCTCGCGCACCGACGCGGCGATCGCTTCGAGCGCCCGCTGCACGCCCGCCGAGGCGAAGAACCGCTCTCCCACCGTCGCCCGCGCCGCTGTCTGTGTCATGTGCCCTTCCTTGTGTCGTCACCGATCGTTGGGGGCCGGCCTTCCCCGGGTCTACCGGCGTTCTCGGACCTCGTGCCCGAATGCCCCGCCCGCCAGCCGGGCCAGGAGCACCGCGAGCAATTGGCACCGCTCCACCAGACTGGACAGATCGATCCATTCCTGGGGCGTGTGCAGCCCGCCCCCGCGAACACCCAGGGTATCGATGGTCGGCAGCCCCGCCGCCTGGAGCTGGTTCCCATCGCAGACGCCGCCGGTCCTGGCGAAGTCGAGCGTCTGCCCCAGATCCTCGGCGGCCGCCCTTGCAAGCAGCGCCAGGCGCTGCGTCGCCGGCAGCAGCGGCTTGGCGGGACGGTTGAAGCTGCGGAGCACCTCGACGCGCGGCATGGCGTCTGGGGCCGTGGCGAGCGCATCGAGGGCCGCCGCGATGCGGGCCGAGCCCTGTCCGTCGGCGAAGCGCACGTTCCCCCATGCGGCGGCGAAGTCCGGCACCGCGTTGGTGGCATTGCCGCCGAAGAGGGGCCCCACGCTGGCGATGATCCCGGCCTCGGGGCGCGGCAGCTCCGCGACGCGCACGAGCGTCCTCGCGAGCGCCGTGACCGCCGAAACACCCGCCGTGAAGTCGCGTCCGACGTGGGCCGACCGCCCGTACGCCCGCAGACAGAACTGCCCGCTCCCCATCCGTTCGATCGCCAGCTCGCCCCCCGGCAGCGCCGGCTCGACCGCCAGGCCGACGTCGTGCCTGCGGGCCTCCGACGCGAGCGCCCGGTCGGAGTGGTACGAGCCGGTCTCCTCGTCGCTGTTCAAGACGAAGGTCCAGCCGCAATCGATGCCGACCTCGTCGAGGCATTCGAGGGCGGCGACGGCGATCACCAGCCCGCCCTTCATATCGACGCAGCCCGGACCCATGGCCGTCCCGCGCCCGGGATCGATCGAGAGCTCGCGGAAGGACCCTCCCGGATCGTGGACCGTGTCGAGGTGCCCCGCAAGCAGCACGCGCGGGAGCGACGAGCGCAGGCGCGAGCACAGCGCCGTCGGCGGCGGCGCCTCGCCGGGAGTCCGGCCGTGGAGCCAATCCGGAGCGGGATCGCCCGGCGCGAGCGCGACCCCCGCCCCCAAGGCTCCGAGGCGCGCGGTGAGCCGCTCCCGCGTCTCGTCGAGGGCCGCACCGTTGCGTCCGCCGGTGGGGAGCGCCACGTGCAGGCGGAGGTCATCGAGCAACGCCCGCTCGCGCGACTTGATCGCGCTGCAGAGCCTCTGCTCGGCGGCCGAGAGCCGATCACTCCGGAGCGCAGCCATGGGTGAACCCTAGGGCGCGCTCAGGCGCCGAACGCACTCGAAGCGGCCGTCTCGAAGGCGGTGATCGCGAGGCCCGCCAGCAGCCCGGCGCCGATCACGAGCTTCGCCGCTCGGGCGCTGCGGGTCTCCGGGAGCCGGTCGAGCGGCAGACCCACTCCCCTGTTCAGCCGTCGCAGCCGGTCGCTGATCGACCCATGCCGCCAGGTGAAGCGGTCCGGCGGAAACCCGTTGATCATCGCGACCGCGCGCAGCGCCCCGGCCATCGAAGCCGCCCCGTGCTCCGAGACGGCCGGCCCGGCGCTCAGCCCCTCGCCGGAGAACCCGGACGCGCTCATGTGGCCCGCCGCGAAGGCATCCGCCTGCCACTCGAACCGCCGGCTCGCCCAGCCGAAGACGAGGAGCCCCACGCCGAACGCGGCGACGAGCAGCGCGACCGGCGTCCACCCCTGCGTGACCGGCCCGAGCCCTGCGGCCCGGGCCACGAGCGACAGGCCCGACCCGATGCACAACGCCGACGCCAGCATCGCCCCTGCGAGCCAGGGGATATGGTGGTGCCTCACGTGCGCGATCTCGTGCGCCGCCACGGCCTCGACCTGATCCGCCGGCAACGATTCCAGGAGCGCATCGGTGAGGATGATGTATCTCAGGCGCGGAAGGAACCCCACCACCGCCCCGTTGATCATCGCCCCGTGCGTCCGCCAGACCAGGATGCCGCGCACTCGCACGCCGTAGCGCGAGCACAGCCCGAGCAGGCGGTCGCGCAGCGCGCCCGGGCCCAGCGGGGCCGTATCCCACAGGTAGCGGAGCGCCACCGGCAGCATCGCCAGGATCGCCACCACGCCCGCGAGCTGCAGCGCCGCGGAGCCGTAGCCGAGCACGTCGCGATCGAGCAGCCACTCCGGCGCAACGCCCGTCCACGCCGGGGGCGCTGCCGGCCAACCGTTGGCCGCGAGCGACCGCTCCCAAAGCCCGTCACGGGCCATCCCCACCAACTCGGACCACGCGAGGACCACCACGACCGGCGCCGCCGCGAACAACAACTGCTGCCGCACCACGCCCCACCACCAGCCCCATGCGCCGGGCATGGGCGGGATGGAGAGGCCCTCGTCCAGCCGGCGGAAGATCAATGCCTCGCGCACGCGCCGCTCCACCGGCTCGGTCATCGCCCACGACGCCATCAGCAGCCCGAGCGCCGGCGCCGCCGCGACCAGCTCGTCCAGCGCCACCAGGTCGCCGCACCACCCCCGCACGAGATCGAGCCAGCCCACCGCCAGCACCGCGAACGCGTGCGCCGGAGCGGCGCTCGCGCGCACCAGGGCCGCCGCCCGCTCGTGCCTGGCCAGCGCCCTCGGGTCGCCCCGCCGGTCGAGCCGCCTCACGCACGCCCACGAGACGGCGCCGTGCAGCAGCAAGAGCCCCGCGAAGGGGAGCAGCGAGGCGAGAAGGGCGAGCGCCGGGTGCTGCCGCACCCACCCCGCGCCCGCGAGCGGCTCATCCACCAGGCCCCGCAGCGCGCCCGTGGCCAGAATGGCGATGACCAGCAGGTGCGTCATTGCCCGCCCGGCGCCCGGCGCAGCTCCCCGAGGTCCACGACCGCGCCGGTCGGGAAGTACGCGTCCGCGTTCAGCACGTCACGGCCCACCCCCGTGAGCACCAGGCAGGTGCGCCCGAATCTCGCGGCGTAATCCAGGTCCTCCGGGCTGGGGCCTGCGTAATCCCGGTTCCGCCACTGCGTTACGTGCATGTGGAAGTGGGCCAGCGCCGCGCTGCTGAAGTCGATCATCTCCCGCGGCGCGGTGAAACGCCGGTCGTCCGGCGTCGGCGATCCCCGCGGCGGGAAGTGCTGCACGTGGAAGCCCCGCGCGTCGGCCCACACCATGCCGCCGTGCTCGGTCGTCGAATCCCGCTCGTCGATGTCGGCGACCTCGAACAGGTCGCCCGCCGCCGCGCCGACCGCCTCATCGAGCACCAGCAGCGCAAGCACGTCCCCCCACGCGAGCGCATCCCGCGCCGTCGAGAGCCGCTCCGCGCTCGCGCTCACTGTTCCCCTGATCGACTTCGTGCGCGGCAGCACCTGCCTCCCGCGCAGGCGCTCCTCAAGTTCCGCGAGCAGTTCCTCACGCCCGGCGCCCAGCCACTCCGGACGGTTGAGCGAGGCCCACCGCACCGGCTCCACGTGGCGCAGCGCCAGCGACGCCCTCGCCTCGGGTCCCAGCCGGGCGGCCGCGCTGCTCGATTGCGCCCACCACTCCCCCAGCTCGCCCGCGCGCTCGCTGTCCAGCCGCAGCGCCCAGCGCAGCTCCTCCCCGCCGCCCGGCACCACGCCGAGCTCGTCCCGCATGCGCCGGAGCACGCTCAATACCCGCTGCCCCTCCTCGTCAGCGGCCGGGGCGGCGTCCAGCAGCGCCGCCCGCGCGCTCGGATCGGCGGAGAGCCGGCCCACGAGGTCCCACGCGGCTTCCCGCACGCGCATGTCGAGCGCCAGGCCCGCCGGCCCGGGATCTGTCCGCGGATCGAGAAACACCCCGAGCGCCACACGGTCCAGGGGCTGGTCCGGGTGCAGCCGGCGCAGGGCCTTGTACTCGCTCCGCTCCTCATCGCTCACCCCCGGCACGCGCCTCGCCAGGCTCCGCACCAGCGCCGGGGTGGCCTCGGTCCACCCGTGATCCGCCGCGGCGGTCGCGAGCACCGCCGCGGCGTAGCGCCCGGGTTCGGTCGGCAGCATCTCCCGGACGATCTGGAGCGAATCCTGCTCCTGGCCCTCCTGCCAGAGGATCGCCTCGAGCGCCGCCCCCCGCACCATCTCGGGCGTCTCGAGCGACCAGGCGAGCTCCTTCATGGCCAGGCGGAGGATCGAGGGGTCCGCCCGTCCCGACTCGGTGTCCGCCTTGGCTTGCTGGATCGCCTCGACGCGGTCGTCCACCGACAAGTCCGCCTGCCTGGCCGCGACGATCGGATCGCTCGACCGCACCCGCTCGTCACCCGCCGCACAGCCGCCGAGCACGCCGGTCATCGCGGCGAGCAACCAGAGAGCCTTCCGGTCCGGGGTCATCATGGCGGAGTCTATTTCTCCCGCGCCGCGCCGAGCGGTGATTGCGGACGAATCGGGGAGCCTGGTCTGCTATGATGTCCCGTGAGTATGCCCGGAACCGCAAAGACCGGCGGCGCCCCGCTCGATGCCGCGACGCTCGCGCGCATCAGCAAGGTCATCGAGCTGATGCGTCCGGCGATCCAGGCCGACGGGGGCGACGTCGAATTCGTCGAGGCCACCCCGGACGGGACGGTCTACGTGCGCTTCCACGGTGCGTGCATCGGGTGCCCCTCGAGCGACATCACGCTCCAGCTCGGCATCGAGCGCAACCTGCGTCAGCACGTGCCTGAAGTGCGCCAGGTCTGCGTCCGCGACTAACCTTTCAGAATCCAAACCGGTGCTTTCCTAGGGATTCGTCCGAATTCCCCGCGCGAAAGGTCTTGTGGGGCAGACCCACCAGGGTATAGTGGCCAACGGTGGGTCGAAGACGGTGCAAGGGAGGCGCACGATGTTGGTGATCACGAGGCGTGAAGGCGAGGAGATCGTCATCGGTGATCCGCGCAACCCCATCGGGGTGGTGCGGATAGCGTCGATCAAGGGGGAGCGCGTGCGCGTGGCGTTCGACTTCCCTCGCGACGTTGAGATCCACAGGCGGGAGATCGCCGATCAGATCGTCAGCGAAGCTCCCGTCGTGGCCGGCGTCATCAAGCCCGCAGCCGTCGTCTGAGCGAGACTCCGCCGCCCGCGTGCGCGAAGAGCGCCCGCGCAGCGATTGTCACTCCGGCGTCCCGCTGGACAGGTCGTAGATCCAGGCCTCGCCCGCACGCGAGTAGCTCAGGATCTCTTCCGGCCTGAAGAAGAGAGAGATCTCGCGCTCCGCGGCCTCCGGGCCGTCGGAGCCGTGGATCAGGTTGAAGCTGTTCGAGACGCCGAAATCGCCGCGGATCGTCCCCGCCTCGGCCTTTGAGCCGAAGGTCGCGCCCATCATTTTGCGGCAGATGCCGATCGCGCCCACGCCCCGCACCGCCATCACGAGCACCGGCGAGCTGGTCATGAACTTCACCAGCCCCGGGTAGAACCCCTTGCTCTGATGCGCCTCGTAGTGCTTGGCCGCGAGCTGCTGCGATATCTGCATCAGCTTGCACCCGACGATCTGCAGGCCCTTGTCCTCGAAGCGTCCGACGATGCGCCCCATGAGCCCGCGCTGGACCGCGTCGGGCTTGAGGATGATCAGTGTCGTCTCCATCGCTCTTTGCTCCTGTGCTCACCACCGCGTAGGGCGCGGGGCGAACGATAGGCGAAGAGGCCCATGCGGTCAGTGGCCCTGCCCACGCAAGCCCTACACCGGGCCCGCCCGAAAGCTCACACGGTCCCCGCGGGGACCGCCAACCCGTCGGCAGTCCACAGGAAGACCAACTGACCACCGACTCGGCCCCGACCGATCCAAAGCACGACCCGACGAGCCATCGGGCGCGCGAGCACCAGGGCCGCGAGCGATGTCGCCACCCCAGCGACGAACGCCGCCGCTCCAAACGACAGGCCGCATTCCCACTCCGCCAGAGTAATCGCGTATTCCCATCCGAATGCGCGATACGAATCAACGTAGTACGCGATCAGGCATGCGCCCGCGAGGCCCATCACCGCGATGCCGATGCGCACGAGTGTCGGCCCGCGCAAACGCGGCGCAACGATCGCGATGAGCACCGCCGCCGGAAGGATGCCCACGGGGAGCCACAGAAGGTCGGACAACGCCGAGGCGTCAGACCACGCCCCCACCGCACGAGCCTGCGCGAGCACGGGTCCGCGAGCCGTTGCCCACCAGTCTAGATCTACTCGGTCGAAAGCACCCCTGCTCAACGGGCTGCCCGACGTCTCCGAAGCCGCGATGTGCACCGCCAGCGGACCCGCGGCAGAAAAGCCGGTCGATTGAGCTAGCCCCCCCGCGAACGCTCCCAGCCCGAGAAACATCGCCGCCGGAAGGATGGCGGAGCGAGCACACCCTTTCGCTCTGGTCACGCGTCCACCGGACCGCCTGGGCGCCGTCGCGACATCGCCGCACTCAGGGCACCGCACAAGATGCAAGCCCAATCGCGCCTCCTCGCGGACGAGCTGACCCCGCAACTGATAGCCGCACACTTCGCACGCGCGATCGACCGCGACCGCCCCGATCGCGGGCATGTCGGCCAGAGTTTCAGCTCCGGGAGTGCTCATCTGGTGAGTTTACAGCTCGGAGGCTTCCGCGCCGCATCCTCAGAGCACCGCTCCTCCGATGCCGAGCCACTCCGACACCCCCACCGCGCTCAACACCCCCGCCGCGAACCCCAAGACGGCCGCCCCGATCAGCACCGCCAGCCCGAGGAAGAACGCGACCGCATCCGCGCGTCCGAGCCGATACCCGACCGAGCCGACTGTCCGCGCACGCGACCGCCACCAAGCAATGAAGGCGGTGAGGCAGCCGAGGAGCCACAACACCCAACCCGCAACCACCACGGCGAAATAGACCTCGCCATCGCGATCCCCCGCCCACAGCTCGATGAGTCCAACGAACAGCGCGGCGACGATAAACAGCGGCGCCACGAGCCACGGGAGGTGCAAGATCCACAGCGACCGCGCCCATGCGACGCGCAGGTACTCCCGCCGGTCGCTGCGGCAGCGGCACGCACCGAGCAGGCCGAGGCGCCAAGTCAACGCGAGTGCGAACGCCAGGACGACTATCGCGGCGCCCGCCGCCGTCGTGTCCCTTGTCACCAACGCCGTGCCGAGACCGTACGTGACAACCACGCACACCCAGCGCTGCACCGCCCGGAATCGACCATCTTCCTTCCATCGTGCGACCGCCTCGCGTCTCGCTTCCGCCGCCGTCAGCTCCACGATCGTCGCCCGCCACCCGCACTCCGGACATGTCCGAGAGCCCGACAGACCCGACGGGTAGCCGCACCGAGCGCAGAGGTGCGCGGCCGGCACTCCCTCCGCGCCATCGGCAACCTCCGCGCCTGCAGCCCTTTCAGCAACAGCTCCGCCGCTCATCATCGCCAACTACCGGCCCTGCCGTGCGCAGGTTCGTCCCGACGTCACGCGCACCCCGCCGCCCACACGTTGAGAAACGCCGACACGTCCAGGGTGTTGAACACGCCATCCCCGTTCATGTCCGCCGAGCCGTCGCCCGACGCCCAGGCATTCAAGAATGCCCCGACATCGAGCGTGTTCACCACGCCGTCGCCGTTAAAGTCCGCTTCGCACGGCTCGCCGAGCCTCGCCACGAACAGCCCCCGCTGCATGTCGCTCACGATCACCGTGCCGCTCGGGAAGAACGGGAAGCAGCTCCACGCGCCCGCAAATCCCGCGTTGTCCGTCTCCGGGTGCGTGTCGAGGTATGCGACCCGCTCCAGGTTGACCGGGTCCGTCGCGTCCAGCACCTGCAGCCCCGAGCGGTAGTTCGCCTGGAACAGCCTACCCTCGTGCCAGTACTGGTTGTGGTCGCTCGCCGGCAGCGGCCCCTGCCACATGCCGACGTACGCCGGCGTCGCCGGGTCCTCGACGCTGAAAATGTGCGTCGTCGTGAAGTCGCGCCCCTTGACCTCGTCGAACTCGTCGTCGACGTACAGGTACTTCCTGTCGCCCGAGAGCCATCCCTGGTGGCAGTACCGCGCACCGGGGTACACCACGTCGCTGATCATGTGCATGTCCGACTTGATCGTGACGTCGATCACGCGCACGCGCACGCCGTTGAACGCGTACGCCAGCTCCCGGCCCGCGTACGGCCCGGAGGTGTACGTCACGACCTGCGCCTCGTGGATGTAGTTGCCCGTCCAAGCTCCGACGATCGTCGGATCCGTCGGGTCGCTGCAATCCACCGCCACCAGCCCGCCGTTGGCGATGTTCGAGCCGCAGAGATAGATGAACCCGGAGTCCGGGTTCGACGCCAGCGTGTGCGTCGTCGCGTGCCCGTTCTGCGACTTGTTGCGCGCGAGCGTCGCGATGCCCTCGTCGGCGCGCGTGAGATCGATCACCTGGATCCCCGCGCCGCTCTCGTTCACGCTGTACGCGTACTCGCCGACCACCTTCATCTCGCGCCAGAAGCTGTCCGGGCCGTCCACGACGCCGAGCACCGCGGGGTTCGCCGGGTCCGTGATGTCCACGACGCCCGTGCCCGTCATCAGCCCGATCAGCGCGTACTCCCGCCCCGAGGGCGAGACGTGCCCCCAGCAGCTGCTGGCCGAGCTCGGGCCGGTAGGGAAGTCATCGAGCGAGATCCAGCTCATCAGCGTCACGCCGTCCGCGTCGAAGCCTCCGGCGCGCAGGTCGTCCCCCCACAGAGGACTCCCGGCGATCCCCGGGCCGCTGTACCGCTCGCCCCCACCGAGCGGCTTGGCGGGATCGGGGGCGGGCCCCTCGCCCTGGGCCCAAGCCGCCGTCGAGCCGCCCGCCGCCAAGGCCAGCCACGTGCCCGCGATCGCCACCCGCCGTCCTGCGCTCGCCATCTTCGATCCTCCTGCCCTGTCCCGGCCGAGAGTAACCGCGAGAGGCCGCGGGGCCAAGCGCCTGCTATCCTGCCCCCGACCGACCGAACCCCGACCGCCACCACGGAGGGTGGATATGACCGACGCGCCGAAGGGAAAGCGCACCAAGCGTGACGCCGCCGCCGAGGAGACCGACGGCGCGGCCCGGAAGCCCCGCGCCACCGCCGAGACGATGGCCAGCAAGCAGCGGGAGATCTCCGTCTCCGAGTTCTTCGCCAAGAACCGGCACCTCCTCGGCTTCGACAACCCGCGCAAGGCGCTGCTCACCACCGTCAAGGAAGCCGTGGACAACAGCCTGGACGCGTGCGAAGAGGCCGGCATCCTGCCCGACATCGAGGTGAAGATCGAGGAGCTGGTCGCGCCCCCCTCGCCCACCAAGCCTGGCCGCTACCGCGTCACCATCCTCGACAACGGCCCCGGCATCGTCCGCAAGCAGATCGAGAACATCTTCGGCCGCCTGCTCTACGGCTCCAAGTTCCACCGCCTCAAGATGTCGCGCGGCCAGCAGGGCATCGGCATCTCCGCCGCCGGCATGTACGGCCTGATGACCACCGGCAAGCCGATGATCATCCACACCCGGCCGAGCAGGAAGAAGCCGGCGCACCACCTCGAGCTGGCGATGGACACCAGCAAGAACCGCCCCGAGGTGACGGTGGACGTCGAGACCGACGACTTCCCCGAGACCAGCTCCGGCACCGGCACGCGCGTCGCCATCGAGCTCGAGGGCCGCTACGTCCGCGGCAAGGCGAGCGTCGAGGCCTACCTCGAGCAGACGGCCATCGCGAACCCGCACTGCCAGATCACCTTCATACCGCCGGGGAAGAACGCAGAGATCGCAGAGGAGGACGCAGAGAGCGCAGAGTCAAGGCAGGGGACCCTGGGTCTCAGTCAATCCGATCCCTCTGCGCCCTCCGCGTCCGACTCTGCGGCCTCTGCGTTCACTCGGACAACCGAGCTCCCGGACCGCATCGTCTACCCGCGCACCGTGCACGAACTGCCGCCGGAGACGATCGAGATCAAGCCGCACCCCTACGGCGTGGAGCTCGGCAGCTTCTTCCGCATGCTCAAGCAGACCGAGGAGAAGCAGCTCGCCGGCTTCTTCAAGAACGAGTTCTGCCGCGTGCCGCCGGCGGTGGTGTCGGACATCACCAAGGCCGCGAGCACGAAGGGCAAGTCGCTCACCGGACAGACGTGGGTGAAGAACGTCGATCACGCCGACGCCGAGCGGCTGTACCGGGCGCTGCAGGAGGCCAAGCTTCGGGCCCCGCCGACCGACTGCCTGGCCCCGATCGGCGTGCGGACGATGCTCGCGGGCATGCTCAAGGGCGTGCGGGCCGAGTTCTACGCCGCGAGCACGCGCAGCCCGGCCGTCTACCGCGGCAACCCCTTCCAGATCGAGGCCGCGATCGCCTTCGGCGGCGACCTTCCCGGCGACCAGCCCGCCCGCGTGATCCGCTTCGCCAACCGCGTCCCGCTGCTCTACCAGCAGTCGGCGTGCTCGTCGTTCAAGGCGATCGTGGACACGGCGTGGCGCAACTACGGGCTGAGCCAGCCGCGGGGCTCGGCGCCGGTGGGGCCGCTCGTCGTGATGATCCACATGGCGAGCGTGTGGGTGCCATTCACGAGCGAGAGCAAGGAGGCGATCGCCGACTACGACGAGATCCGCAAGGAGATGAAGCTGGCGCTGCAGGAGTGCGGGCGCAAGCTCGGCACGTACGTCCGCCGCCGCCAGCGCATGAAGCGCGAGAGCGAGAAGCGCGACGTCTTCGAGCGCTACATCGGCGAGATCGCCAAGAGCTGCGAGGCGCTGACCGGCACGGGTGCGAAGGACGTCTACGAGGCGCTCCTCAAGCAGGCCAAGCGCCGCACCGAGATCGCCGACGCCGTCCTCGACGAGGACGGCAAGATCGTCGCCTTCGCCGACGGGAACGGGCGGCTGGACGATGACGAGGGCGTGATCATCGTCGAT
>Ga0196977_1000419_pt1 | contig 22398 bp, 20 predicted proteins | sample S3v_1013CmetaG_FD_148634 | JGI IMG/M metagenome (GOLD analysis project Ga0196977, IMG submission 148634) | Soil microbial communities from Anza Borrego desert, Southern California, United States - S3+v_10-13C | ecosystem: Environmental > Terrestrial > Soil > Desert | place: USA: California...
TCGTCAGGCTCGGCTTCGACGGCGACCGCGGGCGGTTCGAGCGCTTCTGCCGGCGCCTGCGCGAGGGGCTGCCCGAGGGGACGGGCGTCGCCTTGCGCGGCAGCGTCGTCACGGCCGAGCGGTGGGAGGACGGCGCGCCCTTCGACGCCGAAGGCCCCGGCACTTCAGACCTCGACGTGACGCTCATCGGCACCGAGGTGATGGAGTGCTGGCACCCCGACGCCTTCTACATCCCGTCGCTGCACACCAAGCCGCTCGGCGACAAAGACCCCGACTGCGCGCCCGCGCTCGACTCGCTGCGGCGCGAGTTGCAGGAGATCGCCGGCCGCCCCGTCAACTTTCAGGCCACCTCGAACGTCATCCTCTTCGCCCGCGACGTGCTGATGAGCCAGCCCTACTACATGCTCATCGAGGCGGGCGCGAGCGCGCCGTGACCCTCCGCCTGCTCAGCTACAACATACGCTTCGGCGGCCGCGGGCGGGAGGCGCGACTCGCCGAGGTCATCCGCGCCGTCGCGCCCGACCTCGTCGTCTTTCAGGAGGCGACCGACCCGCGCGTCGTCGAGCGCGTCGCCGAACTGACGGGGATGCCGCGGTGGGCGGCGCGGCCGGCGCACTCGACCGGCTACGTCAGCCGCGTGCCGCTGGTCGGGCACGAGTGGCACTACCCGGCGGGGTCGCGCCACGCCGTCCTCGAAATCGTGCTCGGCGGCGGCGCGCGCGTCTTCGGCCTGCACCTGAGCGCGCGCTTCTCGAAGTGGAGCGAGCGGCGGAGGGCGAGGGAGATCGGCGCGCTGCTCGAAGGCATACGACAGCATCAGGAGGGCTTCCACGTCCTCGTCGGCGACTTCAACACGCTCGCGCCGGGCGAGGTCTTGGAGACGCGGCGGATGCCGGCGTGGATACAGGCCCTGATCTGGCTGAGCGGCCGCGACATCCGGCGCGAGACCATCCAACGCCTGCTCGCGTCCGGCTACGCCGACGGCTTCCGCCAACTCCACCCGGAAGACCGCGGCCACACCTTCCCGACGTGGGATCCGCACGCCCGCCTCGACTACGTCTTCCTCCCCGCCCGCTACGCCGACCGCCTCAAAGCCTGCGAAGTCGTCACGCTCCCCGAAGCCCGCGCCGCCTCCGACCACTTCCCCCTGCGCGCCGAGATCGAAGTCAACTGATTGCGGACTGGCGATTGCGGGTGGCGGATCGGAAGAGGTTGAGTGAATGATTCGTTGATTCAATCGCCCGACTTCCGCCAGACGCGCAATCGTCAATCCGCAACCCGCAATCGTTTTTGACACCCCCGCGCGCGTATGCCAATAATCGCGTCGTCTCCTGCTCCAGTTCACCCTTCGGAGTCATCGGCACATGAAACGTCGCCCGCGCTTCGCGCCCTCCTTGCGCGCGCTCGCCCTGCTCCTCCTGCTGCCCGCGGTGTGCGCGGCGCAGGAGACGCAAGCACAGGCTGAGCGCCCCTACCGCATCAGCTATCGCCTCTCGATGCCGCGGCCGGAGTCGCACCTCTTCGAGGTCGAGGTGGACGTGGACGGCGTCGCGGCGGGCGACGCCGTGGACTTCCAGATGCCGCGCTGGTCGCCGGGCCGCTACGCCGTCTTCGACTTCGCCAAGAACGTGCAGGAGGTGCGCGCCGACACCCTCTGCCCGCCGCGGACGAAGTGCGAGCGGCGGGCGCTGCGCGTCGAGCGGCTCGACACGCAGACGTGGCGCGTGAGTTCGCCCGGCCCCGAGGGACTGACGCTCTCCTACAAGGTCTTCGCCGACGACCTCTCCGGAACCTTCTCGCAGCTCGACCGCCGCCACGCCAACTACAACGGCCACTCCGTCTTCATGTACGTCGCCGGCCACAAGCAAGACCCGGTCGGGCTGAAGATCGACGCGCCCGCCGGCTGGAAGATCGTCAACGGCCAGACCATCCGCGACAACCAGAGCGAGTTTAAATTCCCGAACTACGACCTGCTCGTGGACACGCCCACCGAGATCGGGCCCGACTGGACGGTGGACGAGTTCAGACTCGGCGGCCGCGTCTACCGCGTCGTCGTCCACTCGTTCGGCGACGAGGGCGGGCGGCGGGCCGAGCTGGTCAGGCAGGTCGAGAGGGTCGTGCGCGCGCAGGTCGAGACGATGGGCGAGCCGGAGTTCGAGCGCTACGTCTTCCTCTTCCACTTCGACCCGACGGCGCGGCGCGGCGACGGCATGGAACACCTCAACTCGACGCAGATCGTCGAGACCGGCCCGCTCTCCGACCGCAACGTTTTCGCCGGCGCCGTCGGCACCGCCTCGCACGAGTTCTTCCACGTCTGGAACGTCAAGCGGCTGCGGCCCGCGGGGCTCGGGCCGTGGGACTTCACGCGCCCCGTCGTGACGCGCGGCCTCTGGATCGCCGAGGGCTTCACCAACTACTACGGCACGCTGCACGAGCACCGCGCCGGCCTGCTCGACGAGGAGCGGCTCTACGGCCGGCTCGCCGAGACCGTCACGCGCGTCGAGAACCACCCCGGCAACGCTCTGATGAGCGCCGAGGAGGCGAGCCTGCTCGCCTCGTTCCTCGACCGCGCGAGCCACGACCAGCGCACCAACCTCGAAAACACCTCGGTCAGTTACTACCCGAAGGGCGAGACGCTCGGCCTCGCGCTCGACCTCCTCATCCGCGCGCGCACCCGCGGCCGCTCGTCGCTCGACGAGGTGATGCGCCGCGCCTACCGCAAGTTTTATCTGGAGAGCCCGAACGACAGCTACTACCTCCGAGGCCGCGGCTACACCCTCGAAGAGTTCTTCGCGCACATCAAAGAGGTCACGGGCGAGGACTTCGACTTCTTCCTCGAACGCCACGTCCGCCAGACCGCGCCGCCGCCCTACGAGGAGGGGTTCGCCGCGGTGGGCCTGCGCTTCCTGCGCGTGCCGGAGCGCGGCCCGAGCGCCGCCCCGGCGCGCGCCACCTACCGCATCGAAAAGGACGAACGCGCCACCCCCGAAGCCCGCGCCCTCCGCGCCGCGTGGCTGAGCGGGAAGAAGTAAAAGCAGTGAAACGTGAATGGAAGTTGTCAGTCGTCAGTTATCAGTTTTCAGTAAAGGCAAAGAACTGACGACTGATGACTGACGACTGATAACTCCTCTTCACGTTTCACGGTCTTTATCGATTCGCGGCTCTCGCCTTCCCTCGGAACCTTCCCCGGCAACCGGTGTCTGTAGCGGTGCACCGGGAGAACGTCGAGGGAAATCAAAGATGCGCGGAACCATCGGTAAGCTCTTCGCGGCGGCCGCCCTGCTCGTCGCCTTCTCCGTCACCTGTCTCTACGTCGGCCAACAACACGCGGCCGCGCAGGCGCCGCAGGCCGAGAACCCGCTGGCGCAAGCGTTCGCCTCAGACGCCGGCGACGGCTGGGTGCTCGCCGGCGGCTTCCTCATGGTCGTCGCCCTCGCCGTCGCCGGCGCCGGCGGCATGCTCTGGGCGCAGGAGAGAAAGCAGTGAGAAGCAGTAGACAGTAGACAGTAGACAGTAGACAGTAGGAAGACCTTCGGCAGCGAATCGTTCGCATCTCGTCGTCAGTCGTCGCGGCGCGCAAGCGCTACTGACTACTGACTACTGTCTACTGTCTTCAAGGCACGAACACCTCGATGCGTTCCGGGGCGATCTCGAAGGTCATCGGCAGCTCGCCGATGAGTTCGCCGTCGGCCTGCACCGGGGCGTTGCCTTCGGCGCGGACGCGCGTGACGCGGCGGAAGCAGATGCCGGGCGCGCCCTCGGGCGCGACGCCGCCGCGCATGGCGTGGCCGAGCAGGCGCAGGTAGCGCAGGCGGCTGCGCGTGTTGATGACGCAGACCTCGAACTCGTCGGCTTCGAGCCGCGCGCGCGGGGTGATGGCGAGGCCGCCGCCGTACCACGGCGCTTTGCCGACGGCCGCGTAGGTCGCCGGCAGCCTCTCGCCGTCCACCTCGACGTGGAAGACTTCGGGCCGCCACCACGCGAGGTGGCCGAGTCCGGCGTACCAGAAGGCCGCCTCGCCGACGCGCCGCTTCAGCGCGGGCCGCACGCTGCGGACGACCGAGGCGTCCAGCCCGACGCCGGCCAGCATGAAGAAGTAGCGCCGCTCGCCCGTCCGCCCGCTCGTCGCCAGCCCCAGAGAGATGCGCCGCGAACGCCCGCCGAGCAGCACGCGCGCCGCGCCCCCGGCCGACGCAGGCAGGCCGAGCTGACGCGCCAGCACGTTCGCCGTCCCCGCCGGCCACACGAGCAGCCGCGCGCCCGTCCCCGCCAAGCCCTGTATCGCCTCGTGAACCGTCCCGTCGCCGCCGCGCGCGACGACCGCGCCGAAGCCCTCGCGCGCCGCGCCCTCCGCCAGACGCGCCGCGTCGCCCGGCCCCGCGGTCGGCCGCACCTCGACGCCGACGCCGCCCGCGCGCAAAAGCTCGCGGAACGTTTCCACCTCATGCGCGCGCGCGGCCCCGCCGCGGCCGGCGCGCGGGTTCAGGATCAAAACCGCCCTGCTCTGATTCGTCATCGCCTTCAGCCCGGCAAACGCGGTGCCGGCGCGGGCGACGCCACGGCCCGCGGCCTTCTTCCGCTAACGCGCACGCGCCCGCCGGACAACTGTCGGGTGAAAGATGCGCCCCGCGCGAGCTTAAAGAACGGAACCGCGGGCGGTAGCGGCCGGGTGTGAGTTACGTTGGCGTTGACTGTTGACGTAACTCACACCCGGCCGCTTACCGCCCGCGGTTCCGTTCTAATCATCGCCCGCTCGCGGCCGCAGCGATGTTCGCGCGCGCGAGCCGGGCCGGGCTTATTCCAGACGGTAGTTGGGCGCTTCCTTCGTGATGATAACGTCGTGGACGTGCGACTCCTTGAGGCCGGCGGGGCTGATGCGGACGAAGCGGGTGCGCTCCTGAAACTCCGGGATGGTGCGGCAGCCGGTGTAGCCCATGCCGGCGCGCAGGCCGCCGACGAGCTGCGTCACCATGTCGGCCAGAGTGCCCTTGTAAGGCACGCGCCCCTCGATGCCCTCGGGGACGAGCTTCGACTCCATGTCGGTCGCCTCCTGCGCGTAGCGATCCTTCGAGCCCTCGCGCATCGCGCCGATGGAGCCCATCCCGCGGTAAGCCTTGAAGGAGCGGCCTTGATAGAGGATGAGCTCGCCCGGCGACTCTTCCGTGCCCGCGAAGAGCGAGCCGACCATCACCACGTCCGCGCCCGCCGCGATCGCCTTCGCCACGTCGCCCGAGAACTTCACGCCGCCGTCGGCGATGACCGGCACGCCCGAACCCTTCGCGGCCTGCACGCAGTTGAAGACCGCAGTCATCTGCGGCACGCCCGCGCCCGTCACGACGCGCGTGGTGCAGATCGAGCCGGGGCCGATGCCGCACTTGACGGCGTCCACGCCCGCGCTGATGAGCTCGCGCGTGCCCTCGCCCGTGGCCACGTTGCCGGCGACGACCTGCATCTCCGGGTGGCGGCGCTTGAGTTCGCGCACGGCCTCGATGACGCGCGTCGAGTGGCCGTGCGCGGTGTCCACGACGAGGCAGTCGGCGCGCGCGCGCACCAGCTCGGCCGCGCGCTCCGCGAAGTCGCCGGTCGCGCCGACGGCCGCCGCGACCCTTAAACGGCCGAGGTCGTCTTTGGCCGCGTGCGGGTAGCGGATGGCCTTCTGGATGTCCTTGACCGTGATGAGCCCCTTGAGGTGCTTGTCGCCGTCCACGACGAGGAGCTTTTCGATGCGGTGCTTTTGCAGCACGCCCTTCGCCTCTTCGAGCGTGGTGCCGACGGGGACGGTGACGAGCGGCTGCGGCGTCATCACCTCGGAGACCGAGATGTCGAAGCGCGTCTCGAAGCGGAGGTCGCGGTTGGTGATGATGCCGACGAGGTGGCCGCCCTCGTCCACGACGGGGACGCCCGAAATCTTGTAGCGCTCCATGACGGCGAGCGCCTCGCGGACGGGGCGGTCGGGGCGGATCGTCACCGGGTCGACGATCATGCCCGACTCGGAGCGCTTCACGCGGTCGACCTCCTCGGCCTGCCGCTCGATGGGGAAGTTCTTGTGGATGACGCCGATGCCGCCCTGCTGCGCGATGGCGATGGCGAGGCGGCTCTCGGTGACGGTGTCCATCGCGGCCGAGCAGAGCGGGATGCGCAGGGAGATGGTGCGCGTGAACCGCGTCGAGGTGTCGGTCTCGGCCGGCAGCACGTCGGAGCGCGCCGGCACGAGCAGCACGTCGTCGAAGGTCAGTCCCTCTTGCAGGTCAGGCGTGAGCATCTTAAAACTCCAGTCCGAAGTTCGGGGTTCGGGGTTCGACTATAAAAAGTAGAGGCCCAGAGCTCAGAGTCGTCCCGCGCGGGCGAACCTTGAACTTTGAACCCTGAACCACGCGTCTACGGTAAAAACTGCCGGTAGTTGTCCCTCGTGAGCGTCCACGTGATCTCTTTGGCCTCGCCGTCGGCCGGCGTCCGGAGCGCCTGCCCGTTGACGGAGACTTCGAGGGCGTCGGCCGACGCGCGGTCGAAGAAGAGGTTCAAGGCTCCTTCGGGCGCGAACTCCTCCGGCCTCTCCGGCGTGAGGAAGCGGCCGCGCTTCTTCTCCGCGTCCTGCCACGAGGTCAGCCAGAAGGAGCGGTCGCGCGCGCGCACCACCACCTTGAAGCCCTCGGCCGGGGGCGGCGTCGGGGTGGCGGCGGCCGCCGCCTGCCCCTGCGCCGCGGGCGTCGGGGTCGGGGGCGCGGCCGGCTCGCCCTCGGTGCGGCGGTAGTAGTGCAGCCCGGCGTAGACGACGAGGATGAGGACGCCGACGATGATGGCCGACAGCCCGGCCGTCACCAGCGGCGAGCGCGCCTGCTCGCCCATGTAGATGCGCGAGCGCTGCGGCGAGGTCAGCACCTCGTCGGCGTCGCCGTGCTCGCGGGCCGTGCGCTCGTAGAGGTCGAGCGCGAGGCGCTCGTCGAACCTGATGTGGCGCGCGTAGGCTTTGACGAAGGACTTGTTGAAGATGCCGCCGGGCAGGTGCTTGTAGTCGTCGGCCTCGATGGCTTCGAGGTGGCGCATGGTGATGCGCGTCTGCTCGGAGATTTCGCGCAGGGTGACGCCGCGCGCCTCGCGCGCCCGGCGCAACTGCTGGCCCAGAGAGCCTTCGCCGGCCCCGCCGTCGGGAGTCTGGTCAGAGGTCTTTGAATTCACGTGACGCCCGGTCTTCGGTCGCGGCCGGGAGCCCGGCCGGAGGTGTGGTTGGCGGCCCCTTGTCGACGCTGCACCCTGTGTCCGTCGCGCCCGAAGGCCCAATATAATGTGGCGGCGCAAGCAGTGTCAAACTTTGCCCGCGCGGGCGTCTGCGCGTCTCTTGAACTTTGCCGCGGGCGGTGCTACGGTGACTCCATACCCGGACGTATCGGATCAGTTTTTAACTTCTACCACCAGAAAAGCGAGGACTTTCAAAGATGCCTCTCGAAGCGCTCGGAATGGTCGAAACCAAGGGCTTCGTCGGCGCGGTCGAGGCCGCCGACGCAATGGTCAAGGCGGCCAACGTCACGCTCATCGGCAAAGAGTACATCGGGGCCGGCTACGTCACGATCTTCGTGCGCGGCGACGTGGGCGCCGTCAAGGCGGCGACCGACGCGGGCGCGGCCGCGGCCCGCCGCGTCGGCGAACTCGTCAGCGTCCACGTCATCCCGCGCCCCCACACCGAGGTCGAGCGCGTGCTGCCGCGCAACGGCCGCACCGGCTACAGCCCCGACGAGCGCGCCGTCGGCGGCGGCGGCTCGGCCGGCCAACTCGGCGAGGGCGATCAGGGGCGGTCGCTGCCGGCCGGCGCGAAGGAGAACAACAGGGAAAGAAGCAAGTGATTTTTGATTTGCGATCTTTGATTTTTGATCGGGGGGCGGGGGGGCCGGTTCGGCCTCCCGGTCGCGAGGCAGAAATCAGAAATCAAAAATCCGACCGGGGGGCGTGATGGCGTCAGACAAAGACCTTCAGTCGGTGCAGCAGGCGCGCGACCTCGTCGAGGCCGCGCACCGGGCGCAGGTGCAGTTGGCGCGGTTCGATCAGGGCAGGATCGACCGCGCGTGCGAGGCGATGGCGCGGGCGGCGCTGAGGGAGGCCGCGCGCCTCGGCCAGATGGCCGTCGAGGAGACCGGCTACGGCGTCCCCGACGACAAGCGCGAGAAGAACCGCTTCGCGGCCGAGGACGTGTGGGAGTTCTTCAAATCCCTGCGCACGGTCGGCGTCATCAACGAGACGCAGGACGTGATGGAGATCGCCTCGCCCCGCGGCGTCGTCGCCGGCATCATCCCCTCGACCAACCCGACCTCGACCGCCATCTTCAAAATCCTCATCGCCATCAAGTCGCGCAACGCCGTCGTGCTCTCGCCGCACCCTTCGGCCGCCAAGTGCATCAACGAGACGGCGCGCGTCATGCGCGAGGCCGGCGTCAAAGAGGGCCTGCCGGCCGACGCCGTCGGCTGCATGGCGAACGCGACCATCGAGGGCACCGAGGCGCTGATGAAGCACAAGCTGACGGCCGTCGTCCTCGCCACCGGCGGCATCGGCCTCGTGCGCGCGGCTTACTCGTCGGGCAAGCCCGCCTTCGGCGTCGGCCCCGGCAACGTCCCCGTCTTCGTCGAAAGAACCGCCGACGTGCCGCTCGCCGTGCAGAACATCCTCACGGGCAAGTGTTTCGACAACGGCACGATCTGCGCCTCGGAGCAGGCCGTCGTCGCCGACGCGCCGGTCGCCGCCGCCGTCCGTCAGGAACTCGAAGCGCAGGGCGCGCATTTCCTTTCCGCCTCCGAGGCCGACCAACTCGCGAAGGTCGTCGCGACCGGCCAGCGCACTCTGAACCCGGCCGTCGTCGGCCGCTCGGCCGAGGTCATCGCCAAGATGGCCGGCATCCAGTTGCCGCCGGGCACGCGCTGCATGGTCGCGGAGGTCGGCGGCGTCGGCCGCGAACACCCGCTCTCGATGGAGAAACTCTCGCCGATCCTCGCCTTCTACGTCGAGGACGGGCTGGAGCGCGGCGCGGCCCGCTGCTTCGAGGTCTTGAGCTACGGCGGGATGGGCCACACCGCCGGCATCCACACGCGCTCGCGCGACGCGGCCCGCGCCTTCGGCATGGAGATGCCGGCCTCGCGCGTCGTCGTCAACACGCCGACCACGCACGGGGCCATCGGCTTCTCGACGGCGCTCCCGCCTTCGATGACTCTGGGCTGCGGCTCGTGGGGCGGCAACGTCACCTCCGACAACATCTCGCCGTGGCATTTGATGGACATCAAGCGCGTCGCCTTCGAGACGCGCCCCGTGCCGAGCAAGCGCCCGGCCGCGCGCGCGTCGCAACCGGCGGCGGCCGCGCCTCGTCAGCCCGCCCCGGCCCTCGCCGGGGGGCGCGCGGGGGCGCCCCCGCCCGGCGTCAGCCGCGAGGAGATCGCGCAGATCGTCGACCGCTTCCTCAGCCAGCGCGCGCCGTCCGCGCCGCAGACTTCGGGCGCGCCGCTGCCCACGGCGCAGCCGCACGCCTTCGTGCAGCAGGACGTGGACATCGAGCCGCACCGCGTCTCGCCCTCGGGCGGCGTCGCCCCGCAGCCCGAGGCCGCGCCGACCGCGCAAGTCCACGCCGGCAACGGCGGTCAAAGCGGCGGCGGTCAGGCCGCGGGCGGCGGCGCGCGTCCGCCGCAGCCCCCCGCCCCGCAGGCGCAGGCCCCGGCCGGCGAAGGCCAAACGCCCAAGCCGGCGGCGGCCGCCTCGAACGGCAAGCGCGCCGTAGACTTCGTCTGCGAGGACGACGTGCGACGCGCCGTCCAGCGCGGCGAGAAGATTTACGTCAACGCGCGCACCATCATCACCCCCGCCGCGCGCGACATGGGCGAGGCCGCGGAGGTCTTCGCGAAAGGGTAAAAGCCGTCAATCGTGAATCGTAAATCGTGAACGGAAGTTGTCAGTCGTCAGCCCTCGGTAAAGGACTGATGACTGACGGCCGACGACTACCCCCCGCGATTTACGGTTCACGGTTCACGGCTCACGGTCTTTATGTTCTTAGGTAAAGTCGTCGGCACGGTCTGGTCAACGAAGAAGGCGCCCGACCTTGAGGGCATGCGCTTCCTGATCGTGCACCCGATTGATCTGGACAAGGAGCCGACGCGCAACATCGTGGTGGTGGCCGACCGTCTGGGCGCGGGGCCGGGCGAGGTCGTGCTCGTCGCCTACGGCAAGGCGGCCCGCTCGGCCGTCGGCAATCAGGAGATGTCAATCGAGGCGGCGGTCGTCGGCATCGTTGACCGCATGGACATGCAGGAGGAGTTCGCGCACTCCGACGAACTGATCGAGGCGGCCCGCGAGCTGCGCCGGTCGCGAGACAACGGGAGGTAAAGAAGTGCGGAAGTCAGAATGCAGAATGCGGAATGAAAAGAGGTTGTCTTTCATTCCGCATTCTGCATTCTGACTTCCGCGCTTCATCGCATGGCTGACGAGGAACTGATCTACCGCATCACGCGCGCCGTCTACGGGCGGCTGGGGGCGGGGGCCGACGAGCGGACGGTCGAGGGGCTGGTGATGGACGTGTACCGGGCCGTCGAGCCGGCCGTGTCGGGCGGCGGGCGGAAGGCGCCGGGCGCGGGCGGCGGCGACGAGGGGCGCAGCGACCGCCTCATCGTCTCGGTCTTCGGCGTCGATCACCCCGGCATCGTGGCCGCCGTCTCGCAGATTCTGGCCGAGGCGCGGTGCAGCATCGCCGACATCAACCAGACGGTCGTGCAGGGCAAGTTCGCGATGGTCATCATCGCCGACATCTCGCAGGCCGGCGAGACGGCCGCCGCCCTCAAGGATCGCTTCCGCCGCGAGGGCGAGCGGCTGGGCGTCCGCATCTACGCCCAGCGCGAAGACCTCTTCAACGCGATGCACCGGATTTAGCAGAAGCGCAGAATGCGGAGTGCGGGGTGATGAATTTAAAGACCGGCTTCTTTATTCATCACCCCGCACTCCGCGTTCATCACTTGCCTTATGTCGCTTCCTGAAATCTCACGCCGGTGTCTGACGTGCGGCGCGTCGGTGCGCGCGGGCGCGCGCTTCTGCCCGCAGTGCGGCAGCCGCGTGGCGGGCGAGGGCGGCGACGCGCGGGCCGAAGGGCAGGCGACGGCCGCGGGCGGCGAAGCGGGCGCGGGCCCGAGGCCCGAATCCCCGACGCCGACGACGCGCACCGCGCCCGCGTGGGCCGAGGACGAGAAAGAGCCGCTCGACCTGACGCCGCCCGCGAGCGCGACCGTCGCGCCGCCGCGCGAGACGGCCGCCCCGACGCGGGAGACGGCCGCGCCGACGAGACATACGACGCCGCCGACGCGCGACGCGGTCTCGCCGGCGGACGGGCGGGCGGGCGAGTCGCGGCCGGGCGGTTCTGACGCGGCGGCGGGCGCGCCCCCCGCGGAGGCCGAAGGCGGCAGGCCGCGTCGCGCGGCGGCGCGCGTCAGGGAGACGGTCATGCCGCGCGTCGAGCGGATGCGCGACGAGGCGATGGTCGTGCTCGAAGAGTCGCCGGACGATTCGGGGCTGCGCTTCGTCGTCATCGCCGTCGCCCTCTTCGCCCTCTTCCTCCTCTTCCTCCTCCTGAGCACCACCGTGCTGCGGTAGCCGAGCTATGGAATACACCCAAGCGGAAATCCTACAGACCGTGCGCATGACGGAGATGGAGCACCTCGACGTGCGCACCGTCACGCTCGGCCTCTCTCTGCGCGACTGCGTGCGCGCCTCGGTCGAGGAGACGGCCGAGGCCGTCCGCGAGAAGATCGAGCGCACGGCCGCGCGGCTCGTCCCCACCGTCAACGAGATCGGCGAGGAGTTCGGCCTGCGCGTCGCCAACAAGCGCATCTCGATCACGCCCGCCTCGCTCGTCGCCGGCAACGCCCGCCACCGCCGCGAACTGCTCGCGCTCGCGCGCGCCATCGACGAGGCCGCCGGCACGGTCGGCGTGGACTTCATCGGCGGCTACTCCGCGCTCGTCCACAAGGGCTGGACGCGCGCCGAAGAACTCTTCCTCGACTCGATCCCCGAGGCGCTGGCCGCGACCCAGAGGCTGTGCGGCTCGCTGAACGTGGCGACCACGCGTGCCGGCATCAACATGGACGCCGTGCGGCGCACGGGCGAGTTGATTAAGGAGATGGCCGAGCGCACGCGCGAGCGCGGCGGGCTGGCCTGCGCCAAGTTCGTCTGCTTCGCCAACGCGGTCGAGGACAACCCCTTCATGGCCGGCGCGTTCCACGGCGTCGGCGAGCCGGAGGCGGTCGTCAACGTCGGCGTCTCCGGCCCCGGCGTCGTCAACCACGCCGTGCGCCACGCGCCCGCGGACGCGCCCCTCGACGAGATGGCCGAACTCATCAAGAAGCTCTCCTTCAAGCTCTCGCGCGCCGGCGAGCTGATCGGGCGCGAGGCCGCGCGCCGCCTCGGCCTGCGCTTCGGCATCATCGACCTGAGCCTCGCGCCGACGCCCGTGCCGGGCGACTCGGTGGGCGAGATAATCGAGGCCCTCGGGTTCGAGCGCGCGGGCACGCACGGGACGACCGCGGCGCTCGCGCTCCTGACCGACGCCGTCAAGAAGGGCGGCGCGATGGCCTCCTCCTCGGTCGGCGGGATGAGCGGCGCCTTCATCCCCGTCTCCGAAGACGCGGCGATGATCGAGGCCGCGCGCGTCGGCGCGCTCACGCTCGACAAACTCGAAGCGTGGACGAGCGTCTGCTCGGTCGGCATAGACATGGTGGCCGTGCCCGGCTCGACCTCGGCCGAGACGGTCGCCGCCCTCATCGCCGACGAGATGGCGGTCGGCGTGATGAACAACAAGACGACGGCGGTGCGCGTCATCCCCGCGCCGGGCAAGGAGGTCGGCGACATCGTCGAGTTCGGCGGCCTCCTCGGCAGCGCCCCGATCATGGCCGTCAACCAGTTCTCCTCGGACGCCTTCATCCGCCGCGGCGGCCGCATCCCCGCGCCCATCCACTCGCTGCGCAACTGAGCGAACCGAACAGGGAAGGACGAGATGAACAGATTGCGGACGACGAACGGCGGCGGGTGGCGGGCCGCGGGGCGCGGGTTGAAAACTGCTTCCGCCTTTAACCCGCGGCCCGCGGCCCGCGGTCCGAAACTTCTCCGATCCGCGGTCGCCTCGTCGCTGTTAATGATCTGTTCGCTGCTGTGCGCGCCCCCGCTCGCCGCGCAGGGCGGCGGGAAGGCCGACGGCGAGGGGCGCTTCGACCTGACGGGGAGGTGGGCGCTCGACAAGTCGAAGAGCGACTTCGGGCCGTTCGAGGGCAGCCCCGTGGTGAAGGCGGAGGTGACGCTCGTCGTCGCGCACGCTGGGCCGGAGTTGAAGATCAGCCGGCGCGAGGCGCGCGACGGGCGCGAGCGGACGACCGAACTGGCTTACTACACGGACGGGCGCGGCGAGATGAACCCCGCGACGCTCGGCCGCGTCGGCGTCAAGTCCGAGACGCGGTGGGACGGCAACAAAATCGTCTCCACCTCGACGCTCACGCGCCGCGGCGCGGGCGACAAAGTTTCGACGCTGGAGACGACCGACAAGTGGCAACTCTCGGGGGACGGCCGCGTGCTCACGCAGACGACCTCGGTCAGCCACGGCGGCGGCACGCAGACCATCAAACAGGTCTACCGCCGCGTCGATTAAAAGGGGCGCGCGACGGGCCGGCGCCCGAGGCGGGCCGCAAGCAAAGGGGTGCTTATGGATGCTCTGGGGATGGTGGAGTGCCGCGGGCTGGTGGCGATGATCGAGGCGGCCGACGCGATGGTGAAGGCCGCCAACGTCCGGTTCGTCGGCTACGAGAAGATCGACGCGGGGCTGGTGACGGCCATCGTGCGCGGCGAGGTCGGGGCGGTGCGCGCGGCCGTGGACGCGGGCGCGGCCGCGGCGCGCAGGGTGGGCGAGGTCGTCGGCGTGCACGTCATCCCGCGCCCGCACGCCGAGGTGGACGACGGGCTGCCCGTGCTCAAGACCGGCGAGACGACGCGCAAGAAGATCGCCGGCTCGGTCAGCGCGAAGCGGGATGAAGACTGAGGCCGTCGGCGCCGCCCCGGCCGCGGCGCGCGCGGGCGCGCCGGACGCTGCGGGCGCGCCCGCGACGCCCTGCCCGAGTTGCGGCGAGACGCTCGTCGGCGAGTTCTGCCACCGCTGCGGCGAGCGCAGCGCCGGGGCGCGCGACCTCACGCTGCGCCACTTCGTCGCGGAGGCCGCGCAGGAGTTCACCAGCGTCGAGCACTCGAAGATGTTCCGCACGCTGCGCGCGCTGCTCCTGCGCCCCGGCCTCCTCACCGTCGAGTGGGCCGCGGGCCGGCGCAACCTCTACCTCAAGCCGCTCAACCTCTGCCTGCTCATCCTCACCCTGCAGGTCTTCGTCTACTCGACCCGGCAGGTCTCGACCTTCGACTTCGGCCGCATCATCGAGATGGAGAAGCAGCTCCTCGCCTCGCAGGGGATCAGCGGCAGGTCGATGTACGACCGGCTCGTCGAGGGGGTCGCGGCCGAGCGCGGGGCGACGCGCGAGACGGTGCTGGAGCGCATCAACGAACGCTGGAGCCGCAACGTCTCGTTCTTTCAAGTGCCGCTCGTCCTCGCCTACGCGCTCATGCTCCAGCTCTTCTACCTCTTCTCGCGCCGGCACTTCGTCGAGCACGTCGTCTTCTCGCTCCACTTCATCGCCTTCACGTCGCTGACGGTCGTCCTGATGTGGCCGCTCTACTACGCGGTGGGCATCGCGCCGACGGCCGCCAACATGTGGGTCGCCGTCGGCAAGTTCCTGCTCGACATCGCCTACCTCTTCGTCGCCGCGCGCGTCTTCTACCGCGACACCTCGGGCTGGGCGCTCGTCAAGGCCCCGGCCATGTTCGCCGCCTACTTCGTCATCTACGTCCTCACCTACATCGCCGCGCTCTTCGCCTCCATCTACTCGGTCGCGCGCTGGTGAAGATTCAATTAAGAATTAAGAATTAAGAATTAAGAACTGGTGTGCTTCGGAGTCCTGAAGGGCGCTCCCGAGCTACACCATTTTTAATTCTTAATTCTTAATTCTTAATCGCGTTAAAGAGGAGCGGGTAGGTGGCGAGCGACTGGGCGCGGTACTGCGGGCGGAAGCCGAAGAGGTAGACGCGGCCGCGGCCGAGGCCGACTTCGACGAGCGCGGCGCGGCCGCGGAGGTGTTGCTCGCCGAGCAGCCAGCCGGAGAGAAGGGGGCTGCCGGTCTGCGGGTAGCGGGCGATGGCCCTGACGCGGACGAGCGCCGCGGGGTCGCTCCTGACCTCGAAGGCGGGCGAGTCTTCGAACCACGCGATTGACTCGCGCGGCATCCCCGCGGCGACGGGGTGCGAGGTGTCGAGCACGGTGCGCATGATCGAGCCGGGCGCGTAGAACTCCGTCCGCTTCAGGCCCCCGGTCACGTCGCGCACCGGCAGTTTCAACTGCTCGATGGCGAAGTTCGAGGCGTCGTTCAAGGCGACGAGCGTCCCGCCCTGCTCGACGAACTCGCGCAAAGCCCTGACGCCTTCGACCCCGAGCCCGCCCGTGAACTCGTCCGGCATCGTCCCGCGGCGGTGGCCTTCGAGGATGGCGCGCGGCGACTGGTCGGGGATGATGACGGCGTCGAACTTCGCGCGCAGGTTGCCGGCGCGGACTTCGTCGTCCCGCAAGGCGCGCAGGGCGGGCGCGTCGCCCACCTGCCGCTCGAAGACCCAGCGCGTCCAGCCCTCGTCCATCGAGGGCACGTGAGACTGATAGAGACCGACGCGCGCGGGCGTTGCCGGCTCGCGCGTCACGCCGGCCATGACTTCCGCGCGCCCGCGCGCAGGCTCCGGGTTGAGCGGGCCGGCGGTGCGGACGGGCGCGTAAGCCGGCTCGACCTCGACGCCGAGGAGCAGCGGCAGCGTGTGGGCCGTCACGTCGTAGGGCTGGACGGGGTTGCCCGCCGCGTCGCGCAGGTTCGGGTAGCGTTGCGCTTCGAGCAGCGCTTTGGCGAAGGCCCCGTAAGGCTGTGACATGCTGACGAACATCTCGGCGCCGCCGCGCGCGCCGCGCCGCCGCGCCGCGACCCGCCGCCACTCGACGCCGCCGCGCCCGAGGATCGAGAGGAGCGGGCCCTGCCCCGGGCCGGGCTTGACGACGAACCCCTGCAACTCGCCGCGCCGGCGCGGGCGCACGGCCTCGCGGCCGACTTCGTGGAAGCGGCGGAGCCAGCGCTCGCGGTTGTCGGCCGCGTGCCTCAACAACTCGAAGGCGGCCGTCGTCATGTAATTCGTGATGTCGCGCAGGCGCCACTCGCCGCCGCGCCACGGCTCGGGGAAGTTGGCCGAAGCCTTCTGCGGGTCGTAGCCCTCGCGCGAGCGCAGCTCCTCGAACTTCAGGTTAATCGGCGAGGCGACGCGGGCCGAGGCCGTCTCGGAGAGGATGCGGACGCCGCCGTGGTAGTGCGAGTAGGCGCGCGCCGGCGTCCATGCGTCGTAGGTCGAGTCCCACGTGATGCCCTTGAAGCCGGCGGCCAGCATCCGCTTCGCGACGGCGAGGCCGAGTTCCGTGTAGCCCTCGACGAGCTGGCGCGGCACGTTCGGCTCGACGGGCCGCATGTAGGGCGGCAGGAACAGCCGCGAGCCGTGGGTGCCCTGCTGGTGGATGTCGTGGACGATCTGCGGGCGCCACTCGTTGTGAACCTTGTCCACGGTCAACCGCGTCTCGGTCTGCGTGAAGGCGTACCAGTCGCGGTTGTTATCGTGGCCGACGTACTTGTGGTAAAGCTCGGGCGGGGTCGTCCCCTCGTAGGGCGTGCCGAGGGTGCGGTCGTACCAGCGCTTGACGATGTCCACGCCGTCGGGGTTGAGGCTGGGGACGAGCAGGACGATTGTCTCGTCGAGAATCTTCCGCACCTCCGGCTCGCCCGAGGAGGCGAGGCGGTGCGCGATGAGCGCGGAGGAGAGCGTCGAGCCGACCTCGGTCGAGTGGATGCCGCAGGTGACGAGGACGACGGCCTTGCCGCGCGCGATGAGGCGGACGGCCTCGCGTTCGGGGTCGCGGCCGAGCGAGCGCGGGTCGGCCAGCCGGCGCTGAATCTCTTTGAACTCGCCGAGCCGCGCGAGGTTTTCGGGCGCGCTGATGGTTGCCAGCACGAAGGGCGCGCCGAGGGTCGTCCGGCCGAGTTCTTCAAATTTCACGCGGTCGCTCGCGGCGTCGAGGCGGCGGAAGTATTCGACCACCTCCGACCACGCGGCGAGCTTGCGGTCGTCGCCGGGCCGGAAGCCGAGCACCTCTTCGGGCGCGGGGACGCGCGCGGCGTCCGGCGTCGGCGCGGCCGGCAGCGGCAGCGCGAACAAACTCGTCAGGATGAGCACGCACGCGAGAGCTGGTCTGAGCATACAGGTCGGCCCCGTCGGTCGGATTCGCAAAGCCTTTGAGGGAGGCCAAAGTCTAGCACATCGGAAGGAGTAGACAGTAGACAGTAGTCAGTAGACAGTAGTCAGTAGACAGTAGAAAAGAGCTTCGGCGGCGAATCGCTCGCGTGTCGGCGTCAGCATCAACAACTCGGGGCGCTACTGACTACTGACTACTGACTACTGACTACTGACTACTGTCTACTGTCTACTCCTTTCATTGACATCTCTTCCGGGCGTGTCTATCGTTTCCGGGCCGGCGCGTGGGCCGGCCGGGGCCCGCCGAAACTCTCCGCGGCGGGGCCGGGAATCCGGGGCGCGAACATGATGAACAACTGCGCGAGGTGCGGGCAGGGCAACGGGTCGGCGGCCGACTTCTGCGCGCGGTGCGGTCTGCCGCTGGGCGCGAGCGGTCGCGTCGCGGTCGCGCCGGCTTACGGCCCGGCCGTGGCCGCCGGAAGCCTCGAAGGGACGATCCCCTTCGACTTCCCCGCGCGCCGGCTGCGCTCGGCCGCCGACGCGCTCGCGCCGACCTTCCAGCTTTACCGCAGCCACTACGACGCCGTCGCCAAGGTCGTGCTCGCGGCCGCGCTGCCGCAGGCGGCGCTGGAGTACACCATGACGCGCGTCGCGGTGTCGCCGTGGGAGCCGGACGCGTTCTCGATGTTGGCGAGCGTCGCTTCGAGTTCGCTGATGACGGTGGCGCTCGTCTACTCCGTGATGACGCTGCTGCGGACGGGCGCGAGCCCGCCGCTCGCCGAGTCGTACGCGTGGGGCCTGCGGAAGTGGTGGCGGGGCGCGGCGTGCTGGCTCCTCGTGACCGCGCTGACGTGGGCGGGGACGCTGCTGCTCGTCGCCCCCGGCCTCATCCTGATGACGGTCTTCGCCGTGGCGCTGCCGGCCGTCGCCGCCGAAGACCTCGGCCCGCTCGACGCGCTCAAAAGGAGCGCCGCCCTGACGAGGGGCTACCGCGGCCGCGTCTTCGCGGCGCTGCTGGTGATGACGCTGGCCGCCTGCGGCGCGGTGTGGCTGACGACCGGCTTCGCGGCCCCGCAGTTCGAGGCCGGCTCCTCGCTGCTCGTGTCGCTCGCCTACGCGGCCGTCTCGCAGGTCATCTGGTCGGCCTTCACCGTCCTCTCGCTCTTCACTTACCTCGGCATCCGCGCCGACCGCGGCGAGGGCGTCGCGCCGGCCGCCACCGCCGCGCAGCCCTGAAGCGCCCCGGCGCGGTTGTCCGCCGGCCGGCCTCGTCTATAATCAGAGCCGTGAAAAGGAGTCGTCAGTCGCCGGCCGCCGGTTTTCGTCTTTGCTGACGACCGGCGGCTGACGGCTACAGACTTCTCACGATTTACGATTCACGCCTTTCAGGGGTCGCGAGGGTGTACTCGTCGCAAATCACGCGCGCCAACCCGACGTGCGTCGTCTTCCTCCTCGACCAGTCCGGCTCGATGGCCGACCCGTTCGCGGGCGACGACCACACGCGCAAGGCCGACTTCGTCGCCCGCGTCGTCAACCACGCGCTGCACGACCTCGTCATCCGCTGCACCAAGACCGAGGAGGTGCGCGACTACTACCACGTCTCGGTCATCGGCTACGGCCGCGCGGTCTCTTCGGCCCTCTCCGGCGCGCTCTCCGACAGCCTCCTCGCGCCCGTCTCGCAGGTGGCCGACCACCCGGCGCGCATCGAGGCCGGCTACAAGCGCGTGGCCGACGGCGCGGGCGGCTACGTGGACATGCCCGTGCGCTACCCCGTCTGGGTCTACCCGCACGCCGACGGCGGCACGCCGATGTGTCAGGCGCTCGCGCAGGTGCGCTCCGTCCTCTCGGGGTGGCTCGCCGAGCACCCGCGCGGCTTCCCGCCCACCGTGCTCCACCTGACCGACGGCGAGTCGGGAGACGGCGACCCGACGGCGCTCGGCGAAGAGATCACGTCGCTGGGGACGGACGACGGGCGCGTGCTCCTCTTCAACTGCCACGTCTCCTCGCGGCGCGCGCGCAAGGCCGAATACCCTTCGACGGACGCGGGCCTGCCCGACGGCTTCGCCCGCACGCTCTTCCGCATCTCCAGCCCGCTACCCGAACCCTTCCTCGCCGCCGCCCAGCAGCTCGGCGTCCCCGCCTCGGAAGGCTCCCGCGGCTTCGTCTTCAACGCCGACCCCTCCTCCGTCGTCCAGTTCTACGAGATCGGCACCAGCCTCACCGGCATGGCCCCCCACATCTGGATGGACGCGTAGCCGGCCGCCACTCTCATGTTCTCCGAACGCCTTTCAATCCGCGTCAGTCATTTCCTCATGCCGAAGGACGGCGCGGCGGCGGAGGAGTGTGAGGACGCGGTGGGGCTGAACGTGGGGGGCGGGAGGTTCGCGGTGGCGGACGGGGCGACGGAGGCGTTCGACGCGGGGCGTTGGGCGCGGGCGCTGGCCGAGGGGTGGGCCGGGGGGGCGCCGCGGTCGGCCGCGGAGTTCAGGGCGTGGGTCGCGGGGGAAGGCGAGCGGCTTCACGAGGCTTGGGCCGGGAGAGAGTTGCCGTGGTACGCGGAGGAGAAGGCGCGGGGCGGTTCGTTCGCCGCGTTCGTCGGCCTGAGCATCGAAGCAGAGGGCGGGGCGCTGCGTTGGCGGGCGATTGCGCTCGGCGACGCGTGTCTGGTGCGGCGGCGCGACGGCGTGATCCGGGCGGCGATGCCGCTGGGCCGGGCGGAGGATTTCAACTCGTGCCCGGCGCTCGTGCCTTCGCGCGCGGCGGCGCTCGACGCGGCGCTGGCGCAGGCGGTGACGGCCGAAGGCGCGGCCGAAGCGGGGGACACTTTTCTGCTGCTGTCGGACGCGGCCGCGGCGTGGTTCCTTAAGCTCTCCGAGGGGCGTTCGCCCGCCGTCGGAGAGTTTGATTCCCGGCTCGCCGCGTCGGACAATGAGGCGCTCGCCGCACTCTTCCGGCGCGAGCGCGCGGCCGGCCGCATCAAAGACGACGACGTGGCCGTCGTCCGCGTCGCGATTCAAGAAGTAGACGGTAGCGCCCCGCATTAAGTCTGCCGACGCCGGCACGCTGACGACCCGGCGCCGAAGGTCTTCCTACTGACTACTGTCTACTGACTACTGACTACTGCTTTTCCGATGCGCAACCTCAGCGCCAATTTCTGGCCGTCGGCGCGGGCCTTCGCGGAGGCCGTGCAGTGCCCGGCCGTGTGCTTCGAGGAGCCGACGCTGAAGGGGATGCTGCCGGCCGTCGACCGGCTGGGGATGCCGCTCGTCACGTCGGGGCAGTTCGCCTACGTCTTCAAGCTCAACGCGCAGCAGCAGGGCGGCGGCGCGCTCGCCGTGCGCTGCTTCCGCGGCTTCCTCGGCGACCGCGAGGAGCGCTACCGCGCGCTCGACGCGCACCTCAACTCGCGCCGCGTGGCGGCGCTGCCGCGCTTCAAGTACCTGCCGCGGGGCGTGCTCGTCGCCGGCCGCCGCTTCCCCATCCTCGTCATGGAGTGGGTCGCGGGGCCGACGCTCGACGTGTACCTTGAGGAGGTCGTCGGCCGCCGCGAGGTCGTCCTCCACTTGGCCGGCGAGTGGCTGCGCCTGATGGAGTCTCTGCGCGCAGCCGGCGTCGCCCACGGCGACTTGCAGCACGGCAACGTCATCGTCGAGCGCGGTCAACTGCGCCTCGTCGACCTCGACGGCGCGTACGTGCCGGCGCTGCGCGGGCTGCCCGCCAGCGAGGTCGGCCACCAGCACTACCAGCACCCCGCGCGCGGGGCCGACTTCTTCGCGCCCGAGGTCGATAACTTCTCCGCGCTCGCCGTCTACCTCTCGCTCATCGCGCTGGCCGAGCGCCCCGCGCTCTGGCGCGAGCACCACGACGAGAACCTCCTTTTCACGCGCGCCGACTTCCAAGACCCCGGAGCCTCCGAACTCTTCCGCAAGGTGCGCGAGACGGGGCCCGAGCAGGCGCGGCTGGCCGACGCTTTGGCCGCGGCCGCCGCAGGCCACCCGGCCGAGACGCCGTGGCTGCTCGACCTCGTCGAGCCCGAGACGCGCCTGCCCGCGTGGATGAACGCGCCGGCCGGCATCGAGGTGGACGGGCGGACGCGCGAGGTGGCGCGCGCCGGCCCCGCGGCGGCCGAGGCGGAGCCGGCGTGGTCGCGGGGCCGACACCGCCGCCAGCCGATGAACATCACGTCGAACACCGTCCAGACCATCTTCGGCGGCCGGCCCTCGAAGGGCGGCGTGGCCGTGCTCGACCCGACCGACATCGGCGGCAACACGCTCGTCTTCGCCAAGCGGGCCGTCGGCGACTCTTACGCCTACCTCTGGTGGTTAATCGTCCACAACACCTTCCTGACCTTCGTCTGGGGCGGGTTCGGCATCACCGGCGCGGGCGCGGCCCTCTTCTGCACGCTGCTCCTCTTCGTCGGGGCCTTCGCGCTCTACGGCTTGGGCCGCGCCTTCTACGAGGCCGAGACGGCCACGCCGCAGGGCGGCCCGGCCCTCCACCCGGTCGCGATCCTCGGGGCGCTCGGGGCGGCCGCCGCGCCCGCGCCGCAGGTCGCGGCTTCGACTTCGCCCGCGGCCGCGCAGGCCGTGACCGCGGTCGCCGGCGCGAGCGTCGTCCGCCGCGTCGTCGGTAACGCGAGCCTCAGCCTCTACCACCGCCCGACCTGCGTCTGGGTTGACCGCATCGCGCCGCGCCACCGCGCCGACTTCGACTCGGCCGCCACGGCGCACGCGTCCGGCTACCGGCCCTGCCGCGTCTGCTCGCCGTAAGGGTTTCGGGGCGCGGGTGATGGGTTCCGGGTTGAAAGCAACCCCCCGCCGAAGCCCGGGCGGCGGGGGCGCGAACCCGGCATCCGGGACTCGTAACCCGAAACCCCTTTCGCCTTGCCCGCCGGGCGCGGCGCGTGTAAAGTTAGCCCCAAGTTCCCCGGTTTCAGCTCTTCCCTTGCAGCACGTGAAACAGTCCCGTCCGTCGGAGGTCACATTCTGATGTCCACTGATACCGTTGACCGGGGCCGGGCCGCCGAGG
>Ga0196977_1000420_pt1 | contig 22375 bp, 17 predicted proteins | sample S3v_1013CmetaG_FD_148634 | JGI IMG/M metagenome (GOLD analysis project Ga0196977, IMG submission 148634) | Soil microbial communities from Anza Borrego desert, Southern California, United States - S3+v_10-13C | ecosystem: Environmental > Terrestrial > Soil > Desert | place: USA: California...
ACGCCGTGTGGCGACCAGCGCTCATAAAATCTACTCCTCTTACGGTTCGTGTGGCGGGCTGCGGAACATCTTCGCCGCTCATTCTAAACGGCTTACGGCTTTTCCGAAAGTGACAAAGCAGAATTAGCTACAGCACCTCGCCAGAATTCGAGTCGTCGTTCAGCGGCTTTGGCCAGATCGTTTTCACCGCCGACGATCTTCCGATGCGCCGCAAAGACGCTTCTCGAAGTTGATCTCCAGCGCATGAGTCTAGCGAACATCGCTCCCGGAGTGGCCGCTCAACTTCACGCTGACTGCCTCGCCGCTGCCGCAGCCTGATCGCGTGGACCATGGAGCAGACCCAGTGGAACCGTCGGCCGTCGCCACAGTGCCCATGAAAAAGAACCGAAAATTCGTTCTTGTGCACGGGGGCGCGGTTGAACGTGACCCGACCTAGTCGGTGAGTTTCAACGACGCCGCTGCAAACCGCGGCACGTGCACCGATTCACACACCTGCTTCCTGCACACTGCGTAAGAGCCGGGCTGAAGGTTTGGGACGGTAATGCGTTGGCGTCCCTCGGCCTGCGTCACTGTACCTCCGGATTGTTGTGCAACCCAGGAGAGGTGATACTCGCCGCCGGCATGGACGAGCAGCAATGGCGCTTGATCGGCGGGAGCGTCCACTGTTAACGACCCTCCATCCTGGCCGACCTCCACGCGCATGTCGGGTTTCTCGGGATTCATCGTCATTCTTGCTGCCGTGGCGTAGAACCCCCGAGGGAAGACGATCGCATCGTATGTCTTCGTTCCCGGCGGCAGCGTTACGACGAATCGGCCCGTAGCGTCGGAGGTGGCGTGCGGCAGGAACGAGGTCGTCGTGTCCCGCGGCAAGGCGTAAACCTCCGCACCGGCGACGGGCACGCCTTTCATCCAGATAGTGCCGCGCACCTGTTGCACCGGGCGCAATATGACATCAATGGACGACGGTCCATCCGCACCGGCTTCGACCTCCACGACAGCGCTCCGCTTCTCGAACGCGTCTGCCTGCAGAGCGTATACGCCGGCCTCGAAACCCTCGAACTGAAAAGTGCCATCCTGTTCCGAGAACATCTGCTCGAAGAGCCGATCGTCAGCTTTGGATTGCAGCGTCACGATGGCGGACGGTTCCGGCGAGCCATCCTCGTTGATTGTTCGGCCGATGATCGTGGTACCGGGCAGGGTTATGTCGAAGTAAACGTCGCCATCCGGAGCACGCTCCCCCTTCACGACCAGAGTGCGCTTGACGTCTGGGATATCCGACGTCACCAGCAGCGTCGCCTCTTCATTTGTGAACGGTGGAAACACTCCTTCAAAGAGGCCGTTCTCATCGGCGGTCAGGCCCGGACCGTGCTCGCCGCCGAAGCGCACCTTTGCTGCGAGGGGCCGCCGGCCGAGCGTCACTTTCCCGCTGACGCGGTGGCCGCTGACCACAACGTCGATCAAACGGTCGCCGTCATCCGCGTGAACCGTGAACTCTTCGCGTTTCCACTCCGATCCGTCCTGCTGCTGAATCCGCAGCGCATATTCGCCAGGAAAAACGCGATTCAGCGTCCACTCACCCTTCGCCGAAGCAAGTGATTGATCGACCACCTCGGCGCTGGCGGCAAGATCATGCTTCCTGAGCAGCATGACCTGCCACCGGCGGCTCTCATGAATATCCAGAGCCGGCGTGATCCTGACAGACAGCCGGGCCGGTTTCGCAACCACGAGCGGCTCCTTCAGCAATGCATTGGTCTGCTGAATGATGTCGATGGTCCGCGTGTCGCTCACGAGATCTTTGGCCTGAGCACGGAGACTGTATCGTCCCGGAGCCAGTCCGCGCACCTGAAAAAAGCCTTTTGTGTCCGGCCTGGCCGTGTGCCGCCGTAGCCCGCCGCGATTGGGATCGACATTCACGGGCGTAAGAGTCACTTCGATCGATTTCAGCAGTTCCGGTGTCGATGCCCGGCCTGTTTGAATCTTTCCGGCAAGCGATGACCCCGGCGTCAATTCGATGGTGCCGATATCCACCGTGTCACCGACCTTCACACCCCAACGGAATTCTGTGGCGAACCCAGTCAGGTTGAATCGCATGTCGAGTTGACCGGCCGGCAGGGCGCAACGCCAGTCGGTCCCCATGAACGGACACACCACGATTCCTGCTGGTCCGGCCTCGTCGCCGGACGCCGTGAAATTCACGACCAGATCCCCGGACGCCGGCGGACGGCCGCTCAGTTTGCCGCTGATGGAGCCGAGCGGCCATAGCTGAAGGTTCACCGCGTCCCATCCTGAGGTGTACACCGGCAAAGACCATAAGGTGGTCGACGCGGCCGTGATCTCCCACGTGCCGCCGCCCGGTAAATCCACGGTGGTGGCTTTACCGACCGGCAACTCGACGACCCGTGCGGGATTGTCTTCGTCGATACGGCGTACGGTTGCTCTTACTACGTCCGGGACTTGCTTTGCTCCCGCGACCGTCACGGTGATCGTCAGCGCGGCGACATCGCCGGCACCTAGAGTCAAGACGGCAGTCAATAACATCCAATCCATCAGCGCACCAGCCCGTGCATACCGTCGTCTTCGCCGTTCCATCGTATTTCTCAAGCGATCAGTGATATCTGGATTGAATCAGGACGTGTAATAGTGACAAGTGCCATATCCTCGGCAGTTGGCCGTCAATGCGTAGTCGCATCCGCAATACCCCCACATGGCGATGTATGCGCAGATCTTGTACCCTCTCGGCGTGCCGTCGTTGAAATACGCCTCCGCACACTCGCGGCATCTCGACTTATCGGATGGCCGCGCCGCACATGTACTCGCCCGCGGCCCACTGTAGGCCGTCCCGGTAGGGCTGTTGTACCCGAAACAAGCAGCGGTGCTCATATCCAGGACACATCCGGAGTCGTACGTCTCCTTGTTTACCGGTTCGATGCCGATACCGGCTTGCGCCGTGACAGCGCCACACATTACGGCTAGAAGCACGAGCATGATCCTGACCTTCATTTCACTCTCCTTATCCTGTGCATTGCACGCTCTTGACGGTTCCAGTGTCTATTCGGTTGCGCGGAGAATAGCCGTGCGATTTGTTGACGTCAATAAGTAGCGCATAGGTGACGGGCGTAAAGTAAAGTGACGTTGTCTTTGGGAACTTCTGACAACCGTATATCGACAACGGGTTCCTCCCCCGCCCGCGACGAAACCGTAGCTCGCTATGCATGACTCGCCATGCTCGGGATTTGCCCGACGGCATTCTTTATCTGGACGAGTATGTTGGGCCGTCAAGGCAGGACTGGTCGCCTGCGCAGTTGGCCACCCTCAGGCGATTTACAGCCTGATGCCGCGAGACTGGCGCGTTTATGACCGGGTACGGCCGCCCATTGAATACGGAGCTGCCTGCGAGGCCATTCGCTCGCCGGAGGTTCTTACACAGGTTGCCATCGGCTTCGACATAATGGAGAGGCGTGATCACGGCGGCACTCTCTTATCGATTCTCGTTCCCGTCATGAACTGGAACATCGCACCCGCTGAGCTTCAACAGTCGCTGATCGCCGCGGGCGCCGGCGTGAGGGACCGTCTTGCCCAGGCGATGGGCAAGACGGTCCCTTCTAACGTCACTGCGCGTTACCGACCGGATAGAGCTGCCCGCGGATGTCTCCGTAATACGTCTGACCGGACGTGTGGAGATTGAAGTAGAGCTGCCGCTCCAGCGCGAGATCCGCCAATCCGCCGATGGTCATGACCTTCGCGGGCTTGATCGATTCCAGGGACGGGCTGCCGATGATGCATCCTCGCGTAAAGCCTTCGACCGCACCGTGACCTTCGCCCTGTGCAACGGTCCGCGCGATGTGGTCGTTCTTCAGTTCGACAGTGAAGAGCCCGTCGGCAAGGTTTTGCTTGATGTCTGTAGCCAGCGCGAAGTCGACGATGATCGGTCCGAGGATGCCCGGTTCCCCGCAGTGGATGTGGAACATGGTCACCTTGGCGACATCAACGCCTTCCACTTTCACGTCGACCCACGCACGGCTCAGGTCTTTGCTGAAGCGGATCTGCCCGTGACCGCGATGGCCCGCTGCCTCGCGCTGATCGCGCGTCATCGACGGCGTGGTCGAACGGAACTGCTTCGGGACGGAAGACGGCGTGTTCTCTTCCTCGTTCGACTCCTGATGCGGGCTCAGGAACGCCTCGACGACGAGGCCGATCTCTCTCCCGCGAGCCGGATCGAGTGATGCTGCCGGCTGAGTGGATGTCGACGCGGCCTCCGCGGACGCCGCGGCCGCTGTCGACGCCGTCTGTGTCGCCGCGGTCTGATCGGTCGAAATGGCATTGGAGCGTTGCTCGCATCCCCACAGCAGGACGAGCAGGCAAACGAGTGGAACGCGCGATCTGTGCATCGTAGGGCCCTTCGTTTCCGGATGGATTGGATTGGTTGTGAGATTAAACCATGCTCGCAGGCGTATGCTGCGAGCAGGGGTTGCGCACATGAAGACGATCGCCATTGTCCTGATCGCATTTGCCTTCATTGGTTGTGTCTCATCCCACACGCAGTCGCGCTTTCACGCCGCTCGCGGCGCGTGCAGCGTCAGTCCGGAAATGCTCGGACAATGGACGAGCTCACGGCCGAGCCAGTTGGGCTCCGCGAAGATGACGCTGACGCTCAACTGCGACTGCAGCTACACGATGCGTGTTGCGGCGGCCATCGCCCGCATCACGGAAGACGGCGAGTTTCGCGCAGAGGGCGATCGCCTGGTGATGTCGCGCTCGAGCGGCAGCGAGACGACGTGGCCGTATCGGATCGAGAACGGCAAGCTGCATCTCACCGAACACGAGAACGAGACGCACGAGTATCAGTTGGTGAAGAAGGTACAGTGCGCTGCGTCTCAATAATGCGTTTGCGTTAGTTGCGGCGGTAGACCGCGCCGTAGTTTGACGCGACGCGCACCGGCTTCCACTCACCGCTCTGCGCGACCTGCACACGGTCGCGGTCCTCGATCAACTCGCGCCACTCTCCGCTCGACGGCCACTCGATCCACGCCTCGGCATCGCGATCGGAGAAGTTGAGGATGACCATCATCTCGTCGCCCGGCTCGCCGCGGCGGTACGCGATGATGCCGTCGCGGCGATGAGACTCATCGTCGTAGTAGAAGAACGATCCGCGTGCATGCAGCGCGCGGTGGCGGCGCCGCAGTGAGCCCATGATGCGATAGAGACGAACCAGCGCTTTTCCGCGCTCATCGTAGAAGTACTCCCAATGCAGATTGCGGCCGAAGAGGTTCCGGCCGAGACCCCAGCCGGGTACGCTCCAGTTCTCCGCGAACTCCTGCCCATGCCAAAGCATCGGGATACCCTTGGCGGTGTAGAGCGCGATGACATACGGCTGCGTTTTGTAGAAGCGCGAGCGGTCGCCATAAGGCTGATCGAGGAGATCGACGAGGCCCTCGATGCCGAAGCGGGTAATGAACCGGCTGTGATCGTGCGACTCGAAGTACTGGAACGGAGCGACCGGAAAAACGTCACCCTCGTTGCTGAACTCGCGCGGATAGCCGGTGAGCTCCGGGTCGAGCTGATGCGCGAACGACATGCGCGCTCCGCCGGCCACGGCCTGACGGCTGGCCTCATCGAGCAGGCCGTTCTGCCAGCACGTGTTCGTGTACGTCGTCCGGAGAATGCCTCGCGCGTCAGGGAGATGCTCGGCGCACTGAATGATCGCGCTGTATCCCTGCGCCGTCGCGAAGCGGCCGATGCCGCGCGAATGCTGGTACGTGCGGTATACGAGCGCGGCATAACCGTCGCCCATCGGACCATCCAGCATGCCCGGGACGTAGTCGTAGCGGAAGCCGTCGATGTGGTACTCGGCGAGCCAGTATTGATTGACAGCGAAGAAGTAATCCCGCGCGAATTCCTTCTTGTAGTCGACGCCGGGACGCTGAAAGAACTCTCCTTCGAAGAAGCCCATCATCGGATTGACTTCGCCCGACGTTTCGTAAACGAGGTTGTAGGCGAACTCGGGATGCGCATGCGCATAGACGGCATCGACGATGACAGCGATGCCCTGCTCGTGGCATGCGCGCACGAGGCGCTTGAATCCATCCGCACCGCCGTAACGCTCATCGGGCGCAAAGTAGCCAAGAGGCGTGTAGCCCCACTCGACGTCTTCTTTTACGTTGGAGACCGGCATCAGCTCGAGCACGTTGACGCCGAGGTCGCGGAGATACGGGAGCTGGGCGATGACGCCGTCGAAGGTCTCGTTGAACTCGCCGACGTGAAGCTCATAGACCACCATCTCGTCGACGCCCGGGACGCGATACGCATCGTCGGTCCACTGGAACGGCGCCGCCGCGTCGCGTACGTCGAACGAAGACAGCGTGCCGGTGCCATTCGCGCGCGCGAACGGGTCGGCGAACCAGAACGTGACGATCCGGTCGTTGCGCAGCAGTTGGAAGCGATAGAGATACCTGCCCTCGCTGCCGAAGTTTCCGTCGGCATGCGCGGTGAGATCGACCGTCGTTTCCCACAGATCGAGCGTCGATCCATTGCGCCATGAGAGATCGAACAACTTCGGCTCGACGCCGCGCACGAATTGATCGCGCTCGTGAATGATGCGCACCTGCAGGCGATAGCCCTTGTGGAAGGTGATGTGCGGGAGGTAGACGCCGAAGCGGACGGTGCGGCCAGCGACGTGCGCGCCGACTTCATTGAGATCGACGATCATCAGCATGAGGAGAGGCGCGGCAGCGAATTTCCCTACCTATGGAGTGCGACGGCAAGAGCTGCCGCACTCCATAGGTCTTCACGCGCTCATCACGATGCATGCGATGCCGACTACGGCAATGACCACCGGCTCCGGTATGCGTTTCAGCCAGACCAGGGATGCGAGCGTCGCCGCGAAAATGAGGATCGTCGGAACGTCGATGATCGCGCGGCGCGCGAGGACGTACACCGCGCCGCCAATCGCGCCTGTCGCGGCGGCCGTCACGCCGTCGACGAATGCTTTGAGCCGCGGGTTGTCCGCGAACCGCGAGTAGAACGGCGCGGGGATCACGACGAACAGGTAGCACGGCAGGAAGACGCCAAGCGCCGCGAGCGCCGCGCCGCCGAAACCGTTCACGAGATAGCCGATGAACGCGACGGTGATGACCACCGGCCCGGGCGTGATCATCGCGACCGCAACGGCGTCGAGAAACTGCTGATCGGTGAGCCACTGGTTTTCACGCACCACGCCGCCGTAGAGAAAGGGCACGATGGCCAGGCCGCTGCCGAAGACGAACGCGCCGGCTTTCGTGAAGAACCAGAACAGCGCAAACGGCGGCACGATCGCCAGCGGTGTCGTGACGCGCGAGCGGCCGATCTGCGGCAGCAGCGCCGCGCATCCACAGCCGAAAATGAGCGAGACGACCTCCGCCTCCAGCACCGCGGTCGCGATCGCATTCGCGGCGAAAATGATCCAAAGGAACCAATCCCCGCCGAGAGTCATGCGCACGAGCTTGTACGCGCTGCGCAGGATGATCGCGATCACGGCGGCGCCGATGCCATAGAACGCGGCCTGCATCCACGCCAGGCCGCCGAAGCGGACGTAAGCCATGGAGATTGCCATGACCATCACGAAGGACGGCAATACGAACGCGATCGCGACGAGGGTCGCGCCGAAAACGCCGCCTTTCGCCCATCCGAGGTAGATGGCGAGTTGGGCAGCGAGCGGGCCGGGGGCGAGTTGCGCGAGCGCGAGCCCCTTCACGTATTCGTCTTTCGTCACCCAACCGCGCGCCTCGACGAGATCGCGCTGCATGTATCCGGCAAGCGCGATCGGTCCGCCGAATCCGAACGTACCCAATCGCAGAAAGTACGCGACAAACGCCGCCAGCGACGGCTGCTCAGCCACGCAACTCCTCGGCCAGCGCTTCCACGTGTCTGCGGATGGCGGCGACGGAGCCCTCGAGGTCTTCGCTCGCCGCGGGTACGTCATCCCATCGCTCGATGGCGGCGCCTGCGAGGTCACAACCGATGGTGACGATCCTCGCGGCGGATTCGAGCTCGCCCGGCGCGACGTGATGCGGCTCGACCTCGCGAACGGCGAACCCTTCGCCCTCGAGGTAGTCGGCGACGGGTGCCGGTACGGCGTCGTACGGATCTTCCGCGGCGGCAGCAGTCGCGATGAACGGCAGCCCGCGTTCGGCGGCCAGTCGGTTGAAGTGTGACGCCGCGATCACACTCTTCGCGCCGCCGTGCTGACAAAGAAAGAGGATTTCCTGCATCGACTTACTCTAGCAGTTGCTAGATTAGACAGGCAACTGTTAGTATGGCTGCATGCCGCGCTGGCTGATCCTCGTCCATCGCATCCCTCCCCGTCCGCTGTACCTCCGCGCGAAGATGCGTCAGCGGCTGGCCGGCGTCGGCGCCGTGGCGGTGAAAAACTCCGTGTACCTGCTGCCGCACGGCGCTGATGCCCTGGAAGACCTGCAGTGGATCGCGCAGGAGATCGTGGCCGGCGGTGGCGATGCGCATCTGTTCGCCGGTGACTTCGTCGATGGCGTCGCCAACGACGCGGCCGTGGTGCAGTTCCGCGAAGCGCGCGACGCCGACTACGACGCGCTCGCCGCGGATGCGCACGCGGCGATGAAAGCAGCGCGAAGCGCGGCGGCCGTGGCCGAGCTCGCGACCGCACATGCACGCCTGCTGCGCCGGCTCGAGGAGATCCGCAGGATTGATTTCTTCGAGGCCGAGCGGCGCGCGGCGGCCGAAGAAGCGCTCGCCGCGATCGAAACGCGACTGCAGAAAGACCGCAAGGAGGAGACGCGAATGCTGAAGGCGAAACCGGAGTTGCGCGGAAGAACATGGGTCACCCGTCCCGGCGTGAAGATCGATCGCATGGCGTCGGCGTGGTTCATCCGCCGCTTCGTCGATCCGAAAGCGCGTTTTCGATTTGCCGAGCCGGCCGCGGCAAAGAAAGATGGCGAGCTGCACTTCGACATGGTCGGCGGCGACTTCACGCACGAAGAGGACCGCTGCACGTTCGAGACGCTCGTCGGCCGCGTCGGGTTGCCGGATAAAGGCGTACGCGCGATCGCAGAGATCGTGCACGACCTCGACCTGAAGGACGGCAAGTACGGACGCGCCGAAGCCGCAGGCGTGCGCATGATGCTGGACGGGTTGATGGCGCGCACCGAGAATGACGACCAGCGCATCGAACGCGCACTCGTCATCTTCGACGATCTCCACGAAGCCCTCGGCAGCACGCGCGCGAAACGGAACCGCAAGTGATGTTCAGTGAATCGGCGCGATCGGTTTGATCGGCTGAATGGCGTTCGGGCCGAGGTCGAGCGCGGACAGCGGCTTGCCGGCGTGGGCTGGCTTCCCCTTCACTATGACGCCGCCATCACGAATCGATCGCGTGACCAGCGGGTTTCCCCAGTACGTGACGTTTCCTCCGGATCGAACGCTGGCCGTGAGGGTCCGTCGAGGATGGGTGAAGATCTTGCCGCCGGAGTAGACGGAAGCGACGACGGAATCCGCTGCGACCGGGCGGATGTCGATGGTCCCTCCTTGCTCGACGCTGGCAGCGATCGTCGCCTGCGCTGAAAACGCATCGGCGATCTCGAGCGTCCCGCCGTTCGAAACGGACACGGCGGTGAGGTCCGGCGTCACCACCTCGACCCTCAGACGCTCGTGGCGACCATGCTTCCGGCCGGCGTTGTGAATGACCAGCCGTCCTTCGCGAACGCCGATGCGTGCAGCGCGCAGATCGCCGCTGATGAGCGTGACGCGCTGGGTCGCTCCCTGACGGACGACGACGTGTCCGCCGCTATGCAACGCGACCGATTCAAAATGCCCGACGGGTACGACGGTCTGTGCCGCCGAGCTGAAAGCAACGAAGAGCAGCAAGGTCCACATGCGCATCGTGTCACTCCTCGCTGGATTAGACGGCGTCGCGCGCGTTTCGTTAGATCACGGAGCGAAGTACGACTCGAGCGCGAACGGCTTCGCGAAGTAGTCCACCTTCCATGATGGGCTCGTCTCATCGAGCAACAGGGCGATGGCGGCGCCGGTCGCGTAGACCACTTCGCGTTGGCGCTCGCCGAGCTTCGGATTGTCGAGCGACCGCAGGATGCCCGCCAACGTCTCCTCGGCAACGACGGACATCGAAGGCTGAACCTTCGCGACGCAAGCGACCGTCGATGCTTTCGATGCGAGCATCAGCTCCGCGTAACGCGGGATCCCTTCCTGCCACAGTTGCAGGCGGAGATACGCGTAGTCGTCGGCGGTGAGGTTGTCGCGCAGCTCACGCCACGTCGATTTCACCTCGCGCAACGCGGGCGTGAACGCAACCGTGCCGCGTGCGCGCACGGCTTTCGCAAGCGCGTGCGAGAAACGCTCGAAGCGTTGCTGCACGGCCGGATCGGCGTACGGGAAGGCGTAGTTCAACATCCACATGCCGGTGGTGTCGCCCTTCGACAAATTCAGTGCGGCAGTTCTCTCGTAGTACCAGGGTTGCGAATACTGCAGTTGGTGGAAGTGCTCGTGCAGCAGCGTCACCAGCCACGCCGCTTCGCTTTTGCCGGTCTTCGCGGGCGTACCGACCACGATCACCGGCTCCGGCGATGAGATCGGGAACGTCGCCAGGAAGTTCGGACTGAACGTGCGCTTGCGATGAAACAGCTTGTAGCCCGCGACCGGCGCCGCATCGCCCGTTTCGAAACCCTTCGCGTTCGACGCCTTCGTCACCAGGTACTCCGTTTCGCCGGCCACCAGCAGCGTCGAGAACGGAGCAGCCGACCAGCCGGGCCACACCTCGTCACCGACTGCGGCGGCCACTTCATGCGCACATTGCAACGTCGCGGATTCAGCCGGCGGAAATGCCAGAGCAAGCACGAGCAGTAGGTGCATATCCGATTTACGACCGGGCTTACGCATTGGTTACGATGCACCCCTCGAAGGCTACCCATGTAGCCCTCGCCCCGCTTGCGGGGAGAGGGTGGCCGAAGGCCGGGTGAGGGGCTAACCGCGAGCACGACACACCGTCCAACCGCACATGCGCGCCGCCGTTTTGACATTCGCTCTCTTCACGCTCGCCTGCTCGACGACTCGTCCCACCGAATCCGTACGCATGGTTCCCGACGAAGCTCAGGCCGTCCTCTCCATCCTCGACAAGCGTCACGCGCGTGAGGCGATCACCGACGCGGACTGGTCGCGTCTCTTCGCCACCGAAGGCTACGTGCGGCTGAAGGCGCGCGAGCATTCCATGCAGCGGAAGTTCGAGGACGACACGTTCCGCGCGTTCGTCATGAGCGATGAGCTGCTCGCGCGCCGCGCCGAGCTTTCTGCGACTGTCGCGAGCTGGCTGCGCGCCGACATCACGCAGGCCGCGCAGCTCGCCCTCGCCTATCTGCCGAAGGGCTCCACGCTCAAAGCGAAGATTTATCCGGTCATCAAACCGGCCACGAACAGTTTCGTGTTCGACCTCGGCGGCGATCCCGCGATCTTCATGTACGTCGAGCCGCTGGCGCGCGAAGTATTCGAGGCCACCGTCGCGCACGAGCTGCATCACGTCGGCTACTCGAACAACTGTCCGGTTAACGACTCGCCCCAATGGTTCAGCGCATTCGGTGAAGGGATCGCCACACTCGCCGCCGCCGGAGGACCATCGGGCATCCCGCAACGCAAACCGGAGGTCATGGCCGAGTGGACGAAGCAGATGGCGCAACTCGAGGAGAACTTTCGCAAGGTCGATGCGTTTCTCGTGGACGTCGCCAGCGGCAAGTTATCCGAGGAGGAGCAGCGGAAACGCGGGTTCGAGTTTTTCGGGATGGTGGGCCCCTGGTACACCGTCGGCTGGAAGATGGCCGTGGTCATCGAGCAGACGTACGGACGTGACGCGCTGATTCAGGCGTCGTGCAATCCGCGCGAAATGTTTCGGCTGTACAACCAGGCCGTTGCGCCGTGGGAGCAGAAAACGGGAGAGAAGTTGCCGAAGTGGTCCGTCCCACTTTGAGGTGGTACGCTCCGCCGCCGTCATGGGCCGCGGACGGCGAAAGGGATCATTGGAGCGCTGGGAGCTCGCCGCGAAGACCGAGCCGTACGCCGGTATCGCGAAATCGCGCGCGGCTTTCTTCGAGTCCGGCGAGCGAGAAGTCGAAGCGCTTTTCGCGGCGATCCGCAGGTTCCATCCATATCTCGAGATCCACGACGTGCTGGAGCTCGGCTGTGGGCCAGGCCGTCTCCTGCCGGCTTTCGCGCAGCGAGGCTTTCGCGTCACCGGCGTCGACCTTTCGCCGTCCATGCTGGAGCTCGCGCGCAAGAACGTTGAGGAGCCGCTCGAGCTCCTCGACGCGCGCACGTTTCAGCAGCAGCGCGATCGCACGTACGACATCATCAATATTTCACGCGTGCTCCAGCACATCCCGCCGGCTGAAGGCGTCGAACTGCTTGGCGATCTGACGCGGCGGCTCAACATGGGCGGCGTGCTCCATCTGAACGTTCCGTTTCGCAGCAGGCGCTCGCGCGCATCGCAGGCGCTGCTTTCCCTGCGCAGCGCGCTGCCACTCGCCAACCGCATCGTCAATCGCGTCAAGCGTCGCCCGCCGGATGCGCCTGTTTTCCCGCCGCAGGTCTATTCGCTCGACGAGGTTCTCGATCTTTTGCATCAAAGCGGCTGTGCACTCATCCGTGTCGATGTCGAAACCGAGAATGAGTTGACGACAGCTCATATCCTCGCGCGCAAGGGCCATCCGCCAACGAGCGAGCCGATCGTAGTCCCGGAGACCGTCGACACGCCGCTGAGCTCCCCCGAGCCATCGGATTATCTCGACCCGCGCACGTTGCTGGAGTCCCTTTCGATCGAAGAACTGAACGCGCGTGCCGAGGCGTATTTTGCGTCGACGTCGGATTGGAGCCAGCAACTGGCCAAGCCGTTCGGCAGCATCCCCGATTCCCCCGCCATGCTCACCAGCCTCGGCGTGCTGTTGCAGGGCGCGCAGCTCGTCCCCGGCATGACCGTGCTCGACTTCGGCGGCGGCACCGGCTGGCTCTCACGCTACCTCGTGCAACTCGGTTGCAACGTGATCCTCTGCGACGTCGCTCCCACCGCGCTGAAGATCGCACGCGAATTCATGGAAACGCATCCGCCGATCGGCCGGCACGTCGGCACCTTTCGCACGATCGTGTTCGATGGCCACGACATCCCACTCGCGAACGAAGAAGTGGATCGCATCGTCTGCTTCGATGCCTTCCATCACGTTCCGAACGCCGACGAAGTGCTGACGGAATTTGCGCGCGTGCTCAAGCCGGGAGGTCTCGCGGCGTTCTCCGAGCCCGGTCCGCATCATTCGCGATCGCCGCAATCCCAGTTCGAGATGCGCACGTACGCCGTGATCGAGGCCGATGTCGATGTACACGCGATCTGGAAGTCAGCGCGAGCGGCCGGCTTCACCGATCTTCGTCTTGCGGCATTCAACGGAACGCCCGCGTTCATGACGCTCGCGGATTTCGAAGAGCTGCTGGCGGGCGGCAAGGCGCTGCAGACGGCCGCGCTCGAGATGCGCAGCTTCACCGCGGACGTGCGCACGTTCACGCTGCGCAAACACGGCACGGAACGGCTGGACAGCCGCTCGATCTCGGGACTCTCCGCCACGCTGCGCGTCGAGTTGCTCGCACCACCGCGCGCCAACATCCCAACGCCGTTCACCGCATCGATCACGAACACGGGCAAGCAGGTCTGGCTCCCTTCGGCCGAAGAGGTCGGAGGAGTAGCGTTGGGCGCACATCTCCTTCAGGGAGGTACGGTCGTCGAATTCGAATTCCTGCCATGGGTGAAGCTCGGCGACGCCGGCGTTGCTCCGAATGAGACCATGACCGTCACCGGATTCGTACCCGCGCTCGCGGCTGGCGAATACGACATCGAGTTCGACTGCGTGGCCAGCAACATTACGTGGTTCTCGCAGGCCGGGTCAGCCGCGCAGCGCGTGCGCCTGGACGTGCGGTGATGACGGGAGGCTCCCGTCGTCACGGCGTATAGCGCCGCGTCGGCACGCCTTCGACCTTGCTGATGCTCAGCGACGCGAACGTGCGAATCAGCTTGCGACCTTCGGCATCGCCGCTCTCGTACGCGCGGCAGAGCATCGACGCCTTCGTCGGCGTCTCCGATGCGGAGATCGTGAAACCCTCGCCGTGCGGCTGGCGTGGATCGCGCGTTGCGGTCTTGGACCACGAGCCACCGCGCAGCTCATAGCGGATGAAGTCGTCGCCCTTGCCGGTCTGGAACGACTGCGCGGCGACGGCGGGGATGCCGTTGGCGTTCGCCTTCTGCTCGTCGAGTGCGCGTGCGACCGACGCGGCGACGATGTCGCGCAGGACATGCTCGTTATCGCTGTTCGGAGAGAGAAAGAGTCCCGTGTGATACAGCGGCTTCTCGAACTGCGAGCGCGCCGTCTTCTCCGTGCGTGTGCGTCGCACCTCGCACGGCGCCGAGAACTTCCGCGCCTCCCATTCGAACTTCAGTACCGAAATGCCGCCGATCGGCGGCAGCGGGTCCTGATGCGCGACGCGCGCGCCGGCCAGCGACACGTCGAGCACGAACACCACGACCTCGCCGACCGTGCCGCGGATGCGCTGCACGGGCGTAACGCGGCCATACTGGCGGCGCTCGTCGACCTCGGAGAAAGCATTGGACATGCTGATTCGGGAAACCCGCCCGCATTATACGGGTGGATGTGCGCATTGACGTTCACCTCGCCTCGCCGGACCGAGGAATGAATCGGTGCGCCACATGCTTAACCCGCGCGCATGCAGCAGTTTCGATACGACATCCGCAACGTTGCCATCATCGCCCACGTCGACCACGGCAAGACCACGCTCGTCGATGCGCTCCTCAAACAGTCGGGCGCCGTCCGCGCCAACCAGCAGATCGACGACCGGGTCATGGACTCGAACGATCTCGAGAAGGAACGCGGGATCACGATCCTGGCGAAGAACACCTCCATCCGCTATCTCGTCGACCAGCCCGACGCCCTCGGCCATCCCGTGCACCATGAGCCGACGCACACCGCCAGCGGGCATGATCTGCCCGCGGAGTTCATCCATCCGTCCGAGGTGAAGATCAACATCGTCGATACGCCGGGACACGCGGACTTCGGTGGTGAAGTCGAGCGCGTGCTCTCGATGGTGGAAGGAGTGATCCTCCTCGTCGACGCCGCGGAAGGACCGATGCCGCAGACGCGCTTCGTGCTGCGCAAAGCGCTCGCCCTCGGACTGCTGCCGATCGTCGTGATCAACAAGATCGATCGCAGCGATGCGCGCCCGACGGAAGTGGTCAACGAAGTCTTCGACCTGATGATCGAGCTCGGCGCGTCTGATGAGCAGATCGACTTCCCGATCCTCTACGCCATCGGCCGCAAAGGCATCGTGCGTCACGAGCTGACGGACACGACTGAAGATTGCCGTCCGTTGTTCGACGCAATCCTCAAGCGCATCCCGCCGCCGCCCGGCTATGCCGACGCGCCGCTGCAGCTCCTTGTCAGCGCGATCGATTACAACGAATACCTCGGCCGCACCGGCGTCGGCCGCGTGCAGCGCGGCAAGATTCGCCAGAACACCGACGTGATCCTGATCCTGCGCGACGGCACGCACAAGAAAGGCCGCGTCACCAAGTTGTGGGCGTTCGAAGGCCTGAAGCGTGCGGAAATCGAAGAAGCCTCGGCCGGCGAGATCGTAGCGGTGGCTGGTTTCGCCGACGTCGAGATCGGAGAGACTTTCACCGCAGCCGATGCGCCTGAGGCACTCGAGCCGATCGCGATCGACGAGCCGACCGTGTCGATGACGTGGATGGTCAACGACTCGCCGTTCGCGGGGACGGAAGGCAAATACGTCACCTCGCGCAACATCAAGGAACGGCTCGATCGCGAGCTGCGCAAAGACGTCGCGTTGCGCGTGCGCGAAACGGGTCAGGCTGACCGGTTCGAAGTGGCGGGACGCGGCGAGCTGCATCTCTCGATCCTTGCGGAGAACATGCGCCGCGAAGGCTACGAGTTCGCGCTGTCGCGGCCGCAGGTCATCCTCAAAAACATCAACGGCCAGACCATGGAGCCGTACGAAGCGCTCGTCGTCGACATCGAGGAAGGGCACACCGGCCCGATCATGGAGAAGCTGCAGCAGCGCCGCGGCGAGATGACGGACATGGTCAATCCCGGCACCGGCCGCGTGCGCATCGAGTTCAAGATCCCGACGCGCGGCCTGTTCGGCATCCGCACGGAGTTCCTCTCCGAGACGCGCGGTACGGGATTGCTGTACCACACGTTCCTCGAGTACGGCCCGTATCGCGGTGAGCTGGCCGGACGCAATCGAGGCGCGCTGATCGCGAAAGAAGCGGGCGACACTACCGCGTACGCGATCGAGCCGCTGCAGGAACGCTCCACGCTCTTCCTCGGTCCCGGCTCCAAGGTTTATGGCGGCCAGGTCGTCGGAGAAAACTCGCGCGACGTCGACATGGTCGTGCAGGTCTGCCGCGCGAAGCACCTCACGAACATGCGCGCGTCCGGCTCGGACATGGCGGTCAAGCTGACGCCGCCGCGCATCCTCACGCTCGAGCAGTGCCTGGAGTGGATCGAGGACGACGAGCTCGTGGAGGTGACGCCGGAGTCGATCCGCATCCGCAAGCAGTTGCTCGACCACTCGCAGAGGGACGTCGAGCGCAAGAAGGCGAAGAAGGCCGCGGCAGAAGGGTAAAACCTATGGAGTGCGGCAGCAAGCTGCGCTTTCAACACTGCCGCCGCAGCAAAGGTCATCGTCATCCGAGGTCGGACGGTCGAAGGAGAATCGATCGTTCTGAATCGCAAAGCTCGCCGGTGACGGCGGGCGGTGGCATGGGTTGACGCGCGATGAAGCCAGGTGACGCTTACGTCTCGAGCATTTCCTGCGCTTTCGCGAGCGAGCGTTCGGCGTGCACGACCGCTTGCGCGGTCTTCTTCGCTTCGCTCGAGGCCAGCCGCGCTGCTTCTTTGGCTTCGGCGTAGCGCGCCTCGATCTCCTGCTTCTGTTTTTCGACCGCCGCCACGCGCGCGTTCGCTTTCGTGAGCGACGACTCCGCGCGTTCCGCATCGCGATGCGCTTCGCGCAGTGCTTTTTCCGCCGTCTGCACGGCTTCCTGCAGGCGGGCGCGCGCCGCAGCCGGATCTTCGGTTGGTTTCGGAGTACGGAACAGGAGCACCTTCTCCGCCTGGAGTTTCTTGTCGCCCATCAGTACGGCAAGCGTGTCGAATCCGGGCGGTTCGACCTCGGTCGTGAGGCGGCCAGCTCGCGGGACGCCTTCCATGTCGCCCCACGCCGCCAGCGATTCCAGTGTCGTCGACACCCGACGCATCAAATCGAGCGATGCCGCGTGTCCTGCCTCCTCGAGAATGGCGGTAGCTTTCGTCAGCAGGGCCATCGTCATCTGCTTCTTCTCCTCGATGAGCGCGCGCAGATCGGCGTTTTTGAGTTGTCCGGTCTGTGCCTTGCGAACGCGCTCGCCGAGTGTGAGCAGCCGCTCGATCACCTTCGGATCCTGCCAGTAGAGCTGATTCACCGTCCACGCCGGCGCGGACGGTTTCGCGAGCGCTTTCACGCGCTCAGCGTCGAGCGTCCGCGCGTCGCTTTTCAACTGCTTCGCGAGTGCATTGCGAGCCCCGGTAAACTCGGCGATGGGAAGTTTGAAGAGGGCGTCGATCTCCGCCGCGATGTCCGACCCGCGTCTGGCCATTCTGTCGTCTCCTCCGCGAGGTTAGCAGCAGTGCGTTGGTCGACGGCGGTACGCGGCACCGGCAACCGAATCCGGTCGGAGGAGCGCGTCCCTCAATGGAATCGGCCAGTGCGCCATGCTCATCCCGAGACCCTCGGACGCGCAGTGCGCTTCAAGTGGCCGCCGATGGGACAGCCGCCCGATTCCCGCGATCCGGTGCTCAGCGCTTCCGATTACATCGTAACCGGTTGAGTTCGCCCTCGGAGGTCGCGTCCTGTTCCATCGTCACCGAGTCGGCTGTTACGGTCCAGATCTCGGTTCGACGGAGTCGATAGTAGCTATCCAGAACCCACGTTCGGCTTTGAGTACCGCATCGAAGTCGAAGAGGCGGGTCACCAGGTCCGATCATGTAGGCTTGATAGTTACGATCCCCGTGTGGTGGCAGTGGAGGAATGTTCCCGTTCGTGAGCACCAGGACTTCGGGCGTTGTTTTCCACTGGATGATGTCGCCTTTCTTCTCGCCCCACACACACTCATACGTGATCACACCCGCAAGCCCACAGGAGTCAGGCATGTTCTCCTGATGCAGAGCTTCTGGAGGTGACACGGGCCGAGGCGTCGGAGCAGACCGCGGAGCCATGCGAATGATGCTGGGAGGAGGCGGGAGAGAAGCGGTCATTTCTCCTCGGAATTTGAGCTTTTGCACTCTTGGGTTGCCAAGCTTCTCGAGCCGCGCAGCGAGCAGCATCGCCTCGCCTTTTTGTCCTTTGTCCCACAGCAGGTTGGCGAGCGAGGCCATCCCTGCGGGACTGCCCATATCGGAAGCGACGCGATACCATGCCTCGCTACTGGAGACATCGCCTTCACGCAACGAGTGCGTGCCGATGTCGGTAGCGGCGGAGGCGTTGCCGAGACCAACAGCCAAGGCATGCCATGCGAGCGGGTTTGACGCGTTTCGGCTGACTATGCCGCGATTGATGGCGTCGCCTATGAGGTCGGCGGAAATGCCGTCGCCCGACAACGCATACCGCTTTACAATCTCGACAATTTTCAAATCTTCCGCGGCAGCGGAGCCGCCTTGAGCCACAATCGCGCTCAGCCTCACCACTGGATGGCTGCTGGAGCGGTACAGATCGTCTCGCAGCGTTCGATCAGGCGCGCCGTCGAATCCATTTAGTGCGCGCAATGCTTCCTCTAGTTGCACAATCGTGTTGTCGCCGATCGTACCCATCCTCGTGATTTGCGATCGCGCCAGCTTGGCTGCTACGCCCGGTTTCATCAGCTCCGTTAGCTTGGCGGCGCCGCTTGCCAAATCGTGGAGCAAAGCGCGCATTTCGTCACTTTGAATCTCCTTCTCATCGGCAGCCGTGACCAGCTTTTGCATCTCTTTTGCTCGACGGACGTCTTCGCGGCACTCGCGGTCCGCTTCGTCTGTAGCGTTCGACACTCGGCACCAATCCAAGAGTGATCCAGCACAACCTCTGGTGGTGCCAACTTGTACGCCTGACACGGAGCAGATCGAATAGTTCGGATCCCAACGAGACATCTCTCGTTCTTCGCACGCTTTCACGCGATCGAACAGTTCCCGCCTTACCGCAGCATTGAACTCTTGCACTTGCCTGCACTGGACATATTCGGTCGGAGAAGAGGCGCGACGGATCGAGACTTGATCGGACTGCGCCCGACCTGCAAACGCGAACGCAAGCAAAATCATGATACGGAAGGCAGTAGCCATTGATTCTCTCCGGTTTGCTGTGTAAGGAAGGAGCGGTGCATCACACACTGGCCTTGGATAAGTAGGGACTTTACCACCCGGACAAGGCGCCGTCGGGAACGCCGCCGTCAAAGAGCTCAGGTGTACGTTCAACATCGCTTGGCGTGAGATCGATGAGGGCGACGGCGGAACGCCCTGCGCAGCTGCCGGGCGAAAAAAAGCCGAATTTTGCTTACCTAACCGCTGAAAGGTTCGGCATCGGTTACGGACTCGCCGGACACGAACTTCGTGAACGTATCGGCGCTCTCCCGCACCACCCAGCACGTGAGATCGGCGAGCAGGTTCACCTGCCTCGCCGTCAGCTCTGTCAAGCCCCAGACCGGGAGCAGGTTCTCGTCGATCGTTTTGTAGTTCGGAAAGTGCGGGAACATGCCGAGGTCGCCGAGGTCGAGCTCGGCGCGGACGGCGAGGTCGGCGAGCTGTTTCTTCCACTCTTCCACCGCGTCGAGATACACGTACAACACGTCGACCGTGCCGCCCGCAGGCACGCCCCAGAACGGATTCGCCTCAATGACGTGCGAGGTCTGGTAGACCATCGGCTTGCCTTGCCGCTTGAGATCCTGCAAGGCGCGAACGAGCGGTGCGTAATCGCTCTGCGGAAAGACGTGGTTGTAGTCAGGGGCAGGCGAGGAAAAAAGATCGTGGCTGTAGACGGTGACCCCGAAAAGCGGCGGCAGGTCGGACGAGAGATCGCTGTCGTACGTCTTACTCTCCGGATCGTACGTGAGGCTCAGCGGCTGCTCGGTGTTCATGAAGAGGATGATCTTCTTCACGCCGCGCATGATCAGCGGGATCAAGCCGTAGTTCTCGAGATTGCCTCCGTCGCCGAAGTCGAACATCTGCGCCGGTGTCTGCGGCGGAGTGGCCATCGGCGGCCAGTAGTTCTGCTCCGGCAGCAAGCCGTCGAGTTGTTTGATCTTCTCGAAGATCGCGGCGAACGCGGAGCTGCTTTGCCCGCTCGCGTGCGCGAGCGTGAATGGAGTGTTCGGCGGCGCGACCTGCACGGAACCTTCGACCGCGGGCGCGACCGGCGCGTCGCAACCCCACGCGAACGATTCGATGAAGCCACCGCCGACGACTGCAGTGATGCTCGCATGATCGGCTGCCCACGATTTTGCGATCGGATATTTCATCGTTTGCTGATACGGGATGCCGGAGTACAGCGGCGAGTACGTGCACATCAGCAGTTGATCCGGGTTGTACGGCGCGTGCGCGGTTGGTCCGTCGATGGTCGCGTTGATGAGCAGGTACGGCATTTTGTAATCGCGCGGCTGGCGCACGACGTTGAAGCGCGCGTGCTCGAGCTGCTTGTTCGCGCTGCGAATCTTCGCGACGGTGTCGTCGTCGAGCGAGAAGTAGCTCGGGTTCTTCGGGTCGTACAAGCCGTAACGCGCGAAGAAGATCTTGCCGATCGCAGCGGCCCACAGCAGATCGTTGGGCACGCCGGCGTTGTACGCCTCGTCGATCGCAGCGCCGAGGTCCTGCGTGGCGCCCCAGCCGAGGCAGGAGGGATCGAGCTTCTCGAGTCCGTCGAGCGTGATGTCTTTCGGATCGGTGATGACGCCGAGGAACTCCTCGTCGGAATTGGCGCCCTGCGAGTAATAGACGAACGCGGTCGAAGCCCACGACCCGCCGGAGATGCAGGAGATGTAATCGACGTGATCGAGGAGCTTCAGCGAGATGAGCGCGCGGAGCTGGCCCATGGCCGCGGACATCGCGCGCGTGCCTCCGCCCGAAAAGCCGATGCCGACGTTCGGCTTTACGCCCGCGAACTGCTCGGGCCACGGATAGGTCATGCCCTGCGAGTACCAGACTCGCGTGGTGAAGTCGTTCTCGGCCATGGCCCCTCCTACTCTCTGGTCTCCATCATCCACACGTCGGCCGACGTCTTCCGGTCAGAAAAGACCATCGTGCGGCCGTCGGCGGAAAGACTCATCGATGCGATCGGCAACGTGGTGATGACGTTGCGAATGGCGGAAGTGTCGACATTCACGATGCGCAGGCGGCCGCCATCGCTGTAGAGGATCTCGCGGCCGCCGGGCAGCCATACGGGATGTGCGCCGCTCGGCGTGAGGCGGCGGTACTGGCGCTTGGTGAATGAGTAGACCGCAATGCCGGGCGCGTTGCGCAGTTCACCCGCGAGCATGCTGTCGTCGGGGGACCACGCGGTCATGGCGGGATGCAAACCTTCCGGCGCGGGAGGCAGCGGCTCGATCCTGCCGTCAGTCTGCACGTAAGTGTTCTCGTCGTTGTAAAACGAGACGCGCTTTCCGTCGTGCGACGCGGCGGGATACCAGACGCTGCGGCCCTTGGTCGTCGTCACACGCGAGAGATTGCTGCCGTCGGCGTGAATGCTCCAGATCTCGTAGCGATCCGTGTCACGTTGCGAATAGAAATAGATCTTCGTTCCGTCCGGCGACCAGGTGACGCCGCGATCGCGCGCCACATCATTGGTGAGCTGGCGAATCTCGCCCGTTGCGAGCTCGGCGACGAACAGATCTTCCTGCCCGGTGCGATTGGTGACGGCCACGAAGCGCCCATCCGGCGAAACCTGCGAACTGAAGACCAGGAACGAGCCGGCGACGATCGGCCGCGTCTCCCCCACCGTCGCACCCGCGGCAGGATCGAACGCGACCGAGCGCATCGCTTCCGACTGATCGATCGACGCGAAGAGCAGGCGCTTGCCGTCGCGCGCGATCGAATAGTGGCCGCTGAAATGCGCCGGTGCCGTGACCGGCTCCGGCTCGCCGCGCGTCTTGCCGCTCTTTTCATCGATGCGCACGCGCCACAGGTTCATCGCGCCACTGCGATCGCTGCCAAAGTAAAGATATTGACCATCCGGCGACCACACCGGATTCCAGTCCACCGCGGCGTCGCTCGTCACGCGCACGATCGTCTTCTTC
>Ga0196977_1000421_pt1 | contig 22320 bp, 20 predicted proteins | sample S3v_1013CmetaG_FD_148634 | JGI IMG/M metagenome (GOLD analysis project Ga0196977, IMG submission 148634) | Soil microbial communities from Anza Borrego desert, Southern California, United States - S3+v_10-13C | ecosystem: Environmental > Terrestrial > Soil > Desert | place: USA: California...
TCTCTTTGATGGCGGCCACGATTCTTCGCTTGCGCACGCGTGCTTGTGTTCGCAAGGTCGATTCCTCAGGCATTTCAACTCCCGCACGCGCAAGTGCGCACGCGCATACAAGCGTTCCGGCCCACGTGCGAAAGTCTTTCGCACTGAATCTGTCGCCCATGATTTCCTTGATGTAGGCGTTGAGGTGCTGGCGCGTGACCGTAACGGTATTTCCATCGTCGTTCTGATACTTGAACACGTTCGGGCCAGGGAGTTTCATCGTTTCACGGACCACGCGCGCCACCCGGCGATCGCGAAGCTGCCGCTGCTGGCGCACGCCCCACTTCCCAGGAAAATCAAACTCAATCAGGTCGCCTTTCACTCGCACGTGCTTACGCCGCAATGTCGCGATGCCATAACTACCGTGTTCACTCGCATACGACTGGCTTCCGGGCCGCATGTAACAGGTCGATAAAATTCGCAAGATAGCCGCGAGCACCCGCTCACGCCCCAAACCAGGCTGTCGCAAATGACGCGATATAGTCGTGCGCAACTTCGGCAGTCCTTTCGCAAACTTCGCCAGGCGTTGGAACTTGCGTGCTTCCTGAAGGCGCGTGTGATCGGCGTGATAAAGGTATTGCCAGCGACCCGCATTGTCCTTACCGATCGCCTGCAATCTTCCTTTCGCGGCCGGATTGATGAAGACGTCAGTCCACGCCGGCGGAATTCTCAAAGCAGTAATTCGATCGAGATCTGCTTTCGTCAAACGACCACTCTGCGGTCGATAGCGAAAGCCCCGCTTCGGACTGCCGAGACGTCGAATTCCGATGTGCTGGAGTCGTTCAAGATTAGTCATTGATGCCGGGGCGCGTGGCTAAGACACACAGATAAGCTGGAACGAGATTTGTCTGAACGTTAAGTGTGAGCAGGAACATAAATCATCAACCCGATCACCAAATTGAAAACTCTAAATCCTCGTACGATGTTGTTTGTTCGTGGTGTGGCGCCGTAATCCGATCCAGCACCAGCGAAACTCCCGACCGAATGTGTTTGATTTGCCATGCGCGAATGCTCAACGACTACTTTCAACGTCTACGACAAATCAGTGACGAGAAGCGTCGCCAATAAGTGTAGGTTTCCTGTACAGCCCGTCTCCTCCTTTGTTTAATTCCGGGGCACATCCGCCCTCAAACACCAGCGAGTGATAACGCCTGCGCAAGCCCGGTGCCAACATCTATGCGTTACAAGTAGCGCATGTTTTCGGGGCATTCCGCGCGCCGGATCGCGATTTGCTGTCCCAAGAAATGAAACGTTAGAACAGGAAGTGAACTGCATGTATGGCGCAATCACGTGAGTCAGTAGAAGAAGCTGTGGCACTCGGGTCTGAATCGGCGGAAGAAGTCGAAGCTGCGTTGAGTGAAAAGGATCGTGGCGGTTCCGCCGTGTCGATCGGGTTGTTGCTCGATGCGATCGAGAAGGAGCGCGACAGTCTCGAACTGATGGAACGAGGGGTTGAAACAATGCGCGATGCGATCGAGCAGCGGCGGCGTTCGTTGGAACTTCAGCAACAAGTGTTGGTCGAGTTATCCGAAGGCAGTCAGGACGAGGAAGATGGCGAGTAGTAAGCGGAACACATCACAGAAGAGTTCACCGGGGAAAGGTCGCGCTGGGAAGAAGGCGCCAGTTCGTACCGCGTCGAAACGTGCGGCCGCTACCTCACGCGGAAACGGTCACGAGGGTCGTCTTCAGCAGCCGAAGTCGCCACAGCCGCCGCAACATCAACCGAAGCCGGGGCAGGAGCACCAACTCGATCCAAAGCCACGTTACGAAGCACCGCACTACACCGGCGCCAACAAACTGAAAGATAAAGTCGCGCTAATTACGGGCGGTGATTCCGGTATCGGCCGCGCGGTGGCGGTGCTCTTCGCGCGCGAAGGCGCCGACGTCGCATTCACGTTCTTAAAATCCGAGAAGCAGGATGCAAACGAAACGAAACGCGCCGTCGAAGCTGAGGGCCGACGTGCGTACGCCATGATGGGCGACGTTCGAGACGCGAAGATTTGTCGCAAGTTCGTCGAGCAAACCGTCGACGAGTTCGGCAAACTCGACATCCTCGTCAACAACGCCGCGTTTCAACAGCATCAGGAGAGTCTCGAGGAGCTCACCGAAGAACAGTGGGACCAAACTTTCAAGACAAACATCTACGGCTACTTTTACATGACCAAAGCCGCGTTGCCGCATCTCGCGGAAGGCAGTGCGATCGTCAACACCGGATCGATCACCGGGCTCGAAGGCAGCAAACAATTGCTCGATTACTCAGCGACCAAAGGTGCGATCCACGCGTTTACGAAGTCGCTCGCGCAGAATCTCGTCGAGCGTGGCATACGCGTGAACTGCGTCTCGCCCGGTCCGGTTTGGACACCGCTCAATCCGTCTGACAAGAAGCCGGAAGACGTAGCGGAGTTTGGCGCGGACACGCCCTACAAGCGGCCGGCGCAGCCGGAAGAGATCGCCCCGGCGTTTGTTTACTTCGCTTCGGAAATCGATTCGAGTTACGTGACTGGAGAAGTTTTGACTTTGTTAGGTGGTGAAACTACAGCCGGATAATAAAACCGGATAACAAAAGGAGAAGAAAACATGGCAGACAATGGTAGTGGAAGCACTGGAGTTGTTGCAGTTCTCGTTATCTTCGTGATCATCGTGGTGGCCGCGCTGTTCGTGTTCGGCGGACGCTGGTTCGGCGGAGACAAGAAAGTCGACGTTAACATTTCGGCTCCCTCCGGCAATCCGACGAAGTAGCGAGAAAAGCGATGAAAGACGACGCTCAAGCCACGACATCCGTCTGGATGGCGACAGCCAATACGCCATCGCAGTCGCGCCTTAAAGAGAACATCCGCACCGATGTGTGCATCATCGGCGCCGGCATTGCCGGCATGACCACTGCTTATCTGCTCGCAAAGGAAGGCAGATCGGTGGTGGTTCTTGATGATGGACCCATCGGCGGCGGTATGACCGGACGCACGACCGCCCACCTGACCAACGCGTTCGATGATCGTTACGTCGAGATGGAAAAGATGCACGGCGAAGATGGCTCACGGTTGATTGCTGACAGTCATACAGCAGCGATCGACAAGGTGGAACAGATCGTCCGCGAAGAGCATATCAATTGCGACTTCGAACGACTCGACGGGTTTTTGTTTACGCCGCCAAACGAGTCAACCGATGTCCTCAACGACGAACTCAAGGCTTCGCATCGGGCGGGCCTGGTAGACGTCGAAATGGTGCAGCGTGCGCCAATCGACTCGTTTGACACCGGTCCGGCGCTACGTTTTCCGCGACAGGCGCAATTTCATCCGCTTGCTTATTTGACCGGACTGACGCGCGCGTTCACGCGCGACGGCGGCCGCATATTCAACGATACTCACGCGACCACCATCACCGGGGGATCTGAGGCGCGCGTCGAAACGAAATCCGGAGCAGTGGTGACATGTGACGCAATAGTGGTCGCCACAAACACGCCGGTAAACGATCGCGTGGCGATTCACACGAAACAAGGACCTTACGTGACTTATGTGATCGGCGTGCAAGTGCCGAAAGGGTCGATAACTCGCGCGTTGTTCTGGGACACGCCGGATCCGTATCACTACGTGCGCCTGCAAAGCGATACAACGAACGACATTTTGATAGTAGGCGGTGAAGATCACAAAACCGGACAGGAGAACGACGGCGCTGAACGGTTTGCGCGACTCGAGCAGTGGACGCGTGAACGCTTTCCGCAAATCGGCGAAGTCGAATTTCGCTGGTCAGGTCAGGTGATGGAACCCGTCGACGGCATCGCGTTTATCGGACGCAATCCGCTCGACGCCGACAACGTTTTTATAGCGACGGGCGATTCCGGCCAGGGCATGACGCACGGCACGATTGCCGGCATGTTGTTGACCGATCTGCTTCAGGGCCGACAGAACCGCTGGGAGGATCTGTACAGTCCTTCGCGGATTAGCCTGCGTGCGATGGGCGAGTACGCCAGCGAAAACATCAATGTCGCCGGTCAATTTACTGATTATCTGACACCGGGCGAGATCAAATCGGTCGACGAACTAAAGCCCGGCGAAGGCGCAATCATGCGCGAAGGTCTTTCGAAGCTCGCGGTTTGTCGCGATGAAGGCGGAAACGTCCATAAGCTTTCAGCGGTTTGTCCACACCTCGGCTGCATCGTTGCGTGGAACTCAACGGAGAAAACGTGGGATTGTCCGTGCCACGGATCGAAGTATCGCGCTGATGGCCGAGTCTATCAGGGCCCGGCCAACAGCGACCTCTCAAAGGCGTGATACTAAGCTAAACAGCTCGACGGCCAGTGACGAGATTGATAACCAGCACAACCACGGCGACTACGAGCAGCAAGTGAATCAAGCCGCCACCGACGTGCGTGAGCAAGCCCACCAACCAAAGCACCAGCAAAATCACCAGAATTGTCCACAGCATGACCGAAGTCTCCTTTTTCCAAAGTGTATTTGGGACTCGTTTGATAGGGAGCAACGACTATGCCAGCGCTGTCTCTACTAATCGGGCGCGTTCGGCGCGTGTTTGCAGCAGAAACGCGTACTCTTCTGCATCACAACCATCCGGTTTTCCACCAGCGCGTAAAGTTATGTTTTGAATTCGGTCAAACAACGCTTGCTGCGGACACGGGATCTGATTATCATCTGTTACGTAATTTCATCTCAGTTTCCTGCGGGCCGTGCGCGCAGAAACAGCGGCCCCGACTTACCCATTAAACCCCATGAGCAGAGAAGAACACGCTCCGACTGTCGACGCAGTACCTGAAGGCAAATACGTGTACTGCATTATTGAGCATGCCGAACCTCGCTCCTTTGGACCGATGGGTATCGGCGGGCGCGGTGACGACGTTTACACCGTGCAGCACAAGGGACTGGCCGCCGTGGTTTCAAACACGCCGCTGGTCGTTTACGACCCGACTCGCGAAAACGTGTTTGCGCACGAACAAGTGAACGAGACGGTGATGCGCGAGTTTACGGTGCTGCCGATGGCGTTCGGCGCACTGTTTCGTACAGAAGAGGATATCGTCGAACTCATTCGCGGAACGTACGACGCACTGCGCGACGTGCTGGCGAAGATGGAAGGCAAGGTGGAGTTTGGTCTGAAAGTAAATTGGGACCGCGACAAGGTCACGGCCGAACTCGAAGAGAAGGACGACGAGATCCGCCACCTCAAGGAGCAGATCACTTCGCGTACGACCGGTTCAACCTACTTCGCACGCATGCAGTTGGGACGTTTGATCGAAACGGCGTTGACGGACCAGGCCGACGCGTACATTCGCGAGGTCTATTCACATTTGCGCGACACCGCGGTTGCATCGCGCGCGAATAAACCGATCGGCGATCGCATGATCATGAACGCGGCGTTTCTGATCGAGCGCGATCGCGAAGCGGAATTCGATCAGAAAGTGAAAGAGATTGCGGCGAAGTACGAAGGCAAACTCTCGTTCAAGTACACGGGACCGTGGCCGCCGTACAACTTCGTGCACATCAGGCTGAAACTCGAACGCGGGGAAGGGGCCACCGAAGCAGTGGCCAGCTAGCAATGTTTCTCATCGACGATCTACTGCTCGCGCCGGTCAATGGTTTTAAGTTCATACTTGGCCAGATTCAAAAGATGGCCGACCAGGAGCTCAACGACGATTCTGTTATCAAGGACCGGTTGCTTGAGTTGCAGATGCGTTACGAGCTGGAAGAGATCTCCGATGAGGAATTCAAAGCACGCGAGGCGGAACTCTTTGCCAGGCTCCGTGCGATCAAGCTGCGGCAACTTGATCTCATGCATGAAGTGACCGGACATACTGCCGAGTCGTCGAGTTTTGTAATTGAAGTTGGCGGCGACGAAGGCGGATTTGGCGAACCACGCGAGCGGTGAGTCAATATCGTTTCTTTGGTGGTAAAGGCGGGGTCGGAAAGACCACCGCTGCGTCTGCAACTGCTCTCTTTCTTCTCAATAAACTCAAACAAAACAATTCAATTCTTCTGTTCTCGACAGATCCGGCGCACTCGCTGTCAGACAGTCTCGGCGTAAAGATCGGGAACCGGCTGGTCCAGGTGGCCGAGCACAAAGGCGCGAAGCTGATCGCTTACGAGATGAACGCGGCTCTCGCGCTCGAGCGCTTTCGCGAGGCCCACGGGAAAGTGTTGGCCGAGATCGCGGAACGCGGCACGTTGTTGGACGAAGAGGACATCAACGAGTTGTTGAATCTGTCGTTGCCCGGGCTCGATGAAGTGATGTCGTTGTTTGAATTGAGCGAGTTGGACCGCGCTGGGAAGTACGCGCATATCGTGGTTGATACGGCGCCGTCAGGTCACACGTCGCGGCTGTTGCGTTTGCCTGAGGTGTTTACACGCATGGTCCACGCGCTGGATCGAATGGGCGAGAAGCACCGTTACATGATCCAGCACTTTGCGCGGCGTAAAGTTGTGGCTGATGAGGTCGATCTGTTTTTGCAGGACCTGACGGCGCGAATCCAGTCCGTTCGCAATTTGCTTTACGATCCACAACAAACCAAATTCACGCTGGTGACGATCCCCGAAGCAATGAGCGTTCGTGAGACGCAGCGATATCTGACGCTCCTGCGAGAGCAAAGCGTCCCGGTCACGGACCTAATCGTTAATAGAGTCGAGCAGGAACACGATGCGTGCGTGTACTGTAAAGCGCGCGTGGAGAGTCAGCGGCCGTGGTTGAAGGAGATCGAGAAATTGTTTGGTGATCTACAGCTTCATTACCTGCCGCTGATGGCGGAGGAGGTTCGGGGCGTCGACTCATTGCGAAAGCTCGGAAAGTTGATCTGGAAGTCAGATGCTAAAAGACCTTGACCGTCGCATCGTGATCTTCGGAGGCAAAGGAGGCGTCGGCAAGACAACGGCCGCTGCTTCGTACGCACTTGCTCGCGTCAAAGCAGATCCTAAAAAGAAAGTGCTTGTTTTTTCCACTGACCCAGCGCATTCGTTGTCTGACAGTTTCGACGAAGAAATTGGAGAGCTGAAGAAAGGCGTCGCGGGGGTAAAAAACCTCGACGCGATGGAGATCGATCCGGGCAAGTGGTTTGAGGAGTTGAAGCAACGTTATCGTTCGTGGACCGACGAACTGTTTACATCGTTGTCGGGACGTTCCGGCATGGAGATTCAGTTCGATCGTGAGGCGATGCGCGAACTGGTCGAGCTAACGCCACCGGGTATCGATGAGATTGCCGCGCTTGGCACGATCAGTGAACTGCTGGACGAGAATAGTTACGACTCGATCGTTCTCGACACCGCACCCACCGGCCATTTGATCCGTTTTCTCGAACTACCGGAAGTGGCGCTCTCGTGGATCCGGACGTTCATGAAGTTGTTGTTGAAGTATCAGAACGTTGTTCGTGCTACGGAAGTGGCGGAAGAACTGGTTGCGTTGTCCAAAAGCATCAAGCGAGTGCTCGCGTTGCTGACGGATCAGGAGTCGTGCGAGTTTGTGGCGGTGGCGATTCCGGAACGGATGAGTCTGGAAGAAACGTTGGATCTGGCGAAGTCGCTGGATAAATTGAAAGTGCCGTTGCGGCAGTTGTTGATTAACGGAGTGGTTTCAGAAGACGCAGCGAAGCAGTGCCGCTTTTGTAAAGCTCGACGCAAAGGACAACTCGAAGTGGCCGATGAGTTTTGTAAGAAATTCGGGCGTCGCTCGATCGATCTTTTGATCGCGCCGCAACAGCCTCACGAAATCACAGGAGCGCGGGCACTCGCAAATCACTTTGCATCATTCTTACCTTTTTGTGGCCCGGAATAGATGTAACTCTCGCGCGACTTCACGACGAGGTTCGGCTCAGTCGTCCTGACTTTGATCTGGCGTCGCTCGCCATCCGTACCTGCGGCACTCGGGTAATATCCCAAACTGTATTGCCGTCCCAACTCTTCCGCGATCCACGAAAATGCCTGTGCGATGCCAAACAACGAATCGCCACTGTAGAAACGACCGCCCGTCGCGTCTGACAATGCGTGCAGATAGCGCACTGCGCGCTTGTAATCATTTGGCGACGAACCGGGAACACTGCCGGGAATTCCCGGACGAGGAAACGGCAGACCGAGAACTGTTCCACGACCGCCGGGTAGGGGTAGTCCGCCGCCGCCGGCGATCGAAACGCTTCCTGACGTGTCGTAGTCAACTGAATAGATCGGCGCGTCTGATTCTTCGGCGAGACGGATCGTGCTGTCATACGAAGCGCGGTGGCTGGTCGTGTCGACGCCGTCGGTAAAAAGAACCACGGCCTTGCGGCCAGAGATCGTCTTGAGTTGCTTTTTCAAAATGTCTTCGACTGCGTCGTAGAGCCGCGTGCCGCCGCCAGTGCGCGTGCGTCTGATCCCTTTCTCGATTTCGTTACGATCAGTCGTAGCTTTGCACTCTACCTCGATGCGGTCGTCAAACGACATCACCATCACGCTGTCGTTGTCCTTTAATTTACTGACGAAGTTGATTGCGGCGTCCTGAATGTCGTCGAGCCGAAAGCTAGTCGAATTACTGGTATCTATGAGGAGGATAACGGTGAACGGCGAGTCGGTGGTGGCGAAGTAGGCGATCTTTTGTTGGATGCCGTTCTCCATAATTCTGAAATGTTCGCGGCGCAGGAGCGGGACGTACCGGCCGTTGCGATCGAGCACTGTGACGGGAACGGTTACCAGCAAAGTATCAGTGCGAATAACGTCGCCCTCAACTGTTTCGCCTTCCGAGTTGATGCGTGACTCGTTAACACCTGGCTCAGGAACAGTAGAAGGAACAGCAGTAGCCGGAGCAGGAGTTTTTGTCGGTTCAGGCGTTGTTCTCTTGTTACGCCCCGACTGGGCGTGCACGTGCAGAGGGAGCAAAAAGAGCCCGGCGACGACCAGTAGAAGCAGTAAACAGGTTTTCATAAAAAACGGATACCGACAGAAAACGGGAGAGTCAGTCCTTGCGGGTGACGGATAGATGCCCCAAAAAGGTTTGAAGTTTCCCGGTGGGGCAGATATATTGCCGCGCATTTATGGCGACCCAAACACCACCACCCATCACCGAACTCGAAGAAGCAAACATCGTCGAACCGCCCGATTTTGCCGGCCATCCACGCGGGCTCGCCACGCTCTTCTTTACCGAGCTTTGGGAGCGTTTCAGTTACTACGGCATGCGCTCCATTCTCATCCTTTACATGACCTCGACCGTGGCTCAGGGTGGGCTCGGGTTCAGCGTGAAGGACGCGGCCTCGCTTTATGGCACTTACACCATGTCTGTTTATCTGACGGCGGTACCCGGTGGGCTCATTGCCGACTATCTGACGGGCGCGAGGATGGCGGTGTTTCTCGGCGGCCTCATCATCGCGGCCGGCCATTTCTCGATGGTGTTCCGCTCGATGACGACGTTCTATCTGGGATTGATCCTGATCTCGGTCGGTACAGGTCTTTTGAAACCGAACATTAGCACGATGGTCGGCAGTCTTTACCGCGAAAACGATCCACGTCGCGATAGCGGATTTTCTATCTTCTACATGGGAATCAACATCGGTTCGGTGTTGGCCGGCATCGTGGTCGGGTACCTGGCGAAAGGCGAAACGTTCAAGAGTTTTCTGAGCTGGATGGGCCAGGACCCAAATTCGGGCTGGCATTATGGCTTTGGCGCTGCCGGCGTCGGCATGGTCCTCGGCTTGATCATCTACCTCCTCAACCAGCGTCATCTCAAAAGCGTCGGAAACAAAATTCCGAAAGCGTCCAAAAATAAAAGCGCGAACAACGCCAAGACCGTTGTGCGCGAGCCTTTGACCAGAGACGACTGGAAACGCATCGCTGCGATCTTCATCTTTTTTCTCTTCACGATCCTGTTCTGGGGAGCGTACGAGCAGAAAGGCGCGAGTCTAAACCTGTTTGCGGACAGACTTGTGCGCGCGGAAATCTTCGGTATGAGCTTTCCTGTTCCGTTCTTACAGTCGTTGACGGGCATTTTCGTGATTCTGCTGGCGCCGGTGTTTTCGTACGTTTGGTTACGGAAAAAAGATCGACAGCCCTCGAGTCCCGCCAAGTTTGCGATCGGCCTCGTGTTCATCGGACTTGCGTTCATGCTGATGGTTCCGGCGTCGCTGTTGACTGCCGGTGGCAAGGTTACGTTCTGGTGGCTCGTCGGTCTTTACTTTCTCGCGGTATGCGGTGAGATGTGTTTGAGTCCAGTTGGTCTGAGCACAGTGACAAAACTCGCGCCCATAAAACTGGTCGGTATCATGATGGGCGTGTGGTTTCTGGCGGCATCGTTCGGCAACAAGCTCGCAGGTTATCTGTCCACGTTCTTCGTGAGCGATAATCCCGGCCGCCTGGCGACGCTCTATGGTGGCATCGCGATTGGCCTGCTCGTCTCGGCGGGGATTCTCGCGTTGTTCACGCCCACTATCAAGAAGATGATGGGCAGAGTTACTTAGTCATTAGAAGGTGATGTTCACGAAGGGAATCGTAAGAGCGCCAAGCGCGAGTTTTGCTTCAGGGTTAACGAGCGTTGACTTGGGAGCGCCGGTGCTTGAACTGGCGCTCACGCAACACGAAGCTTATTGCCGCGCGCTCGAAGATTGCGGCTTGAATCTGACGCGTTTGGCACCGGATGCGCGTTATCCGGATTCGACTTTCGTTGAAGACACCGCGGTGCTTACTCCACGAGGCGCCGTAATTACGCGCCCCGGCGCTACGTGTCGCCTCGGCGAAACAGAAGAGATCGAACGCGTTCTACAACCTCATTTCACGCGGTTGCACGCGATTCGCGAACCCGGAACACTCGACGGCGGTGACGTTTGTGAAGCCGGCGACCACTTCTTCGTCGGCATCTCGCGCCGCACAAACGAAGCGGGAGCAACACAACTCGCCGGCTTCCTGGAAAAGTTTGGTTACACTTCTACTTTGATCGATATACGCAACCTGAGTAATATCCTGCACTTAAAAAGCGGATTGGCATATCTCGGCGGCAATCGAATGCTGGTCGTCGATCAAGTAAAAGCGCTAAACCGGCTGAGCGACTACGAGTTGATCGATGTAGACAATGCAGAGGAGTACGCCGCAAACTGTTTGGCCGTAAATGATCGGATTCTGGTTCCGGCGGGGTTCCCGGTTTTACAGCGACGGTTGCGGGAGATGAATTACGAAACGGTCGTGTTGGAGATGTCGGAGTTTCAAAAGATGGATGGTGGGTTGAGCTGTTTGTCACTGAGGTTTTAAAGGGATTTTAAGGAGGACTATGGCGGAAAATTTTGATAACGCGGCGGCGGTCAAGCTTCTCAATCAGATCATGGAAGCCGAACTCGCGGGGGTCGTTCGTTACACGCATTATTCACTGATGATTTTTGGTCACAACCGTATTCCGATCGTTAGCTGGTTGCGCGGCGAGGCCACCACCTGTTTGACACACGCAAACGAAGCGGGAGAACTCGTCACGCATTTCGGCGAGCATCCGTCATTGAAGATCGGCGCTTTGCTTGAAACTCACCAGCACGGCATCAACGACATTCTTATGGAGTCACTGAAAGCAGAGAAGGAAGGACTCGCCCTTTACAAACAACTTTTGGAGCTGGTGCGCGATCGCTCAGTCCTGCTCGAAGAGTACGCTCGCCGCATGATCGCTGAAGAAGAACTCCACATCGGTGAGGTGAACAAGATGTTGCGCAAGCCGGGCGAGATCGCGCAGTACCAGGCATGACGTAGCCACGGATTGAAACAACCACCGAAGCAGCATGAGATAACTCAACTTCTCGCTGAGTGGAGCGATGGAAACCAGTCCGCTCTGGACGAGTTGTATCCACTGGTCTACGACGAACTGCACCGGCTCGCTCGCCGTTACATGAGCCGGGAGCGAAAAGGCCATACCTTACAAACCACCGCGCTAATCAACGAAGCCTACGTCCGTCTCGTCGATCAAAGAAACGTCCATTGGGCCAACCGCTCGCACTTCTTCGCTATCTCGGCGCAGATCATGCGGCGGATTCTGATCGATCACGCGCGCCGTCACGCCTATGCCAAGCGCGGTGGTGGCGCGCAGCAGGTCTCGCTCGAAGAAGCGGCAACAGTCGCGAGCGCTCGCGGATCGGAAATGCTTCGTCTGGATGAAGCACTAAAGATGCTCGCCGAAATGGATCCGCGGCGCAGTCAAGTTGTCGAGTTGCGGTATTTCGGCGGTCTGAATAATGAAGAGATCGCGGGTGTTTTGAACGTTTCTGAAAACACGGTGACTCGCGACTGGAACATAGCGCGGGCCTGGCTTTATCAACAACTCAGCGAAAGTGCTGCCAATTGAGTCCCGAACGTTGGCAACAGGTCAGCCGGATATTCAAATCAGCGATCTCGCTCGATGGTGAAGCGCGTGCTGCGTATGTGCAGGACCAGTGTGGCGCTGACGAGTCGTTGCGCTCCGAAGTGGAGAAGTTGCTCGCGTCGCACCAGCGCGCGAGTGCGGAGAATTTCATTGGCGGACGGGCGGCTGACGATGGCGCGGTTTTAATAGTCGATGAAGTCGCAGAATATAAACCACGTTTTGATAAAAACCGGCAACTCGGTTCGTATCTCATCCTTGACCAACTCGGCGCTGGAGGTATGGGCGAAGTTTATCTGGCGAAGGACTCGCGACTCGAACGAACCGTTGCCCTGAAAGTGCTGTCGCCGGATATCTCCGAGGACAAGCGACGAATGCAGCGTTTCCGCCAGGAAGCGAAAGTCGCATCGTCACTCAACCAACCGAACATAGTCACCATTTTCGAATTCGGCGAAGTCGAGGGACTGACGTTTCTGGCCACGGAGTTCATCGACGGCGAAACACTCCGCAACCACCTGCACGGCCACCGGCTCGATGTAAGCGAGACACTCGACATTGCAATTCAGGTACTGGCCGCGCTCGAAGCTGCTCACGAAGCACGCATCGTTCATCGCGACATCAAGCCGGAAAACGTGATGATTCGCCATCGAGATCGACTGGTAAAGGTGCTTGATTTTGGTTTGGCTAAAGTAACGGAAAAACGATCGCGTGCGTTCATGGAACATGAACTGGACACGGAAGCCGCTACCGAGTTCAAGACCACTCCCGGCGTCCTGATGGGCACGATCAACTACATGTCTCCCGAGCAGGCGCGGGCGCTGGCTGTTGATGAACGTACCGACATCTGGAGCCTCGGTGTGATGCTCTACGAAATGGTGACGGGAGCGCTGCCTTTCGGTGGTCCAACTACCAGTCACATCCTCGTGCAGATCATCGAACATGAGCCACAACCATTACCGAAAGGGACAGACGCTCCGGCTGAGTTGCAGCGGGTCATTCGCAAGGCGATGGCGAAGAGTCCGGACGAGCGTTATCAGTCCGCGAAGGAGATGGCTGTCGATTTGAAGAACCTCCGGAAGCAGTTGGACCACGGACCGGTTTTGGCCACGGATGACACGGATCATACGGACCGTGCATCGGAAAAGAAACGAGTGCTGTTTGTCGCGCTAGTTGCGATGCTGGTGGCAACTATCGGGATTTTCGCAGTGAGCATCTGGCGCTCGTCGCGTGCGCGATCTTCGGTTGCTGTTCCCGCCGCGGCTCCTGTCGTTGCTGGTCCAGAGCGCACGTTGACTTACTGGATCACGGTGCAGAAGTTCAGGGAGGGGAAATATAAGGACCCTTACGGCGTTGCCGGCGAGATCAACTTCGAGGCAGGCGATCGGGTCCGCGTGAACGTCCGGACTCCTGAAGCCGGTCACTTGTATATCTTCAGTGAAGGACCGCGAGAGGGAAATGTCGTGCCTGAGTTTAACGTTCTGTTCCCCTCGCCGACGGCAAACAAAGGATCATCCCTCTTATCAGCGGATCAGCAAATCCAGATTCCCGAAACAACCTGGTGGCAGTTCGATACGCAGGAAGGTGTCGAACGGTTGTGGCTGGTCTTCGGCGAGGATGCGGTGCCGGAGTTGGAAAACGTGAAAGCGTTTGCTAACAAACAAACGGGCGGATTGATCGCCGATATGACGCAAAACAAGCTTGTGCACGACTTTCTCACGTCACAGTCCGCCGTCAAACCTGCGGTTGAAAAAGGCGAAACACTTACCACCCTCAAGGCGCCTGGAAAGCTCCTCGTTTATGCCGTTAGACTCGAGCATCACTGAGCCACCAAACTGCATTGACGCGCACGCAATTGGCGCATATCATTCCGGCCACTGAACAGTAAACAACTCTTTCCTGGACTGAAGCTTTCCCTCTCTAGTAAACGGCCCAGACGAATTTTTGGCTAAACGCTAATGGTGGTTTTCCCAAAAAGTTCTCGCGTTAATCATTGAAAAGAGTGCGACGTACGCGACGCCCGAGGCGGGCGAGCGCTCGTTCGTAAGCCCAGAGCACAACCATCATGGTTGTGTTAACCCTGCAGCATCCACCGAAGGAGGTAACAATGAGCGACGACAAACCCCTCAAGCCCATCAGAAACAGAATAGTGATCGACAAGACGTCCAAAGGCGGAAACGATCTCACTAATTGCTTTTTCCTGCCCACCGAAGTCGAAGGTTTCTACAACTTCTACGATAAGCATGGTCAAATCCTTGCCACTGGTGTCAGTAGCGACCGGCCTTTTCCCTTCTTGCTCGATCGCACTGCCTGGACGATTCACGGGTTGAAAATCGATAAACTCGCTGCTCACGGCGAGTGGGAAAACAACGCTCCGCTCCCAACGGCCGGGCAGGATGGAACGTTCCAGGCTCAGTCGGGCGGAGGCGCTGCGGGCGACGACGAGTCGACCTATGCTGCCTCGGCGTAGCCGGAACTAGAAATGACACGGAGGTCATTTCAAATCTTCAAGCGACTGCTGGCGGCGCTGGCGATCTGCGTTTTGCCCGCTTACGCGCAAAGCGCAAGAGATCTGCCGGCGCTGGCAGCAGTCACACGAGATCTGAAAGGTGGCGAAACACACGCGTACCGCGTCAAGCTCACGTCAGGCCAGTTTTTGCACGCTCTTGTCGAACAACTGGACATCGACGTCGTCACTGCTGTTTTCACACCTGACGGAAAACAACTCAGCGAAAGCGACAGTCCGAACGATCGCTGGGGCTCAGAACCGATCACGCTCGTGGCGCCCGTTTCCGGTGAGTATCGCGTCGAGATCAGATCGCCGAACGATCAGATCCTGAGCGGGCGTTACGAAGTCAAGATGCTCGCGCTGCGCGAAGCCACCGCGATCGACAAGGGCCATGCCGCCGCCCAGCTTCTCTTCGATGAAGGAGCAAAACTGAGACTGCAGCAGGGTGCACCATCAAAGCAAGCAGCTATACAAAAATTCCAACAAGCTCTGCCGCTCTTTGAGGCGGCCGTCGACACGTACCGGCGCGCTCTCACGCTGTTGTCGATCGGCATCGCTTATTACCAGTCGAACGAGGTCCGTAAAGCACTCGACTCTTTCGATCGAACAATCACGCTGGCAATCGCAGTTAAAGACCGACGGCTGGAAGCCGGAGCGCATACTTACGCCGGTGGAATGCGCGACATAATCGGCGACGTCGATAAAGCGTTGGACCACTTTCAGCGGGCACGCAACTTGGCGCGTAATGGTGGCTCGCGCTTCGCGGAGGGGAGCGCACTCAGCAACATCGGCAAGATCTACAGCGACCTCGCAGACTGGCAGCAGGCCTTGGAGTTTTACGGACAGGCTCTGGCTGTTTACAAATCACTAACCGACGCCAAGCCCTACGAGGCCCTGACGCTAAACAACATCGGCGTCGCTTACAGCCGCTCCGGCGAACAGGAAAAAGCGCTCGACTACTTACAACAGGCGCTGCCGGTACAGCGGGCCACCAAAGACAAAGACGCCGAATCACGAACTCTTATCAACGTCGGTCGCGTTTATCGTCTAATGGGTGAGTATAAAAAGGCGCACGGCTCTTACAGTCAAGCCCAGACGATTCAGAAAGAAACCGGCAATCGGGCGCATCAGGCCGATACGCTCGACGAGATTGGGTTGGCGTATTCGGAGGAAGGTCGGCCGGAAACAGCCGTGGACTATTTGGTCCAGGCCGTTCAAATCCAACACACCCTTGGGAACCTGCGCCGCGAGGGCGTGATCCTCGCGAATCTCGGCGAGGCCTACAACCGGCTGCGCCAGCCTGACAAAGCGGCCGAACAGTTCACACAATCGCTTTCAATACTCCAGGAGATCGGCGATCTCAGCAGCAGTGCCCGCGCTCTGGAAGGACTTGCTCGTGCTGAAGGCAGTCGCGGCCATCTCGACGAGGCGCGCAAACACATAGAGGAGTCGTTGGCCCTCATCGAAAAGGTACGAACGCGCGCGAGCAATTTGCAAATGCGCTCAGCATACCGGGCGTCGGTCGAGAACGCTTACGAGTTTTACATCGACGTGTTGATGCAGCAGCACGCTAAAGATCCTTCACAAGGACGCGATGCGGGGGCGTTGCAAGCAAGCGAACGAGGCCGCGCACGCAATCTGTTGGAACAGTTGGGCGAAGCGCGAGCCAACATTCGCCAGGGCGTTGACGCGGGTTTGCTGCAAAAAGAACGCGAGCTGACGCAATTGCTGAACGCGAAAGCCGAACGCGAACTGCAACTGAAAGCACGCAAGGGCAACGCGGACGAGTTGGCGACACTGCGCAGAGAAATCAGCGGTCTCGAAGATGAGTACCAGCAAGTGCAGGCTGCAATCCGCCAGAGCAGTCCACAGTACGCGGCTTTGACGCAACCTCAACCGCTCGCGCTGAAGGAGATTCAGCAACAACTCGACACGGACACACTGCTGCTCGAGTATTCGCTCGGAAAAGAAAGAAGCTATCTCTGGGCTGTCGGGCACGACTCGCTGAAATCTTACGTCCTGCCAGGGCAAGATGAGATAGAGAAAGTTAAGGACCAGGTTTACCAGTCATTGACCGCGCGCAGCGTAGTTAAGTCTCTCGAAACACCTGCGCAGCGCAGTTCACGCATCGCGCAAGCCGATAAAGACTTTGAGCAGGCAGCGAGTGAATTGAGCCGGATGATTCTGGCGCCGGCCGGGAGTGAGTTGGGAAACAAGCGGTTGGTTATCGTTGCTGACGGCGCGTTACAGTACGTTCCATTCGCTGCTCTATCCGTGCCTGCTTCATCCGTAACATCACTTCCTTCTCAGCCCCTCGTCCTGCGCCATGAAGTGATCAGCTTGCCATCCGTTTCGGCCTTTGCTGTTCAACGAGAGAACCTCGCCAACCGCGAACTTGCTCCGAAAATGCTCGCAGTAGTCGCTGATCCCGTCTTCTCAATCAACGATCCACGCGTCAAAAAAGACGCCGGCCAGAAATCGTTGGAAACCTCAACGAGGAGCTTCGAACACCTTCCCGCGAATACCACAGCAGCACAACTCTCGATTTCGCGACTGCCATTCACCCGCTCGGAAGCGGATCGAATTCTCGCCGTCGCTCGCGCCGGATCGAACCTGAAGGCGCTCGACTTTCGCGCGAATCGAGCAATGGCTACGAGTGGCGAGTTGAGCAAGTATCGCTACGTTCACTTCGCGACCCACGGTTACCTCGACACGACGCGCGCCGGACTCTCCGCGATCGTGCTCTCGTTGTACGACGAACAAGGCAAACCGCAGGACGGCTTTTTACGCACGCACGATGTTTACAATCTCAAGTTGCCCGCTGAATTGATCGTGTTGAGCGCGTGTGAAACGGGTCTCGGTAAAGACGTGCGCGGTGAAGGTCTCGAAGGACTGACCCGTGGTTTCATGTACGCCGGAGCGCGTCGCGTGGTGGTGAGTTTATGGAACGTTAACGACAAAGCGACCGCGGCATTGATGCAACGTCTCTACACGGGGATGTTGCGCGGTAACAAAACAGCAGCCGCTGCGTTGCGCGCCGCGCAGATCGAAATGCTGCGCACCGCGCAATGGCAGTCGCCTTACTACTGGGCGCCGTTCGTAATGCAAGGAGAGTGGAGATGAGATTTAAAGCGATCTTTTTATTACTGATCTTTTTGGCAGCATCCTCTTCGTTGCTGTCTACAGCTCAAACAGTCGATGAGAGAACGCGCAAACTTTGGGACACGGCTTTTATCACCCCCGCAGCTAATAAACAGACAACGGGCCGGCGGCGCCGGAGCGGAGCATATCGCATAGCGACGCCAAATGTACCCGTCGACAATGTGGCCCCCGACACAGTCGTCGGTGTAACCATTTGGCGTCTCCGCCCGGCTAATCGAATGGACTCCGGTGAGCGGCTCATTGTTCATAATGATAAGGCGACAACAGAATGGCTGCCCGAGCGAATCTCCGCCACGACGAAACTCGCGCAGGGCGATCGACTGCGCATCGCTGTCGAAGCAGTTCGCGGAGGTTTTCTCTACGTGATCAATCGCGAACAGTATGCGGACGGCACCCTTGGCGAGCCTTACCTGATCTTCCCCACGACGCGTACAGCAGGCGGCGATAACGAGGTCGCGATTGGCAAACTCGTTGAGATTCCCGATCAGGACGACGCGCCGCCGTTCTTCACGATGAGGAAGAGCCGGCCGGACCACGTCGCGGAAGTCGTGAGTGTGCTGGTAACGCCAAAGCCGCTTGAAGGCCTACAGATCACCGACAAAGCGCTAAAGCTTACGGAAACTCAGGTAGCGGAATGGGAAAAGATGTGGGGATCGAGCGTTGGCCGCCTTGATATGACGACAGTGGGCCAAGCCTGGACCAAAGACGAAAAAGAAGCACGCACGCGGGCGCTCACCACGAATGCACCCGCGCCACAGCTTGTCTTTTATCGTCCCGGCGCGAAATCAACCGAACCGATGTTTGTGAAACTCAAGCTCTCGTACCGCAAATGATCCGTTATCTGTGGTCGTAGAAGCGCCAGGTGGTGACGAAGTCGCGCGTTAGTTTCTGATTTGTGATCGCCGCCCGCAGCATCTCGATCGGAATGCGGTTCTCCTTCAGCAACGCATCGTTGAAGGCGCGGTTCGTCATCTTGCGGGAGTCGACCAGTTCCTTGTGCATCGCGTATTGCTGAAGTCCACCGATCAGATACGCAATCTGATAGAGCGGACCGTAGCTGCCGTCGAACGAGCGCCGCACCTCCGCGGTGGCATTGTCACGTTCGTGACCGACCTTGTTCACTAGCAGTTCGATGCACTCCTGCGGCGTCATCTTTTCGAGATGGAAGCTGAGTGAAAAGATGATGCGCGCGCAGCGGTGCATGCGCCAGAAGAGCATGCCGATGCGATTCTCGGGTGTCTTGGCGAAGTTCAGATCCCACAGCAGCAGTTCCCAGTAAAGCGAGTTGCCTTCGGACCAGAACGGCGTGCCGAAAATGGCGCGATACGGTTTGTTGCGTGCGGCCATGAAACCCTGCAGGTGATGTCCGGGGATGAGTTCGTGATGAACTGTGGCGCGCGCGAAATGGATGTTGTTGCCGCGCATGCTCATCATCTTCTGCTCGTGGGCCATCGTGTTAGTGGGGAAAGAGACGAGGATCACTTCGCCGCCGAGAAAGAACGGGCTGACGAGTTGGCGTTCGGGAGTCATCATCTCCATGCGCCAGGTTTCTTTCGCCAATTCGGGGACGGTGACGAGGTTGTTGTCCTCGACAAACTTGATTGCTTCAAGCGCGAGGTCGCGAATCATCTCCGGCTGTTTGCCGGGATCGACGTAGAGATTTTTGACGTGTTCGAGGGCTTTGTGCCAGTCGTCGCCGTAGCCGAGATCGCGCGACGCTTTTTTCATCTCGTTTTCACACCAGGCCATCTCCTTTTCGCCAATGGCGATGATCTCTTCCGGTGTGTAAGGGATCATCTCGGACCGCAGTTCGCTAATGAGGGCTTCGCGGCCGATCGGATCTCCCACGATATCGCTCGTGTCTCCCGGTCGAGCTGTATTCTGTCTTTGAGATCCCTGTCCTTGTCCCGGTCCGCGGTTTGGCGCTGTTGCTGTTTGCTGTCCCTCCGTCTTGATACCCACGATTCGTTCGCTGACAAAACTCGCGTAACTCGCGAGCGCCTGGTCCAACGCCCGGTAGGGTTCTTCGTTCCACCACGTAAACAGCGGATCGTAACCGTTATAGAACGTGTACCAGTTTCGCAGGTTGTTGCGCAGTCCGTTCATTGCCAGTACGGCGCGATTCGCGACGGTCTTTTTCGGTTTCGAACTCTCTACCGCGCGGCGACTTTCATCGACCTGTTTTCTCAACTCCGTGAGCGCCGTCGCGATTTTCGCCGAGTTGATCGGCTCCATGTGGCGCCGTGCTTCTTCTAGAGCGATAATCGTGTCGGCGAACGGAACAAGCGGCTGGATTTCGGTGAGTTGCTGTGCCTGAATATCCAGTTGACGAAGCTCGTATTCGAGATGGTTCCTGAAGAGGACGTAGTCGACCTTGCCGTCCTGAGTAAAGGAGTCAAAATCGAGCGACCGGAGAGACGCGAGCCATTCCTCGTAAAACTTCTTGTATCGTTCACGGCGCGCCTTTGACATCGCCACCGGATACGACCGCGACAGACTCCCGCGATCGACCGTATACCGCTCGATCGCCGCGCGCATTTCACTGACTGGTTCAGGATTTGTTTTGGTTCGCGTGCCGTTTTGGGCGGGAACCTGCATCAGAAGGCAGAGTACTAAGAGAACTGCGGCTAAAGGCCTGGCTGTAGGCATGGACTCTCCTAACGGGCGGTTTGAGCCACGGATTATACACGGATGACACAGACGGAAAGTCTTTCTGAAGAGTCGGTCCGTGTTTGTCCGTGAAGGTCTGTGGCCAAAATCTCCGGTTGCGCCCGTAAGAGGCCGTTTGCTAGAATCCATCGCGTAATTTTCTTACTTTTGATAGGACGCTCCAGAAGACCTTCGCATGAATCGAACAACTACTCGATTCTTTACTTTTTAAGTGCCGCCCGCCTTGCGGGTGCCGGCGAAGGCGCTCCTATCGAATCCGATCGACGAAGTAAGCAAATTGGTGAATCGCAAATCGTAGGAATCGCCTTCGGCCCTGGGACTTAGGTCAACTCAGGTCTTTGTTGTGGTCTCCGGTGCAATGAGAGGTGATTAAAAATGAGCGAGATTAACGTACAACTGAAAGACGGTGCGCCTGTTTCCGTGCCTGATTCGGCGACGGTCGCGGACGCTCTCAAAAAGCTCGATCGCGACCTCGCGAAACAGGCGTTGGCGGCGAAAGTCGGCGGTCGCGAGGTGGACCTCACGGCCCCGGTCAGCGAATTGGCCGCTTCGACCAACAACGGCGCTGTTCAAATCGAACCAATCGTGCCGCAGACGCGCGATGGCCTCGAAGTGTTGCGTCACTCGACGGCGCACCTGCTGGCGGCCGCCGTACTCGATCTGTTTCCCGGCGCCAAACTCGGCATCGGACCGGCGCTGCTCGACGATCCGCGTTATGGCTTCTTTTACGACGTGATCACGCCGCGGGCGTTGACCGAAGCCGATCTGCCCGTGATCGAAAAGCGGATGAAGCAGATCGCCAGTCAGAACCTGCATTATCGCCGTGAAGAGATTTCGAAGGCAGAAGCGCTGCTCGTCTTCAATGAACGCCAGGAACCGTTGAAGTGTGAACTGATCGACGAAAAAGCCGGCGACGTAGTGAGCGTCTATTACATCGACGGTTCGCCGTTCATCGACTTCTGCCTTGGTCCACACGTGCCCAACACCAACAAGTTGCGGGCGTTCAAGCTCCTTTCGCTCGCCGGGGCCTATTGGAAAGGCGACGCTTCGCAACAGCAGATGCAACGCATCTACGGCACGGCTTTCTTCACGCAGGAAGAACTCGACGCCTGGCTGAAGCAGCGCGAAGAGGCGGAGAAGCGCGATCATCGCCGTTTGGGGCGCGAACTCGACCTGTTCTCAATTCAGGAAGACTACGGGCAGGGACTGATCTTCTGGCACCCGAAGGGCGGCGCCATTCGCAAAGAGATGGAAGACTACCTGCGCGGAGAACTGCTCAAGCGCGGTTACGGACTCGTCTTTACGCCGCACATCGCGAAGAGAGACTTGTGGTTCATTAGCGGTCACGAAGAGAACTACGCTGATTCCATGTTCTCGCCGATGGAATTCGAGGAGCAGGAGTTTCGCATCAAGCCGATGAACTGTCCGTTTCACATCGGCATTTACAAGTCAGCACAGCGTTCGTATCGAGATCTGCCGCTGCGTTACGCGGAGCTCGGAACGGTCTATCGCGCCGAACTCTCCGGTACGCTGCATGGACTGACGCGAGTGCGCGGCTTCACGCAGGACGACGCCCACATTTTTTGCACGTCGGACACGATACGCGCCGAGATCCTGAGCTGTATCGACTTTGCGTATGACCTTTATGATGTCTTCGGCTTAAC
>Ga0196977_1000422_pt1 | contig 22301 bp, 23 predicted proteins | sample S3v_1013CmetaG_FD_148634 | JGI IMG/M metagenome (GOLD analysis project Ga0196977, IMG submission 148634) | Soil microbial communities from Anza Borrego desert, Southern California, United States - S3+v_10-13C | ecosystem: Environmental > Terrestrial > Soil > Desert | place: USA: California...
GTAGGATGCGCCGCCGCTTCCCCGCGCTGGCAGCTCGCGCAAAAAAAAGAAGATTTGCCCGAGGCCGTGCACCGCTTCCTGGAAGAATCTTTCCGCGCCGAGCCTGAAGTGCCCTTCACCATGGGCGATACGGCAGCCGCTTATATTTCCGTTTACAGGGAATTGAAACGCTGAGCGATCGCCTCGCGCTTCCAGAGGCCTAAAAATTTCTGAGGCACTTTCCCTGAAGGATCTTTCACATCCTCTTCGATCAGCGATTCCGGCTCCGGCAATCCGAACGGCGCAGCCTGCAAGTTCAGCGGGCGCCAGAGGCCCGTGACGATATCGTCGTTCGCTGTCTGCCCGGGAAAAGTCGTGAGCAGGAGCCATTCGCAGCGGCTGCGCGAAATATTCTCAAACGCCAGTCGCGCATCCGCGAAAGAAAAATGCACCAGGCAATCGCGGCAGAGCAAAAGATCGGCGGCGGGCAATTCATGCGTGCGCAGGTCGAGCTGGAGAAAATTTTTCCGCGGATATTTTTCCTGGTTCGCCGCGATCAGCTCCGCCACGATATCCGCACCGGTGTATTTCACGTCGCCGAGCGGCACTTCGCTGATCCAATGCAGGTCGCCGCAGGGAAGATCGAGCAGGCTGCCGATCTTGTATTTTTCAAACAGCAGCGGCAATTCCTTCTGCAGGCTGCGCGTCAGTCCACGCGAGGAACCGGGACCGGAAACGGAATCCGTTTCGCCGCCGCGGCTCCAGTATTTTTCCTTGTAAATAGTTTCGAAAACCTGCGCGTGGGAAAGCGCGCGGAATTTTTGCGCGGCACGATTCGGCAAAAAGGACGACAGCCAGCGCCTGAACATGATCGTGGATACGGCTATCCCGGCGGGAGTTAAAGCAGCCCTTTGATGATCGTCTCCACGCTCACGCCTTCCGCTTCCGCTTTGTAGTTGCGCACGATGCGGTGACGAAGGATCGCAGGCGCCACGGCGCGCACGTCCTCGATGTCGGGCGAATATTTCCCGCTGACGACGGCATGGCATTTCGCGCCGAGCACGAGGTACTGCGAAGCGCGCGGGCCGGCGCCCCAGGAAAGGAACTTGTTCACCTCGGGCGTAGCATCCGCAGTGTTCGGGCGCGTCTTCACGGCCAGGCGCACAGCGTACTCGAGCACGTTGTCGGGAACGGGCACGCGGCGCACGAGCTCTTGCAGGAACAGAATGTCATCGGTGCTGAGCACCTTGTCGAGCTTGACGCTGCGGTCGGAGGTCGTGTTCTTCACGACGAGCACTTCCTCTTCGTACTTCGGGTAGTCGAGCCACACGTTGAACATGAAACGGTCGAGCTGCGCTTCGGGCAGCGGGTACGTGCCTTCCTGCTCGATGGGGTTCTGCGTGGCGAGCACGAAGAACGGGCGCGGCAATTCGTAGCGCTTGCCGGCGGCGGTGACGGCGCGTTCCTGCATGGCTTCCAGCAGGGCGGCCTGCGTTTTCGGCGGCGTGCGGTTGATCTCGTCGGCGAGGATGATGTTGGCGAAGAGCGGACCTTTCACGAAGCGGAACTGCCGCGTCTCGTCGAGGATCTCTGTGCCGATGATGTCGCCGGGCATCAGGTCGGGCGTGAACTGGATGCGGTTGTAGGTCAGGCCCAGCGCATCGGCGATGGTGTTCACCAGGAGCGTTTTCGCCAGTCCGGGCACGCCTACCAGGAGACAGTGGCCGTTGCTGAAGATGGAGATGAGCACGTCTTTCACCACCTCGTCCTGCCCCACGATCACTTTGTGAATTTCGGCCTTGAGCTTTTTATAGCGTTCGTTGAAATGATCAACGGCTTCGACGTCGGATTTGAACTGCTGCATAATCGGTTGTTTGCGCCCTATTTCACGTATTTCATCCAGGGGTATTCAAACTTACTATTTTTATAGTCGTCGGCAATGCGCACATAGGTGGTTTGCAGCTTCCTGCCGATCCATTCGCTCACCACTTCCCGCTGTTTTTCCATCAGGGCTTCATCCTGGATGCGCTGGTAATCCTGCTCGAGGTTGGCCACGTGCGCCTCTGTGCGCGCCTTCAGCCAGATCAGGCGGTAGGCTTGCCGTCCGTCGCGGCCGGCCATGAGCACGGGCTGGCTGATGTCGCCCACTTTCATCTCGTTCAGCGAGAGCGCGAATCCCGGGGTGGGGTCGATCTGCCCCAGCAGGTCGGCTTCGATGCGCGAAGTGCCGGTCTGCGGGCTCAGCATCAGTCCGCAATTGTATTTCGTTTCCGCGTCGTCGGAATGTTTCGCCGCCGCTTCGCAGAAATCCAGCGTATCGATATCGATCAGGTGACGCACGCTGTCGAGGCGGACGCGGGCGTCGCGCAGGTCTTCGGCGGTGACGGGAGGCACGCGCAGGATATGCCGCACTTTAATTTCGTCGCCGCGCTTTTCGATCAGCTGCACGAAGTGAAAACCGAAATCCGTTTCGAACACTTCGGAAATCTCACCCGGCTGCAGGCGGAACGCGATGGCTTCGAACTCGGGCACGAACATGCCGCGGCGCACGCCGTCGTAAGTGCAGCAGTTGCTGATCGAGCCCGGGTCTTCGGAATAGCTGCGGCACATGCTGCAGAAGATGGACGTGTCCTTCATCACGCGCTTGCGAATGTCGTCGAGCTGCTGGCGCGTGTACTCTTTCAGCTCCGCGTTCACCTTCGGTTTCGCCACGACGTGCCCTATTTCCACTTCCGCGTTGATGAAAGGCAGGCTGTCTTTGGGAATGCCGTTGAAATACGTTTTTACTTCCGCGGGAGAGATGGACACGTCGCCGACGATCTTGCCGTTCATCTTTCGCGCAAGCACAAGCTGCCGCACCTTATCGCGCAGCTCCAGCTTATAACCTTCCACCGATTTGCCGTAAAATTTTTCGAACTCCGCTTCGCTGCCGAACTGGCCCAGGTAATAGCGCATGCGGCGATCCATCTCTTCGTCTACTTCATTCTCGCTTACCTGCACGCTGTCGCGGTAAGCCTGTGAGACGAGCAGCTTCTGGAAGAGCAATTCCTCCAGCACTTTCGCGCGCACGTCGGCGGTGATCTCCATGCCGCTGCTGCTCATCTGCAGCAAATTGCTTTCGATCTCCGATTGCTTCACCATTTGTCCGCCCACGACGGCGACGACGCGGTCGACGGTCTGCGCACCGGCCGGCGCACAAAAAAGCAAAAGGCCAAAAGCAAAAGGCAACCATGCCCTGCGGAGCGGATTCGTTCCCGTCGAAGCGCTGCGCTTCGAGAATCTGTGTATGTGGTTCATGTTCATTTCTTTTGATTGATCACAATTTCACCGTCGTCCATCGCCTGGCGGTAGAGGTCTTTTTTCATCCGGTCGATCAGCTCCTGCTTGCGCTTGTTGAGGATGATGTTCCGAATGTTCTCCCGCTCGAAAGCTAAGGGCGACAGGCTGTTCTTGATCTTGAAGCCTTTGATGTTGACGAAGTAGTAGCTCGCCGAGTCCGCCACTTCCACAAAACGGTTATTCTGCAAAAACAGTTCCTTGTTGTACGTCTCGATCGGGATTTCTTTCAACAAGTCGTCGAACAGCAGCCAGGCGTCCTCGTCGAGGAAATAGTTCTGCGCGAACTGCCGGCAGTATTTCTCCAGTTCCTGCAGATCCTGCGGCTTGTCGGATTTGTACAGCGTGCGCAGCTTCGCGAGCTGGGGCGCTTTCTTGTCCACCTTGACGTACACGACCTTGATGATATTGTCCTTCAGCTGGAAGTTCTGCTCGTTCTGGAGGTAATAATTCTCGATCTCCTCCGCGCCGACCACCGTGTCGAGCTTCTGGCGCACCAGCTCTTTTTCATAAGCGTAGATGACCAGGGAGCGGCGGTAATCCTCGAGCTGCTTTTCCACGTTCTTCTGCTGCGCGCTGAGGTTCTGCTCGGCTTTCTGCATAAGCACCATGTCGTGCACCCAGCTGTTGATGTAATTGGAGGTGATGCGCAGGCTGTCGGCTTCGGTGCTGCCGTCGGGCACCAGGTCGGCGAGGTCGGAGGCGTAAAGAGTGTATTTGTAAACGCGGGCCAGCACTTCTCCTTTTTTCTCCCCGGGTTTCTGCTCGGGCTCGCAGGCGGTGAACGTCGCGGCGAACAGCACGCAGAGCGTCAGCAAAGGCCGGGGAAATCGCGGGAGCTCGACCAGCTTCATGCGTTCGTTTTTTAACGGCGACGTCGTCCCGGGTGCCCGGAACGACGTCTTTTATGCTGTTGACGGCGCAGGCGGTGAAAAGTTGCCGGGCCGTTTGTTAAAAGTTGCTTATTGATTCTTGAGCTTCTCGAGCGCTTCTTTGTTCACCGTCACGGGGCACTTCTTCTTCAAACCTTCCACCCACTCTTTCTCGAGCTGGTTCTGGTAGTCGGCGGTGACGAGGCCTTTCGCTTCCTGCAGCGTCTTGGTGGTCGGCGGCACGATCTTGTTCACGACGGCGAACACGACTTTTTTATCCTTGCTCACGTTGGCCGTTGTGCCCTTCTTCCAGTTCTTGTCGACGATCTCGTTCTCTCCTTTGCTGAACATTTTGCTTTCGACCTGCAGGTTGAGCTGCGAGGTTTTGTTCAGCGCTTCGAGAATTTCCTTCTCGGATTTTTTCTTCTTGATCATCTCGCGCGCGGCGTTCGCCACCGAATCATTCGCGGCGGAATACACCGTAGCGTCGGCGCGCTCGTCCCACTTGTATTTGCTCTTGTTCGCCTCGTAGAACGCTTTCAGGCCCGTCGAATCTTTCACGGCCTTCGACCACACTTTGCGGTCCATCAGGTCGAACAGCAGGATGCCGTCGCGGTATTCCTGCATGAGCGCGCGAAACTCGGGGTATTTTTTGTCGAGCTGGCTTTCTTCGTAGATCACGGCTTCGTCTTCCACGAACTGCTTGTAGTGCGCGCTGACGATGGTGGGAATGTCGTTCGTCTTCGGGCGGCGGGCCTGGTGCGACTCGACGTACTTCACGAAATCGGCCTGCGTATACGTTCTGCCGGCGAGCTCGAACATCGGCTTGTTCATCGCCTTCACTTTTTCGTCGGGCGTCCAAACGCCCTTGTAGATGCTCGTGTCGATGACGGTGAAGAATTCTTCGAGCGCGGGGAAGGAAGCGCCGTTCTTCATCTCTTTGAAATTATTTTCCTTCTTGATGCGCGCGATCAGCGATTCACGGCCTTTCTGCGAACGGGAGTCGCGGGTGACCTTCGATTTGAGATCGTTCCGGACGGCTTCGTACTCGGGGATGCCGCGGCGCTCGAGGCGCTTGATGATGTGCCAGCCGTAGCGGGTGCGGATCGCCGTGGAGTAATCGCCGTCTTTCGCCAGCGCGAAGGAAGCTTCCTCGAATTCGGCGGGCATCTTGTAGCGGCCGAACCAGGGCAGCTCGCCCCCTTTGGCGCCGGAGGGCTTGTCGTCGGAGAACTGCTTCGCCAGCTCCTCGAAATTGCCGCCCGCTTTCAGCTTGCCGTAGAGCTCATCGATCTTCTGCTTCGCCTTGATCGAATCTTCCGCAGGCATGCCGTTCGGCGCTTTCACCATGATGTGCGCGACGTGCACTTCGCCCTGGGCGGGACGCTTGTCCATCACTTTCACGAGGTGGTAGCCGTAACGCGTGCGCACGGGCATGCTCACTTCGCCGATCTTGCCGTTGTAGGCCGCGGATTCGAAAGGATAAACCATCTGCATCGAAGTGAAGTAGCCGAGATCGCCGCCGTTGTCTTTCGCGGAAGGATCGTCGGAGATCGCTTTGGCCACGTCGGCGAAGGGCGCGGGCTTGCCTTTGTAACGCTTGTCGAGATCGCGCAGGGGCCTGACGAGCGGCGTAACTTTCGTGGCTATTTCAGTTGCCGCGACGCCGGACTTCAGCTGCTTTTCGAACTCGTCGATGAGCTTGGTGGCGGGCTTGCCGTTGAGCAGGGTCTGCGCGATGATGGCGCGCTGCCAGGCGAGCTGGGTGTCGCGGGGCAGGGCGTTCTCCTCGCATTTGACGAGGATGTGCATGGCGCGCACGTCCTGCTTCATGCGGTCGTAGGCTTCGCGCACGAGCTGGTCGTTCACGTCCTTGTCCGTAAGGTACGGCTGCGCGAGCTGGCGGCGGTAACCGGCGAGCTCGTTCTTAAAAGCGGTGGAAGTATCGAGCATCATCTGCTCGGCTTCTTTCACTTTCATCTTGAAGACGGTGAACAGGTCGAGGTAATTGTCGATGGCCTTGGGATCGTTGCCCTGGTCTTTGTTGTTCTTTTTGTAAACGCTCATGAACTCGGCAGCGGTGACGTCGGTTCCGCACACGTTGAGCAGCACCGGGTCGTTCTGCGCACGAAGGGACAAGGTGCACAGGGCCAGGATGGAAAGGGCGATCGCCTTTTTCATAGTGAATCGAGTGGTTTGATCAGGTTTTTTTTGAGAAGAGCAAATGTAAGGATTCTTTCGGCTGCTGCGGCTTTCAGGGCGGTTAATCCTTCGAGGAGCGGCCTTGGCGGGAGACAGGCAAAGATAGGGCCGGGGGAGAAAAAACGGAAGGAATTAACGGGGATTAACAGGATTTCAGCCGCTGCGCCCGGCCCGCGCGGAAACATCGAAAGCAAACTCGCCTTATTTTGCAGCATCAACCGCAGCCCCTCATGGCCATCCGTTCCCTGCGCAGCCGCCGATACGTGCTTGGACTCTTGCTGTTGCTCGCGGCCTTTCCGGCTGCCGGTCAGGATCTCCGCGCGCAGCTCGACAGCCTGGTGCGCCGGTACGATACGCTGGGCGGGTTCAACGGGCTCATCATCATCGGCCGCGGACCCGAGCAGGTGACGATCTGTTCCTACGGCTATAAAGACCCGGTGCGGAAAAAAGGAAAACTGGGCGCCCGCGACCGTTTCGACCTGGCCTCGCTGACGAAGCCCTTCACCGGGCTGGCGCTGCTGCAACTGATCGAACAAGGCGCGCTCGCCCCGGACGACAGCCTCGGCAGCTTCGTTCCCGGGCTGTCCCCCGCTCTGCAAAAGGTCACTGTCAGGCAGCTGGCCAATCACACGAACGGCATCCACGATTATTTTTCGCTGACGAAAGAGCATCACCTGCTGAGCAATCAAAAGGTCATGGCCCTGCTCTCGGAACTCGACAGTACGGCTTTTCCGCCGGGCTCGCGCTGGGGCTATACGAATTCCGGCTACATGCTGCTTTCGCAGCTGATCGGGCGCGTCACCGGCCGGTCATTCGAAGCGTATTGCGCGGAGCAGGTGCTTCGGCCGCTCGGCATGCGTTCCTTCGCTTTCGCACCGGCAGCGCGGGGCGTTCTGACGGGCTACACGGCTGCAGGGAAACCGGCCGCGGCCAATTCGTTCAGCTCGGGTGCGGCGGGATTGTATGCTTCAGGGAACGACATCGCCGCTTTTTACAAAACGGTTTGCCGCGATACAGCGCGCTGGAGAAAGTATTTTACAATGTCGGCCGCGTGGGCGGACCGCAGCAACGAGGCGGGCTGGGACTACGGCTTCGGCTGGTATTTTACGACGGACGCTTCCGGCGCTTTCAGGGCGCATTCGGGCAGGAATGAAGGCGCTTACAATTACATGCGCTGGTACGAAGGAACGAACACGTTCGTCTGCCTGCTTTCGAACAAGAATGATGATTTTATCCGCAAGCTCAGGGAAGAGGTCGTGCAGCTGGTGCTGTCCGGAACAAAACGCTGACTGCTCCTGAATGACGATCGACCGCCTTCGCCCCGCTTGTAACGTATTCTGTATTTATAGATGTGATTAGTTGATTTTTTATAGCTTAGCACCTGATTTCACCCGCAATCTAAACACGTTCCAAGCCTTACTATGAAAAAAAGCCTCCTCCTGCTGCTGCCTTGCGCGCTCCTCTTTGCGGCCTGCAGCTCCGACCCTGAGAAACCGGAAGGCGATTCGGCGAAGCCCGCCGACACCGCGGCCACGTCCACAGAAGATATGGACATGGACGAGCCGGTGAGCTACGCCCTGCCCTCCCCGCTGCAGGTAGCCGCCCTGTTCAAGAAATCGGGTCTGAAGTACCTGCCCGGCATCACGCACGACGCCGGCGCAGTCTCCAAATATTCCACCAAGTTCCAGCAGGCGCAGAACATGGGCGTGTACAGCGCCGACATGGCTTACTGCGTGCTCAACAAGCAGAGCAACGAAGCGATGAAGTACCTCAAGACGATCCGCCAGACCGCTGGACAGATCGACCTTGGCAAGGTATTTGAAAACAGCACGCTGTACGATCGCTTCAACAAGAACCTCGATTCGGAAGATTCGCTGCGCGGCGTGATCGCGGAGATCCAGATGGAGACCGACATGCTCATGGCGCAGAACGACCAGAAGCATCTCTACGGCATCATCTACACCGGCGCATGGATCGAAAGCATGTACATCGGCGCGCAGGTGTACAAGAAGAATCCCGACGAGAAGATCGTGCCCAAGCTGCTGGAGCAGATGACCATCCTCTCCAGCATCATCAAGGAGCTGAAGGTAAATGAAAGCAAAGACCAGAACATCTCCACCGTGCTCGCCGACCTCAGCGCCCTGCAAACGGCTTACGAGAACATCCCCGCGATCAAGACGATCGCCGAAAGCGATGATGTGGATTTCAGCAAAGTCACTGTCAAAAAAGAAGAGCTCGACACGCTGATCAAGCAGATCGAGCAGATACGCACCAAGATCGTAAACGGATAAACCCTGAACGAGCATGAAACGGACCACCCTACTCCTATCCCTCTGCGCAGCGGCATTCCTGGCCCTCACCGGCGCCGCGCTGCAAACACAAGAGATCTGCGACCAGAAAGGTCTCAAGGCACGCACCAAGGAAAAGCTCGACCCTTACAAGTACGATTCGGGCAAGCTCACCAAGGTGACCTATAAAAACAAAGCCCAGGTGAAAGAGACCGAGATCCCGGTGTTCATCGGCGAGAAATACCGCATGGTGTTCAACACCGAAGCGCTCTCGAAGAACATCATCATCACCGTCTACAACAAGGACAAAGAATCGAAAGGCCGCAAAGCCCTCTGGTCGAGCAAAGACCAGCCCGCCGGCTCCAAGCTCCACATCTGGGAGCCCGACAAGCGCGCGATGAAATATTTCGTGGATTACGAAATTCCCGCCGCGGCCGACAGCGCTTTCCTGAACAAGCAGGAATGCATGGTGTTCATGCTCGGCTACAAGTAAGCTATGCGCGAGAAAACCTGGAAAGGAAAGAGATCGAAAGGCTCTTTCCTTTTTTCTTTTCCTGTTGAATATATTTGTCCGACCACACCGCTTATGAACCGCACATTCGCCTGTTTGATCTTCCTCCTGCTCCTCGGATCTTCCGCGCACGCCCAGTGCGACGCCAAGAAGCTTTCGAAAGCCTGCAAAGGCAACCTCAAGCCGTATACCTACGACGGCTACGCACAGGCCGACCTGACCTTCGACAAGGAGCCGCACGTGGTGAAGATGGAATTCACCGCTTACGCCGGCGAGCAGTATAAGCTGGTGTTCTGCTCCAGCGGCTACAAGGACAAGGTGAAGCTGAACATCTACAACGCGCCGCCCAAATCGGCCAAGCGCGAGCTGGTGTACGACAACGACCGCGGCATCGACGACCTGTACTGGAGCTTCTCGCCGAAAAAAAGCGGGACGTACTACATCGAGATCGAGGTGCCGCCTGCGGCGGACGGCGTGACGAAAAAAGGCTGCATCGTCATGCTGATCGGTTTCCTGTAAGCGTTTATTTTTCATCAGGTTTTCAGCACGAACCTGTTTATAAGTCCCTTTCCGTATTCGCAGCGGCGCTTTTTAACAGCGCATTCTCCCTTTCTTCATATCTCCTGGAACACGCGCCCACAGCGGCTTTCGCGGCATAGCGAATTTCCGGCACGCGCACTTATGAACACAGCGCGGCCGTCTTTCCCCGGCTGAATTGACAACCCGCTGTTAGAAACCTTGAAACCTCGCGCCGATGCGCATGCGATTCGCGTCTACTTTTGATCGTGAAAATTAAACGGGCGTTATGACGGCATTGGAGATGAGCACCGGCTTCCGTATTGTTCCAGTCAGCGCAGAGCGCATGCTGAACGGCAGCCACGGCTACAGCAATGCCGAGTTCGATGAGTGGGCTTCTTTCAAGTTCACCGACGTGAGCGAAGCCCTGGCCCAGGTCTGGACCGGCATCCCGCACCGCTTCATCCAGCGCCTCGAAGAGCTCAACGAAGGCATGCCGGTTCGCAACTACGCCCTGCACCAATTGCGCGACACCATTTTAGAAGTGCATCCCTACTTCGATCCGACCACGGATTACCTGTACGTGTTCGCAGACTAAATTTTCCTGCTCACTTTTCCATCGCTTCGTTTTTACGTTTCGCGTTTGCACGTTTCCAGGTTTAGCGTGCACGTTTTTCATCGTGAACGCATAACGTAATTAACGTGAAACGCAGAAACGTTTTAACGAATAAGCTCTGCAGTTCACCACTCATCCTCCTCTTTCGCCCGTTAATGTACCCGCCCTTGCCTCGCAGCGGATCGAGGCGTTACTTGCTATCCTGACCAAAACGCAACGAAACATGAAAGCACTTTTACTCGGCGCCGCGCTCCTCGTTTCAGGATCGCTCTTCGCGCAATTTCCGAACGTGACCTTGCCGGAAGCCAGCCAGGCTGCTTCGCTCTCGCAGCAGATCGGGCTTACCGACGTCGACGTTACCTACCACAGCCCGCTCAGCCGCGGACGGAAGATCTGGGGCGATCTCGTTCCCTACAACGAGGTCTGGCGCGCAGGCGCAAACGAGAACACCACCGTTTCCTTCAGCACCGACGTGAGCGTGGAAGGACAAAAGCTCGCCGCGGGAACTTACGGGCTGCACATGATCCCCACCGAGGCCGAGTGGACGATCATCTTTTCGAAAAGCAACGCCGCCTGGGGCAGCTACTTCTACAAGGAATCCGAAGACGCGCTGCGCGTGAAAGTGAAGCCGCAGGAAGCCGCCGCGCAGGACTGGCTCAGCTACACGTTCGAAGAACTGCAGATGGGTTCCGCCGTGCTGGCGCTGCGCTGGGAAAAGCTGCGCGTGCCGGTGAAAATCGCCGTCGACGTGCCGCAAACGGTCGTCGCCGATCTGCGCAGGCAGCTCACAGGACTCTCGGGCTTCAACCCGGATGCGTATTACACCGCGGCGGCATACTGTTTCCGGAATAAAGTGAACGAGCAGGAAGCCATGACTTGGCTCGACCGCTCTATCCGCGACAAGCCGACCTTCCAGAACCAGCGCCTGAAAGCCGATCTGCTCGAGAAAGAAGGAAAGAAAACCGAAGCCGAAGCCCTGCGCAAAAAAGCGCTCGACGCCGCCGACGAAGCGGGACTCAACGCTTACGGCTACCAATTGCTCGGGCAAGGCAAGACCACCGAAGCCATCGACGTGTTCCGCACGAACGTAAAGCGTTATCCCACGTCCTGGAACGTATACGACAGCCTGGCCGAATCGCTGGAAAATACCGGCAACAAAAAAGAAGCGCTGACATATTACAAAACGGCCCGCCAGAAAGCCCCGAAGGATCAGCACGCTCGACTGGACAAAACGATCGCGAAGCTCGCGGAAAAATAGTGCTTAGCACTTAGAACTTAGAATTTAGAACTTAGCACTTAGTTCCACGCACCGCCTCGCCGACGATCCTCATGTCGGCGGGGCGTTCGTGCATCTGGGAAAAACTAAGTTCTAAGTGCTAAGCGCTAAGTTCTAAGCGCTGATCCGTATCTTCGTTTTCGAACCAGATTCTGCTTATGACTTCCCTGCGCCTTTTCCGTCCCCTCGCGATGATCGACCTGGAGACGACGGGAGCCAATGTCTCCTCCGACCGCATCATCGAAATTTCCATCCTCAAAATTTCTCCCGACGGCAGCGAAGAGCAGAAGACCTGGCGCGTGAATCCGACGATCCCCATTCAGCCTTACGCCATCGCCATCCACGGCATCACCGACGAGGACGTGAAAGATTGTCCCACGTTCAAAGACCTCGCGAAAGAGTTTGCCAATTATCTTTTCGGCTGCGACATCGGCGGCTACAATTCGAATAAGTTCGACGTGCCCATGCTGGCGGAGGAATTTCTGCGCGCGGAGGTGGAATTCGACATGCGCAACCGCCGCCTGCTCGACGTGCAGAACATCTTTCACAAAATGGAGCAGCGCACCCTGGCCGCCGCGTACAAATTTTATTGCGGGAAAGAAATGGAGCACGCCCACAACGCCGCTTACGACATCCGCGCGACCTGGGAAGTGCTGCAGGCGCAGCTGGTGCGCTACGAAGGCCAGCTGAAAAACGAGGTGGATTTCCTCAGCGATTTCTCCATGCGCCAGAACAACGCGGACCTCGCCGGCCGCATCGTTTTCAACGACAAAGGCCAGGAAGTGTTCAGCTTCGGCAAGCACAGCGGCAGAACGGTAGAAGAAGTTTTTTTGAAGGAGCCTTCGTATTACAACTGGATGATGGACGGTGATTTTCCGCTGTACACGAAGAAGGTCATTACGCAGATCCGTTTGCGGATGATGATGAAGAAATAGCCGCATCCGTACACCCGCTCAAAAACCCCGAACACTTACCCGAACGCCCTCATACGAGATTCGTAATTCGTAAATTCGTAGTGATTCGCATCCGATAACTACCGGGTTCGATCCCATCGACCGCCACACCCTATGAAAATTATCTGCATCGGCCGCAACTACGCGGAGCACGCGAAGGAGATGAACAGCCCCGTTCCCAGCGAGCCGGTCGTGTTCATGAAGCCGGATACTGCGCTCATCAAAGACAGCAAGCCGTTCTACTATCCCGATTTCTCGAAGGACATTCACCACGAAGTGGAGCTCGTCATTAAAATTTCGAAAACGGGGAAGCACATCGCGCCGGAATTCGCGCACAAATATTACGAAGAGATCGGCATCGGCATCGACTTCACCGCGCGCGACATCCAGGCGAAATGCAAGGAGAAAGGCCTGCCCTGGGAAAAAGCGAAAAGCTTCGACGGCTCCGCGCCCGTCGGCGGTTTTCTTCCGAAAGAAAAGCTGGGCGATCTGAACGCGATCGCGTTTCATCTCGACGTGAACGGGAAAACGGTGCAGCGCGGAAATACGAAAGACCTTTTGTTCCCGTTCGATGTTTTGCTGAGCCACATTTCGCAGTTCGTCACCCTGAAGCAGGGCGATCTCGTTTACACCGGCACGCCTGAAGGCGTAGGCCCTGTGAAGCCCGGCGACCGGCTCACGGCGTACATCGGGAATGAAAAGCTGCTGGAATTCGACGTGAAATGAAAGCGAAACTATCTTTTGCCACGAAGCCACGAAGACACGAAGGTCGCGCGAAGAGCTTCGTGGTTCTTTGCGCTCTCGTAGCTTCGTGGCTGCTGATCACGCTCCCCTCCTGCACCGGCGCCGATGCAAAAGCGCCTGCGAAAGATCCCGCACCCGCGGAAGACACCGCTGCTCCCGCCCCGAAAAAAGCCGCCGCACCCGGCGTCTCCGAGTACCTCGACAGTACGCTCTGTGACGGTTTCGATTATCCGTTCGGCGACGGCAACGGCGGAGGAAATTACACATCGCCCGACGGGCGCAGCTTCCAGGGCTGGTACATCGCCACGCACACCGGTGAGAATTATTCGCTGGGCGTGCACACGGGCGAAGACTGGAACGGGCGCGGCGGCGGCGATACCGACAAAGGCCAGCCCGTGTTCGCGTCCGCATCCGGCATCGTGAAAGCTTCGGAAGATTTCGGCTCGCCTTGGGGAAACGTCGTCGTCATCGAGCACCGCTTCCTCGAGAACGGCAAGCTGCGCAGCGTGCATTCGCTGTACGCGCACCTCGACCAGCTCTTCGTGAAAAAAGGCGAGCTCGTCGCGAAGCGGAAAAAGATCGGCACCATCGGCACGGGCGGCGGCGCGTACCCGGCGCATCTGCATTTCGAGATCCGCAAAGAAAGCATGCTGAACCACGATCCCACGTACTGGCCTTCTTCCGACGGGAAAGACAGCAAGTGGGTCTTGCAGCATTACGAAAAACCTTCCGCTTTTATCGACGCGCACCGCACCCTGCTCGTGCCCGCGCGCGAAGACGCGATCCTCATCGCCTTCAAGAAAAATTACCGCATGCACCTGTGCAGCAAAGGAAAAGTGCTGCAGACGTTCCCGATCGCGCTGGGCCAGGAGCCGCACGGCCACAAGCAGCAGCAGGGCGACAACCGCACGCCGGAAGGCGAATATAAGATCATCCAGAAATCGCTCGGCCCCTTCACCAGCGGCGATTTCGCCGCCTACCTCGGCGCAGCCTGGATGCGCATCAGCTATCCCAACCGCTACGACGCGGAAGCCGGCGCCGCAAAAGGATTGATCACCGCCGCGCAAAAGCAAGCCATCGTCAGCGCCGACAAAGCAGGAAAAGAACCGCCGAAAACAACCGCCCTCGGCGGCGGCATCGGCATCCACGGCTGGATCGACGACTGGACGGACAACGGCCAGCAAAATCTCACCTGGGGCTGCATCAGCATGCGCAACGCCGATCTGAAGAAATTGTACGGGATGATCGAGGTGCCGACGAAGATCATTATCCGGCCTTGACCGGGGCCTGCCGCAGCCGTCACTACTGCCATACCTATGAGCAAAATAGAATGACAGCGCGCCGGTGCGACAGGCTTTCCGATACAGCTCCGCTTCTCACTCGGGCGGTTCGCATTTTTTGCAGGGCGTGTAGCCCGCACGCTGCGCCTCCTGCAGGGTCAGCTCGAGCACCTGGCCTTTTACGAACTGGCAGTTGGCCCGATGATATTTTTTCCCGTTCGGAACGACCACGTATACCTTTTCCTGCTCCTCCTGCATCGTGTCGGAACCTGTCGGTACTTCGTGCCGGGCCTGATCGCAGGCCGGCAACATGATCACCTGCAGGTTAAGCAGCAGGTACACGCACAGCATCCATTTCATGAGCATCATTTTAGTTCGGTTGCCGCAGCTCGGCCTGCGCGCTTCGCGCCACCCATTTGTCTTTTTCTTTGCTCAGCAGCAGTGTTTCCATCTGCGGAAAGCCGTAGTAATGCGTTTTCATCTCTTTGAAGTTTCTCTTCCCGTTATAGCTCAGCTCGACGCTTACCCCGCGAACAGGCTGCTCATACTCCACCAGCACTTCAGCAGTGGAATCGCTCAGGACGTTTACCGCTTTCGCCTCCCACTTCAGCGGCTTCCGGTTAAGCACGAGATACGCGAAGCAACCCAGGCAACTGTCGGGATGGCCTTTCAATAATTTGAGGTGGCGTTCATGAAGGGCGAAAAAATATTCAGGCTGCCTGGAATCTGAACGCAAAAGCGGCCTGATGTCTTTCAGCGTGCTGCGCAAAGTATAGCCGTCGTCGAAGTGCTGCGCATGATCATTTCTTGCCGGCATGGCCTCGTATTCTTTCAATATCCTCAGCACCTGGTTGGGGTTGAGCCCCGGCTTCGCACGCTGCTGCTCACGCAGCTGCCAGTGGACACGATCGATGCGCTGCTCGATGGCGGCGATCAGCATTTCCTCCACCGGGCCGTCAGGCAATGAAAGCCGGTAGCCAAACACGGCGGAAGACATCAGCAGCAACACCAGGCTCGCAGCGGCCGTCATTTTTCTGCGCGTTTTCCGCCTGCGGGCGAGGATGGGCGCAGCCAGCCTCTCCGTCACTGGAGCCAGGTCATCCGTGTAAGCGATCGTGCAGATGTCCGATACTTCCGGCCAGTGCTGCACGAGCTCCTCATGCGTCATGCCGCAGCGCACGATAAAAAACGCATCCGGCCTTTTGCGCAGCATCGCGAATAAAGTTTGCCGCTCGTAACCCGTCCAATGCCTTCCGAAATAATCTTTGCTCGCCAGGATCAGCGCAGCCCGCGAGCGGCGCATTCCCCTTTCGACCAGCTCGCTGAGGCTTCCGCCCAATTCCAGCTCATCGCGCGAATACCATACGCGTATGCCGTGGCGGCGCAGCTCTTCCACGAGCGGATCGGCGTAGCGCTTGCGATCCTCCACTGCGTGAGAGATAAAGACGTCGTATGTTTTCCAGCCGGTCATGCTTATCTCAATTCAGCCTGATATTGATGCAGGTGCTGCTTTTCACCTGCACGCTGCCCGTCCAGGTGTGTCGCCCGGGAAATTCTTCCCGGGCGCGGTACGTATAATTTCCCGCGGGCAAAACGAACGACGCGCAGCCTAATGCTCCGCAGGGAGGCTCTTCCGGGATATCCCGGGTGATCTGCCGGAACATTTCGCCGATAGCGACCGTTGTTACGCTGTAAGAAGGAGCTCCGCTGTGCCAGAACTGCAGGGAGCCGGAGCGGGCAGGCTGCGCGGGAGGCCTGGAATTGCAGCCGGGCAGCGAGACCAGGAGCAGGCATAAAATGACCGGATAACGCAGAAGCTTCGTCATGCGAATTTTTTTCGCATCTCCGGCGTTCAGCGCTGCAGCCTGCCCGCCTGCGAACGGCTTCCTGTTCTCACAGGCATGAGAGAAGAAAGCAGCATAGTGCTGTGCGGTGCTATCCATCAGCGCGAATTAAACGGCTGATCGCATAGCTCAAAGCGATCGTCTTCCTGCTTCAGAAGAGAAGTTTCCCGGAAGGAACATCCGGTTTCCGAAAAGCGCGGCTCAGGGCACGACCCGGAACCTGCTGAATAAATGGCTGCGGTAGCTTTCAGCCACAGGCAGGTGCTGCCCGGCTACCTTCAGCATGTGCCCGTCCCATTCATCGATGTGGTTGACGTTCACTACGTGCGAGCGGTGAATTCGAACCAGGTCGGGATGACTGATCCTTTCCATCATTTCTTTCATGCTCATGGAAAAGGTCAGCTTGCGGTTTTTCGTCAGGATCATCGAACAGTACGCGCGCGCCGCTTCGATGTAGCAGATCTCCTCGAGCCTGACTTTTATATGAGCGCTTTTGTCGCGCAGTAAAAACACGTCGCTGATCTTTCCGGGGGGCGAGATATTGGGATTACCGATAGCGAGATCGATCGCCGCCAGGAGCTGCATGCTGTTAAAAGGCTTAAGCAGGTAATTGGAAGGAAAAGCGGCCAGCGAGCGTTTGCGCACTTCCTCACCGGAATGATCCGTGAGAAAAAGCAGGTGGAACGGGTGCTGCAGCAGCTTGCGCAGCTCGAGCGCCGTCTCTATTCCGTCCGGGCCGTCGGCGAGACCGATGTCCATCACCACCAGGTCGGGCTCCAGCTGCTGCGCTGCCGCCAGCGCCGAATCTTTACCTGTGGCGCAGGCGATCTGCTCGTACCCTGCTTTTTTTAACGCCGATTCCATCTGCGCCGCCTCCAGCAGCATGTCCTCGACGACCAGGATCTTTAGCTTTTCCATGACATCCGGTTTTACATGATCAAAATGAAGAGAGATAAAAGCAGACTGTAAATTTTGCGCCCTGCACGTTCGTGATCTGCAGATCGCCTTTCCACTGCATCGCCAGCATGCGCACGAATTGCAGGCCGAAACCTTGCTCCTGTTCCGTTTTGTTATAACCCGGCCCGTCATCCTGGACGCAGATGCTGATATTGCCCTGCTCCGCTTTCAGCGAAACGCTGAGCATTCCTGCTTCCCGGTCTGCAAAAGCATATTTGAACGCGTTGCTCACCAGCTCGTTCACGATCAGCCCGCTTATCAGCGCTTCGTCGGCCGACATGCGCAGGGGCTGAAGCTCGGCAACAAGTTTTATTTCACGCTCGCTTTTTCCGAACACAGCATAAATGCCGCGCAGCAGCTCGCGCATGTACTCGTCGATCATGACGTGACCGGGCTCGCTGCGCGACAGGCGCTGGTGCACCAGCAGCATCGCATCGATCCGCTGCTTCACCTGCCCGAGGATCAGCCGGGTGCCTTCCTCGCTGCGATCCATCTGCAGCTCCAGCATAGCGCCCATCTGCTGCAGGTGATTTTTAACGCGATGATGCAGCTCCTGCATGCTCTTCTTTTTTCGCTTGTCGTCGCGGCGTTTGATGTGATAGGCGTACGCGCCGAAGGTGACGAGAAGCAGGAGGCCGGTGATCAAAAGGAAGATGTAATTGTCCTTTACCTTAAGCTGCGCCTGCTTTTCACGGTCCTGCAAGCTTAAGATACGAATGGAGGTCTCTTTCTTTTCAGTATCGTAGCGTGCTTCGATGTTGGCTGCTTCCACCTGGCGCTCGATATTCATCAGACTGTCCTTAAGCGCATGATGCAGGCGCTCGAAGTTCAGCGCTTCTTCGAACTGCCTCAAGCGTTCTGCCAGCTTGGCGCTGAGCATATAATTTTCTATCAACACTTCGTTTGCGCCGCTGCTGTCGGCCAGATGACGAGCTTCATTGAGGCGAGCAGCCGTATGCAAAAGATCGCCTGAAAGCAGTTCGACTTCGGCGATTTCCTGAAGTGTCGTTGCGATGCCTTTTCGATCGGAAATCGCTCTGCGTATTTCCAGGGCTTGGTTATAAAAGTCAAGCGCATTGCTGAACGCGCGCATCAGCATGTAACTTTCCCCTATATTATCCAACGTGTTGGCGATTGCACGTTGATCTCTCAAGCCTTTCTTAATCGAAAGCGCCTTTGTATAGCAACTGAGCGCCGAATCGTAACGACCGATGCTGTTGTATACCATACCGATGTTGTTGAGCGAAGCGGCCTGTTCGTCTTTGTTATCGAGGTCGCGCCGGATCTCCAACGAACGGAAAAGATAATTGAGCGCTTTCTGATGCGACCCCACCAGGCGCTGCACATTCCCAACTGTACTGTAGCAAGAAGCCAGCTGCCGCTTCAGTCCTTTTTGCTCAAAGATCGGCGCAGACATCAGCAATTGCCCCAAAGCTTCCGGATAACGTCCCTGTTCCTTAAGCGCAATGCCAAGGTTTAAACGGGCCGTCGCCACTTTTACGCTATCACCTGCGACACGATAAAGACTAAGCGCCCGACCGTAATAGTACTCAGCAAGCTCATAGTTGTTTTTGCGGTCGTAAATAACGCCCAGGTTCGACAGGCAAGGCGCTGCAAGTATAGAGTCGCCTAAGGATCGAGCTTGTTCAAGCGCACTGAGCAATTCCAAAAGAGCGTCATCATAACGCCCAAGACCTATCAAGGCCCCGCCTATCTTTGAAACAGTAGCGACAAGCGGCTTTTTATCTTCAGAAGGCTTCTGCATTTCAGCCAGAGAACGGTAATGCTGTAAAGCTTGCTCATACAATTTGGCGTTGGCGGCTGCATCGGCTGCTTTTGATAAAGCAGTTTGTTTCTCCCCTGCGTTTCCGGCAAGCGCGAGTGCGAGCGAGTAATGCTCAAAAGCAATTTTCCATTCCTGATGCTGAGCCGCTGTATCGCCTTCTTTTATTTCAAGACTGTAGGAGCCGCTACCAGCCGAAGCAGAATTGACGAAAGCAATTGAAAAACACAGAAACAGGAATAAATAAAAGGGTCGGTCAAAATCGACTGTTCTCACGTTATAAAAATAATTATTCCCCGATACCGTAACTGTCGCGCCTTAAAAAAGTAAAAGCTTCCCCCGAACGGGAGAAGCTTTTTACATACCCTTAACGCCGTTACTGGGCGATCAGCGTATCGGTCCGCGTCATCCCGGTGGCAGGAAGCGTGAACGGGATCGTCTTCGTCTGGTAGCCCGATTTGCTGAGCTTCAGCACGTAGCTGGCTGCCGCCAGGCTGCCGATCTGGTAGTTCCCGTTCTCATTGCTGATGCGCTCTTCGATCGGGGTAACCAGGTCGTCCTGCTCGTACAGGTCGGCGTCAACCCCGGAAAGCGGGCCGCCGCTCTGCGAACGCACGAGTCCGAAAATGATGATCGGCTCTTCATCCTCGCCGCCGCGGTTGGAATTCTCGCCGGGAGCCTCCACGGCTTTCGGGCAGGTGGTTGTTTGGCTGATCTCTTGCTTGCCGCAGCTGACCATGCCGATGGCGGCGGCGACGATGCTGATATGAATGAGATTTTTCATTGTTGTTCTTGTTTGAAAAGTTTGACATGACCCGCAAGGGCAAGGCTGTCGCAGGACGGGCGTGATCGCCCATCGGCATTGCCGTACAGCAGGTGTGAAAAATGTTGCGGGAAGAACCGCGCCCTCCGGCGGCCGTACGCACTTTCCCGTTGGCACGGGTCGCACGTCGGGTGCGGTCACAGCTTGCTTCGAATGTCGTCCCGGGCCCGGGACGCCTGCGCGCTGTCTGCAGTGATGATCGCGGCGCTCAGGATTTCGTTGCAATCATGTCACAAAGATTAGCCATGCTGCCGACAGCATCGCGTCGTATTTCCGGCGTAAATCGAAAAATCCCGGCGTGCGAACCGGAGGCTTCGGAAAGAAAAACGGACGGCCGGGAAATCCTGCGCAACAATGATGACCCGGGCCGATTAGTTTTCCGGGAAAGGAAGCGTTATGAAGATCGAGGCCCGGGATGTTTTCGCGCTGCTGACCAAAGCGGCCGGGAAAGCAAACCTTGAAATCAGGGACCGGGATTTTGATACGCTGGCGCACGTCATGCGCACCGGGTTAAAGCAGCGTGAAGAATTCAGAGTAAGAGCGGGAGAAATATCTGATTTTTTCGTCCGCGTGAAAATGTTCCGCAACTACAAATATTTCGTCAGCGGAAAAACAAAAAATTACAGGGCACCGGCTGAACGCACGCTCGATCTTGCAGCCATCTATTGCGGCTTCGACAGCTACCGTGATTTCTATAGCGAACTGCACAAAGCCGTCACGGCTTCGCTCAAAGACTGCGAAGGCCATTGGCTCAGCTACGTCCGCTGCAACTCGGGCCGGGACGAATTGCTGGTTTCGCCTGTGCGCATTTGGGAAGAGAATTACAAGATGATGATCGAGCTGACCGGCCCCGCCCGCAAATTCAAAGGCGAGCTGCTTCACAAAGGCCAGAATTTTTGCGCGCTGCTGGATACCGGGAAAGACAAGCAGTTGCACCTGATCTTCAGGATCGGGTTTGCGCAAAACCCTCACGTGCTGCAAGGCGTTTTTTCCGGCATGTCCTCCGGCGGCGACCCGATAGCGGGAAAAGAAGTGCTCGTGCGGCAGCGCGCGCCCGGAAAACCGAAAAAGCTGAAGCTGGAAATGCTCCGGGCCTCCAAGAAAAAAGAAGAGCGGATACTGGCGGGCTTCTTTAAAGAATTCGACGGCACGAACCTGAAAATATCGAACGTAGCGACGTTCACGTTTGAAGACCTGGAAGCAAGGGAAGTAAAAAAGCAGCCCGGTCGCTCAGGCAGGAAGACGCCGCGCAGGCAGAGAAATTTAAATCAGCTCTAAAAACAATATAGCATGGAATACAAAGTCGTACCTATCATTCCTACGCTGAAGCAGGACCAAACTATCAACCATATTGCGCTGGATTTCGAATCCGTAATTCAAAAATATGCAGCGGAAGGTTGGCAATACCAGCGGGTGGAATCGCTGCAGATATGGGTAGACGGCAGTGACGGTTGTTTCGGGCTCGGCGCTACTCCCGGTTATCATGTTGTGAAGCAGATGATCGTTTTCAAAAAATGAGAACGCTTTTCCTGCTCGCCATAAAAATTTACTGGCGGCTTGTTCCCGCGCATAAAAGAAGGAATTGCCTGTTCGCGGACTCCTGCTCCAGGCATGTTTACAGAAAATTGGCGAAACATGGATTCAGCGCAGGTCTACGGGCTTTAAAGGAACGCATCCATACCTGCAACGCGTCGCATATCATTTATTCAGATGAACATGGGATCAGCATGCGGCTGAAAAATAATTCTGTCATCCGCGAGCAGCACATTTCCCCGCGTCTCCTCGAACGGTTTAGGAACGGGTTGGGATCCATTGCAGGACAGGCAGAAAATTAAAAAGCCGCCCGTCAGGCGGCTCATGATAACGAAACCCGGCACCTTGTCAATGCTCATGCCCCACCGCGTGCTCCGAAAATTTATGATCATGCAGGAACGACGGATCCGTCAGCGTTTTCAAGAACGCGATGATGTCCGCCTTATCCTGCGCGCTGAGCGCGATGCCGGCGCTGAGCTGCGGGTCGAGCGTGGGACCGGCGACGATGCCCGAAGCGTAATGATCGAGCACCTGCTCCAGGGTCCAGAAGCGGCCGTCGTGCATGTAGGGATAGGTGAGATCGATGTTGCGGAGCGAAGGCGTTTTGAATTTGTAAAGGTCGGCGGGATCCTGCGTGATTTGCGCGCGGCCGGAATCGTTCAGCTGCATGTTTACGGGCAAGCCGTTGTTGCGCGGGATGAAATCGCTGAGCAACGGTTCCGTGTGGCAGCTCGCGCACTTTGATCTGAAAAGATCCAACCCGTTCGATTCCTGCGGGCTCAGCGCTT
>Ga0196977_1000423_pt1 | contig 22293 bp, 17 predicted proteins | sample S3v_1013CmetaG_FD_148634 | JGI IMG/M metagenome (GOLD analysis project Ga0196977, IMG submission 148634) | Soil microbial communities from Anza Borrego desert, Southern California, United States - S3+v_10-13C | ecosystem: Environmental > Terrestrial > Soil > Desert | place: USA: California...
AAGGGAGCGCACACGTTCCGGTTTGGCTTCGACTTCCAACAGGTATTCGCGGACACTTTCAACGACGCGGGTATTCACCCGACCGTGAATCTCGGAAGCAACACCCAGAACAGCGACGATATCATCAGGGATGACTTTCCGAATTTACCGGCAGGAAACGCGGGAAACGCCATCGTGACCCGCGCTCGGAACGTCTTCGCCGACATCACCGGCTTTCTAGCCTCAGCTTCGGCGACCGTCAACGTTACTAGTCCAACGTCGGGTTTCGTGCAGGGCGCTACGCGCTCTCGTATCTTCAAGCAACGAGATCTCGCTTTGTACGTTCAGGATCAATGGCGTGCGCGATCGAACCTGTCGCTGAACTTCGGTCTTCGTTGGGACTACCAGGGTGTGCCGACGATTCCAAATGGATTGGCGATCCAGGTCACCAACGTGAATGACATTTTTGGTGTTTCGGGGCCAAATAACCTCTTCAACCCAACAGCGGCTCCGGGTTCGCAGGTTAACGGGCCAACGGCGACGCTTGATTTCGTCAGCGGCGACACCGGAAAAGGTCTGTGGAACAACGATTGGAACAACTTCGCTCCGTTCTTCGGGTTCGCTTATTCACCCGATTTCAAGAGCGGCTTCTGGGCGAAGGTGTTTGGTCCAAGCGGCACAAGCTCGTTCCGAGGCGGCTATTCAATTAGCTACCTGCATGACGGCTTTACGGTCGTCAGTAATGCGCTGGGAACTGGCACCACCAACCCGGGCCTGATCCAGACGGCCACCAATCCGAATCCGACTGGCGTCTTGAGCGCATCGGGAGTGCCTCTGCCGACCCCGACCTTCGTGATGCCGATCACGGACCGCGACAACTTCCTGGTGAATCCGAACAACTCTCTGTGGGCCATCACTCCAGACCTGCGCATACCATATGTGCAGCAATGGTCTTTTGGTTACGAGCGTGAAATTACTCGCAACATGGCGTTTGAAGTTCGCTATGTAGCCAACCACGCAGTAAAGGTATGGCGCGCGAATAATTTCAACGAAATTAATATTTTCGAGAACGGATTCCTTAACGAGTTCAAGAACGCGCAAAAGAACCTCGCCGCCCGCGGCGGCACAAGCTTCGCGCCGGGTTGTCCTGGTTGTGTTCCGCTTCCAATCTTTTCCAAGTTCTTCGAACAGGCGGGACTGCCTGTCAACCAAACGACGGCGGGTCAGTTCTCCAATGCCGGGTTCATTAGCAATTTGGCCAACAACAACATCGGCACGTTGGCTAACTCGTTGGCGTTCTCGACGACGTATAGACTGAATCGTGAGAACCCCTTGCTCGGTATTCCGTCCAACTTCTTTGTCGCGAATCCGAATGCCAACGGCATTACGCTTCTCGGCAACGACTCGATGTCCAATTACCATTCGCTTCAAGCCGAGTTCCGGCGACGGTTCTCCGGCGGGTTGCAATTCCAAGCTGACTACACGTTCAGCAAGTCCTTGACCAACGCTTCGGCCGCTTTCGGAAACAACCAGAACGACCTGACCTCGTGGAGGACTTTGCGAGACAAGCGACTGGATTACATAAGGTCGTCTCAGGATCAGACGCACCGCTTTGTGTTCAACTCGATCTACGATCTCCCGATTGGCAGAGGTCGTCGATATCTGAGTGCTACCAACGGATTCGCCGATCGTCTGCTTGGCGGTTGGACTGTTGGATCGATAGTCACTTGGGCGACCAGTCCACCTTGGTTCATCAACTCGAACCGTGCTACGGTCAACCAGTTTAACGCTGCAAACAATCCCGTCGATCTCGTCGGTATCAGTTTCGAGGAGTTCAAGAAAAACGTAGGTATCTTCCGTCATCCGACGGGTGTCTACTTCGTCAATCCTGCGCTGCTGAACATTGAAACCGATCCGGACACCGGCGAGTTTGTGAGTTCAGAGATCAAGCCGGGATTGCTGGCGGCTCCGCCGCCGGGCTTCTTCGGTAACTTCCCGCTCAATTCGATTAACGGACCGCGTTACTTCAACATAGACGCGAGCCTCGTGAAACGGATTCCGATCACGGAAACGGTCAAGGGCGAGCTGAAGACGACGTTCATCAATATCCTGAACAATCCGAACTTCAACTATGGTGGTCAAGCCTTCGACTCGACCAGCTTTGGCCGTATCACGACGACGAGTGGAAGCCCACGCGTTATCCACTTCACACTTAAAGTCACGTGGTAATCCAACCACGGTGAATAGCCACAAGGAGCGACTCGCAAGGGTCGCTCCTCTTTTTTTGTGTTTTTGCTCGGGTGACCTCGTTATACTGCTCTCGAAAGGTCTGTTTGAGCCTCTACGCACCCGCTAATTGATGTCCACAGCACTTTCGCCAAATCAACTTCCTCTTGCGCCTCTCGGCGCCGGCGATCTAATCGACCGGGCCGTACGGTTGTATCGCCGGCATCTCTTCGTGCTGATCAGGACTGCCGCACCACCCGTAATCATTGCGGCCGCGGGTTGGATCGCGTTTTGGCTTGCAGTTCAGCGAGTGTTCATCACGCCCGACATGCAGGATCTGTTTGTTTACATTTTGCTCGGGGCCGTTTCTTTCTGCGTGATGATAGGCGGATATCTGTTCACTCTCGTCGTAATGGGAGGAGCAACGCGCACATTAGTGGCCCACCTGCTCCGCAACGAGCCGGTTACGGCTCGTGCAACCTACGCCGCAGTGCGTGCGCGTTTTTGGGGACTAACCGGCGCATCGTTGATAGTGCTCGTTTGGATGTGCATCTCGCTCAGTGCCGTTTGGGTAGTCTGGTACATACTGCTGTTGATGGTGATGTTTCTGGTTTTGGTGGCGAGCTTTATTTCCTCGTGGCTGGGACTCATCGTCGGGTTCATCGCGAGTGTGGTGGCGACTGGCGCGGGTCTTTGGTTGTTCTTTTTCATTGTTGGGCGCGTGGCCTATGTGCCGCAAGTAATGCTGGTCGAGGGCAAGGGCGTCTTCGAGGCGTTCGGCCGCAGTTTTTCTTTGGCTCGCGGCAACGTGCGCCGGCTGATGGCCATGACGCTGTTTACAACCTTTGGAACTTACTCAGCCCTGATGGTTCTTCTGCTTCCGCTTGGTTGGTATGGCTATCTCAACGGTATCGATCCAATAAACTCCGCACAGTGGCCTGCCTGGTATTCGATCGCGAACAGCGTGCTTGGTCCATTAAGCTCAATTCTTCTGAGTCCGGTTTGGATGCTGGGTCTTTCTTTGCTCTACGTTGATGAGCGCGTGCGGCATGAAGGTTACGACATCGAATTAATGGCGGCGCGACAGCTTGGTGAGTTGCCGGATATAAACGTTGCGTCACCTTTTGGCACCGCCCTCTCGTCAATCGGCGGCAAAAAACAAGCACCACCTGCGCCTCCAGGGCCGAGATCCTCTGGTATTCTAAATCTCACTTGACGGTGATGCTTCCGGGCCGAACCAAATCAAACTCCCGCTTTCGTTGGTTACTCACCGCGCTTCTGTTGATCGTCCCTGGAACTGTGAGCGCCGACACGCTGCGTTCAGAGGACTACCAGAAGGAATTGCAAAAGGCCATTGCGTCTCTCGAACTCCTTCAAGAGATCGATGAAACCGCAAATCCTGATTATTACCAGGAGCAGTTTGGCGAGTCGACAGTTACAGTTCGTGAGTCATTGCCGGAAAAGCAGTCGGTCCAGGCAAGCGATGAAATATGCGAGGTTGATAATTCGTGGCTGCACTCCGCACTCGAAGATTTCAAGACGTTAACTCCGGAAAAACGTGCAACGCGGCTGGAGCAACTCATCGATCGCCTCAAAGCCATCGAACAACGAGTTGCCTACCAGCGTAGACCGCCCAACGAAAACGACAACAAGGTTTACACCAAAGGAAAGCTCGAAAGCATTCTGGCGCGTCCTGAGTATACGACCCAGGAGCGTGGTCCAAATGCGCTCACGCGATTGATCCAGGACTTCATCCGCTGGCTATCACAGTTTTTTCCAGAACCAATAAAATCGACGGCTGGCGGTCCAGGCTGGCTGAGTGTTGTAGCTCAAGTGCTGGTATTGATTGTTGCCCTACTGGTCGTTTTATATGTCGTGAGAATCTTGTTCAAGCGGTTTGGCGGCAAACCCCGGAAACGCGCGCCGAAGAAACGCAAGGCGCGGATCGTGCTCGGCGAGCAGTTGAAACCGGAAGATACGTCGACCGACTTACTCGCTGAAGCCGAAGCGCTCGCGCGTCAAGGTGAACTCCGCGCCGCCATTCGCAAGGCGTACATCGCCTTACTGGTCGAACTTGGCGACCGAAAACTGATTGCTCTCGCACAGCATAAAACCAATCGCGATTACCTGAACTCAGTCAAGACCAATTCCGTCCTCCACTCAAACATGCGCGGGCTGACGGACAGCTTCGAACGCCACTGGTACGGCTTCGACGAAGCAACTGAAAACGACTGGCTAAATTTCCGTTCGCGTTATCAAGCAGCTCTACAGACCCAAAACTGATTCACGATGCGCCAGCGGCTCACAATAATCCTGACCTTCATCGTCATCATCGGCGCACTCGTCGTGATCAATACGGTCTCTTATGTGAAACAGGAAAAACTTCAGGACTCGGAGTTGTTTCCCAACCGGTCCACGTATCACTCCGGACCGACCGGCACGCGCGCGCTACACGATTTCATGAGCGAGTCAGGGTACAAAGTAATTCGCTGGCGCGAAGCGCCGGAGAAGTTGTTGGGCCAAACTGGTAAGAACATCGCGACGTTTGTCGTCATTGGCCCGACTCAGTTGCCGTTTAGCGACGAACAACGACAGGCTCTACAGGAGTGGGTCAGTCGCGGCGGTTGTTTTGTCCTGATTACTCGCGAAGCCGAGCTCACGCATGGCGCGCCGCCCGGGGGTTGGGCTCTCAGTTCAAGAACGTTCGACTTTCCTGACTTCGATACCGATCCTGCGAACGGCACCCAGATGACGGAGAATGTGACTGCGCTCAAGCCCAATCAGCCCACCAGCTTGACGCACAACGTTGCGACGGTGTTGCCATCGCGCTTTGCTGCGCGTCTTACGCTTACGCCGACCGAGCCGAAGAAGGTGGCCGAGGCGACGGGGTTTGGAATCGGAAAGCGGACCGACGAAGAAGCGATATGGCCGGATGAAGAGGAGACTTACGACGATGAGCCGCCGCCGCCAGCTGCGGCGCCGGAAGTAAAGGCAGGACCGCCAATTTCAACCGCGCCCGTGGTCCATATAGCAGACAAGAATGGCGCGTTACTCGTCGACTATGCCTACGGCCTCGGCCGCATTGTCGTCCTGACCGATCCTTATCTCGTCACGAATGCGGGTCTTCGCTCAAACGACAACCTACAACTCGCGATCAATACGTTGACAATGTACGAGGGCCTGATCGCCTTCGACGAATATCATCAAGGTCGTGGTGTCACGCGCAATGCGTTTGCGAGTTATTTTTCCGGCACTCCGGTGCTGGCGATCGGCGCGCAGGTTGTTCTTTTGATCCTGCTGGTAATCTGGACCAACGGGCGCCGGTTCGCGCGTCCATTGCCGTTGCCGCAGGTCGATCGTCGTTCGAGCCTGGAGTTTGTCGCATCGATGGCTGAGCTTCAGGAACGTTCACGCGCGTTTGATCTGGCAATCGAAAACATCTACGGGCGCACGCGTCGAGTGCTCGCTCGATACGCGGGTCTCAACTACAACAGTTCACGTTCCGAAATTGCCTCGAGCATCGCGTCGCGTGCGGGCGTCGATGCTCAGCAATTGGAAACGTTGATGCGGCAGTGTGAAGAAACCATCAACGGTGAGCCAATCACCTGGCGGCAAGCTGTAGATCTCGTCAGACGATTGCGTGAGGTCGAAAGAAAACTTGGTTTGCGGATGCGTTCGCGCGACGTCCGGCAGGCCGCCGAAAATATCTGACGAAACGAGGTCAACAACTAACGAATGTCCGAAATCGTCTTCTCCACTGTTGCCCATATCAAAGACGAATTGCAAAAAGTTATCGTCGGCCAGAACGACGCGATCGAACAGATCCTGATCGCGTTGCTTGCGGAAGGACACGCGCTTATCGAAGGCGTTCCCGGCACAGCCAAGACGCTGACTGTAAAAACGCTCTCGCGCATAATCAACGCCGACTTCAGTCGAATTCAGTTCACGCCTGACCTGATGCCCTCGGACATTACGGGTACCAACGTTTTCAATATCGCTAACTCAACTTTCAATCTCCGGCGTGGACCAGTCTTTACTGACATCCTCCTCGCCGATGAAATAAATCGCACGCCGCCAAAGACGCAAGCCGCTTTGCTCGAAGCGATGGAAGAACGACAAGTGACGATCGATGGCGATGCGTATCCGTTGTCTCCGATCTTCACTGTGCTCGCTACTGAGAATCCGATCGAGTACGAAGGAACGTATCCGTTACCCGAAGCTCAACTCGATCGTTTCCAGTTGAAGATACTGTTGGATTATCCGGCTGAAGAAGAGGAGCGTGAAGTCGTGGCGCGTTGGGACGGCGGCTTTAATGCCAAGCGATTGGATCGGGTCGACATCCAACCGCTGAGCGATCCAACCGCCATCATCCAATGTCGCGCTGAAGTGGCGCGTGCGCGAATGGAACCGGGCGTGCAGCACTACGCAGTCGATCTGGTGCGGCGTACGCGTGCACATTCATTCGTTCACTATGGCGCTAGTCCACGCGCGTCCGTCGCATTGCTCCTATGTTCAAAAGCACTCGCGGCGATTCGGGGAAGAGCATTCACGACGCCGGATGATGTGCGCGATGTAGCGTTGCCAGTGCTTCGTCATCGGCTGACCCTAAGAGCCGAGGCGGAACTCGATGGAGTCACTCCGGACGCTGTAATCACGGACATTTTGCGGGCAGCAGAGGTGCCTCGCTAGCCCTGAAGCGGGTCAAAACCTGTTCAAAAAAGGCGAGGCGAAATACATAAATGTGAACAGGCAAGGATTTCTGGAATTTGAGATTTTGAAAAATACTTTTGGATTTTGGATAGCCGCGAGGGTTTGAACGGCTCCTCAACTCGCCGAATCTCGGTATTTCCGCACATCTCTACTAAAAACCGGATATGGGAACATTCCTTGCATAACAGAGCCACGCTGTGTTGTCTCCCTATGGTATTTCGAACTTTTCATCTCACGGATTCCTAACAGTGAGATTTGATGATCAAACCTTCTGGGGCCGCAAGTAACTCGTAGCCGGGTTCGAGAAGGTCCTCCAACAAAGTATGTTTCGGGAAGGAGCCCAAATGAAGAAATTGTTTTTTGCCTTCATAGTCGCGGCCCTGACTTTGAGCTTATCCGCTGTAGTGGGATTCGCTCAGAGCACCGCGGGTGTGACAGGAATAGTTAGAGATAGCAACGGTGCTGTAATTGCCGGTGCTGACGTAAAACTGACAGATACAAAGACCGGCGTTGAATTGGACACCAAGACTAACGATCAAGGTGTGTACAACTTTCCTAAAGCAGCGCCGGGCCAAGGCTATAAGCTGACTTTTACCGCGCCGGGTTTTCAAACTCTGGTAATCAATGACGTTGCTCTCGGCGTTGCTAATGTGGAAACACACAATGCCGAAATGACTATCGGCGAGGTCTCCGGCACTGTTGTCGTGACGGCCTCCAATGAAGCTACGCTGAACACTAGCGACGCAAGCATTGGAAACGTTATCGGAGAACGAAGACTCAAAGAGCTTCCAATTCAAATTCGCAGTTCGCCTGCTGCGCTGATCGGTCTCCAACCCGGCGTGGTGAGTGGTACCGTCGGCGCCACCGGCGGCAACCGTATCGGTTCAGTTACCGGTTCGCGCGCCGACCAGGGCAACATCACTATTGACGGTATCGACGTAAACGATCAGGCCACGGGCCAGTTCGCGGCGACCGTCGGTAATGCTCCGATCGATGCGATTCAGGAATTTCGCGCAGTGTCGACCAACCCCGGTGCTTCCGAAGGACGAAGCAGCGGCGGCCAGGTCGAGTTGGTGACCAAGAGCGGTACCAACGAGTTCCATGGCAACTTGCGTGAGTACAACCGCACTGCAGCCACGGCAGCGAACACGTTCTTTAACAACCGCGCCGGTGTGGAGCGCCCGCAACTGACGCGTAATCAGTTCGGCGGCAGCATCGGTGGTCCAATCGTAAAAGACGCGCTCTTCTTCTTCTTCGATTACGAAGGACGGCGCGACGCGTCGGGCGTTTCCAACCTGCGTATCGTTCCGTTGAACCACTTCCGCAATGGCGGTCTTGGCTTCATTAATAACAATGCAGGTTGCGGCGTTGGCGCACGGTTGAACACCACACCGAACTGCATCACGATCCTAAGCCCGGCACAAGTTGCCGCTTTGGATCCGGCAGGCATCGGTCCCAGCCAGACGCTGCTCAGCTTTATCAATAGCCGTTACCCACAGGCTAACGACCTGACCGCGGGTGATGGCATCAACACCGGTGGCTTCCGGTTCAATGCACCGTTCCACCGTGAAGACAACACCTACACCACGCGTATCGACTGGAACGCGACCTCGAAGCAGAGGTTCTTTGGCCGTTTCAATATCGCGCGTCGTATTCAGACGGACACCGTCAACTCAGTTGCGGCCCAGTTCCCGGGCGATCCTGAGACAGCTCAGATCATCCTTCGCGACTACACCTGGGTTGTAGGTCATACCTGGACTGCCAGCCCGAATTTCGTAAACCAAATCACCGCTGGCGCGGCTCGCTCGGGATTGCTCTTCCCGACGAACTTCAAACCGACTCTCCCGAACGCTTTCACGTTCGGTGCCGGATTGTCCGCTCCGTTTGCCGGCTTCAGCGAGCAGGATCGTTTCGTACTGGTTCCGACCTACCGCGACGACGCGACCTGGACCAAAGGCACTCACTCGATCGAGTTTGGCGGTTCGTTCAAACCGATCAAGTCAGAGTCGGGAATCCAGAATGACTTTAACTTCGTCAGCGTCGGACTCGGCGGCCGTCTCACTGCTCTCGAACCAGGACTGCGACCCACCACCATCGCGTCCAACGCTAACACAACGATAACCGGCAACTACGATTCAGCGTTCGCTTTCCTGCTGGGTCGTTATGCTTCCGTTGCGACCAACTTCAACTATGATCCGAGTGGTACCCCATTCGCTCTGGCGACTGGTAAGCACCGCGATTATCGTTACAACGAGCTCGAGCTCTATGTGCAGGATAACTGGAGAATTCGCAACAACCTGACAATCAACGCCGGCGTTCGCTGGCACTACTACCCGGCCCCTTACGAGAAGAATGGTTTCCAGGCCGGACCAAACGTAGACCTCCGCGACCTAATCGATATCAGACTCCGTAACGCAGCAGCCGGCATCAGCGGTCCAGATGCCGAACCGTTGCTCAGCTACGACCTGATTGGCAAAGGCAACAACGCTAAGCCGCTCTATGGAACCGATTGGAACAACTTTGCGCCACGGTTTGGTTTTGCGTACACGCCTGACTTCCGCAGCGGCTTCCTCGGCAAAATGTTCGGTGAAAACAAAACCGTCATCAGAGGCGGCGGCTCGGTAGTGTTCGATCGTCCAGGCGGCGGCATCACGTTCATTCAGGATCAGGTTTCTTACCTGTTCGACAACTCCGCGACGACGCAGTTTGAGGCGGAGGACGCGGTAACTGCTCTGCTTGAGAACCCGCGGTTCACTGGTATCGGCTCGTCGCCGGTGACCAACACGCCGCCGACGATCACGCATCCGTTCACTCCGTTCGTCGAGGATGATTTCCCGATCGGTCTGGCCACTGGCGAGTTCAACTACGCCGTTGACCAGCACTTTAGGACTCCGTACTCGATCCAGTACAGCTTCGGCTTCCAGCGCGAACTGCCGTCCGACTTCATTCTCGAAATGTCGTATGTCGGTCGTCAGGGTCGCAAGCTGTTCTCGCAGGCTGACGTGGCGCAGGTCCTGAATTTCAAGGATCCAACGTCCGGTCAGTTCATGCTTGATGCTTTCAACGCGCTCCAGGCTCAGGTTCAAGCCGGCGTTCCCGGTGCGAGCGTAACCCTGCAACCCTGGTTCGAGAACCAGATTGGCGCGGGCGGCACAAGATTGATGGCCAGCAACGGCAGTCTCCGTCAGCAGGTGCTGCGCGGCGACACGTCGGATGCCCTCTTCCTGCTTTTTGCGAACGGTCTGCTGGATGCGAACGTCGGTATGAGCGGGCAGTTCGGCACCAACATCTACATTTCAAATCAGGGCGCGTCGAGCTATGACGGCATGCTCGTGAGCTTGCGGAAACGCTTCTCACACGGTTTGCAATTCGATGCGAACTACACCTGGTCGCACTCGATCGACAATGGATCGAGTGTGGTAAACACGGTGAGCGGCGGTCTGGTATGTGACCTCCGCGATCTCCGCGTTTGCCGTGGCGATTCCGACTTCGACATTCGGCACCTCTTCAATGCGAACTTCATTTACGAGTTGCCGTTTGGTCGTGGCCGTGCTTTCGGCAGTGGCGTTTCGGGTTGGGTTAACCAGATCATCGGTGGCTGGGAAATCACCGGTATCTTCGGCGCGCGCAGTGGCTTGCCTTTCAGCACCACCACTACCGCGTTTCCGGTGGGCTTCAACTTCAACAGCCCGGCGGCCCAAAACCTGAGAAATGCACCTGCTCTTCGTCCGACCATACATGACGATCCCAGGACTGGCGCGATCCAGTTCTTCAGAGATCCGACGGTAGTCTTCAATCCAAGCAGCCCAACCACCGGAGTCCTGCGGTTCCCGCACCACGGTGAAATCGGAAATCGCAACTTCCTCCGCGGACCGGGCTTCTGGAATCTCGACACGGCGCTGATGAAGAATTGGCAAATGCCGTGGTCAGAGAGCCACTCCTTGCAGTTACGTTGGGAAGCCTTTAATCTTTTCAACCACAACAGCTTTGGTTTACCGGCGCTCGGTATCACCGGCGCCACCTTTGGACAGATCACAACAACAGCTAGCGCGCCGCGCGAAATGCAATTCGCTCTGCGTTACAGCTTCTAATCGATTTCGTCTTTGACTCTTTAAAGGCTCCTGCGCAAGTGGGAGCCTTTCTTTTTTGGAGAACATCATGCTGCGATCACGCCTACTCCTCTTGTCGTTGACTCTTCTCAGTGCTGCACTATTCGCCCAACCCGCTGTCGCTCAGGGTGGTCGAACACTCTTTGGCGACGTACGCGTCACGGGCGAAAACAACAACCTGGTCCCGAAGGAAGTTACGCTGATTCTCAGGCGTTCTCCTGACGGAGAAGTGGGGCGGCAAACGATCTCCAGCCGTGGCCGTTATCGATTCAACAACCTGCCGAACGGTGAATATGAAATCGTCATCGAGGCGGGCGGGAAAGAGATCGGACGTATGGGCCCGATCTTTATGCGCGACCGCGACCTCAGCAACAGTCCCTATGGGTTCCAATACGATCTTGATTTCAAATGGAAACCCGGCTCGCTTCCCGCAACCGGCGTGATCTCCGCTGCCGACGTGTATGAGCGTCCGGTCGCCACCAGAACAATTTTTCAGAGGGCCGAAGACGCTGTCGGCAAGAAGAAATATGACGACGCAATCGATCTACTCAAGCAGGTTGTAGAAACCGACAAGAACGATTTTCAGGCATGGACCGCACTGGGCAGTATCTACTTCGCGGAAAAGAAATTTGACGACGCTGAAAGCGCTTATCTCAAAGCGACTGAGATTCAACCGGCGTCGCCACGAGCTTTCCTCAATCTCGGCCGCTTGCGTTCGTCGCAAAAGAAATTCGAAGAGGCAGTTGAGCCGCTGACCAAGGCTGTCGAATTGCAACCGACGTCAGGTGATGCGAACTATTTGCTTGGCGAGTGTTACCTCCAGCTCAAAAAAGGTTCGAAAGCGGTTCCGTATTTGAACGAAGCAGCCGCCCACGGCCGCTCGGACGCTCACCTGCGCCTCGCCTGGCTCTATAACGCAGCGGGTATGAAAGACAAAGCGGCGCTTGAATACGAAGAGTACCTGAAGAAGAATCCCGATTATCCCGATCGCAACAAGCTGAAAGAATATATCACCGCAAACAAGAAGAGCTGAGCTACACTGCGAACCCAGTGCGCTTCGTTTTCACTAAAACCTTTTACCTCCTGGCTGCGCTCGCTTTTGTTCCTCTTTCACTTTCGTGGCAGCGCCCCTGGTTGGCATGGGTCGCGCTTGCTTACGACGTCGTCCTCATCACCGCGGCAATCGTCGATTCACGTCTGAGTCACCTGCCAAAAGGATTTCAAGTCACCCGACACTTTGGCAGCCGCTTCGCGATGGGCGCGGAAACGGAAGTAAGAATTCACCTTCATAACGCGTCAAACCGTGCGGTTTCTTTGGTTGTCAAAGACGAGTATCCGCCGCAAATGATTCTCAAAGGCGAGCGTGAGGGTGCGGTGAAGGTTGACGCTCACAGCACCGCCACGTTGATTTATGCAGTGACGCCACCACGGCGCGGGCGTTTTGAGTTTGGCTACGTTGCTTTGAGGTTTCGTTCTCGACTTAATCTTGTTTGGTGCGACACGCGTGCCGCCGAGCCGATGGCTGTAAAGGTCTATCCGAACATGCGCCGCGCACGTGAAGCGGAGTTGAAAGCGCTCGGCGCGCGATCGATGGTTTCGTCTCATCGCAAAACGTCGTGGCGCGGCGAAGGACGCGAATTCGAATCGATGCGCGATTACGTTCGCGGGGACGAACTGCGTCACATCTCCTGGACCGCCACTGCGCGACGCGGAAAACTTACAACACGCCAATATCAAATCGAACGCGATCAAACGATTCTCGTCGCTCTCGATTCAGGACGCTTGATGACCGCGCGCATCGAGCAGGAAACAAAACTTGATTCCGCAGTGCACGCGACTCTCGCATTGTTTTCCGCCGCTGCGCGCGCAGGTGACAACGCGGGACTGGTCGTGTTTGGCCGCCGGATCAAGAGTTACTTGCCGCCGAGCCGCGGCCGCGATCACATCGATGCCGCGCTCGAAGCGCTCTATGCCGTCGAACCGGAAATGATTGAGCCTTCGTATCCGCACGCGTTTGAATTCATTGCCGCCAACAGCAAACGAAGATCGTTAGTCATCCTGCTTACGGATCTCGTAGATGAAGAGGGTTCAAAAGAACTGCTTACCTCGCTCCATCTGCTTCGTCCGCGACACTTGCCGTTGGTTGTCACAATTGCGGATCGAGATTTGAAAGCGGTGGTGCAGGGAGTTCCCGAGACAGTGCACGATCTGTTTACGCAATCAGTCTCTGAAGAGATCATTCACCATCGTGAGGCGGCGTTGAGAATGGTTGAATCGGTTGGCGGACTCGCGCTCGATGTGACTGCGGCGGCATTGGCGCCGGCATTGCTCGAAACGTATTTGAGAGTGAAGGAACGCGGTTTACTCTGATTCCGGTTTCGGCACCGGCTCGTGACCGACCAGAAGCAGGTAACTGTACAACGCGAGTCCGGTCAGTGCTGCGATGCTGTACTTGATCCGCGGATCGATTAGCGCCGGCGAAACATATCCCTCGATAGTTCCCGCGATCACCAGCAGAAGTGCAACTCCGATCATCAAACGAACCGCTTCCATGCCGCGCGTGCGCAACGCATCGGCGCGCGTCAGATCGCCCGGCATGATCATCGCGCTGCCGATCAGCAATCCCGCGCCGCCGGCTATAAAGATACACGAGAGTTCGATGACTCCGTGCGCGACCATGAACGTCACGAGGTCGTTACCGAAACCGGCCTTATAAGTCAGCGCGAGCACGGAAGCGATGTTGGCGCCATTGAAGGCCATATAGAAGAGGGTTCCGATCCCAACAATGCCGCCGAAGGCAAACGTGTAGATCGTGACCTGAATGTTATTGGTCATAATCGCACTCGCGCCTACCTGGTTACTCCGGTTCAGCGATTCCCACCAGTGAGTTTTGGTTTCGATGTACAACTCTCGAAAAGCCGGATCGACGCCGACGAGTTCTGAAAACTCCGAATCGTATCGCGTGGCAACGAAGCTCAGCACCCCGAAAAGAGAGAAAACGGCAAACGCCACGAACGTATAGCGCCACGTGCGGCGAAACGTCTGCGGCAGTTCGTGTGTGAAGTAGCGGCGAATTCGTTTGCCGCCTTGCGCGTCAGCCCGGTAGATGCGGCCATGCGCGCGGATAACGAGACTGTTGAGATAATTGACGAGCCGCGGATCTCTCGACTCCGCGCGTGCGATGGCGAGGTCAGAGGCCGTGCGCCGGTAGATGCGCCCGAGTTCGCGAACCTCCTCGCGGCCCAAACGTCTTAACGAAGAGTGATCGAGCAGCTTCAGCAAGTCTTCGAGTCGTTGCCAGGCGTTTTTGCGTTGACTGATGAAGCGGTCGGAAGGCATTGTGTCGTAGTGTAACTTTGCCCCGCTCAAAGTCAACGAAAACATGCAACGGCTGGTCGAATGTGTTCCTAATTTCAGTGAGGGGCGAAAGCCCGAGACGGTGCAGCGCATTGCTGACGCGATCGCGGCAGTTGAGACGGCGTGCGTGCTCGACACACATATCGACGCGGATCACAACCGTTCCGTGATTACATTCGTGGCCTCACCTGAAAATGTGGTTGAGGCGGCTGTGCGGGCAGTGAAACGCGCGTCGGAACTGATCGACATGCGCACGCACTCGGGCGAGCACCCACGTCTTGGCGCAACGGACGTGTTACCGTTTATACCGGTCCATGCGGTGACGATGGACGAGTGCGTTCGCTTGGCCCATGAAGCAGGCAAACGCATCGCCAGCGAACTGTCTATTCCCGTTTACTTCTACGAGAGCGCCGCGCTGCGACCGGATCGAATCAATCTGGAGGACGTGCGGCGTGGTGCTCTGGAGTTATTGCGCGAACAGATCACTACGAACCCCGAACGCGCACCCGACGCAGGCGCACCGGTAATCCACGACACGTCGGGCGCGATCGCCGTGGGCGCGCGGCCGTTTCTGATCGCGTTCAATGTCGTGCTTCGCAGTGACGACATCGCGATCGCGCGTCAGATCGCGAAGGCGATCCGCGCACGCAATGGTGGTTTGCCGTTTCTAAAGGCGTTGGGCTTTCGGCTGTCGACGCGGAGTTGTGTGCAGGTGTCGATGAATTTGGTGAATTATGAAGTCACCGGAATGGACGCTGCTTACGATGCGATCAAGCGGGAAGCAGAGGCGTTGGGAATCCAAATCGACAGTACTGAAATAGTCGGCCTGGTGCCTCGCAACGCGTTGAATCGGGAAGCCGAGTACTTCAGCAAACTGGAAAATTTTTCTGAATCGAAGATCCTGGAGAACCAGATCGCTAACTGCCGAGCTTGATGATCTCTGCGCGAAGTCGTTCGTGCTGCTGCATGAGTTTCAGATACGTTGTCTCTTCAGCGGCACCTTTGGCGCGAACAATCCGATCCAACATCTGTTTTTCATCCCTGGTCCAACCGGCCACACGTACCAGAGACGCCAGTGATTCATACTTCCGGCCCTGCATTCTAAGTCCAATCCTGCGCACCTGAAACTGGTCCCAATCCCCCGCGCGCGTCTGGTCCAGCTCAAAAATCATCGGACTCTCGGCCAGCTTCCGTAACGTTCGGGCCGGAGTGCGATAACCTTTCCGATTCGCGATCTTCTGTTCTTCTTTCTCAGTCAGACTCAACGCATCTCGCTCGGTCGAACGAAAACCAAGCTTGCGATAAAACCAAAACGCACCGGATTCGATTCCTTCTTCGTTCTCGTAGCCAATCTGATACGGCTCGATCGCAAACGCGGTAACTCCCGCGAAGTGGCGCATTACGTTTAGTATTCGCGCATACAACCAGGCGGTCTCGCCATCGCGAAACGTGTAATAAAGGTTGAACCCGCCTTCCATTCGCTCGAACAGAGAAAGTCCTTCGAAGTAACCGATCGGCACGCCGTTCTTGTAGATCATCGTGGCGTGGGACGCGCGCAACGGCAGCCGTTTCTCCGGAGGCAAACCGAAGATATGCAGTTGAACGCCGCGTCCCAGGTCCGTTTGATAGGCGTGTGCGGAATCGCCGTGCGTGAAGCCGTAAAGTTCACGATAGCGAATCGTCGACGCTTCGAGCGCGAGATCCAATGCACGTTCACCCTCTCGTTGAGACAATTTCTGAAACGCCGGTGGCGGCGCATTTAACTCGTCGCGGAGATTAATGTCGCTGCGTTGAATGAAGGGTTCGTGGTGGTAAAACATGCCGCGCCTTGGACCACGCAGGCCCGTTCGCGTTGAACGATAACGCGGCGTCCACTGCACGTAGATCTGTTGCGAGTCGTAAAGCTCCGCCCTCTCTTGTTCGGATTGTTCGAGCTGGTCGAAACGTTCGACTAACCACGCAATCTCCGATTGACGACCACGCGCCGCAGCCAACCACTTGCGATAAGGAACGTTCGCTTCGACGTTCGCGTCCTCTTCCAGCAGCGGCATAAAACGAGGCCACGTCTCGGCTAACCGATTTTCGTTTTCAAACCAGTCCCAGTAGATCTCAATTTGCGTGGGGTAGCACTCTACCAACCAACGAACGATGTAGAAGCCGAACGTGTCGGTCACGGAAGTGCCCGCAATACCCGAAACGTTTGGGTGTTCGAGGCTCGACAGATCCACGTCACGCTGACGCAGCTCCGAAACTCTGCGCGCGAAGTCGCGAAGTTGCTCTTCGGCAAGACGCGCAACCACGGCGTTGTGGGGATACGCACGAACGAACAGCAGTAACTCGTGAAGCCGGATCAACGTCTCGGGATCGTCAAACCGTTTCCGCGCGAGGCGTTCGAGCAACGATTGAACTCGCTTCGCGTCTTGTGGACTAAAACTGGTTTTTAGTTTGTCGAGTTGATCGAGCAGGTGGGTTTCAGACCTCGCAGTTTTTGAAACTTACGCCCGGCGAATGAACTTCGCGGCAATCCAACCAACGAGCACCAGTGCCGAAAGAATGATCCAGTTGTATCGATCGCCGTACGTCACACCTGGAAAGTGATTGCTGATCATCATGAACACAACCGGCACGGCCATGAACGTGTTCTGTTTGGACCGCAACTTAGCGCGCGCGGAAAGCCGTTCGTCAGGTTTACGTCCTTCGTTCAGCGCCGCAATCATCTTTCGTTGTGACGGCAGAATGTGCATCCAAACGTTCGCCGCCATGATCGTGCCGAAGATTGCGCCGAGGTGAATGTAAGCCGCGCGCGCACTGAACACTCGCGTCAGTCCGTAAGCGAGCGCCACGATCAAAACATAAGCGACGATCGCAAACGCCCTCTCGTGCCGTCCTAGCGGTGACGACATCATGACGTCGTAAACAAAACCCGACGCGAGGATCACGCCGATGCCCAACGTCACAGCCCAACCCAGACTGATGTCGTAAACGTCGCGGTCGATCAACGCGCCACCGCCGAGGTAGTAAATGAGCACGAGCAACGCGAAGCCGCTGAGCCACGTCATTGCCGCCTCCCAGCGAAACCAGTGCAACGTTCGCGAAGCGAGATCCGGCACTTTTCGTCGTTCGACAACGTAAAAACCGCCGCTATGGACCATCCAAATTTGCGCCGATGCGCCGGTTGCGGCTACGGCTTTTTCTTCTTCGGTCAAACGCGCGTCGAGCCACGTGAAGTAGTAAGTCGTACCTACCCACATGATGCCGGCAAAGACGTGTGTCCAACGAAACAGGACGTTGAGCCATTCGCTGAGAGTCGGATCGAGAATCATCAGGACGAGTATTTAGCTTCCGCGATAGGTCGAATAGCTGTAAGGGCTGATCAGCAATGGCACGTGGTAATGCTGCGATGCGTCTTCGACATTGAAAACGACCGAAACTTGCGGATAGAAGCAGGCAACACTGAGCGACGAGAAATATGGTTCGGTGTCGAAGACCAGCCGGTAGGTCCCATTTGACACCGGACGATCGACGAGAAAGAAAGGCTTCACGCGACCGTCTTCATCGGTCCACGCATGGCTCAGCTCGGTCCAACTCTCGTCGTTGTTCTGGAGTTCGAGAGAAACAGCCACGCCGCTGGCGGGCGCGCCGCGCGAGGTGTCGAGTATGTGGGTGGAAATCGTGCTCATGAATGCTGCTTATGAATATTCGAGTAGTTTTCGCAATCTCAACTCGGTGATCTTCGCTTGTTCGGCGGCTGCGATCTGTAACTCCGTGGCCGCGTCGTTTGGCAGTCGCTGTTGGAGCAGCGCCAGTATCTCATTAGATGACTTGCCGGTGGCGCAAACTATGAAAATAAAACCGAATTTCTCTTCGTAATCAACGTTTAGCTTGGCCAGTTTCTCGATCGTTTCCTGTGCGGCGTTCTGGACTCCCTGTTGTTCCTGCGCCGACCATTGTTGCGACTGTGCGGGAACTGCGTTCGTCGCTTTGCGCTCCCCGATCTTTGGATGACTGCGAAACGCTTCGAGCCAATCGGCTTCGTCCAGGGACCACCAGATCTCGTTTGCTTTGGCGATCAGTTGTTCAAGCGATGCGTAAGGCCGTTGGCGTTCGACTGTTTCCGCCCAGCGTTTCGCGCCGCAGCACTTCAACAACTCGTTACGAGCATCTTCAGGAGCGAGTTCATTCAACCACGCCAGATCGTGCATCGCTATCACTCGACCAACGTGCCGTACACTCGTAGCCGGCTCACACCGCCGTCTGGAAAGATATTGAATCGCAGATGCGAAACGACGCCAAGGTTTGTCAGTTCACGATCGAAGTAATGGCGCGTGTGTGCCTGGAGTTTGGTGCGCGGTAGAACAGTGGTCCACGCCAACGAAGGATCGCTCGGGTCGGCTCGATCCGAAACATTGCACGCTTCGATCGAACAGCTCTCGGGAAAGTTGCCTTTGAAGTGCGACGTGTCTACTTCGATCGATTGGATCTGTCCCGGGCGAGCGAGTTTGATGATGGCCCAATCGTGCCCTGGACCACGGCGGCGTTTTGTTTCCCATCCGTCGCTCATGTTCGCGGCGCGTCCCGGCATGATCAGGTTATGACGGTGGCCAAAGAACATGTCGCTGCACGAAAGCACGAGCGCGCCGTTCTCCGCCGCTGCCAGATCGACATGACCTCCTGCGCGTTTAAGCCGTTCCCAATCCGGCACGACTTCACCGTAAACGCGCAGTCGCGCGACGCCACCGTCAGGAAAAATTCGAAAACGAAGATGCGTGATCCGCTCGCCGTATTCGATCGGAAACTGGTTGCGCGAGTCACCGGCTAACGGCGACTGTGGCAAAAACGGCGTCCACTGGACCGACTCATGCAGCAACTCTTCTTCGGTTGGCAGTCCTTCAAATGAAACCCCATCGAGCGAACAATGTTCGGGATAGTTGCCACGGAAAAAACTGGTATCAACCACAACGCCACGAACGATGCCTGGCAAACCCAAGCGAATAATGCACCAATCAAAACCGGGTGTACGCCGGCGCCGGCTCTCCCAACCATCCATCCACTTGCCGCGGTCCGTATACTTCCCTTCGATAAAAACAGGCTCACTCGCCTTCAACAAATTCTCCTTCGGCGCAAAAAAATCATCATTAGCGATCAGCACCACACCGCCAACCTTCTGCGAAGCGAGATCGATTAAGTCCGTGAAGTTCATAGCCACAAAGAGCACAAAAAGATACGTCAGGTAACAATATACTTTCTGATCTCAAGCTTGGGAGCGCCAAAGTTGATTAACAGGCCATGCTCAATACGTGCGGCACGAAGGTAACCCAGGAGTTGCGCTTTGTGGGCATCAACCAGGGCGTTACAACCCTTTATTTCGCAGATTAGGCAGTTTTCCACAAAGAGATCGGCGATCAGTAGACCAAGAATTGTCCCATCTTCATCAAAAACCGTCATTCGTTGCTGTTGTTCAGCTCGTATGCCCCTTTTCCGGAGTCGGTTTGCGAGTGCGTTCTCGTAGATCTTCTCGTTAAATCCGCTTCGCAAGTACTTGTGAATTTCAAAGCTGGTTTCTCGAATTACGTCGCACAGTGTGAAGATGCTATGGCCGTGAGGATGTGCCGCCATACAAAATACTTCCTCTCGCTAACTGATTTTGTGCCTCTTTGTGGCTATCATATATTTTTTTACCGCGAAGGAAAGTTTTTTCCACGACGCCATTTAACGGTTCGCCTTGATAAGGCGTGAGTTTGTGACGATGTTCGAGGTGCGTGGCGTCGACGATGAATTCGCGACTCGGGTTCCAGATGATGATGTCTGCGTCACAACCGGGGGCGATCCTGCCTTTGCGAGAGTCGAGTAAAACTTGCCGCGCCGGATTTGTGCAGAGCCAGTTGGTCAAATCGCGTAATGAAAAGCCGCGCCGCCGTGCTTCGGTCCAGATCACCGGCAGACGCAGTTGTAACGATGCAATGCCGCCCCACGCAGCCATGAAATCGCCGGTTTCGCGCAGTTTCATGCTCGCCGGACACGGCGAGTGGTCCGATACGACCATATCGATCGTTCCGTCAGCCAAACCTTGCCAAAGCTTTTCACGGTTCTCACTCTCGCGGATTGGCGGACAGCATTTGAACTCCGTCGCGCCATCAGGAATCGTCTCCGCCGAGAAGTGCAGATAGTGTGGGCACGTCTCAGCCGTGATCTTCACACCCGTCGCCTGCGCTTCACGCAGCAACGGCAACGCATCGGAAGAAGAAAGATGAACGATGTGTACGCGCGTGCCGAACTCACGACTCATGCCGATCATCAATTCGATCGCCTCGTCCTCCGCCGCTCGCGGACGCGAACGAAGAAACGCTTCGTAGTCTGCGCCGTCTGTGGCCTTCATCGGCCCAGGCAGTTCAGCATGCACGATCAACATCGCCCCGAGGCGCGAAAGTTCCGGCATCGCGACGCGTAGATCGTCTTCAGTGACGTGTGGAAACTCATCCACACCTGAAGGCACAAGAAAGCACTTAAATCCGACGACACCGGCCGCAAACATCCGCGCGAGCTCGGACGTGTTGCCTGGCACAACACCACCCCAAAACCCGACGTCGACAAAACAGTCGTCCTTAGCTGTCTCGAGTTTTGTTTTGAAGCCGGCGAGTGTTGTCGTTGGAGGAATCGAATTGAGCGGCATGTCGATCAGCGTCGTCACACCACCCGCCGCCGCGGCCCGCGTGGCCGTTCGAAATCCTTCCCATTCGGTACGACCCGGAGAGTTGATGTGAACGTGCGTATCAACCAACCCTGGCATTATGACTGCGCCGTCACTAGCTTCGATGATCTCGCAATTCTCCAGGACCTCTTCAAACGGTCGCAGGGCCACGATCTTCTCACCGCCGACATGAATTGACGCTGGACCAATCGCGCCGGCTGACACTACGGTTTGCCCACGAATGATCAGATCGACAGTCGACATGCACAATTAGAAAGACGGTGGCGGTGGCGGCAGATTTGAAACGGCTTGGTTCGGGTCGCTCAGCCCAAACACCTTCTCGTACGCAACTGCGATCGCGCCATACTGAAGCGGAAACACGAGAAACGCGGGGACATAACACATCACCAGTCCAACGAAAGTCAGAAGCCCGGTTAGCAACGTCATTCCCAGAATACCCCAGAAGTTCGCCATCGCCGCTTTGAAGCTCCACTTGATCGCGTCCATCGCTTGCAGTTTGCGATCGACAATCAACGTGTAGCTGAACGTAAACCCGATCGAAATGACAATGATGATCACGATCATCACGAGCCAGAAGATGCCAAACAAGCCCATGACGCCAAGCATCGCCGCGGGATTTGGCTCATTACCTTGCGCCACTATCGACAGAACGAACGCGAAGTAGAACACGAGATAAGACGGAACGACGATCACCAGGATCGGAATCATGTGCAGCAGCGTGGCTACGAGGCTTGGTCCAAAATAGTCGAACCCTTTGAAGAGAAGACCGAATTCAAACGGCTCGTTGCGCATTCGTTTGAAGAAGATCATGTAAATTCCGCACATCATCGGTCCCATCAGAATGCCCAACGGCACCGCGGATCCGACCAAAAGCCCTACCAAACAGATACCAACAAAGAGCCAGTACTGGTCCTTTATGAGCGCCCAGGCTTCTTTTATGCATTCAATTGGGTGGACGGCGTTTCGGCGAAATACGAGTTCAGGGGTCGACATTCAGACTTCCTTAGGGGTCAGGATTTACGATCTTGCAGTCACAAGAAAATCAACAAGCAGATTGGCGGCAACGCGTAGTCGATAATCAGCAGTGGAGCGCACATCGTCGATCGGCACGATCTCATGCAGCAGTGTTTCGCGTGCGAGTTTCACCGCGTCGTCGTCGATCTCTTTCCCGCGGATCGCGTCTTCTGTTTGTTTGCAACGCAG
>Ga0196977_1000424_pt1 | contig 22276 bp, 23 predicted proteins | sample S3v_1013CmetaG_FD_148634 | JGI IMG/M metagenome (GOLD analysis project Ga0196977, IMG submission 148634) | Soil microbial communities from Anza Borrego desert, Southern California, United States - S3+v_10-13C | ecosystem: Environmental > Terrestrial > Soil > Desert | place: USA: California...
GGCAGGAGCTCGCCGCCGCCGTTGTCGGCGACCATCTTCCTGATGTCCACCCGACCCTGCTTGTGCGTGCCGGGCACCACCCAGAGTGCGTTGGCCGCCGTCGTCGGATAGAGCTGAACCTGATAATTGAAGCCATGTATGCCCTCGTCCCACTGCGGATTGTCCCAGTGGGTGACGCCGTCCTGGTGCCACGCGACCGAGCCGCCGAGCCCCGGCTGCTTCACGAAGATCACGTCGTTGAACGGCACGAAGTCGTCACCATTGATCGACGCCGCGATTGCGAGGAGCTTTGGGTGACCGTACAGCCGCAGGCCGGCGGGCATGTGCTGGCACATGCCGCGCATCTGGAGGACGACGAAACGCGGGGCGTCGTCGTCCGGCTGCGCCTCCGCCATCCTGGTCGGATAGCGGCCGCCGCGCGCGCTGGTGCCGCCCACCGGATCGGACAGCGGTTTGATCAGGTTATACGCCGCCACGCGCGCATCGAGACCGAGGGCGGGGCGACCGCTCGCGTCGACTTTCGCGTCCGGCGCGACCGGAGCGCGCTCGAGCATCTCGAGCGCGTCGCGCCGCAGCGCCTCCACCTCTTGCGCACCGACCACACCTTCGAAGATGTAGAAGCCGTGCTTGCGGTAAGCGGCCTCGATGTCGGCTGCGAGACGACCGCGCGCGTCGAAGCGCACCGGCCCGCGATTGCCGATCGTGCCGGCGAGCCGAACGCCTTCGCGCGTGTAGGCCTCGAGCCGGGCTGCGTGACGTTCGCGCGTGAGCGTCACGCCGCCTTCGAATACTTCCGTCATGAATCGGACCTTATGCCGAGAGCGCGGCGATGCCGGCGCGCGCGACTTCCTCGTCCTCCTGCGAAGCGGCCCCGCTCACGCCGACGGCGCCCACGACCCTGCCATCGCGCAGCACGGGGAGCGCGCCCTGCGCCGGCACGCATTCGCCACCGACGGACATCACGAACGCCTGCATGGGCGGCGTTGCGGCACGCGCCGCGAGCTCCGCGCTCGGCACGCCGAAGCTGGCCGACGCGAAAGCCTTGCCTTTCGAGATGAGCACCGTGCGCCACGGCGCACCATCCAGGCGCAGCATCGTCAGCAGGTCTCCGCGGCCATCCACGACCGAGATCGTGACCTTTACCTTCATCTCGGCGGCCTTGTTCTGAGCGGCCTGCAGGATTCTTTGAGCTTCGGCGGCATTGAGATACACGTGCGATGTCCTCCTGGTTTGTCTGGTTTCAGTCGGCTCTTGCACCGGACAGTCGTGCGACCTCGCCCCATTTGACGAGCTCGCTGCGGAAGTACGCGGCGAACGCGTCCGGCGTCGAGGCAACGGTCTGCTGGCCGTTCGCTTTGAGAGCGTCCTGCACGTCGGCGAGCCGCAGCGCTTTCGCGATCTCGCCCTGCACGCGCGCCGCGATCTCGCGCGGAACACCCGCGGGCGCGAAGTACCCGATCCAGCCATTCACCTCGAAGCCGGGAAACCCGGATTCGGCCACGGTGGGCACTGCCGGCAGGAGCGGCATGCGCGCGAGACTCGATACCGCGATTGCCTTGAGCTTGCCCGCGTTCATCAGAGGTACCGCGGCAGGCAATGACGACAACGTGATGTCCGCTTCGCCGGCGACGACACCGGTCACCGCGGGCGCGCCGCCTTTGTAGGGGACGTGCACCGCCTTGAAGCCGCCGCGGTTCTTGAGCAGCTCCATCCCGAGATGCTGCGCCTGACCGATACCCGGCGATGCGTAGGCGATGCCGGCCTTGCTCGCCTTCGCCGCCGTCACGAACTCCTGGACCGTTCGGGCCGGCACCGTCGGATGCACGGCGAGAACGAATCCGGCGGAGGTCGTCTGCGTCACGGCAGCGAGATCCTTCGCCGGGTCGTACGTGAGCTTCGTGTAAATGTGCGGGTTGATGGCAACGCTCGCGCCGATCACGAGCAGCGTGTAGCCGTCCGGCGCCGCGCGTGCGACCACTTCTGCGCCCAGGTTGCCGCCGGCGCCGCCCCGGTTCTCGACGACCATCGGCTGTCCCAGAGCCGGCGCGACTTTCTGACCGACAATGCGGGCGATGAAGTCGATCGAGCCCGCGGGCGACCCCGCCGCGACGACGCGTATCGGCTTCACTGGATACGACTGAGCGGGCGCTTCGGCCGCGCAGAACAGGCCGGCGGCAGCCGCTGCAAGAGCGCGTCTACGCATGCTCACGCGTGTGTGCTCGTGGCCGCGGCCGGTGGCGCCGGCGTCAACGTCGCCGCAGAACCCCCCGCCTGCTCACAGGTGTTCGCTACATCGCTCACGGTGACGCGTCGCATGTCGCGCACCCAGCGCAGATCGTCGTAGTCGGTGCCGCGATGCATCGTGCAGCGGTTGTCCCACATCACGAGGTCGTTCGGACGCCACCGATGGGTGTAAACGAACTGCCGCTGTGTCGCGTGCGCGAGAAGCTCGTCGATCAGCGCGCGCCCCTCTTCATCGGGCATGCCGAAGATGCGCCCGGCATGCGACGCGAGATAGAGCGTCCGGCGGCCGTTCTCCGGAAGCGTTCGCACGAGCATCTGGGGCACGGCCGGTTGCCGCTTGAGCTCGTCTTCCTTGAAGTTGCTGAACCCGCTGCGGCGCCGCGACGTGACGATCCAGTGCTCAGCCACCAGGCCTTCCAGCCGCGCCCGGGTCGCATCGGGCAACGCGTCGTACGCAGCGCGCTCGTCCGCGAATTGCGTGTGCCCGCCCACCGGCGCGACCGTCGTGGCATAGAGGAGCGATGCGAGCCCGGGCCGGTATTTGAACGAGCTGTCGGTGTGCCACAGCTTGTTGCCCGCCTTGTACATGCGCGCCCGGCTGTCTTCCCGCCAGATCTTCCCGTCGGCACTGAGATTCGAGACGTCCGCGAAGGCGCTCGTGAAGCGGCTCGGCGTCGACTTCGAATCGAGCGTGCGCTCGGTCTCGATCGGCCCGAGGTTCGCCGCGAAATCGAGCTGCTGCTGGGGCGTGAGCGTCTGTCCGGCAAAGACGAGCACCGCGTATTTCCAGAACGCCGACTTGATCGCTTCGACGTCGTCAGCCGCGAGCGGCTGCGAGAGATCGACCTCGCCCACTTCCGCCACGAAATCGGGTGTTATTGGCATGACCGTGATGCTCACGGGATTCTCCTGAGGGGCGCGTCGCGGGGCGCCGCAAGGCGCGGCGATCGCGTCGGTGCGGCGTGCGAATACTATGGGGCGTCCAGTTCATTTGTAAAATGGATATCCCCAATACCAGTTATTCACATGCGAAATGTTCAGGCGACTCGACCTCAACCTGCTGACGGTTCTCGAGGTGATCCTGTCGGAAGGCAGCGTCACGCAGGCGGCTCGCAGACTGAACCTCGCGCAGCCGACCGTCAGCAATGCACTCGCGCGCTTGCGCGAGCATTTCCGGGATCAATTGCTGGAGCGCTCCGGGCGCACCATGACGCTGACACCGAAGGCGAGGGAGCTGGTCCACCCTCTGAGAGAAGCACTGGCGAAGCTGCAAGCCGTGCTGGAGGGGGAGCCGCGGTTCGAACCCCAGACTGCCACCGGCGTGATCCGGGTGGTGGCGAGCGATTACATCGACGCCGTACTGCTACCGAAGCTGACGGCGCATCTCGCAACGCACGCGCCGAAATTGAGGCTCGTCGTGAGCGATTTCACGAGCGCCGACCCCATGCTCGATCTGAAGTCCGGACACGTCGACCTCGTGATCGGCGCGTTCAACAAGACCAGCCCGGACATTCACCGCTACGATCTCTTCACCGACGACTGGGTCTGCGTCGCCCGAAAGGGCCATCCCGGCATCAAAGGCCGCATCACGGTCAAGCAGTTCCGCGAGTGCGCTCAGATCGCCGTGCGGCCGCAGAACGGAAGCGTCAGCGGCAGCATCGACGACATCCTCATGCAGACAGCGTCACGCCGGAACCTCAGGCTGTCGGTGCCGCATCTGTTCTCTGCGCTGAAAGTCGTGCTCGAGGCGGACGTTCTGTTGACGCTTGCGGCACGCACTGCCGCGATGCTGGGGCCGGAACTTCCCGTGCAGGTGATGAAACACCCGCTGCAACTGAAGCCCTTCGTGATCTCGCAGCTCTGGCACGAGCGGACCCATCAGCATCCGGCGCATGCGTGGTTTCGCAAGGTGCTGGCCGAAAGTTGTGCCGGCGAGTCAGGCGCCGCTCTCTCTTCACGTCGCCGCTAACCCGGCGATAACTTTGTCCAGCGTGATCGGATAGTTGCGTACACGCACGCCCGTAGCGTTGTAGATCGCGTTGGCAACGGCGGCCGCGGCACCGCAGATGCCGAACTCGCCTACGCCCTTGGCCTTCATCGGCGAGGACGTCGGGTCTGTCTCCTCGAGGAAGATCACCTCCTGGTGGGGAATATCCGCGTGCACGGGCACTTCATACCCGGCGAGATCGTGGTTCACGAAAAAACCGTAGCGCTGGTCCACCGCAAGCTCTTCCATGAGCGCGGCGCCGACGCCCATCGTCATGCCGCCGATCACCTGGCTGGTGTCCGCCGTTTGTCGGGCGGTGCCCGACCCGGCGCGGAGGCATCGCGCCAGTACAATGCCTCACGCAAGTTGTCCGCTTCGAGGAGCGCGGTGTGAAGCGTTCGCGCTGCCGCGGTCGGTGGGCCGCTCAACACCTCGCTTTGGAAGATGCCGCCAATGCGCCTTATCTTAGTTGCATCGATCATGCTGGTCATCGTCGCCTGCTCAGGTAACGCAGAGTTCGATCGTCGTATCCAGAGTGCTGACGAGAACTACATGAGCGAGCTGGCGGGTCAACTGGATGCGGCCGGCATCGATTTCCGCGTGGGGCGCGACGGTTCCATCGCGTATCGTAGCCGGGACGAAGATGCCTTCAGGTCTATCGACGAGCGGGTGAAGAAACAGATTGCTGCCGGCGCCATGAGGAAGCACTCGGAGACAAAGCGATGAGCGAAGCGCGCGCCGCCGGCAGGCGCGCTGCATGAGCTGGATGCCTGAAGAGTGAGGAACGAATGACCGTTAAAGCCGGAATCATGCTCAGCAATCAGCAGTTCGAGGGCGCCGACATGGTGAGCGCCCTCGAGGAGCAGCTCGTGATGCTCAAGCTCGCGCGGGATCGCGGCTGGGACTCTTACTTCTGCGGGCAGCACTATCTGAACGAGGGCGGCAATCAGGGGCTGCAGATGGTCCCGTATCTGGCGCGTCTGGCCGCCGATGCGGGCGACATGACAATGGGTGTGGGGCTGCTTCTGCTTCCGCTGCACAACCCGGTCTACACCGCGGAAACGATCGCCACGCTCGACGTGATTTCCAAAGGGAATATGGTTTTCGGCGTAGGGCTGGGCTACCGGACCGCCGAGTTCGAAGCCTTCGGGGTGCGCCAGGGACAGCGGGTGCAGCGCTTCGAGGAATGCCTGACCGTCGCCAAGCGCCTGTGGACCGAGGACAAGGTGAGCTACCAGAGCGACACGTGCGTTCTCAAGGATGCACACCTGTCGCTGAAGTGCGTGCAGAAGCCGCACCCGCCGATCTGGTTCGCGGCCAAGCATCCCAACGCCATTCGCCGCGCCGCGCAGATGGGCGACTGCCTGTACCACAGCCCCAAGGCCACGCTCGCGACACACAAGGAGCGGCTGGCGCTGTATCGGGAGGAGCTGCGCAAGGCGGGGAAGCCGCTGCCGCGCGAGAACCCCTGCCGCATCGAAATCTACTGTGCGAAGAGCCGCGCGGCCGCGATGGAACTGGGCGCGCCGTATATCGCCGAGAAGTACAAGGCATACGCGCAGTGGGAGCGCGACAAGACGATGCCGGAGCACGAGCGCATCAACAAGTCCTTCGACGAGCTCGTCAACGACCGCTTCGTGATCGGCTCACCGGAGGACTGCTGGAATCAGCTCCGGCCTTACATCGAGGAGCTCGGCATCACCCACTTCGTGTTCCGCACGCACTTCCTCGGCATGCCGCTCTCGAACGCGCTCGCCAGCATGCGGCTCATGTCGGAGGAGCTGCTGCCGGCGCTGCATGCGGCGAAACCGACGGTTGTCGGGGTCGGACCGAGCTAAGTCTTTAGGTTCGCTCAACATTCCTTCGAGACAGGCCCATTTTTCGGCCTTATGACGTCATTTTCTTAGCCGAAATCGAGCGAATAAGCGCCAGTCTCCTGTCGCAGCATGCAGTAGGACGCACCCGTCACAACTTCTCGCCACTTGCCTCTCGATCCGAGGTCGTGCTTCACCCTCTCGACGAATGCCGCGCTGCCGACTGCGACGGCGTCCGTCCAGCACGTGTCTCGAGTGAGCACGCCCCGCTCCACGGCGGAGGCGACCCACTCGCGGTGGGCGCGCTGAAAATCCTGGAGTCGCTCGAAGCCGCACGATGCGCTCAACGCCGCCAGGTCGATCATGCGGTAGCGCGCTGGTGGATTCTGGATCTCACGATAGCCGCCATGCGGCCAGTCCGCAGGATGACTGACGGCGCCGGCGCGCACCATGTTCAGATCGATATAGATCACGCAGCAACGCAGGTGCTCGCCCGTTTCAACCGCGGTCGCGTGGTAGCGATCCTCCCAAAACGCGCCCTGACGGCGCTTGCGCAGATTGAACGCCTGTGCAGTGCGTCCCGCGATGAGCTGCATGCTGCGGGCAATCGCATCCTCCGCGGTGTCCTTCACCAGCAGGTGGACGTGGTTGCACGTTACGACATAGTTGAGCAGGCACAATCCATAACGCCGCCGCGCCTCGTAGATCCAGTCTAGATACGTGCGTCTATCGCGTTTGAATTTCAGCAGGAACGCCCGCTCGTGGCAGCGGTGCGTGATGTGCCAGATCTGACCGGGCACAAAGGAGCGGTTTGCGCGGGGCATCACCCGATTCCTTACAGCGGCAATATCGAGGCCAAAAACGCGCGTCTAAGCCTTCGGGAGCACCGCGTACTACTTCAGTTCTACCTCAGATCAATAAGTTGCGCGGGTCCGACCCCGCACCCATTGAAGTGCGCCTGAGCCGGCCGCCCGGCCCGTCGCAAGGCAGGCGGTCAGCAGGTAACCGCCGGTAGGCGCTTCCCAGTCGAGCATTTCGCCGGCGCAGAAGACGCCGGGCAGCGAGCGGATCATCAGGCTCGCGTCTAGCGCTTCGAGTGGAACACCGCCGGCCGTGCTGATCGCTTCCTCGAGCGGACGCGGCTGGAGCAGCGTCAACGGCAGCGCTTTGGTTGCCGCTGCGAGCTGACGCGGATCGGCGAAACGATCGGCCGAGAGAACCTCGCGCAGCAGTCCCCGTTTCACACCCTTCAAGCCGACGCGGCTCTCGATATGGCTGGAGAGCGAGCGCCGCCCGCGCGGATGCGAGAGCTCGCTGGTGAGCCAGTCGACATCGCGTGCCGGTGCGAGATCGAGCGTGAGGGTGGCGATGCCGAGACGCTCTATCGCATCGCGCAGCGGCGCGGACAAGGCGTAGATGAGTCCGCCTTCCACGCCGTCGCTCGTGATCGTGAATTCACCTTTCACGCGGTGCTCGACCCCTTGAGCGTCCGTACAGGCCGCGACGACGGGTTTCACGGGCACGCCGCTGAAGCGCCTGCGGAAGTGATCGCTCCAGGCGACGTCGAATCCGCAGTTGGCCGGCCGCAGCGGCGCGACCGGCACGCCGCGGGCGCCGAGCAGGCGCACCCAGGTTGCGTCGGATCCGAGCTGCGGCCAGCTTCCGCCGCCGGCTGCGAGCACCACGGCATCGGGGCTTTGCGTGTGGACGCCCTGCGGCGTCGTGAAGGTGAGGGCGCCGCGCTCGTTCCAGCCGGTCCAGCCGTGACGCACGTGGATGTCCACGCCGCCTTCGCGCAGCCGATGGAGCCACGCGCGCAGCAGCGGCGCCGCTTTCATCTCATGCGGAAAGACGCGCTGCGACGTCCCAACGAACGTCTCGACGCCCAGGCCTTTGACCCACTCACGCAACGCGGCGGGACCGAACGATTCGACGATCGGTTGCAGTCGCTCGCGGCGTGCGCCGTAGCGCGACAGGAAACGCTCGAGCGGCTCGGCATGCGTGATGTTGAGACCGCCCTTGCCCGCCATGAGCAGTTTTCTGCCGAGCGATGGCATGCGATCGTAGAGATGGACACGCACGCCGCCGTTCATGAGAACCTCGGCGGCCATCAAACCGGCGGGACCGCCTCCGATGACTGCTACAGTGCGCGTGGCAACGATATCGACCACTCTATAATTTCCCGATGACAGCAGCGGCACGCGACTCGCGCGCTACGCAGTCACTAACATAGAAGATGCGAGGAGTTCGCGTGAAAATTGATTCCACCCTGAAGGTCATCAACAAAGCACTGGCTGCGGGATTGCTGGCTCTGTCGCTGACGTTGGCGAGCAACGTGCCGGCTCACGCGCAGTCTCCTGCCGCTAGTTCCCCCAGCAAGTACCCCGAACGCCCTGTCCGCATATTGGTGCCGCTGCCGGCCGGCGGCAGCACGGATACCATCGCGCGCGCTCTGGCGTTACGCCTGACGGATGCGCTGGGACAAACCTTCGTGGTCGACAACCGGCCCGGCGCGGGCAGCCTGATCGCGTTGGATATCCTGGCCTCGTCGGCTCCGGATGGATACACCGTGATGGTGATCGGCGGAACCACGGTGATGTATCCGGTCCTCTACAAATCCCGCTATGACGTCGGACGGGATTTCGCGCCCGTGTCTCAACTCAGCGCGCATGGCTACGTGCTGGTCCTCCATCCATCGCTGCCGGCGAAGACAGTGCCGGAGTTCGTGCAGCATCTGAAAGCCAACCCGGACAAGGTCAACTACAGCTCGTCGGGCATCGGCAGCCCGCTGCACATGAGCGGCGAGTTGTTCCAGATGCTCACGGGCACGCGCATGACGCATGTGCCGTACAAAGGCACGGCGGCCGCGTACGCGGATCTGCTCGGCGGGCAAGTGCATGCCTCGTTCCCGACGGTCATCTCATCGAGCGCACATATTCGCGCGGGCCGTTTGCGCCCCCTGGCGGTGACCGTGCCGAAACGCGTGGCGGTGCTGCCCACCGTGCCGACATTCGGGGAGACGGGCTTGAACGGCATGATCGTGCAAGGCTTCTACGCGCTGGTCGCGCCGCAGAAAACGCCGCAAGCGATCATCGAGCGCCTCTCAGCGGAAATCAACAAGGCCATGCGGCTGCCGGAGGTGATCAAGCGGCTGGCGGCAGACGGGGCGGAGCCGGCGCCGGGCACACCCGCGGAACTGGCCGCGCATCTCAAGGTGGAGACCGAGCGCTGGACCAGGGTGGTTCGTGCAAATGGCCTGAAGGGGAAATGACGATGGACAACGTGCTGCCCCTGACGGGCATTCGGGTGATCGATCTCACCCAGATCCTGCAGGGACCCTATTGCGCGCTGCTGATGGCGATGGCGGGCGCCGAGGTGATCAAGGTGGAGCCGTTGACCGGCGATCGAACGCGGCGGCGTTCCGAATCGAGGGTGCCGCCGGTGAGCTTTGCCATTCTCAATTCCAACAAGAAAAGCGTCACGCTGGATTTGCGGTCGGCGCGCGGCAAGGAAATCCTCAAGGCGCTGGTGAAGGACGCCGACGTCCTGCTCGAAAACTATGCGCCGGGCGTGATGGACCGGCTGGGCCTGGGCTATTCGGTGTTGAAGGAGATCAACCCGAGGCTGATCTACGCCACCGGTACCGGCTATGGCATTACCGGGCCGGACCGCGACCTGCTCGCGATGGACCACACCATTCAGGCTGACGGCGGCCTGATGAGCGTGACCGGTGAGCGCGGCGGCCCGCCTGCGCGCGCGGGCGGCACGCCTGCCGATGTGCTGGGGGGCATCCACATGCATGCAGGCGTGATGCAGGCGCTGCTCGGCCGCGAAAAAACCGGCAAGGGCACGCTGGTCGAATCCGCGATGGTCGAGGCGCTGTTCTTCGTGCTGACGGGAGAGATCGCGTCCTACTACCGCACCGGCAAGCTCGCTCCGCGCCGCGGCGACAAGTCGCCGTCACTGCGCGTGCCCTACAGCCGTTATCAGTGCAAGGATGGCCGCTACCTGGTCATCATGGCAGTGGCCGAAGCCCACTGGGACAACATCCTGAAAGGCATCGGCCGTGAGGATCTCATCGGCCATCCCGACTACGACAGCGACTTGAAGCGCGGCGCGCGCGAGCAGGAAATCAACGACATGATCGAGGCGTGGACGAAGCAGCGCACGCGCGACGACGCGGTCGCCATCTTGCGTGCGCGGCGCATACCGGTTTCGCCCGTCCGCGACGTGTCGGAGGTTATCAACAGTCCGCACATGCACGAACGGGGCATGTTGCGGAAGGTGCGCCACCCGGATCTGGGCGATGTGGTCCTGCCGCGCAGTCCGATACGGCTTTCCGAGTACGAGATGCCGGAATTGCAGTTCTACCCGGATCTGGGGCAACACAATCGCGAGGTTCTGGGCGGATTACTCGGGATGAGCGACGCCGAGATCGATGCGCTCGAAGGGGAGGGTGTCATTGCGAAGCACGAGCGCGTCGAGGCACCCGAAGCATGATGAAAGATTTGCGACACCGGTATTGCATTGTCGGCGTGGGCAACACGTCCTACGGACAGACGCCGGGACACTCGCAGCTCGCGCTCAACGTGATGGCCATCCGCGCCGCGCTCGATGACGCGGGCCTGACGACCCGTGATCTGGATGGCGTGCTCACCAAGGCTCCGACTTCGACCTTCCCCAAGCTGTGGGCGGCGACGGTGGCCGAGGCCCTGCGCGTGAAGCCGAAGATCGTCGGCACCCTGGATCAGGCCGGCGCGACCAACATCGGTCTCATTCAATACGCAATCAGTTGCATCGAGCTCGGTCAGGGCGAGGTTGTGGCCATAGCCTACGGCGACAATCCGCGCACGGGTACACGCGCCACCTATGCGCGAGCGCGCGGCGGCGACGGCGCTGTCGCGGGGCTTTTCGGCGCGCCCTCCAGTTACGCGATGGCGGCGCAGCGGCGCATGCACGAATACGGCACCACCAAGGAACAGTTGGGCCATGTGGCGATGACGCATCGTCACCACGCCAGCATGAATCCGAACGCGGTTTACCAGACGCCCATCACAATGGACGAGTACCTGGGCGCGCGCTGGGTGGCGGAACCGTTCGGCCTGCTGGACTGCTGCCCGGTGTCCGACGGCGGCGCGGCCTATATCGTGACCACCGAAGCGCGCGCGAAGGAACTGAAGAAGGCGCCGGTATACGTGCGCGGCATCGGACAGTCCCATCCATCCTGGGAGTTCTTTCGCCGTCCCGACCTCGCAGCGAGCGGCGCGGCAGTGTCAGGGCGTCTGTGTTTCGAATCGGCCGGGATGAGCACTGAAGACGTCGATTTCTGCGAGATCTACGACTGTTTCACCATCGTGCCGATCATCACGCTGGAGGAGTACGGTTTCGCGCCGCGCGGCAAAGGCGGCGAGTTGTACCAGGACGGCCACACGCGTTTGGGTGGCCGCTTGCCGTGCAACACCTCCGGAGGGCTCCTGTCGGAGACGGGCATGCCCGGCACGCAACTCGTGTGCGAGGCGGTGCGGCAGTTGCGCGGCGAGTGCGGTACGCGGCAGGTGAAGAATGCCGAAGTCGGTCTGGTGAGCCAGCAGGGCGGCATCCTCACCACGCACGCCACGATGCTGTTGTCGCTGGCCGGGAGGTAGGCGAATGAGCGACAGGAATTTGTCCGAGTTTGGGGAGCTGTTCCCGCAGATCAACGAGTTGAACGCACCGTTCTGGAACGGGCTCGCGCAAGGCGAAGTGCGCATGCAGCAGTGCGGCGCGTGCAGTGCCCATCAGTATCCGGCAGAGACGTTCTGCTATGAGTGCGGCGCCGGGGCGATGTCCTGGGTACCGGTTGCAGGCGAAGGCACGTTGTATTCGTTCACGGTAGTGCACCAGCTCTACCACAAGGCCTTCAAGCCGTTCCTGCCGTACACGGTGGCGATCGTGCAGACGGACGAAGGCCCGCGCATGCTGGCGCCCATGCTCGGGCTCAAGAGACCGCTCACGATCGGCGAGCGCGTGAAGCCCTGCATACGCATCGTCGACAACGACAAGGCGTTCCTCACCTACGTGCCAGTAAAGGAATAGACAGTGGGTATCGATTTCGAGGTTACCGACCGCATCGCGAAGATCGTCATCAATCGGCCGGAGGCGCTGAATGCGATGACGCAGCCGATGTACGCGGAGTTGTCGAAGGCGTGGATCGAGGTGCGCGACAACCCCGACATCTGGGTGGCCGTCGTGACCGGCGCGCCGCAGCCGGACCGGCCGCCGGAACGGCAGGTGTTCACGGCCGGTGCGGACTTGCGCAGCACGAACCGGGAGCGCAGCGTCCAGCAATACTGGCAGACGCAGCGCGACCCGATACTGAACCGCGGGCTCGAAGTCTGGAAGCCGGTGGTGTGCGCGGTGAACGGCCTGTGCCTCGCGGGGGGCATGACCTTGCTGCTCGCTACCGACATCCGCATCGCCTCCGAGCATGCCATGTTCGACCTGTCCGAAGTGAAGCGCGGCATATTGCCGGCGAACGGCGGCACGCACCGCACCGTGCGCCAGCTCCCTTATGCGATCGCGATGGAGATGCTGCTGCTGGCACGGCGTCTGACGGCGGCGCGCGCCGCGCATTTCGGCCTCATCAACGAAGTCGTGCCGCACGACAAGGTGATGGAGGTGGCCATGGAGCGCGCGCAGGAGCTCGCTTCGATGGCGCCGCTCGCGCTACGCGCGATCAAGGAGCTGGCGGTGCGCGGTCAGTACCTCGAGTTGAACGAGAGCCTGCGCATGGAGCAGATGATGGTGGACAAGCTGCTCACGACCGAGGACGGCAAGGAGGGGCCGCGCGCGTTCGTCGAGAAACGCAAGCCCGTCTTTCAGGGGCGTTAGTCCGTCCTGGATTCCCGCCTGCGCGGGAATGACGATATTGACGCTAGCGTGCCTGGGCTCAACCCCCGACAGCCCGGGAGGGGATCTCCTCGAGCACTCGGGCGGTTCTGGGCTTGGGAACCCAGTCGGGCGGATTCCAGAAGATGTGCGGGCCGATTTCATCGACGCTGTTCAGCCCGAGCATGCCCATGATGCGATCCATCTCGGTCTGAAAGATCTCGAGCGCGCGGTAGGCGCCGGCTTCGCCGGCGGCGGCGGAGCCGTACAGCGTAGGCCGTCCGGACATGACCATATCCGCTCCCATCGCGACGGCCTTCACGATATCCGAGCCCCGTCTCGCACCGCTGTCGATGATGAGCTTGAGACGGTCGCCTACGGCTCTGCGAAACTCGGGCACCAACTGGAGAGGCGCCGGCGCGGAGTCCAGGTAGCGCCCGCCGTGGTTCGATATGACGACGCCGTCCAGACCGTAATCGGCGGCGATCACGGCGTCTTCCAGACTCTGCAGCCCTTTCACCAGCATGTACCCCGGCCACATGTCGCGGATGCGCTTGATGTCGTCCCAGCACTGGGTGTCCGGCTTGGTCAGCGCGTGATCGGCCTCCAGGTCCGTGAGCTTGCTCGCCCATTCGCGCGGATAGTTCGCTTTCCTGAACGGCCCGCGCTTCAGGTATTGCGGCGCGAGCACACGCATGCACCAGCCGGGTTTGGCGAGGACCTGTGCGATGAGCTTCGGCGTGTACCGGAGCGGCATCGAGTAGCCGTTCCTGCGGTCGTGCTCCCGATTCGCGCCCACCGAGCCGTCGACGGTGACGAGCAGCGTCTCATATCCCACCGCCTTCACACGCTCGACGAATTTCATCCGCTCTTTCACGTCCACCCACATGTAGAGCTGGAACCAGAGATTGCCGCCGGCGGCCTCGTATATCTCTTCCATCGGCGTCACCGCACTGGTCGCTGCGGTGCACGGCACGCCCATCCTCGCTGCCGCTTTCGCCAGACCGATCTCGCCGCGGTCGCTCATCAGACCCGCGGAGGCCGTCGGCGAGATGGCGTACGGCATGGCGATTTTTTTGCCGAAAATCTCCGTCGCCGTCGAACGCTTCGAGACATCCTTCAGAACGCGGTTCTTGATCTTGAGCGACCGGTAGACCTCGCGATTGTGTTCCTTCGCGATGCCGTCTTCCGCCGCGCCGTCGACGTATTCGAAGATGCAGCGCGGCAGACGCTTCTTCGCCATCTTGCGCAGGTCTTCGATACTGTAGGCGCCCAGATTGTCGGTCTTCATTGCGGCTCCACGCGCGGTGCTATTTGGCGGCCGTGACGACGATTTCCACCAGGGTCGTCGGACTGCCGAGCTCGACTGCAACGCACGCGCGGGTCGGAGGATTCTTCGGGTCGATCCAGTCGAGCCACGCTTCGTTCATCGCGTTCTTCTGCGACATGTCCGAGATGTAAACCGTCGCGGACAAGAGCTTGGATTTGTTCGTGCCGGATTTCGCGAGCAATCCGTCGATCGTCGCGAGCACTTCCTTGGTCTGTTCCTTCATCCCGGCCGACTTGTTCGAAGCCGTCGTCCCGGCGACATACACCGTACCGTTGTGCTCGACGACCTTGCTCAGGTGCCCGCTGGGCTGGTGACGTTCGATGCTCATGCTGATCCTCCCATGTGTGAAGTTGAACCTCGATGTTATAGCCGGATGTTCGCCGCTCGAATGACTTTGCGCCACTTCGGAATTTCGGCATTCAGGTGGTCGGCGAGTCGTTTCGGCGGTCCGCCGGCGAGGTCTGCGCCGAGCGCCGCGACGCGCTCGGTCACGTCACGCTGCGTGAATGCATGCGCAAGCTTCGCGTTGACCTCGGACACCACGGCGGCCGGTGTGCCGGCGGGAGCCAGTATGCCCCACCAGGTGCTCGCCTCGAAACCCGGGAGCGCCGCTTCGGCGATGGTCGGCACGTCAGGCAGCATGGCCGAGCGGTTCTCGCCGGTTACGGCGAGCGCCCGCAGGCGGCCGGAGCGAACGTAGGCATAGGACGCGGCCGGATTGGCGAACGCCACATCGACGTTACCCGCGATGAGATCCAGCAAGGCAGGGCCCATGCCTTTGTACGAAACCATCACGATATTCACGCCCGCCGTTGCCTTGAACAACTCGGCGGCGAGATGTACTGAGGTGGCGATACTGGTCGCGTAGTTGAGCTTGCCGGCGTTTGCCTTTGCGAGCGCGATGAGCTCCTTCGTCGATTTCACCGGCACGGTGGGATGAACCAGCAGAATGTTCATCGACTTCGCCAGGAGCGACACGGGTACGAAATCCCTGATGGGATCGAAATTCACCTTCGTGATATCCGGCAGCACCGTGAAGTTCGTGCTGCCGAGCAACAGTGTGTAGCCGTTCGGTTCCGCGCGTGCCGCCATTTCGAAGGCGATGGCGCCGCCGGCGCCCGGCCGATTATCGATCAGCACCTGTCTGCCCCACGCTTCGGTGAGCTTCTGGCCTGCCAGACGCGCCATGATGTCGTTGCCCCCGCCCGGCGGTGACGGCACGATCAGGCGAACGGGCTTTTCCGGGTATGCGCTCCACGCGGGGGTGCCCGTGAAAAATGCGGGAAGCACACACGTCAGCAAAACGCCGGCTCGCGATACACGCAGCTCGATCATGGGTTCTCCTGAGTTGTTGTAGTTGCGATGGACCGCTCGCACTACCGGCGATACAGTCGCGAATAGGGAGAGGTGGCCAAAGACTAGAGGACCGTGTGAAAGTCCGCAACGCACTCGAGACACCGTCCCGTACCGCAATTAATCAGAGAGACGACCTTTCATGCCGATCATCGATTCCCAGATCCACCCCTACGAAGCCAACACGCCGAAGCGGCCGTGGGTCAGCACGCCGAACTGGCCGCCCAGCGCAACCGCGGACGAGAACATCGCCGCGATGGACAAGCTCGGCATCGACGGCGCGATCCTGATCTCGGCTTTCTCGATGTACCGCTACGACGCGAGCTATGCCGTCGAAGCGTACAAGGCGCATCCGGACCGCTTCGCGCTCGTGAAGCCGCTGGACGTCGACGATCCGGGGATAGCCGATGTGATCGCCGAGTGGAAGAAAACGCCAGGTACGGTCGGTGTTCGCATCCAGATCACGAAAGACCCGGGCCGCGACCGCGACCCGAACCATCCCGGCTTCGAGCGCATCGCGCGCGCAGCCGCCCGTCACGATTTCCCGGTGAACATCCTGTGCTGGGGGAACGTCGACGCCGGCGCTTCGATCATCGATCGCTTTCCCGAGACCCGGTTCATCATCGACCACCTCGCGATCCTTCAGCCGCGCACACCGCCCGCGCCGCCGAATGCGTGGGCCGATCTCCCCAAGGTGCTGGCGCTCGCGAAGCGCGCGAACGCCGTCATCAAGGTGAGCGGCGCCTGCACGCTGTCACACGAACCGTATCCGTACCCGGATATCTGGGACCCGCTTGCGCGCATCTTCGACGCGTGGGGTTTCGAGCGCTGCCTCTGGGGCACCGACTGGACGCGCGCGAGCGCGGTCGTCGATTACGAGCAGGCCACCAGGCCGTTCCTGGAGACCGACCGCCTGAGCGAGAGCGAGCGCGCGATGCTCATGGGTGGCGCCTGCGCTAAAGCGTATCGGTGGGAGCCGACGGGCAGGGCGCCCCACTAGTGCCGAATCGTAAGTTCCCGGTCCGTTCGTCATTCCCGCGCAGGCGGGAATCCAGAGCAGTTCCCCTGGACCCCCGCCTACGCGGGGGTGACGAATGTTATTCGGCCTTACTTACGAAGCTCCGCGAGCTTCGCTTTCTTGGCTTCCAGCCGCTCCTTCTGCTTGGCGAGCTCGACGACGAAGCGGATGTGCGTCGCCTTTCCGATCACGTCGAGCGCGTCGCGCACCTCGGCCTCGAAGGTAACCTTGCGCCTGTCGACTTCCGTAACGGTGATACTGACGTCCACCCACGTATCCAGCAGCGCCGGGCCCAGATGGTCGATTTCGACGCGCATGCCGACGGAGTTCTGTTCAGGGGTCAGATACTGCGCGAGGAAATCCTTACAGGTCCTTTCGACGTCGAGCACCATCGAGGGCGTCGAGTAGACGCGCATCGCCTCGCCCATGAACCCGATCGTGCGATCCCGGTCCACGACGACCCGCTGCGTGTGCGTCAATCCAGTCTGTAAATCCGGGTTCATCGCTGACTTCCTATTGTTGTTAGCCGCGCAATCCTAGCATCGGCTGCGCGTCGTCGGGTCTCGCTCACCGGACTTCCGGTGCCGACAGCCGCGCAGCCGTGGCCCGCAGCGACGCAGTGAATCGTTGCGCGACTTGCGGCAGATAGGAACCCTTTCTCCATGTCACCCCGATCGGCCGACGCCAGCGAAGCTCTGCGCCGCGCACTTCGGACAGGCCCTTGTGCGCGCCGAGCGTCGCAAGATTCGAGCGCGGCTGGAACGTTATGAGATGGGTATTAGCCACGATGGAAATGATCGCGACGTTCGAATCCGCTTCGACGGCGGCGTGCGGCGCGGGCAGACTGCGCATCTCGAACTGGTTGTTCAGCCACCGGCGGGCGAGCACCCCTGGCGGCGGGAGCACCCAGCTTTGTTCGACGAGCTCGCGCAGCGGCACGCGTTGCCTGCCGACGAGGGGGTGATCGGCGCGCGCAACTACAACCTGCTGGTCGTGCATGAGCAACTCCTGCTCGAAATCCAGTGGGGCGGTTTCGGGTATTCCGCTGACTACGATATCCACGTCGCCCGCGCGCAGGCTTTCGAACAAGACGTCGTTCAATGCGCTCGTCACCTTGAGCTCGATCCTGGGGTAGGTCGGCAGGAGCTCGCCGATGACCTGCGGAAGCAGGTATTCGGCCATCGAGGGCCCGGCGCCCACGCGCAAGCGTCCGATCGCGCCGGTCGCCAGCTCCTCGAGCTCGCGCTTCGCCTCATCAGCGCTGCACACGATCCCGCGTGCCCTCGCAAGCAGGAGCGCGCCGGCCTGCGTCAATTGAACGCCGTTGCGGGTCCGCTGGAAGAGCCGGCTGCCGAGCGCGCGCTCGAGGCTGTTCACGCTCTTGGTCAGCGCAGGCTGCGTCATGCCGGCGCGCACGGCGGCGAGGCCAATCTGCCCTTCCTCGGCAATCATCACGAAGAGCTTGAGCTGATTGAGCTTCATGTATTCCAGACAGTTATGTAAACGTATAGAGACGGCTATTTGTCAGCATGTATGCCCGATGTCAAGATGCGTCGGCCGTGATCAGGAGCTCATGAATGAAACCGAAGAACCTGCTTTTCATCATGTCCGACCAGCACAGCCGCAAAGTTGCGGGCTGCTACGGCAACCGTCTCGTCAAAACGCCGGTGCTGGATCGTCTCGCTGCTTCGGGCACCGTATTCGAGAACGCCTACACGTCGTCGCCGATATGCGTTCCCGCGCGTGCGGGGCTCGCCACCGGCAGGCAGGTTCATGAGACGCGCTGCTGGGACAACGCATCGCCGTACACGGGGCAGGCGCCGAGCTGGGGCCATCGCCTGCGGGCGCACGGCGTCCGGGTCGAGTCAATCGGCAAGCTTCACTACCGAAACGAGCAGGACGACACCGGCTTCGATCGCCAGATCATCCCGCTGCACATCGTGAAGGGCATCGGCGACGTCATGGGCTCGGTCAAGGATCCGATGCCGCTGCGGCGCAAGGCACGCAACCTCGTCAACAAGATCGGCCCCGGGGAATCGACCTATACCAATTACGATCAGCAGATCAGGGAGCACGCCTGTGAGTGGCTGTTGAGCCAGCGCGTAGCAAGCCGGAATACGCCCTGGATGCTGTTCGTGTCGTTCGTGGCGCCGCACCCGCCATGGTTCGCACCCCAGGCGTACTACGATCGCTATGAAGGCGTCACGCTGCCCAGCCCCAAACCGCTCACCGCGGGTGAGGATCACCCGTGGCTCGAGGCGCGCCGCGCATCCCATTCGGTTGATCCGTTCTTCACGGACGAGACGCGGCGCACCGCAATCCGTTCGTACTACGCGCTCACCAGTTACCTCGACGACAACGTCGGCAAGGTGCTCGATGCGCTCGAGCGCTCGGGGTTGGCGAACGACACGCGTGTCGTGTACACGAGCGATCATGGTGAAGACCTGGGCTCGCGGGCCCAGTGGGGTAAGGGAACGATGACGGAGGAAGCGAGCGGCATTCCGCTCATCCTGTCAGGGCCCGACGTTCCGCGCGGCAGGAGAATCACCGCGCCGGTGTCGCTCATGGACGTCTTCCCGAGCGTGCTCGACTGCTGCGGCGTCGCGCCCGAAGCCGAAGACCTCGACCTGCCGGGGCGGTCCCTCTTTGAGCTGGCGGCCCGCGAGGACGACCCCGAGCGGCCGCTGATGACGCAGTATCACGCGTCCGGTGCCGCCTCCGGCGCCTTCATGCTGCGGCGGGGACACCTGAAATACATGCACTACGTCGGATTCCCGCCGCAGCTCTACGATCTCGCGCGCGATCCCGAGGAATTGCGCGATGTGAGCAAAGAGCCGCAATACGCCGGCGCCCGGAACCGGCTGGAGCGCGAGCTCCGGGGCCTCGTCGATCCCGAGGCGGTGGACGCGCAGGCGAAAGCCGATCAGCGCGCGATCGTCGAACGCAACGGCGGGCGCGAAGCAGTCGTGAGCAGAGGCTCGTTCGGCTACACGCCCGCGCCCGGCGAAACGCCGGAATACATCTGATGGCCGGGACCATCGTGAGCTCTCCATCAGCGCTGCGCGCGCTAGCGTTCCTCGCCGGCGCCCTCTACGCGTGCGCCGTGAGCGCTGCGGAGACGCAGCGCTATCCGGCACGCCCGATCCGGCTCATCGTTCCGACGTCCCCGTCCGGTGCGAGCGACGCGCTCGCGCGCCTGCTGGGAAGCGAGCTCACCCGGGCATGGGGCCAACAGGTCGTGGTGGACAACCGGCCCGGTGGCCACGGCATCGTCGCCATGGAGATGCTGGCGAGAGCGCCGGGCGACGGTTATACCCTGATGTTAGGCAACATCGGTGTCATCGCGATCAACGCCGGCCTGTACTCGAATCTGCCCTATGACACGCTGCGTGACTTCGCGCCGGTGTCGCTCACGACCAAACAGCCGTTCCTGCTCGGCATCAACGCGACCCTGCCGGCGCGGGACGTGCGCGAGTTCATCCAGCTCGCCAAAGCAAAGCCCGGCGAGCTCTTCTTCGGCTCGGGCGGAAATGGCAGCGGAACGCACGTCTCGATGGAAATGTTCAAGCAGATCGTCGGCATCAAGCTCGTGCACGTCCCCTACAAAGGAGGCGGACCGGCGATCAACGATGTGAGTGCCGGACAGATCCATGCGTGCATGGTGGGTGCGTCCGCCCTGATGCCGCACGTGCGAAGCGGCAAGATCAGGCCGCTCGCGGTGTCGCATCGCGAGCGGCTGCCGATGATCCGGCAGATACCGACGTTTGCCGAAAGCGGCGTTCCCGGTTTCGAAATCTCGCAGTGGCAGGGGCTGATCGCACCGGCCAGGATCGTGCCGGGGACCCTTTCTGCGATACATGGCGAAACGACACGCGCGCTGGAGTCGTCGAGAATCGTCGATCTCCTCAACCGCGAAGGCATGGAGGTCGTTGCTTCGACCCCGAAGGACTTTGCGGTGTTCATAAAGAGCGAGATCGAGCACTGGCGCAGGGTCATAAAAAACGCAGGCATACGAATCGACTGAAGCGCTGCCCGCGAGGAGAGGCAGGACATGAAACCGTACGTCTATGGGCTGACAGCGCTCGCGCTCGCGCTGTCGGGCACAGCCACTGCGCAGAGCTACCCGGTGAAGCCGGTGCGCCTCGTCGTCGGCTTTCCCGCCGGCGGCAGCGTGGACCTCGTCGCGCGGCTCGTCGGACAACGCCTGAGTGAGGCCACGGGGAAGCAGTTCATCGTCGACAACCGGCCCGGCGCGCACGGCATTATCGCCGCCGACCTCGTCGCCAAGGCAGCGCCGGATGGCTACACCCTGTTGATCGTGTCCGGCGGTCATTCGATCAATCCCAGCCTCTACAAAAGCCTGCCTTACGACACGCTGGGTGATTTCGCGGCAGTCTCGAGCGTGGCGAGCTATCCGTTGCTGCTGCTGGCGCATCCCTCGGTCCCGGCGAAATCGGTCAAAGACCTGATCGCGCTCGCCAGAGCACAGCCCGGCCATCTGAACTATGCCTCGACCGGCCCGGGGTCGCCGGCACATCTCACGATGGAGCTCTTTCTCCAGCTTACGGCGATCAAGATGGCGCACATTCCCTACAAGGGCGGGGCACCCGCTTTGGCCGACCTGGCCGCCGGTCAGGTACAGGTCATGTTCAACAACATCGTCGTGGGATTGCCGCTGGCGAGACGCGGTCAGTTGCGCGGGCTCGCCGTCTCGAGCGCCAAGCGATCGTCAGCCGTGCCGGAACTGCCGACGATCGCCGAAGGGGGCATGCCCGGGTTCGAGGCGACGACATGGTCGGGCATGCTGGCACCGCGGCGCGTGCCGCGCTCCATCGTGACGAAACTGCACGGGGAGATCGTGCGCATGCTGCAGGTGCCGGCGGTTCGGGATCGGCTTCGGAACGACGGTGCCGAGATCGTGGGCAACACTCCGGAACAGTTTGCGGCCCAGATCGAAGCGGACCGCTTGAAGTGGGCGAAGGTCGTGCGGGCGGCCGGCGTGGAGCTCAACTGAGGCCATGAAGCTCAACGATCTCGAGAAGGCGATGCTCGCCGGGGAGCATGGGGAGGCCGCCCGATGGGCACTCGAGCTCCAGGTGCGCGTCGGCGAGTTTTTCGATGCCCGCGACTTCGTCGAGGTGCGGATGGTGCAGCTCTCCTCCGACATCGAAGTGGTTGGGGCCTCGGGCCTCGCGTTCCTGCGCCGGATGGCAGCGCTGCCCCCGGCCGAGCGCCGCCTGCGCGCCTTTGCGACAGCCGACGCCCGCGGGTTCGACAGCGTCGCCTACAGCCGCCTGCTCCCCGGCCGCGATCTCTCGGGGGAGATGGACCACGTCGTCGAAGCGCTGGTCGCGCTCGGCGCCGTACCCACGCACGCGACCGCGAACTATCACTCGGTGCTGCCGCTCGGCTATGGCCAGCACGGGGCGTTCAGCGGCACGCCGCAGGTCATCTATGCCAACAGCGTTCAGGGCGCACGCTGCAATTTCGAAGCGGGGCCCGCTGGCATTGCCGCGATGTTCACCGGACGCGTGCCGCGCTACGGGTTCCATCTCGATCGGGCGCGCGCCGGTACGCGACTCTTCAGACTCGAGTTCGCACCGGAGTCCGCGACCGATTGGGGTGCAGTCGGTGCGATCATCGGCCGCCGCACCGGTTCGTAC
>Ga0196977_1000425_pt1 | contig 22246 bp, 22 predicted proteins | sample S3v_1013CmetaG_FD_148634 | JGI IMG/M metagenome (GOLD analysis project Ga0196977, IMG submission 148634) | Soil microbial communities from Anza Borrego desert, Southern California, United States - S3+v_10-13C | ecosystem: Environmental > Terrestrial > Soil > Desert | place: USA: California...
CAGACCGAGATTGCCGTCGGCCTGCTCGCGTGCCTGCACGTGAGCCGTCTGCGCGACCAGGGCCTCGCGACACCCGAGATGGTGTCGATGCTGAAGCGCAATTCGACGGGCAAGGCGCTGGACATCGCGCGGCTCGCGCGCGACATGCTGGGCGGCAACGGGATCTCGGACGAGTACCACGTGATCCGCCACATGCTCAATCTCGAGACGGTGAACACGCTGGAAGGCACGCACGACATCCACGCGCTCGTGCTCGGGCGCGCGCAGACGGGCATCTCCGCCTTCGCCTAGACGCGCTGTCATCGCGCGGCGCCGGCGGCGCCGTGGCGCACGAAAGCGCTCTCGACCGCGTCGGGATTGCTTCGGCGAAGCGTTGGCTCGCCTCGCAATGACGCTCGTTATCCTCGGGGCTTAACCCAGGTCTCCGACCAGGCGAGGACCGCGCTCGAAGACTGGCGGTCGCCGCGCATCTCCAGCCACGGCGCGTCGCGCGCGAAGTGGCCGTTCATCTCGATCTGCGCGGATTTCGCGGGGAAGAAGGTGCTGAAGACGCCGATCGGCCGGTCGCCCATGCCGGGCGCCATCGTCAGCACGAACGGCTCCATGCAGTCGTACCACGTGAGCACGATGTGCTCGGTCGCGGCGATCACCGTCTCGGTCGTGGTCGAGCGTGGATCGCCGGAACGATCGAACTGCGCGTCGTGTATCGGCAGCGTGGTGTCGGCGAACGCGGGGTAAAGCAGTGTTTCGATGGTGCGCTGGAGCCAGCGCGCGACCGCCGCGTTGTCGCTGTAGATGCGCACGGCATCTTCCGTCAGCGGCGACTTCATGAACATCGCATGTCCCGCGCCGGCGGGGCACCAGAGGACGCGCCAGTGCGAGACGCGCGACGAATGCGTTTTGCCGCCGTCGGGGCTCAGGCGAATGAACGAGTTCTCGCCGGTCATGAGGACCGCGTTGGGATCTGTCGGTTGCTGTGCCATGGCTTACTCCATTGTCCGCACGTTGGGACCCGCGCCGATGTCCATCTCCGTAAGCGCGATCACTTCCTGCGGCGTGAAGCCGGGGGCGACCGCGTCCACCACGAACCGGTCCTTGTCCCAGCGCAGCACCGCGAGATCGGTGACGACGTAGCTCACGCAGTTCTTGCCGGTCAGGGGATACGTGCATTGCCTGCGCAGCTTGGGACGGCCCTTGCTGTCGGTGTGCTCCATGACGATGATGAGATCGCCCCTGCCGGACAGCAGATCCATCGCACCGCCGATGCCGCCGCGCCGCGCGTCGGTCGTGCTCCAGTTGGCGACGCTGCCGGACTGATCGACCTCGTACGCACCGAGGATGACCGTGTCGATCCAGCCGCCGCGCGCCATCTCGAACGAGGTGACGCTGTCGAAGAACGATGCGCCGGGCGTGAGCGCGACGTACTGGCCCGCCGCGTTGAAAACGTCCGGATCGATTTCGCCCTCCTCGGTCAGCATGCGCCCGTAACCGAGCACGCCGTTCTCCGCGTGCAGGATGACGTCCCGCTCCTGGAGGTAGTTCGAGACCATCGTGGGGATGCCGACGCCGAGATTGACGTAGGTGCCTTCGCGCACGAGCTTCGCGGCGTTCTTTGCGATGCCCTGCCGCGTGAGGCCCGGCTTGTTGTTGTAGAGCCGCGGCTTGTCCGACGGGCGCCGCTCGGGCCGCTTCCACAGCTTCGCGGCGGGATCCTGCTTCGTCTTCAGCACGCGCTTCACGAAAATGCCGGGCAAATCGACGAGCTCCGGGGGAATTTCGCCGGGCTCGACGATCTCATCGACTTCGACGATGGCGCACTTGGCCGACTTGGCGAAGCTCGGGTTGAAATTCTGATTGCCGCCGCGGAACTGCACGTTGCCCAGACGATCGGCGCGATAGCCGCGGCAGAATGCGAAATCGACGTGGATCGCGTACTCGAGCACGTGGGGCTTGCCGTTGAACTCGCGGATTTCGCGGCCTTTGACGAGATCGGTGCCGACGCTTGTCGGTGACCAGAAAGCGGGAATGCCGGCGCCGCCGGCGCGGCAGCGCTCGACGAGAATGCCCTGCGGCACGAGCTCGACGTCCATTTTGCCGGCGGCGATCTGCTCTTCCGCGGCGGTCGGCGTACCGGCTCGGATCGAGAATGCGGCGACGAGCTTCTTCACCTGGTTGTTCTCGGCGAGGATCTGTCCGCGCGTGGCGTGCGGGTCGCCGAGCGAGTTGCAGACCAGCGTCAGGTCTTTCACGCCCCTGTCACGCAGCGCGACCAGAAGGTTCGTGGCGAAGCCGTGATTCACGCTGAAACCCGCGATCGCGATCGTGGCGCCGTCCTTGATGTCTCCAATGGCCTCGTCGACCGAGGCGACGACCTTGTTCATCGAATTGCTCCTCCTGGCTCAGACCCCACATTATGGTGTGAAACTCACATCGTTCGTATCACCTGCGGCGACAGCAGGTGCAGCATGAGGCCGCGGCCGCCCAGGAACACGGCGACCGCGAGCCACAGCGCCGCGTTCCCGAGGAGCGGCGCCAGTGCGTAGAGCGCCACGAGAAACAGTGCGAACGACGCGATCACCGTGTTGCGCATCGCCCGGGTCTGCGTCGCCGCGAGATAGACGCCGTCGTACGTGTAGGCCCACACCGACACGAGCGGCATGAGCACGGGCCACCACAGATACGCCGCGGCGGCAGCCCGGACTTCGGGGATGCTGGTGAGGAGCGCGATGACAGCGTGTCCGAACAGCGCGTAGATGGCCAAATTGAGCGCGCCCACCGCGCCGGCCCAGAGGAATACGACGCGCATGCCGCGCCGGAATCCCGCGCGGTCGCGGCGGCCTGCCGATTCGCCGAGGATCGTTTCGGCGGCGTGCGCGAAACCATCGAGTGCGAACGAGGTGAAGATGAGGAACTGGTGCAGCACCTGGTTCGCGGCGAGTGTCACGTCGCCGAGCTTCGCGCTGTGCGCCATGAAAAACGCCAGCACCGAGACCACGCACAGCGTCCTCAGCACGAGATCGCCGTTGATCGAGAGCATGCGCAGGATCTTCTGGCGGTCGAGCAGCCGTGACGCCGCAGCCGGCCGGGGCAGGTCGCGCAACGTGCGCCGCACCAGGAGCAGGCTCATTACGAGCCCGGCGTATTCGGAAATGAGCGTCGCGAGCGCCACGCCCGGCACCCCCCACCCGAGGCCGATCACGAATGCGACGGCGAGCGCGATGTTGATCACGTTGGTCGCGATCTGAAGGACGAGCGGCGTGCGCACGTTTCGCAGCCCGTAGAACCAGCCGATCATCGCGTAGCTCGCGAGCACGGCCGGCATCGACCACACGCGGATCAGGAAATACTCGCGCGCGTATCGCTCGACCTCCGCGCTGGCGTCGATCAGCCAGAACGCGAGAGCGACGATGGGGACCTGCAGAGCGACGATTGCGCAGCCGATCGCCCCCGCGAGCAGTAGCGCCCGGCCGAGCATCGCGCGCACCTCGCCGTGGTCTTCCGCGCCGCGCGCCTGCGCCGTAGGCGCGGTCGTACCCATGCGCAGGCAGTTGAAGAGGTGATAGATGTAATTGAAGAGCATCGCGCCGATCGCCACGGCGCCGATGTAGTAGGGCTCCGGCAGATGGCCCACGACCGCCGTGTCGACTGCGCCGAGCAGCGGGACCGAGATGTTGGCGAGCGTGATCGGCCACGCCATCTGCCACACCTGCGCGTGCAGGCTTTTCGTACGATGAGTCTGTTCCCCCACCGTTCGAGAGTAGCAAACAACAGAAACACGAGCCCACGCGCCAGCGGCTCATGGCCGGTGCAGTGGCGCGGACCAGGATTCGGCCGGCCGAGCGTGCTCTGGATCCCGCCGCCGCGGGAATCACGACTACACGGCGTCCGCGAGCTCCGGTTCGCGGCGCTGAATGCGCTGCAGCTTCGCGAGCTCCTGCCCGAGATAACGCGCAATCGCGCGCATCCCATAGATGCCGGCCTCGGCTTCGGCGGCGGGGTTGTAGTTCGTATTCGTGTTGACGTCGTAGGTGTAGATCTCACCGCGCGCGTCGGTGATGAACTCGATGCCCGCGATGGCGATGCCGTTGGCGGCGATGAACTGCCGGTAGCGTTCGACGATCGGGTGATCGAAACCCTGGATGATGCTGAATCGCGGCGCGGTGCTGGCAGGCGCCGTGTCCGCGATCGCGTTGCTTTCTCCCACCGGGCAGAACGCATCGCCGACCTGGCAGACGTCGGCGGGGCACAGCAGGAAGCCGAGTGACGTATCCACGCGGACCGCGTACAGGAACTCGCCGCCGACGAATTCCACGCGGGTGATGTACGGCTCGGGCGCGCGGATGTATTCCTGGATGAGCGTGATGCCATCCACCGAATCCTCGAACGCGTCGCTCTCCACGTAAGCCGTCAGTGCATCGTGGCTGTGGAAAAGCTGCACGCCGAGGCCTTTGCCAGCGCGGTTGTGCTTCGTGATGAACGATCCCGAGAAGCGCTTCGCCGCTTCGACAATGTGCCCGCGGCCGACCGCGGCCACGGTGCGGGGCGTGCGGATGCCGTAACGCGACAGCGCCGCGTACTGCTCGAGCTTGGAGAGCTCGAGCTGCAGCGCGCGTGCGTTATTGACGACGCGGCGGCCGTGCTGCTGGAGCCACGCGAGCGTGCCCGCGGTGAGCTCGGGCCCGTAGCGATGGCCGCGCGTGTGAGACGACGCGCTCATGCGGTTGTAGAACACGCCCTGAGGCGGGACGCCCGCGAAGTCGAGCACGCCTTCGCTCAGGAACCACTCTTCGAACGGCAGCGCGAGCTCGTCGAACGCGGCGCGTAAGGGTTCCACCCATGCGTCGTTCTCGTGAATGACATGGATCTTCGGCATACCTGACGCCTGCAAGGACGCCGCCGGTGCGGCGGCTCAGGCGACCAATCTAGCGGACGCTGCGCTGCCCCCAAAGACTGATGGGCGCAATGCTTATGCGGCGCGGACATAAGGCGCGCGCCGGGATCGCCACGTCGCGCTTTGTGCGTGCTCCTCGCGATGACCGTCGGTTCATTTGGCGATCAGGCCGGCGGCCCTGCCGACCTTGCGGAAGGTCTCGATGTCCGCCCGCAGGCTCTTGTCGAGCTCCTCGGGCGTGCTCGGAACGATGTGGAAATCATACGATTGCAGCCGCTCGCGGACTTCCGGCAGCGCAAGGATGCGAAGCACTTCCTTGTTGAGCTGATCGACGATCGTGCGCGGTGTGCGCGCGGGCGCGAGCATCGCCTGCGAGCCGTCGCGGCTCCAGCCCGGCAGCACCTCGGGCGCGGCGGGCACGTCCGGCAACACGCTCGAGCGCTGCGAAAGCGCGACGGCGAGCGGAATCACGCGTCCTTCCTTGATGAAGGCCATCGCGGGGCCAAGCCCGGCCACACCATAATGCACGCGCCCCGTCGCGACTTCGAGCAGGAACTCGGGCTGACCTTTGAAACCGACGTGGGTGGCCCTGATGCCGGCGGCCGCTTTGAAGCGCTCACCGTTCATGTGCGTCGCACTGCCGGCGCCCGCCGAACCGAACAGGATCTTGCCCGGCTGCGCGTGCGCCAGCGCGATCAGCTCTTTCACGGATTTGACGCCGAGCGACGGCGACGCGACGAGAACGGTGGTGCTGTAGCCGATCTGCGCGACGCCCGCGAAATCCTTTACCGGGTCGTATGACAGACTCGACTGAAGCGCCGCCGTGATCGCAAAGCTCGGCGAGACCATCAGCAGCGTGTAACCGTCAGGCGCCGCTTTCGCGACGATCGAGGCCGCGATGCTGCCGCCCGCTCCTGGCCGGTTCTCGATCACGACTGGCTGCCTGAACGTTTCGCTCATCTTCGGTCCGATCATGCGGGCGAGCGTGTCCGGCGTGCCGCCCGGGCCGAAGGAGACGACGAGCCGTATGGGCCTGACCGGGAACGGTTGTTGGCCCTGCGCTGGAGGCACCGCGAGCGCGAGCAATGCAACAGCGGCAATGGCGATTCTCATTGTCCCCTCCCTGATCGGGTCGGAAAGAGTTTGACACCCGACGCAGCCGCGCCGCAATCTCGTGATCTCGCGGTGCGCCATCGGCGCACCCTACGCTCGCCGGAGGACATCAGATGGTGACAGGACTGGAGATCAGCAAACGCGAAGTCGTGCTCGATGGCAAACCGTTCGGCGACGCCGGCGCGTATGAAAAGGTCGTCGGAACGATCCGCTACGCCGCCGATCCCGCGCATGCGCTGCACCGGCAGATCACCGACATCGACCGTGCCCCGAAAAATCGCGACGGGCTCGTCGAATTCTCCGCGGATTTCTACCTGCTGAAGCCGGTCGATGCTCGAAAGGGGAACGGGCGCCTGCTCGTCGATGTGCCGAACCGCGGACGCAAAGTCGCGATCGAGATCTTCAACAGCACGCCGCGCGTACCCGATCCGAGCGCACCGGAGCACTTCGGCAACGGTTTCCTGATGCGCCACGGCTTTACCGTCGCGTGGATCGGCTGGCAGCCGGACGTGCCGCGTCAGGATGGTCTGATGGTGCTCGACGTGCCGCGCGCGAAAGGCGTCACCGGGTGGCTGCGCACGCAGCGCCGCCCGAATGAAGCCGCCGACGTGCTGCCGCTCGCGGACCGCTATCACGTGCCGTATCCGACGATCGACGTGAAAGATCCCGAGGCGCGGATCGTCATGCGCGAGCGCGCCGGGGCGCCGGCCGTCGAGATTCCGCGCGCGCAGTGGCGCTTCGTCGACGAAGGCCACGTGAAGCTCGATGGCGGGTTCAAGCCGGGCGCGCTCTACGAGTTCTTCTATCGCTCCTGCGATCCGACGATCGTGGGTCTCGGGTTCCTCGCGGTGCGCGACGTCGCGGCGTTTTTGCGCTGGGGCCCCGCGGATTCGAATCCGTGCGCGGGATCGCTCGAACGCGCGTATCTCTTCGGCGTGTCGCAGAGCGGGCGCTTCATACGGCACATGCTGTTCCTCGGACTGGACGAGGACGAGCAGGGCCGCATGGTGTACGACGGCATCATGCCGCACGTGGCCGGCGGCCGCCGCGGTGAGTTCAACCTGCGCTTCGGGCAGCCGTCGATCAATGCGACTGTCTCCGTTGGCAGCCTCCCGCCGTTCAACGACGACGGTGTTTTTGCGCGTCTCAAGCAGCGCGGACGCATCCCGAAGATCATCGCGACGAATTCCTCGCCCGAGTACTGGCGCGGCGATGCGTCGCTCATCCACACCGAAATCGACGGCGCGCGCGACGCCGAGCCCGCGCCGTTCGTGCGGACGTATCTGTTCGCCGGCACGCAGCACACGCCCACCAGCGTGCCGCCCGCGGCGGCGAACGCGAGCACCGGCGATCGCGGGTATCACCCGTTCAACATCGTCAATTACTCGCCGCTGCTGCGTTGTGCGCTCAAGAACCTCGATCGCTGGGTCAGCGAGGGTGTCGAGCCGCCGGCAAGTGTGTTTCCGCGGTTGAGCGAGAAGACGGCGGTGCAGGGCGAGTCGCTCGCGGCGTTCTACGAGAAGATTCCGGGCACGCGTTTTCCGGTGCGCCTGCCGCGACCGTCACGCCTGGACTTCGGGCCCGAGATCGACAAAGGCATTCCGCACTACCCGCCGAAAGTCGCGGAGACGTATCGCACGTACGTCTCAACAGTGGACGCAGACGGTAACGAAGTCGCGGGCCTGCGCGGCGCCGAGCTCGACGCGCCGCTGGCGACGCTGACCGGCTGGAATACGCGGCATCCGGACACGGGCGCCGCGGGTGACATCATGTCGATGAATGGCTCGACGCTGGCTTTCCCGCGGACGAAGGCGGAGCGCGAGCGCACCGGCGATCCGCGGCTTTCGATCGAGGAGCGGTATCCCTCGAAGGCCGCATATCTCGAGCGCGTGCGCGAGGTGACGCGCGAGGCGATCGCGCGACGCCACGTGCTGGCGGAGGACCTGGAAACCGTCGTCGATCGCGCCAGCAAGACGTGGGACTGGATCCACGCGTCGAAAGCGTAACCCGCATCGGGCACCGTTCGTGCTGAGCGTAACGGAGTGAAGTCGAAGCACGAACACAGCTAACGATGAGCAGCCGCCGCACGGCGATCGTTTTCTCCGGCGGCATCGGCCTCGGCGCCTACCAGGCCGGTGCCTACGCAGCGCTGCACGAGCACGAGACGCTCCGGCCAGACTGGCTCGCGGGCTCTTCGGTCGGCGCAGTGAACGCGGCAGTGATTGCAGGCAGCGCGCCGGAAGAACGCGTCGATCGGCTGCGGGAGCTCTGGTCGACTGCCGATGCGTGGCAGGAGCTCGCGCCCTCGCAGGCGCTCGCGCCCGGGTTCGACTCATGGCGTCACGTTCGGAACTGGGCGAGCGTGATGCGCACGCGAATTCTCGGCAGTCCCGGACACTTCCAGCCGCGTCTGCTCATGCAGCCGTTCGAGCGCTTTCGGAGTCTCTACGATCTGGCGCCGCTGCGCGCGCGCATCGAGAAGCTCGTGGACTTTGGCCGGCTCAACAGCCGCGAAATCCGCTTCGCTGTCGTCGCGACCGACATCGAGACCGGGGATCCGGTCCAGTTCGACACGGCGAAAGGCGACCGCATCACCACAGATCATCTGCTCGCGAGCTGTGGTTACTTGCCCGAGTTCGCACCGGTGGAGATCGACGGGCGGATGCTCGGCGATGGCGGCCTGAGCGCGAATGCGCCGATCGAGGCCGTCATGCTCGAGCGCGACCGCGACGACTGCGAGCGCGTGTGCTTCGTGCTCGATCTCTTCGCACGCGACGGCGCCCGCCCCGCCGGGCTCGAAGCGGCGCTCGCGCGCAAGAACGATCTCATCTTCGGCAACCAGACTTACCTGCGGCTCGAAGCGTTGCGGCGGGAAAGTGAGATTGCGGCGGCGCTGAGTCACGCGCGGGAACGCCTGCCGGCGGACGCGAAGCATGACTTCCAGACGACTCCGGCTCGACCGCGAGTACGCGCGGTGCTGTATCTCAGCTACCGCGCACCGCCGGAGGAGGCCGGGCCCGAAAAAACCTTCGACCTTTCTCGCGCGACCGTGACCGACCGCTGGCACGCGGGTGAGCTCGACATGGCGGAAGCGGTGCGCAGGCTCGGCCAGATGCCGGGGGAGAGCGCCGGCATGAGCCTTCTGCCGATCCGCCGGCCGGCATAACAGAAGGAAGGGAGATTACGGAGGGAACACGGCGCGCCCAGAAGCGGGCCTTGCATCACCGGTTTCCCTCTGTTCGTCTACGGTCGCAGCGACGAACGGCCAGCACCGGCTCGCCGTTCGTCGCCCGCCGCAGACCACTCATCGGGCACTAGTTCCGGGCGTGAAAAAAGTCCAGCAGCGGCACAAATCCGCAGCACTATCTTCCTCTCGCCCGCCGCGGGAAACAGGGGAACGACACGCGGCTTACGACGAGGACAAGACCATGGAACAAAGCTCAGCAGTCGTGGAAAGCGCCGGGACGCAGCAGCATGTGGAAACCGAGCCGACGGGTGGAGAGGCGCTTGCCGGCTCGCCGCAGGTAGCGCACAGCCTCATGGATGTTCTGCGGCCGGCCACGCCGCCGGCACCGAAGAACGCCCGCATCATCCGGCGGTTCGACCTCGAAGCCGCCAAGTATGACCCGCAACCGCAATCGCCCGCGGAAGCGCCCGTCGCCGAGGCGAAACCGGCCCCTCAGCCGTCGCGCAGCCGCGAAGAAGCCAAGGCGCTGCGCAATCGCAGCCTCGCGGCGGCAGCTGGTTTCGTGTGAACCGGCAGGTGGGCTCGCCCACCTTCCGGTTTTTCATCGCACATTCACGGGCGCATCTCTGCTCCAGAGATGCGCTCCCCACTTCAGCATGACGAAGGCGATACCGACCAGTCCGGTCGCGCAGTACAGCATCACCGTCGCCCGATAGCCGATCCGCGGTATCAGCTCTCCCGCCAGCAGTAACCCCGGTACGTTGCTGTAGATCATCAGCATCCGGATGCCCTGCACCCGGCCGCGAAACTGTTCTTCGGTGGTCCGCAGCAGCATCGCGGCCATGGGCACCTGTCCCACGCTCTGCGAGCAGCCCGCGAGAAACAGGATGGCGATGCCTGCCAGGTAATGGGGGGCGTGCGCGAACAGAAGCAGGAAGACGTACCACGCGGCCGAAGCGAGAACCATCGTGCGCCCGGGCGTCGCCGAGCCCCCCTGCCGGCTCATGATGATGGAAGCGAACAGCGCCCCTGACGAGAGGCCCGCGACCAGATAGCCGAGCCCGGTCTGGTCCGTCAGATAGACCTCCTTCGCGACGTACGGCATGAGCCCGTTCTGTTGCGGAAACGCGGTTCCGTTCAGCAGGAACGCGAGGCACATCATCGCGAGCAGGTGCGGCGTGCGCCATACGTACGCCATGCCTTCCTTGAGATCGCGCCAGAGCGATGGCGCCGCCGCTGCGGGTGGCGTCGCTGCCCTTGCGCCTGCCGCACGCCTGGCGCTGCCGGCCCTGAGCGTGAGCAGCACGCTCGTCGAGTACAGAGCCGTCACCACGACATAAGCCCAGCCCATGCCGAGGGCCGCCACGAGCCCCGCTCCGGTGAGCGCGCCCGCGACGCGTGCGGAGTCCTGCGTCGTGCGCTGAATACCCATCGCGCCGACGAGCTGTGCGGCCGGCAGCGTGTCACCGACGAGCGCGACGCGCATGCCGATATCGGACGGGCGGACCAGGCCGAGCAACCCCGCGATGACGAGTACGTATGCCGGCGTGACGAGACCGGTGAACGTGAGCGTCATGAGTGTCGCGGCAAGGAGCGCGTAGAAGCCGCGCATCGCACACAGCACGTTGCGGTGGCCGAAGCGGTCGCCCATCACGCCGAAGAACGGCGAGACCAGCGTGCCGAGATGCTGAAGCGAGGCGAACAGCGTAAGCAGCAGCACCGACTGCGTCTCGACCAGCACGTACCAGCCGAGAATGATGAGCTCCATCTCGAACGCCCAGGACGTCGCGAGATCTGCCGGCCACTGATAACGGAACGCGCGAATGCGAAACGGTGCAAGCGCGGAAACGCGCGCGGCGGCGGGTGCTCCTCCCTTTGTTATGCTCCCCACCATTCGAAAGTAGCACAAAAAAATGATTCCTCCGGAGTGGCTGTGGATACCGATCACGATCGGTGCTGCGCTCGCGCAAACGGTGCGCAACGCGACGCAGCGGCACCTCACGCCGATTCTCGGCACGCTCGGCGCGACGCTCGTGCGGTTCCTGTACGGCCTTCCGTTCGCGGTGCTGTGGCTCGTCGCAGTCGCCGGCGTCGGCGAGTTCGCGCTGCCCGCTTCGAATACGCGCTTCTGGATATGGGTCGTGGTGGGCTCCGTAACGCAGATCGGCGCGACCGCGCTGCTCCTGCGGGTCATGGCGGAGCGCAACCTCGCGATCGGCGTCGCCTATACCAAGACGGAGGTGCTGCAGATCGCGCTCTTCGGCTACATCTTCCTCGGCGATCCGGTCCTTCCCGGCGTGCTGGGGGCGATCGCGTTCAGCACGCTCGGGGTGCTGCTGCTCTCGCCGATCGATCGTAATCGGCCGATTCGTACGCTCGTCTCCGGCTGGACCACGCGCGCGGCGCTGCTCGGGCTCGCCGCCGGGGCGTGCTTCGGCATGGCTTCGATCGGCTTCCGCGGCGCCGCGCTGGCCCTGGAGGGCACGGCGTTTCCGATGGCGGCGGCATACACGCTCGTGATCGGCCAGGCGCTCCAGACCGTGCTGCTCGGCGGCTGGCTGCTCGCGCGAAACGCCGCGATCGTCGTACGGGTCTGCCGCGAATGGCGCAAGTCGATCCTCGCCGGCCTCATGGGGGCAGTGGCATCGGCGTGCTGGTTCACCGCCTTCGCGATCGAGCCGGCGGCGCACGTCAAGACGCTCGCGCTGATCGAGATCCTGTTCAGTTACGTCGTGGGGCGGCGCATTTTCAGCGACACGATCACCCGCCTCGAAGGCATCGGTATGACGCTGCTGTGTGCCGGTCTCGTGCTGGTTACACTACACGCATGAGACAAGCGGACCTGCTCGTCACACGGATCGACTGGGCAATCACGGTAGACGCAACGCGGCGTGTGATTCGCGATGCCGCTGTCGCCGTCAAAGGCGGTGACTTCGTCGCCGTCGGCAAGACCGAACAGGTGCAGGCGGAATGGCGAGCCGCGCAGACGGTCTCCGGCCAGGGCACCGTGCTCACGCCGGGCATGGTGGACAACCATCTGCATTCGTCCTTTCAGCTCGCGCGCGGGCTTGCCGACGAAGCGAACGCGCAGTCGTTTCTGTTCGAGCACATGTATCCGTACGAGGCGGTGATGGGCGAGGCGGACGTGCACACGAGCGTGCTCCTCGCCGCAGCGGAGATGCTGCGCCACGGCGTGACCTGCTACATCGAGCCCGGCAACTACCATCCCGACGCCACCGTGCGCGCGATGATGAGCGCCGGCATGCGCATGGTGCTCGGCGTGAGCTGCTTCGACAAAGGGAAATCGGTGACCGGGATCATGCCGGCGGCGATGATCGAGGACACGGCGCGGTGCATCGAAAAAACGGAAGAGCTCTTCGAAAAGCACAGCGGGAAGCACGGCGACCGGCTGACCGTCAGCGCGTCGTTTCGCGGGATGAACAACTCCTCGGACGAGCTCATCCTCGCGCTCAAGGCGATCGCGCAGCGCGAGAACGCGATCCTCCAGACGCATGCGTGTTATTCCTACTTCACGCACGACGCGAGCGTGGTGCAGTTCGCAAAGCCGGAGATCGAGCGGCTCGAGTCGCTCGGCGTGCTCGACGAAAAGATGCTGCTCCTGCACGTGGGCTGGCTCGAGCCGCACGAAGTCGCGATACTCGCCAAACGCAAGCCGACGGTCGTCTGCTGTCCGTCCTCGTCGATCCACAACGGCTACGGCAATCTGAAGGTTGGCCTGCACCCGGAGCTCGCGGCGCTCGGCGTGAACGTCACACTCGGCACGGACCACGCGAGCTCCGGCACCGTGGACCTCGTGCAGGAGATGCGTTACTGCGCGTGCGGCTACAAGGAGCTGCGGTTGAATCCCCGGGTGATGCCGCCGGAACAGGCGATCGAGATGGCGACGATCAACGGCGCCCGCGGGGCGGGGCTCGCGGACCGGATCGGCTCGATCGAGGTGGGCAAGGCCGCCGATTTCGTGCTGTTCGACGCGACGGTTCCCGAATGGCAGCCGTTGTACAACCCCGTTTCGAATCTCGTGTACAGCGCGACCGGCAACACGGTGAGACACGTGTACGTCGGCGGCGAGCAGGTCGTGCGCGACGGCCGTGCGCTGCGCATCGACGAGGGCGCGCTGTTATGCGAGGTCGCGCGCGCCGGCGAGCGCATTACGGGCCGGCTCGGCACGCGCAAGCTCACGACGCTCGCGTGGCCGGTGGAATAGGCAGCTGTCACCCCGGCGCAGGCCGGGGTCCAGAGAGGAGAGGCTCGATGAAGCGCATCAGTGTGGTTCTCGTTTCCGCCGCGATCTCCGCGGCGCTGTCCGCCGGTGTTTCCGCGCAGGCTTTTCCGAGCAAGCCGATCCGCATCGTGGTTCCATTCGCGCCCGGCGGCGCGACCGACACCTTCTCGCGGACACTGGCGGCGGAGCTCACCCAGACGCTCGGCCAGACCGTGGTCGTGGAGAACAGACCGGGCGCGGGCACGATCATCGGCGCCGAGGTCGTCGCGAAGGCGCCGCCGGACGGCTACACGCTGCTTTTCACCGATCTCTCGACGCACACGATCACGCGTTCGCTGTACGCGAAGCTGCCGTACGACCCGCTGAAGAGCTTCGTGCCCGTGACCGCCGCCAACGCCTCGCCGCTACTGCTCGTGGTGCATCCGTCGGTGGGCGCGAAGTCGGTGAAGGAGCTGATCGCGGTGGCGAAGCGGCAGCCCGGTATCCCGTGCGGTAATTCCGGCATCGGCACCGTCACGCACATGACCGCGGAGAAGTTTCGCATGCGTACCAACGTGAGCGTGACGCCCGTGAGCTACAAGGGCGGCGCAACACCCGTAATCGCGCTGCTTGGCGGTGAGATCGCGATGCTGTTCGCGACGGTGCCTGCGAGCATCGAGCACGTGAAAAAGAAAAAGCTCGTCGCGCTCGGCGTTGCAGCGGACAAGCGCTCGCCGTTCCTCCCTGAGATTCCGGCAATCGGTGAAAGCATCAAAGGTGTGGAAGGCGCGGTGATTTCAGGCGTGCTGGCTCCCGCGGGCACGCCACGCGCCGTCATCGATCGGCTGCACGCCGAGTTTGCGAAAGTCTCCGATGCGCCGAAGGTGAAGGAGATCTACGCGACGAATGCGGCGGAGACGCTGAACACCGCGCCGGGTCCGCTTCAGCAGGCGATGGAGCGCGATGCCAGGATCTGGGCGCAGGTCGTCGCCGCGGCCGGCGTCAAGATGTGAGCGCGTAAGCGGTCATCGCGAGGAGCCGCCAATGCGGCGACGTGGCGATCCCGACGTGGTCGCAATCGTGCGCCACGAGATTGCCGCGTCGCGCTCTCGCGGCTCCTCGCAATGACTACCGTGTCAACGCTTCGCGCAGCGCGGCGGGTAGAGGCAGCGACTTGCCCGACTTGCGGTCGATCCACACCAGCACGACGTGGCCTTCGGCGTACTTGACCGGCGTTTCGGTGCCGAAGATCTCGTAGTACGTCGGGATGCTCGAGCGCCCGAGCTTGCCCGTATACATCGGGACCCGCAGCGTTTCCGGATACGGGATCGGCTTCAGATACGTGCAGCTCGCCTGCGCGACGACGATGCCCTGACCGTCCGGGCGTAGCCGCTCCATCTGCTCGCTGCGCAGCCACAGGATGCGCGCCTGCTCGAAGTAGGTGAAATAGGTTGCGTTGTTGACGTGGCTGTTCGTGTCCTGATCGGCCCAGCGCACCGCGATCTCCGCCGTCAGCACGAGCCGGCGCTCGGGGTCCTGCGTCGCCGTCGAAGACCGCTGTGCCGGGTGCGTGCCACCGGTCACGATCGACCGGCGGGCGACGCCGCCATGGCGACGCCCTGTTTCGGCGGATGCGTGACGATCGATTTGAGCTCCGGCGTCGGCTTCGTGAGCCTGGAGACGTCCGGCACCGGACGCCGCAGCGCGGGGATGCGCGCGAACGCCTGCTCCAGTGCGTGCGAGGCGTCCAGCACCTCGTGGTCGCCGCGGAAGCGGCCCACGACCTGCAGCCCGAATGGCATCTGCTTGTGATCCACGCCGCACGGGATCGAGATCGCCGGATTGGTGCAGATCGTCACGACGTACGTGAGCGAGAGCCAGTGATAGTAATTGCGCAGCGGTTTTCCGCCGAGCTCCGCGAGGTAGAGCTGCGTCCATGGAAACGGTGAGACCGGCGTCGTCGGCGCGAGCACGAGGTCGTAATCGCGGAACGTCTTCTGGAAAGCGCGGAAGATGCGCGTCTGTTCGGTGTGTGCCCACGCCATGTCGCCGAGCGTCATCTTCGCGGCGATCTCGTAATTCGCGCGCACGTTCGGGCCCAGTGAGCTCGGGTCCTTGTCGTACGCATCGCGATAACGCGCGGCGTAATTCTGCGCGCGGACGACGTCGAACACGCGGTCAGCTTCGCCGAAGTAGTCGAACGCGATGCGGTCGCACGAGCGGAAGAGATGCTTCATCGCGGCGATTTTTTCGCGAAACACCGCGCGGATCGGTTCGTCGACCGGTGAAGTGTCGAAGTCCTCGGTGAAGGCCACGCGCAGCGCGCCGAGATCGCGCGGTTCCGGCAGCGCGAACGATTCGCCCTCGACCGGATAGGAGAGTGGATCGCAATCGTCGATCGCCGCCTGCGCGCCCATGAGGAGGCACGTATCGGCCACGCTGCGGCCCATCGGGCCCACGACGGAGATCGGCGTCCAGCCGAGCCCCCGACGCTCGACGGGGACCAGACCGGGCGAGGGCCTGAAGCCGACGACACCGCATTTCGCGGCAGGGATACGCAGCGACCCGCCGGTATCCGATCCGGTGCACACCGGCAGCATATCGGTCGCGAGCGCGACGGCAGACCCGCCCGAGGAGCCGCCGGCGTTCAACTTCGGGTCGAACGGGTTCCCGGTGGCGCCCCATACGAAGTTGCGGCTGTTCGCGCCGGCTCCGAACTCCGGCACGTTGGTCTTGCCGACGACGATCGCGCCGGCCGCGCGTACTCGCGCGACCATCGCGTTGTCGCGCTCCGGAACGAAGTCGCGGTAGAGCGGCGAGCCGTAGGTCGTCAGCAGCCCGCCGGTCTCGTCGAGGTCCTTTACGCCGGTCGGCAGGCCGTGCAGCAGGCCCAGCGTTTCGCCGTCGAGCACGGCTTTCTCCGCCGCTTTCGCCTCGGCGCGCGCACGTTCGTAGCACACCGCCGTCACGGCGTTGACCGCGGGATTGATGCGCTCGATGCGCTCGATGCACGCGTCGAGCAGCTCGACCGGCGAGATTTCCTTCGTGCCGATGCGCCGGCGGAGCTCGACGGCGGAGAGCTCGAGCAGTTGTTCGTTACGGGCCATGAAACCTCCGAATACGATTGCCGTAGTATGCCAACATTCCAACAACGGCTTCACGGGAGGAGGGGAAATGGGCGTGCTTCGTGTCTTCGCCGCAATTGCGTTGGTCGGGTCGAGCCTTGCGAGTGCAGCCTACCCCGAGCGGCCGCTGCGCTACGTCATGGGCAGCGCCGCGGGCGGCGGACCCGATATCGCCGCGCGCATCGTGATGGCGCAGTTGGGGCGCCAGTTGGGCCAGCAGGTCGTCGTCGAAAACCGTCCCGGCGCGAGCGGTTCCATCGGCACCGAGGTGATCGCGCGCGCAACGCCGGACGGCTACACGATCGGCCACGGCAACATTCAGACGATGGCGATCGCGCGCAATCTGATGAAGCTGCCGTACAACATCGACAAGGATTTCCAGCCGGTCGTCCACATGTATGGCACGCCGAACCTGCTTGCGGTCACGCTGTCGCTGCCCGTCAACTCGGTGCAGGACCTCATCGCGTATGCGAAAAAGAATCCGGACAAGCTGCTCTTCGCCTCCACCGGCAGCGGCTCGAGCATCCACGTCGGCATGGAGCTCTTCAAGCAGATGACCGGCACGCAGATGGTGCACGTGCCGTTCAAGGCCGCCGTCGTCGCGATCGCCGACCTCACCGCGGGGCGCGTCCAGCTCATGGCCGACAACATCAACTCGATCGGACCGCACGTGAAAGCGGGGCGGCTGCGCGGGCTCGCCGTCACCAGTGGCAAACGCGTGCCGGCGTTCGCGGAGCTTCCCACGATCTCGGAAGCGGGGGTGCCGGGCTTCGAGGTGCAGGCCTGGGCCGGCGTAATCGTGCCGGCCGCCGTGCCGAAGTCGATCGTTCAGCGCCTGAACGCCGAGATCAACAAGGCGCTCGTCGCGCCCGCGGTTGCCGAGAAGCTGCCCGGGCTTGGCCTGATCGTCGTCGGCAGCACTCCCGAGGCGTTCAGGGCGCACATCAGGAAGGAAGCGGCGCGCTGGGCGGAGGTGGTCAAGCGCTCCGGCGCCAAGTTCGAAAACTAGCGGCCTGACCACGAAGTTCGAGTACGACCGTCACCCCCGCGAAGGCGGGGGTCCAGTACACGAAGAGGCTTGTCTGGATTCCCGCCTGCGCGGGAATGACGCCTGTCCGGAGGCCGCGTGCGCGGGAATGACGGACCTGTTAGTACAGCGTCGTTTTCAACCGCTCCGGCAACGCCTGATCGTATTCCTCCGCCGAGATCTTCGCCCCGCTCAGGTCCTGAAGAATCGTGCCGGTGCTTGGCAGCGTCTTGCGAGCGATGCGACGCTCGGGATCCCACAGCTTCGAGCGCACGATCGCTTTCGAGCACTGGAAGAACACCGTGTCCACGTGCACGACGAGCACTGAGCGCGGCAGCGTGTCGGCCACGGCGAAACGCTCGATCAATACCGGATCGACCGATATTTCCGCCCGGCCGTTCACCCGCAGCGTCTCGCCGACGCCGGGAATGAGAAAGAGCAGCGCGACATGCGGATTCGTCAGGATGTTGCGCATGCTGTCGATGCGGTTGTTGCCGCGGCGGTCCGGAACGAGCAGCGTGTGCTCGTCCTGCACCTGCACGAAACCGGCCGCATCGCCGCGCGGCGATGCATCGAGCCCCTGTGGACCCGCCGTCGCAAGCACGACGAAAGGTGAGGCCGCGATCAGCCGCGCGTAATGCGGATGGACGTAGCCGACCTCTTTTTCGACCGCGGGGCCGGACGGAAAGCCGTAGATGCGCTCGAGCGTTTCGATATCGGTGATCCGGTGGTCTGCGCTGACTGAATTCAAGCTCGTTCACCCCTGGCAATTTGGCCTGACTCTATCACGCGCGCTTTTGCGCGCTCGACCCGGGAACGCCGCCTCCGAATCGCGCATCCAATGCCGCAAACCCGTTGAGACAGGCTTCGAACATGAGCAAAACCCTTGCGAGCGTGGATACCCCGGCCGTGGCCGAAGACGCCGAGCTGGCGCGGCGCGCTGCCGGCGGCGATACCGCCGCATTCGAGCTCATCATGCGCCGCTATAACCGGTCGCTCTACCGCGCGGCGCGCAGCATCCTGAAGGACGACGCCGAGGCCGAAGACGCGGTGCAGGATGCCTACCTGAACGCGTGGCACGCGCTGGCGAAATTCCGCGGCGACTCGGCGCTCGGCACGTGGCTCACGCGCATCGCCATCAACAAGGCGCTCGAGCGTCTGCGCCGGCGCGGGCGCGAACCGAACACGGTTTACGAAGACAACGTCGTCCAGCTCGAGGCACACCTGCGTATGCGCAACGAAGACCGATCCGGCGACTCGCCCGAGCAGGCGCTCGCGCGCGAGCAGACCCGCCGGTTGCTGGAACGCAAGATCGACGAGCTTCCGGCGGCGTTCAGGACGGTATTCGTCCTGCGCGCGATCGAAGACCTCCCGGTGGAAGCCTGCGCGCAGTGTCTCGGCGTGCGCGAGGCGACGGTGCGCACCCGGTTCTTTCGCGCGAAGCGGCTGCTGCGTCAGTCGCTCGCGAACGAGATCAATGTCGCGGGTGCGGAAGCGTTCGCCTTCGACGGCGAACGCTGCGACCGCATCGTGCGCACGGTGCTCGCCCGCATCACGACCGGAGGTTGACCGGGGCTCTTTCGCCCCGCAGTCGACTACTGCGGCTTGAGGCCCGCGCTGCGGATCACCTTGCCCCACTTGACGTGCTCGGCATGGATGTAAGCCGCGAAATCCTCGGGTGACTTGCTCGGCTTCGGATCCGCGCCGCCGCTCACGAAGCGCTGCGACACCGCGGGGTCGTTGAGGGCGTGCAACACCGCGCCGTGCAGCTTCACCACGATGTCGCGCGGCGTGCCGGCGGGCGCGGCGAGGCCGAACCACTGCACGGCGTCGTAACCGGGCACGCCCGCCTCCGACAGCGTCGGGATTTCCGGCGCGCCTTTCGAGCGCGTGGCGCTCGTCACGCCGTAGGCCCGGATGCGTCCGCTGCGCACGTGCGGCAGCGCGCTCAGGATGTTGCCCGCCATGACGTGCACGTAGCCCGCGATCACGTCCGTGAAGGCGGGCGCGATGCCCTTGTACGGCACGTGCACCATCTTGAGCCCCGCCATGCTGGCGAAGAGCTCCATCATCAGGTGCGGGTTGCTGCCGAAACCGGCCGACGCGTACTGAAGCTGCCCCGGCCGCGCCCGGATGAACCCGATCAGGTCCTGAAGGGTGCGCGTCGGCAGGGACGGATTGGAGAGGAGCACGTTCGGCAGCGTCACCGCGAGCGAGACCGGCGCGAAGTCCTTCTCGACGTCGAACGACACCTTCGCCTGGATGTGCGGATTGATCGTATGCGAAGCGATCATCGCGAGCAGCGTGTAACCGTCGGGCGCCGATCGCGCGACCACTTCCGCGCCGATATTGCCCGCGGCGCCGCCGCGATTTTCGATCACGACCTGCTGGCCGAGGCTGTCTCCGAGCTTGGGCGCGATGATGCGCATGGTCGTATCGGTGCCCCCGCCCGGCACCGAAGGCACGACCAGCCGCACGGGCTTTTCCGGATACGCGGCGCTCGCGAATGGCGCGTACGCGCTCAGGCACAATACGAGCACGGAGCGCGCGAGCTTCGCGCTGCGTCTCGCCAGTGCAGCGGCTGGTTGCATGATCGGCTCCTCGATTGTCTTGGACGTGCAGACCAAAACTTATTCCAAATTCTGGGTGCGCGCGAGCGGCATCTGCGTGCTGCTCGCGGTGCTCGCCGTGTGGTTCTGGATCGAGGCCGTGCCCGAGCCGCGCGTCGCGCCGCCCGCGGACAAGGCGATCGCGATCGACAAGTCGCCGGGGGCGCAGAGCGCGCGCAAGGCGCTCATCGATTCGATGATCGCGAAAGGTCTGGTGAGAAGCGTGGACCCGCCGCGCGGCGGAACTGCGCGGATGACGCTACGCGCGCCGTTCTACCTGCTCGACGAGCCGGCGCGGTTCGAGCGCATCGACGCGGTGTACCGCTATTACTTCGACGGATCGAGCGTGAACGACACCGTGATCCTGCGCGATGCGCGGCACGGCAACGAGGTGGGCCATTACAACCCGTACCGGGATGGCCTGACGATGTACAAGTGATCGACCGCGCCGGGATCGCCACGGCGACCCTGCTGCCGCCTCGCGATGACAGTCGCCCTGTCATTGCGAGGAGCGCGCAGGGCTCGACGAAGCAATCCCGAGGCGCTCGTTACAGCTTCTTCAGCTCCGCGAGGAGCTCGGGGCTTTCGGGGATCGTCCCGGGCGCGTAGGTCTTCGCCCAGCGGATCTTGCCGTCCTTGTCGATGACGAACGCCGAGCGCATGTCGAGCCCGCGCTCTTCGTTGAACACCCCGTAAGCCTTCCCGACCGTGCCGTGAGGCCAGTAGTCGGAGAGCAGCGGGAAAGGTATGCCGCCGAGGCTGTCCGCCCACGCTTTGAGCGAAGGAACGTGATCGGCGCTGATCTGGAGGATCTCAGCGTTCAGCTTCTTGAATTCTTCGTGGTTCGCACGGAACCCACTGACCTGGTTCTTTCATCCACCCGTGAAGGCCATCGGCAGGAAACTGACGATGACGGGGCGGCCGCGAAAGCTGGAGAGCGAAACCTTCTGATCCGTGTTGTGCGCGCCGAGCGAAAAATCGGGCGCCGTGCTGCCTGCTTCGAGTGCCATGGAATCCTCTTCGGGAATACGGCGGAAAGCCGTCTGCCAAGAATAACCGCGCAATCCGCGCACGCCAAGTCACTACAATAAGAGCGGACACACACGGGTCATCATGACTTCCTCGCTGCGTTTTTCCGAATGGCGCCCGCACCCGTGGCACGGCCTGCCCGCCGGGCGTGAACCCCCGCTGCTCGTGAACGCGTACATCGAGATCACGCCGTTCGACTTGATCAAGTACGAAGTGGACAAGGTCTCGGGCTATCTGCGCGTGGACCGGCCGCAGCGGGGCGCGTCACATTCGCCGGCACTCTACGGCTTCGTGCCGCAGACCTACTGCGGCGAGAACGTGCGGCGGCTGTGCCCGGGTGCCGAGCGCGGCGACGGCGATCCACTGGACATCTGCGTCATCAGCGAGCGCCCGATCGACCACTCGGAGATCATCGTTCCGGCACGCGTGCTCGGCGGTCTTCAGCTTCTCGATCGCGGTGAAGCCGACGACAAGATCATCGCGGTGCTCGAGAACGATCTGGTGTGGGGCGAGGCGAAGGACGTCGGCGAGCTGCCGCACATCCTCATCGAGCGGCTGCGGCACTACTTCAGTACGTACAAGCTCGTTTCAGGCCAGGAGCCGCCGATCGTCGTGCAGGAGACCTACGGCCGCGACCGCGCCGGAGAGGTCGTGCTGGCCGCGATCGAGGATTACAAGGTGCTGCGCGCGCCGGCGCCGTGACCCGGCGCCGTTCGTGCTTCGACAGGCTCAGCACGAACGGCAAACCGTTCATCCTGAGCCCGTCCTCGGTTCGCCCTGAGCTTGTCGAAGGGTGAACGGCCCCGGAGCCGCTCAGCCGACCTGACCCTCCAGCAGCAGCTTGACGACTTGCGGCGCGATCGCCGCCGCGCGCTCGTCGAGCTCCTTCTCGTTCAGGTTCGCGATCGGGTGCGGCATCGCGAGGAAGCGGAAATCCGGCAGCCCCCACGTGCGCGCCATCGCCCGTCCGGTCGGGATGAAGAGCTCGGTGATGATCGAGGCGGACGGCATGCCGTGCTGCTCGAACACGATGCTGTCGAGGA